>Ga0315910_10003515_pt1 | contig 13313 bp, 13 predicted proteins | sample EdamamesoilMG_FD_204470 | JGI IMG/M metagenome (GOLD analysis project Ga0315910, IMG submission 204470) | Garden soil microbial communities collected in Santa Monica, California, United States - Edamame soil | ecosystem: Environmental > Terrestrial > Soil > Garden | place: USA: California... | reverse complement strand
AGTCGACGTAGGCTTCGTCCACGACGACGAGCGAGTCTCGGGCGGCCTCGATCACGCGCACCAAGTGCTCGGTGTCGACCATCGTGCCCGTCGGATTGTTCGGACTCGCGACGAAGATCAGGCTGGGTTGGAACATCTCGAGGGCTTTCGAGACGGAGTCCGGATTCATGCCCCAGTTGGCGTCGAGCGGGACTTCCATCACCTGATGACCGTGGATACGCGCCGTCATGCGGTACATGACGAAGGTGGGCGTCAGGGTGAGCACACCGCCGCCGCTCTTCGATTCGCGCCCGAACGCCCGGAGCAGCATGGAGATGAGTTCGTCGCTGCCAACCCCGAGCAGGACCTCGTCGGGCGCCACCTGAGCGCGCGCCGCAATCGCCTCACGCAGGCGGCTGCTGCCGGCGTCCGGGTAGCGGCGCCAATCGATGCGTGCGGCTTGCTCGGCGAGCCGGCGGCGTGCTTCGTCGCTCAAGAGGTCGGGAGCCTCGTTGGCGTCGAGGCGGACTTCGTAGTCACCCGGCGCCGGCACGTACGCGGACAGATCTGCCAGCGCTGGGTTCAACCAGCGGCGCCAGCCTGCGGTGTCCGTCACGGAAACCTCCGGAGCTTGTGCAGGCTCTCTTCGGCCGCCTCGAGCGTGACCCGGCCGAGCTCCACGATCTCTGCGGCGACGGCTTCGACCTCGTCAGCGACGGCACCTGCGGCGATCGCGATACTGCGCGCGTGCAGCGACATGTGGCCGCGCTGGATGCCCTCGGTCGCCAGCGCGCGCAGCGCCGCCAGGTTCGAGGCGAGCCCGACCGACGCCGCCACCATGCACAGGTCGGCGGAGGACCCGACCTTCAAGATCTCGAGCGCGAGCTTCGCGACCGGATGCACGCGCAAGGTGCCGCCGACGATGCCGAGGGCGAGCGGCAACTCGAGTTCACCGACCAGATCGCTGCCGTCGCGCCGCCAGATGGCGAGCGGACGGTACTGTCCCGAGCGTGCCGCGTAGGCGTGGGCGCCGGCCTCTACCGCGCGAAAGTCGTTGCCAGTGGCGAGCACCACCGCGTCGACTCCGTTCATGATGCCTTTGTTGTGAGTCGCCGCGCGATACGGGTCGATTTCGGCGAAACGCGAGGCTTCGACGATGCGATCGATGATCTCTTCGCCGGCCATGTCGGGCGGCGGCGGTCGCGAGCTGTTCCCGGAACCCCCGCGCGTCAGCAAGAGTTCGCGCGCGTGCACGCGACAGGTCGATCGTACTCGGCGCCGATCGCACAGGTTCGACAAGATCCGGAGCCCAAGCTTGCCTCCGCTGAGTTCGGCGGCGCGCGGCCCGATGGCTTCGGCCATCGAGTTCACCAAGTTCGCGCCCATCGCGTCCTGGCAATCGACCAAGAGGTGCAGCACGATGTCTCCGCGCCCGAGGTCTCGGACTTCGATGCAGTTGGGGCCACCGCCGCGTCGCAAGAGGCCCGGCGCGGCCTCGCGCGCCAGCCCGAGCAGCTCGTCCTGATGCGCTTCCAGGGCGTGGATGGCTCGACTGGAGTCGGGCACATGGAACAGCTGCACCTGGGCGGTCATCAAGCTCTCCACCATTTCGGCGTGGAAACCGCCGCTAGCGCGGATCATGCGCGAAGCGTTCGAGGCCGCAGCGATCACGCTCGGTTCTTCGACCACCATGGGCACCAGGCGATCGGTCCCGTTGATGCGCACGTTCAGGGCGATGCCGAATGGCATGCCGTACACCCCCAGGACGTTCTCGACCACCTTGTCGGCGATGATCGGGTCGAGGCCACCGCTGGCGACGGCCTGGGCCAGCTGTTCGTAGGGAACGTTGCTCTTCTCGGCAATGGTTCGGCGACGTTCGTCGAGCGAGAGCTTGTAGAAGCCGGGAATGCGTGAGGTGTCAGTCATGAGGGGTCTTCGAAGGTCGGCGGCCCGATCGGGGACAGGCCGAGCGCGCCCACGCCGAGGTCTAGCGGCTTTTGTCCGAGGCGTCTTGCCAAAGCCAAAAGCTCCGGACTTGGGGCCGCCAAACCAGCATAGAGCGACACGTCACCACCACCCGCGCCCGACGGCAGTACACATGCGCCCTCGGCCTGCGCTCGTTCATGCAGTTGACGCACGGCGTCGACGACGATCGGGGCGCCGGCGGCCTCACCCAGCTCTTTGAGCGCGCCGTGCTGTGCGCTCAGGGCCCGCACGAGATCCGCGGCCGAGCCCCGCGTCACCGCCGCGGCAAACGCTTCGGAGGCTTCGGCTTGAGCCCCGAACTTCTGCGCGAACGTGGCCGGGTCCCGCCGCTTCAAGTCGAACACGGTTGCCACGAAGTGGCTGGTCGACGCCGGATCGCCCGTGGCCCAGACGCCAAGCACGAGCTCCTCCGGCAGCGAGACTTCGCTGATGCTCAAGGCCCCTGACGGCTCACGCCGGGCGAGCAGGTGGCCGCCAAAGCTGCTGGCCGCGACGTCGACGCCGCTGCCACCGCCCTGCGCACGGCGGTGCGCCGCGAGCGCCTCTTCGAAGACTGCCTGCCGCAGCTCGGCGAGCGGAGTTTCCGGCCGCTCGCGCGCGCGGAGCACGCCCAGACACGCCACCAAGATCGCCGCGCTCGAGCCGAGTCCGAGCTTTTGGCCCTGATCGCGTAGCGGGCTCGCGTCGAAGTAGGGCTGGGCGCTGCCGGGTCGGGCTGCGGTGAACTCGGGAGTCGTGAAGGAGGATACGGCGTTGCCGTCGGCGCTCACGTAGCGATCGACGGCAGTGACGAGCGCTGGCGCGCCCTCGAGCACCGCGTACGCGCCGGAAAGCACCAGCTTGCCCGGCGCCCGCATCAACACGGTAGGGCCTTGCCGGTGAGCAGCGTGTTGGAAAGCAGCCGCGCGCCTGGTCCCGGTGCACACGGAATCACCCGCTTCACTTGGCTCATCAGCGCGAGCTCGCGCTGGATCGCCTCGGCGTGTTTGGCTTCTGCCAGCACCTTGACGTGGGGGCCTGCGTCGATGGTGAAGTAGCAGGGAAGCCCCTGGCTCCTCAGCGTGCGGACGCGGTGCATGACGGCCAACGTGCCCTCCGTGAGGAACAAGATGGCAGGCCGCGTCGCCCACATGCTGGCGTGCATCATCAGCGTGCTCTGTTCCATGCTGGCTCCGAGCGTGTCGAATTGTCGCTCTCGGACCGCGCGCTCAGCCTCCTGAAACAAGAGCGGCGCGTGCGTCACCCAGGCCGCGTAATAGGGGCTGCTCTGCTTCGTGACTTCCATGGCTTCGGTCGAACCCAGGGGCTTCCTGCCCTCTTCGGTGACGGCGACGAGCAGCCTGAGGTCCCAGTGCCCTTCGGGCGCCACTTGGTGGGCGCATTCGGAATCAGCGGGGAGGCTCGCGAAACCTCCGAACAGCGAGCGGGCTGCCGACGCCGAGCTCTGGCGCGCGAGCCCGCTCACCGCTTCGAGCGAGAGCGAGAGTCCGGCAGCGCTGGCAGCCGCGAGCGCGAGGGCGGCAAAGCCTGAAGCGCTCGAGGCTAGGCCCGCCGCCGTCGGAAAGTCGTTCTGGCTCGTGACGCGCGCGCGGGAATCGAAGGCTCGGATCGCACGTACGCGGTCGAGCAGCGCCACCACGCGCGCTTGTTCGCGGCCCGCAGTCACGGCGCCGTCGAGCTCGACGTGATCGGCGGCGAGCTCGGCATCGAACTCGACGCGGGTGGTCGTCGTCATGCCGTCCAGGGTCAACGACAGGCTCGGGACCGCGGGGAGGTTTCGAGCCGAGTCGCTCTTACCCCAGTACTTGATGAGAGCAATGTTCGAGTGGGCGCTCGCGACGGCGATGGCTGGGGTCACGGGTTATCCTCGTCAGCAACGCCGGCGCAGCTGGCGACGAACGCCGTGAGCCCGGCCTCTTGCCAAGCCGCCACGATGGCTTCGGGATCTTCTGCGATCGCGATCACGGAGCCGCCCCCGCCGGCTCCGGTGAGCTTGGCGCCGAGGGCGCCCCGCTCGCGCGCGATGCCGCAGGCGCGCTCGATTTCGGGGGTCGACAGGAACAGCCCCGAGAGCAGCATCTGGTTGTAATCCATCAGCTTACCGAGCCCGACCAGGTCGCCCGCGGGCAAGCAGAGCGCCGCGTTCTGAACCAGCGATTGGATGGCTTCGAGCGTCTTGTCGACCAGATCGGGACGGCGCTCGCGCAGCTTCGCCACGCCCTCCACCATGGTCTTGGTGCTTGCTGGCGGTCCCGCTTTCACTACCGCCAGCCTGAGCGGAGCCACGAGCTCGACGAACTCGGGGGCGTGCCCGCGCTTGAACTTGAAGCAGCTGCCGTAGAAGGCTGCGGTGGTGTCGATGCCGGACGGGTTTCCGTGGAACACCCGTTCCCAGGCGTTTGCCGCCGCGAGCACGCTCTCGGCAGGCGCCGGCTTTCCCATTGCGCTGAGCACGGCCCGCGCGATCGCCACGCCGAGCGCCGCCGAGGCGCCGAGCCCAGAACCCGGCGGCACTTCGAGATCTGCAGTGACGCGCAGCGTGGGCGCAGCGAGTTCGTTCGAGAGCGCAGTGAACGCCTGCCACACCTCGGGCCCCTCCGCGGGGCGTCCGTCGATGACCAGCTCGGGCTGCGGCGCAGCGCTGGCGCTGGCGCGGGCGCCGCGATCGATGCCAGCCGCCAAGGCGGGGACGCCGTAGACGACCGCGTGCTCCCCGAGCAGGATGACTTTGCCGTTTGCCCTTGCGCTGCCGGTTGCGCCTGCGCTGCCAGTTTCGTCTGCCATCCTGCTCACCTACTGGGTGCGCTGCGTGAGCGCGCGCAGCGCGCCCTCGAGCAGTTCGCGTCCCGCGGTTTTTATGGGCGCTCGCGCGAGCGCGTCCGTGGCGCGCTCTCTGAGCTCGTCGATGCGGGCACGCACGATGCCGGCCGCGCCGCAGGCTTCGAGTACTTCGGTGGCGCGTTCGAGCTGCCGCTCCGTGGCGCTGCTGTTGCCGTACGCGGTCTTCAGCGCGCTGAGGCTCGGCCCCTTGGCGCGCTTCAGGCCGAGGACCAAGAGCGCGGTGCGCTTGCCGGCTCGAATGTCGCCGCCCTGCGATTTGCCCGTGGTAGCCGGGTCGCCGAAGACGCCGATCAGATCGTCGCAGAGCTGGAACGCGATACCCGCAGGCATGGCGTAGCGGTCGAGACCGACCTGCGCCTTGGTGCTGGCGCCCGCCAGCGTTGCGCCGAGCCGGAGCGGGCCGCGTACCGTGTAGCTGCCGGTCTTCAGCGCGTACATCGTTTCGATGTCCTTGGGGTTGCCCATCAGATCGATTTGCTGCCCCAGCACGGCGTCGAGCTGCATTTCGGCGAAGCAGCGAAGCAACGCCTGAGCGCGCTGGGGTGCCACCTCGAGCCGCGAGAGCGCTCCGGTCGCCATCGCCACGGCGTAGTCGCCGGCCAAGATCGCCGAGTGCTCACCTTTCTGTTCGGAACGAAAGCGCTTGGCGAGGTGAGTGTGGACCGTGGGTCCGCCGCGCCGCACCTCGTCCTGATCCATCCAGTCGTCGTGAATCAAGAAGTACGTCTGCAACAGCTCGAGTGCGACCCCCGCGTCGAAGACCGTCTCCAGGTTGCGAGCCTCGTTCACCGCGCGAAAGCCCGCGACGGCGAGGGCGGGTCGCAGGCGTTTACCTCCGCGCATGGAGAGGTCGCGCACGGCGGATACCATGGCGGCGACCTCTTTTCCGAGTGGACGCGACGCTTCGGCGTGTTCATCGAGAAAGCCCAAGAGCCGCGCTTCGACCTCTCGCTGGACCGTCGGCAACAGCAAGAAGAAGGGATTCGGGTGGATCCGTTTCGCGCTGGCATCTCCGCCGCCGCGGCCCTGTCCTGACTGGCTTTTCTTCTGCTTGGGCATCAAACCCGCCGAATCTATGGAGCAGGCGGGGCCCTGTCAACGTCGCAGGGGAGCTCTGACGCGACAATGCCCGGCTGGCCTTGACACCCGGCCGCTTCGGTTTCAGTCCTGACCCCGAGAACGTGTCCGGCAGAGCTGGCCCAACCGACGATCGAAGAGAACCCATGAGTGACATTTCCCGCCGCAAGGCCGACCACCTCGACTTGGCGGCGCACGGTGACGTGGCCTTTCACAAGACCACCACGCTTTTGGAATGCGTGCGTCTGGTACACCACGCGCTGCCCGACCTCGCGTTTGGCGAACTCGATACCTCGACCACCATTCTGGGGAAGACCTTGCGCGCGCCGCTCTTGATCGCTGCCATGACCGGCGGCACCGATCGGGCGAAGCAGATCAACAAAGAGCTGGCGTCGATCGCGGAAGAGCAGGGCTACGCGTTTGGCCTGGGTAGTCAGCGCGCCATGCAGAAGAGCCGCGGTGCCCTGGATTCGTATGCGGTGCGCGATGTCGCGCCGACGGCGCTGATCCTCGGAAATGTCGGCGTCGTGCAAGCCAAGCAGGCCTCCACCGCGGAGCTCGAAGACCTCGTCGGCTTGGTCGGTGCGGACGCGCTCTGCGTTCACCTGAACCCCGCGATGGAACTGATCCAGAGCGATGGCGACCGCGACTTCCGCGGGGGTACCGAAACCCTCGTGCGCCTTGTCAGCGAGCTGAGTGTGCCTATCATCGCGAAAGAGACCGGCTGCGGGTTGTCACCCACGGTGCTGAAGACGCTGAAGAGCGCCGGCATTGCTCACGTCGACGTTTCGGGCGCCGGCGGCACGAGTTGGGTCGGCGTCGAGACGCGCCGCGCCGAAGGGGCCCGCCGGCAACTGGGTGAGGTGTTTTGGGAGTGGGGCGTGCCGACGGCAGCGGCGGTGGCTTTCGCAGCCAGGTGCGGCTTCAGCACCGTGTTCGCCACGGGCGGGATCCAGAATGGCCTCGACGTTGCGAAATCTCTGGCGCTCGGGGCGAGCGCGGCGGGCATCGCTCGCCACGCCTTGGTCGCGCTCGAAACGGGCGGTCGCGCTGGAGCGCTCGAGTACCTTGCGGGCGTCGAGCTGCAGCTCAAAACCGCGATGCTGCTCACCGCGCAGCGGAGCGCCGCGAGCCTCCGCAACGCCGAGCGCGTCGTCAGCGGCGAGCTCGAACAGTGGTTGGCCCAGCTCTGATCGGCCAGCGTCTCAGGACCGTTGGGCTAGCGCTTGGGCGCTACCGGGGGAGGGGGATGCGAATGCGCGACCGAGGACTCCCGACCTGAATAGGCGAGCTTGGAAGCCTCCTGGTACACCGTCTTGGCGCCGGGCAGATCCGGCGTCTCGCGCATCATTTGGATCAGCTTCTGCATCGCCAAGCCCGGCGGCATCGAACCAGCGAGCAGTTCCAACCTGATGCGCAGCACTTGAAACATCTGGTCCCGGGGCGCGCTCTCGAGCGCCGACCTCGCCTCGTCCAAGGCATCGGTGGAGAGCAGCTGATCGATGGTGTCGTAGAGTGCGTCGGGACCCTCGGTCATGGGTGAACCATAGCACTGGATGGGAGAGCTTCTTAATTTGCGGGGTGCGGTCGTGTGCGCGACCTCTCAGCCGAACCGACTTCGAACGCGGGCGGCGGCAGCTCGCCGCGCTCATGACTCCCCGAGGCCGAGGTCGGAGCTCATTGTGTTGGAAGGTGGGTGCCTTCGTGAGAGGTGCTGGGGTTGGCGGCCGGCCGCACGGATTGTGTCTTGCTGGCGTTGCTTCGGCGTTTGCGGGATCTGTGTGTTGGCGTCGCACAAGCAGGCCCCGAGTGAGCGCGCTCCCCCATCAGCGCGAGCGCGAGTGCAACAGCGCGAAAGCTCGAGAACGAAACCCGTCGCGCCCAAGCTCGCGCTCCCAGCTGGCATCCTGGCTTCTCGACTTCGTCGTGGGACTGTCGCACTCGACCAGCCAATCCGTCGGGTGGGGTCCGGTCTGGGCCTGGTCTGGTTTGGGCGCTCGATTTTCGCTGAGGTCCCCACAAGTTTGGGGCAATTCAGCCGTTAGTGCTGTTGGCAGCAAGGCTTTATTGCGCTTTGGCTGCCATGCTACCCTGCCAACCCCGTGAGCCGCTCACTTATCGCAAATGGCTGAACCACCGCGCAAACCCCCTCCACCCTCCAGTGAGTCGGCTCCCCCAGACCTGCGCAAAGAAGCAGATCAAGTCCTGCAGAACCTCACCAAGGGCTCCCGGGTGACGGACGAGTTCATCCGGGAACACTCCAAGCTGCGGTCCCGCACGCAGGAGCTCGAGCAAGAGAACGCCAGGCTGCGCGCTCAGGTCGAGGCCGACGACGCGGTGCGCGAGCTGCTCGCCAAGATTGCCCGGCTGGAGACCGAGAAGAAAGAGCTACTGACGCGCTTTGCCGCTGCCGAAGAGGCGTCCAACGCGTTCGACGAGCGGCGCCGTGAATTCGAGTCCGAGTTTGCGAACTTGGCTAACCTTTTTGTTGCGAGCAACCAGATTCATGCGAGCATGTCGCCACGGGGCGTCACGCGCCGCATCAAGGAAGTGTTGGCCCAACTGGTTGGGGCCGAGTCGTACGCGATGTACATGGTGGACAATCAAAACGAGGAACTGGTCCCGATTGCCTCGGAAGGTGTGCCCGCCGACAAGCTGGTCTCCGTCGGGACTCGGGGCACGCGGCTCGGCGACGTGGCCCACCGTGGTTCGGCGGTGGTCGACGAAGAGGTCGATTCGAGCGTCGCCAATTTCGACGAGCCTCCGGCGATCGTGCCGCTCGCCATCGACGATCGCGTCGTCGGGGTGATCGCCATCTTTTCCACGCTCCGCCAAAAGACTCGCTTCGACACTACGGACTTCGAGCTTTTCAAGCTGTTGGGTCAGCATGCCGCCGCCGCGCTCGTAGGTGCCAGCCTCTTCGCCAAGGCCGAGCGGCGGATCCCCGGCCTCGAGGCGTTTTTGGACCTGAGCGTTTAAGTTACAAAATGTCCGAGTACTCCTGCCTAATTGTCGAAGACTCTCCCATGATGCGCCAGCTCCTGGTGTTCGCCCTAGCGCGCATCAAGAACCTGAGGGTCACCGAAGCCGACGACGGTGTGGACGGCCTCAGGAAGCTCGCCTCGGCCAGCTACGACATCATCGTCACCGACATCAACATGCCGATCATGGACGGGCTGAAACTGGTCAAGCGCGTGCGCAGCGACCCAGCCCACAAAGACACGCCCATCGTCATCATCACGACCGAGGGCTCGCAAGAAGACCGCCAGCGCGCGCTCCAGCTCGGCGCCAACGCCTACATCACCAAGCCCATCCAGGCGCCCCAGGTGATCGCGACGGTCAAAGAGCTGCTCAAGATCGACTGACGCGCGAGTAGTTCGGTGGTTTGGGTCAAGATCTGTGGCGTCACGAGCGTTGCTGACGCCCTCTTGGCGCGGGACGCCGGGACCGATGCCATCGGGCTCAACTTCGTCCCCACGTCGCCTCGGGCAGTCGACCTCGAGCTCGGGCGCCGCATCCGCGACGCCGTCGCCGGCAGTCTCGAGGTCGTGGCCGTGGTGGCAGATTGGGACGACGCCCGCCTGCTCGAGCTGAGACGAGCCGTCGCCCCCGACTGGCTTCAGCTCCACGGTTCCGAAACCAACGACGCCCTGCAGCGGCTCCTGCCCGGCGCCTACAAAGTCATCCATGTGCACGACGGCGCTGACGTGGCCAGCGCCGACGGCTTTTCCGGCGACCGCATCCTCGTCGACACGAAGGTCAAAGGTCAGCTCGGCGGCACCGGGCTCGCCTTCGACTACGCGCTCGTGCAAGAGCTGGCCCGGCGGCGTCCGCTCATTCTGGCAGGCGGCCTCAACCCAACCACCGTCGCCGCCGCCGTCCGCCTCGTCGAACCCTTCGGCGTCGACGTGGCCTCGGGCGTCGAAAACCCAGGCCAGCCCCGCCACAAAGACCCCGACAAGGTCCGCAGCTTCGTCGCGCAGGCCAAGCGGACCGAGTCGCCGGGCTAGTTCGCTTTTCTTTTTGCGCTAGCTCAGTTCCGAGCGGGCTCCAGCACCGGCGTGTTTTCCTTGCCAGCTCCGGACTCCCCGAGTGTGCCGCGACGCTACCTCCAGCACTCGAAGGTGAAGCTCTGCGTGCTGTCGATCGCGCCGTCGCCGTCCTCATCCGTGGTCATGGTAATTAGGCGACCGGAGTCATCGTACGCGTAGAAGACTTGGCTGAGTACCGTGCCGTCACTCGCTGTTTGCACACTGCGCAGCGCTAGCCCGGATGCGGCGAGCTCGTACGAGATGCGGTAGGTAACGCTACCGTCAGAATTTTCATCGACCTCCTCCAAGAGCAGGTGCCCATCCGCGTCGTACGCCGACGTCGTGGTGTAGTTGTTCGTCCAATCCACAACGTCTTCGTACACGTCCTTCGTCGCGTTTCCGTCGGCATCGCGCGTATATTCGTGCCTGTCCAAGAGATAACCTGCCGCGTTGAAGGATGTGACCTCCACCAACTCCCCGGCCGCGTTGAACCGGGAAACGACTACGAAGTCGATACTTCTGTCGTTGTAGTAGTCCCACGCTACGGTCTCGGTATCGCCTTCCCAAGTGACCGTGGCGACAATGTCGATGAACCCGTCGTCGCCGTAGTAGGTCCGAGTACCGGACCAGCGCCCCTCAGAGTCGAAGAAAAACTCGGCGTGCCAGTCAATGCGGCCGTCTGCGTCGCTGTCTTCCGCTTCCCTCAGCCATCGGCCGTCCGCCGCATACTCGAAGAACTTGCGTCTATCGATGCGGCCGTCTGCGTTGTCGTCCCAGGCCTGGGAACACGGGTAGTCGCCGTCGCCCGGCATCTCTGGAAGCCCGTGGGCGTCATCTTCGCCCGCACAGGCCGTCGCAACGAGGATGCTGAAGAGCAGGATCAGGGTCTGGAAGGACTTGGACTTCGACATGGAGTGTTTCGCCCTTGGGACGGTGTATAGGCGCAACTCACGTCATGGGCACGCGGAAATCGGCGCCAGTGGCCAACCCGCGAGGTTATCGTCTCTTCGTCGAACAGGCGAAGCATGTTCTCTCGCGCCGCTAGCCGACAAGCGCTACGCCTCATCCGCGGCCCACGATCGCGGCCCACGATCGCGGCCCACGATCGCGCCTACCCGCGCCTACGATCGCGGCCCACGATCGCGGCGAGGTGGCCTTCTCTAGCTCGCCTGGCAGTTACACGAGCGTCGTGGCAAGTGGCGGACGCGCTCGCAACGCACAGCTCCGGGGCGCCATGGAAACACCTTGGGACTCGTCGCGATTGTGGCAGGGAGTTTCACTCAGCTCGAAACGGACTTACGCACGAGACTGGAGCAGTCGATGGCTGGACCGGCATCAGTCGAGCCTGCCACGCGGCTGCGTGCGCAGAGGCCGCGCGCGCAGCGGCCTCTGCGCAGGACGTAGCGAGCGACGGGTTCGCGCGCCTTCAGTAGCGTTTCCTTCCGTTTGCGTTTGCTCGCCATGAAGCGTGTACCGTAGTCACGATCGGCCTCGAGGGCGTTGTGCGCGGAACATCTGAGGCCGAGGTTGTCAGCGGTGTTCGCGCCGCCCTTGGCCCATGGCTGGATATGCGCAAGTTCGAGCCCGCGAGTCTCATTGCAGCGATGGCCGTCGTCGCTGACGAAACCACAACGGCCTTCGTCCCGTGGCCACGTCGCGCGCCGCTCGGCGGCAGGGACGTGACGGCTCCGTTCGGTGCTCGCGGTCATGGATTGGGACTGGAGCGGGGACGGGGACGAGGACCGCGGCTGGGACTTTTGCGCTCGCGGCGTGTCGGTGAGACCGATCTTGCGCTTCTGTACCTTGGTCCAGAAGCACATCGAGGGCGCGTTCGATGATGGCGGCAGGGTCCCCGCTCGGGATCTTGTGAGCGAGCAGATCTTGAAGCTGTGTCAGCTTGTCGTGAGTGTCTTGGCTGATGGTAACCTGAAGACGATATCGCCCCGGCGACAGAGGCGCAGGGTCAGGGTCGCGTCGCGGGCGAAGAGGCGCGGGCGCCGTCTCGACTGTCGCAGGGGCGGGGAGCATGGGAGCAGCGGGAGCCGCAGCTGGTGCGGGAGCGGTGGGACTCGGCGTGATGAAAGCCGGCGCAGCCGGTGCGGGAGCGGCGGGAGTCGGTACTGGGGTGGTCCGATTCGGGAGCGCACGCAGCGTTGTCGGGACATCGGGCTGGGGAGCGAGGCCCGCGACGAGTGTTTCGATCTCTCGAATCGTCTTGTGTTTGGCCAGAGCCAGCACTTGCTCGTGGTTGTCTCGAGTCAGATGGGATTTGAAGCGGTGGATGCCGCTGAGGTGAATTTCGCCGCGGGCGACCATGGCAAAAAGGACCGGAAAACGGCGTGCGGTGCGAGCGGCGCCGATGCGCTTGAAGGCGGTCGCCTCGGACGTATGGTAGCGCGTCACGAGAAACTTGAAGAGCGAGGAATGGCCCCGCTTGGCCCACAGCTTTCGCCGATCGATGACATCGATGTGGCGCAGCAGGTCGATGTGGCGCAGCAGGTCGGCCTTGCCTTCGTGATCCCGCCGAACCAGGTCAGCGAATTGCGAGAGTAAAGCGTCGTCGTTCAGAGCATCCAGCGAAGGGTTTCTGATCATGAGTTGATTATAATATGGCATTTCCGGCGGCTCCGTTGGGTATCTAGCTTCGGGAGCTCACGATGCGGCGTTGCTGGGCGTGTGTGACTGGTGGCGGCGTCTTCAAAGCGAAATCGACTCGGCAAGCGTTCGGGTACTCGAAAAGACGTCAGCATTGGCGCTAGGGTGCCTCGAAACGCGTCAAGCGAAATCAGCGGTCCAGTCCGTTGCCCATGTACGAGTTTGCACCGGCGGTCCAGACCCGATGCCGAGGCACTACTGTATCGGTCACGCTCTGCATTCAAGCGCCGCACGGCGCTGCGAGCGGTTGCACGAGCTTCGTGGCTCGTGACGGACTGCCTGGCGCCATGCGCTGTCGACGAGTGGCCGCGCTGGCGAAAACCTGCAAAGTCAAAGCACTCGGGAGCGCCAATGGAGACGAACGCGTATTGCGGAAGCGGGCTGCCCAGGGCGACGCGGCGGCTCAGTTCAAGATGGGTCATACTCGCTTCGAAATTCGCCTGCTCAGCCTCGCGATAGAGGAGACCATGAGCGGAACGCCGGGCTTGCTTCGTGGCTGGCACGGGTGATAGGAACGCAGGGGAGCCGCCGCTTGGCTAGCGCGAAGCACGCGACAAGTGTTCGTGCCTGTGCTATCCAAGAACTAACTGATCACGAACGCTCATTCGGCTCAGCCCTGAGCCGGCGTAGTGGTCGGCCAGTAGCGTTGTGGCCAGTAGCGTTGTGGCCAGTAGCGTTGTGGCCAGTAGCGTTGTGGCCAGTAGCGTTGTGGCCAGTAGCGTTGTGGCCAGTAGGCAGCCGGTT
>Ga0315910_10003513_pt1 | contig 13316 bp, 13 predicted proteins | sample EdamamesoilMG_FD_204470 | JGI IMG/M metagenome (GOLD analysis project Ga0315910, IMG submission 204470) | Garden soil microbial communities collected in Santa Monica, California, United States - Edamame soil | ecosystem: Environmental > Terrestrial > Soil > Garden | place: USA: California... | reverse complement strand
GTGATCGACGGCCAGGCGACGCTGGTCATCGGGGGCAAGCTCATCGCCGCGAAGGAAGGATCCCCGGGTGAATTCCGCGGCAGCGGCATCGAGGGTGGCACCGACTATCCACTCGAACGGGGTGTGGTGCTCACCGTGCCGCGCAACACACCGCACTGGGTGAAACGGACGCAGCCGGGCTTCCGTTACTACGTCATCAAGAGCGTGGCGCGGCACTAGCGAGGCCGGCTCAGGCCTCCACCGTCACGACGTGCGCCCGGATCCGGCCGTCAACGGCCGCGTGGCCGAAGCGCGCGGCAAGCGCACGCTCGGCCGCGTCGGTGGCGGCAGCCAGGCCGGTCGGATCGCGCGCTTCGATTTCCACGCGCAGCGGCGTGCCCTGGCAGAACGCTATCGCCGGAATACGCGCGGCCGCTGCACGGCTGCGGGCCGCCAGGGTTTCGAGCCGGGGTTCTGAGGAAAAGCCACCGCCGGAAAGATCGCGCCGGATCGTTGCAGTGTCGTGATAGCCGTGCGGCACGCGCTCCATGAAACGCGGCGGATCGCGCGGATGGAGCTGCGCCAGCACCTGGCCCACCAGGTGGGGGAATTCGTTCTCCTCGATGCGATCCCAGCAGTTGAAGATGAACAGGCCTCCCCGGCGCAGCACGCGGCGCGCCTCCGCGAAGGCGCGCGCCTTGTCGGGCAGGAACATGACGCCGAACTGGCAGACCACCACGTCGAAGCTGGCCTTGTCGAAGGGCAACTGGTTCGCATCGGCCTGGCGCCACTCCACCGGCCGGCTGGTGCCCACCGAAGCGGCGTGGTCCAGCATGGGCTGGCTGAGATCGGTGGCGACGATGAACACCGAGGCCGGCAGCGCCATCGCGAGGCGCCGCGTGACGACGCCGGTGCCGGCCGCGAGTTCCAGCACATTGGTCACCGGCAGCGTGGCTATGCGCCGCGCCAGGTCGATGGCATACGGCTCGAAGATCAGCGGGACCAGGTAGCGATCGTAGACTTCCGGGATCGACCCGGCGAACAGCGGGGTGCCGTCCCCCGCGGGGCTCACATGCCCGCCGGTGGCTCCCACAACTCGACCTTGTTGCCGTCGGGATCCACGACCCAGCCGAACTTGCCGTATTCGGATTCCTCGACCTTGTCGTCGACCTGGCAGCCCTCGGCGCGCAGCGCGGCGATCAGCGGATGCAGCTTGTCGACGCGATAGTTGACCATGAAGGGCGCGCGGCCCGGGTCGAAGTAGTTCGACGACGCCTCGAACACGTTCCACACCGTGGTGCCGTGGCCGTCGGGATTGTGTTCGCCGGCCCAGCTGAAGGCGGTCCCGCCCCAGGCTTCGACCGGGATGCCGAGGTGTTTCTGGTACCAGTCGCGCAATCGCTGTGGATTGGCCGACTTGATGAATATTCCGCCGATTCCGGTGACGCGTTTCATGCGCCGATTCTGCGCCGGGAGGCGGGTCGTCAGGAAGTCCTGCGTGGCGGCGCGTTGCGGGCCGCCGGGCGGCGGTAGCGGGAGTCGCGCAGCCTCGGTCGCGCGCTGGCGCGCAGGCCGCGTTGCGTCGCGGCACATACCGCGCCGGCCCGCAGCAGCGTGCCGCGCGCCAGCGGCAGCCGCGAGGCGGGACGCGCCACGGTCGGGTGCTCGCCGCGGAAGCGGCAGTGCGCGTAGCTTTCAGAGTGTGCGACTGTCATGGAATCCCCGGAATCCTGTAGTTAGTCAGGCCGCGGTCGCGAGGCGGGCCGGCCGCGCGATCACGAAGCCCTGGACGTAGTCCACGCCAATCTTGCGCGCGGCCTCGAGCGCGGCGCTGTCCTCGACCTGCTCCGCGATGATCTTGAAATTGAGGGTGCGCGCCAGCTTGATCATCGCCGTGACCATGGTCTGGCTGACCGAGTCGCGCGCCAGGTTGCGCATGAACGAACCGTCGAGCTTGAGGTAGTCGAGCTCGAGGTTCTTCAGGCTGGAGAAGGAGCCGACGCCTGAACCGAAGTCGTCGATGGTGAACTTGCATCCCATGCCGTGCAGCACGCCGACGAAGCGGCGCGCCTGCTCGAGGTTGCTGACCACCGCGGTCTCCGCGATCTCGAAGCACACCTGGTCGGCCGACACGCCGGTGCGGTCAAGGCACTCCACCACGAATTCCAGGAACTGCGGATCGCCGAGAGTCTGGCCCGAGATGTTGATGGCCACGCTGCGATCGCGCGCCAGCTGGAAGGCATTGCGCGACAGCGCCTTCAGCGTGGTCTGCACCACCCAGCGGTCCACCGACGCCATGAGGCGGTAACGCTCGGCCGCCTGCACGAATTCCGCCGGCGGGATCTCGTGGCCGGACTCATCCAGCATGCGCAGCAGCACTTCCATCGAAGGGCCCTCGACGTCGCTGCCGTAGGCCGCCACGATGGGCTGGTAATAGAGCGTGAAGCGTTCTTCCTTGAGCGCGCCCTGCAGCTTCTGCAGCCATTCGATTTCGCCGCTGCTGCGCGCCAGCGCTTCGTCACGCGCGGAGTACACCGACACGCGGCCGGCGCCCTCTTTCTTCGCCACGTAGCAGGCCGAATCGGCCGCGGCCAGCAGCTGTTCCACCGAGCCCGCTTCGCGACCGATCTCGATCAGGCCGATCGACACGCCGATGTTGAATACGCGGTCCTGCCACACGAAGCGGTAGCCGGCCACCGAGCGACACACGTCGTCGGCGATCTGGCGTGCCTTCTCCAGCGGGCAGCCGGTGAGCAACATGCCGAACTCGTCGCCGCCGATGCGCGCGACGGTATCCGAATCGCGCACCGCGTCGCGCAGCAGCTTGGCGACTTCGCGCAGCATCGAGTCGCCGGCCAGGTGGCCGCTCGAATCGTTGACGATCTTGAAGCGGTCGAGATCGAGGTAACACAGCATGTGCGTGGCCTCGCCGCGGCGCGCCGCCTCGGCGGCCTCCTCGAGGCGTCGCTCGAACTCGCGCCGGTTCACGAGGCCGGTGAGCGCATCGTGCGTCGCCTGGTAGGACATCTGCCGGTGCAGGCCGCGCAACTCGGTGACGTCGTGCAACAGCACCACGGCGCCGGCCAGCGTGTCATCCACCTGCAGCGGCGAGGCCGCGATCTCGATGGCGCGCTCCTCCCCCGAAGACTTGCCGAGCATCACGGCGCGGCGCGTGAACGGGTGCGGATTGCCGTTGCCGCCGCGAACCGCCTCGCGCACCGGGTCGGCGATCATCTTGCGATCGTTCTGGTCGACCAGGCCCACCACGTCTTCCAGCGGTCGGCCGAGGGCCTGCGCGCGCGACACGCCCAGCAGCTTCTCGGCGGCCGGGTTGAGCCAGGCGAGCCTGCCCTCGAGATCCGTGGTCACGATGGCCTCGGCGAGCGACTGCAGCGCGAACAGCTGCAACGGCGGCGGCGCGGGCGGCGGTGGCGGCAACGGCGGCGCGACCAGCGCGGCGCGCGCGGCGGCCTCCTTCTCCTCGATCTTGCCGCTGGCGATGGCGCGCAGCTTGCGCGTCGGGATCACCTCGACGCCGGTCACCAGCAGCGCCGGCTGGCCCTCGAATTCGATCGGCGCGGTAGTTAGCTCGAGCAGGCTGACCTGGCCCTGCAGGCCGACCATCTCCACCTCGAAGCGCTCGGCGCCGTGCGCGCCCGCCAGGCGGCGGCGCAGGTTGTTGGCCACGAGGTCGGCGTACTCCGGCGCGACCAGGTCGGCGAGCTTGCGGTCGATGAGGTTGACGCGATCCACGCCGATGAAACTCGCGAACTGCGAGTTGGCGTACAGGATCACTTCGCGATGCACCAGCACCGCTTCGTGGATGCGCTCGCCGAGTTCGGTGAACAGGCGCGGGCCGGCCTTCTCGCGGCTCGCGGTACGCGACGCGCGCTGCAGGAGCTGGTTGACCGAGACGCCGAGCGCCTGCACGTCGATCGGCTCCTGGTCGGTGTCGATGCGTTGCGGCAGCCGCTCGCCGGACAGCGCGCGCTGGACCGACAGCGACAACTGGGAGACCGCCCGCAGATCGCGCCGTTGGAACAAGAACAGCACGAACAGCAGCGTCGCAACCAATGCGAGCAGCACGCAGATCAACCCAAGAATCGACATCCCCAGCCTGGCCCTGTTGTTATTAGTGCGTGGATTTGTGCATGGCAGCCACGCGCCGAGGCAGCTTAGCCGAGCGCGGCAAGCGGCCACTGAACATTAACCATAAAAATAATCGATATGACGACTCGATCCACGCCGAAACGAAGGGATTCAGGGCCGGCGTTTCGGGCAGAATAAGTAGCATCCCGGCCCCCACCCACGGAGCAACTTCCTCATGCAGACAGAGATCGCGCGCGTCCAGATGATCAGCCAGCAGATCCGCGCGTGGCAGGTGCTCGACGATCGTGTGCTCGATGCCATGCGGCGCACGCCGCGGGAATTCTTCGTGCCCGAGAAGTATGCCGGCCTCGCGTTCGCGGACGCTGACATCCCGCTGAAACCCGGGCAGCACATGTTGCCGCCAAAGGTTGTCGGACGGCTCCTCCAGGCGCTGGGCGCCACGCCCGGAATGCGCGCCCTGGTGGTGGGCTGCGGTACCGGCTTCGTCGCCGGCTGCCTCGCCGCGATGGGCGCGAGCGTGCGCGCCATCGAAATCGACCCCGAGCTGGCCCAGGCGGCGCGCCGCAACCTGAAGCGCGCCGGGTTCGGCCAGGTCGACGTCGTCACGGGTGACACTTTCAACTTGGATACCGGCGGCGACTATGCGCTCATTGCGGTATGTGGAGCGCTGCCGTTGTACGACGAACGCTTCGCCCGCGCGTTGGCGCTGGGTGGCAAGTTGTTCGTGGTGGTCGGCAACCGCGAGCCGCAGGAGGCATTGCTGGTGACGCGGACAGGGGCGGAAAGCTGGGACAGCCAGGGGCTGTTCGAGACCTCCGTCGACCCGCTCGAGAACGCGCAACGCCCCGAACGCTTCAATTTCTGACGAGGTGCCATTCGATGGTTCGCGAGATCACGGTGCAGGAACTCAAGGCGCGGCGCGACCGCGGTGAGACTCCGCTGGTCCTGGACGTACGCGAGGAGTGGGAACTGCAACTTGCGCGTATTCCGGACGTCGTACATGTGCCCATGAACCAGATACCGGCGCGGCTCGCGGAGCTGTCTCCCGAGGTGGAGACCATCGTGATGTGCCACGCGGGAGGTCGATCCATGCGGGTTGCCCATTTCCTTGTGAACCAGGGTTTTAGCAACGTCGCGAATCTCTCCGGCGGTATTGCCGCGTGGAGTCAGTCGGTGGATGCAACCGTCCCCCAGTACTGAAACGTCTAAGTCACTTCGAGCCTGTTGCCATTGCCCCCGGGGCAAGTGATATAGTGATATACAACACTAAAGAGGACTCTTATTAATGCGCCGCATTGTTGCCCTGGGGCTGGGATGCCTGGTCTCCGTTTCCGCCATGAGCGAAGACCTGCTCACGATTTTCGATCAAGCCGTCGTCAACGATCCGTTGGTGCGGGAGGCTGAATACACGCGCAAGGCCACCCTGGAAGCGCGTCCGCAGGCCTGGGCCGCGTACCTGCCGCAGATCGGCGGCCAGTGGGCGAAGACCAAGTCCGAGGTCTCCTCGAACAGCCTCTTCCCCCGGCTGGTCGAGTCCGATCCCAACGATCCGGACTCGCCGCTGGTCATTCAGCAGCAGGCGCAGGTCGGCAGCTCCGAGCCGGAGGACACCCGCTGGAACCTGCAGCTGACGCAGAGCCTGTTCAACTGGGGCCAGCTCGTCGGGCTGCGCCAGTCGAGCAAGGTCGTGGCGCAGGCGGACGCTGATTACGGCGTCGCGCAGCAGGACCTCGCGGTGCGCGTGGCCACGCGCTACTTCGACGTGCTCGCGGCGCAGGACAACGTGCAGGCCCGGCAGGCCTCGGTCGATGCCATCTCTCGCCAGCTCGAGCAGGCCGAGAAGCGTTTCGAAGTGGGCCTCATCGCCATTACGGACGTGCAGGAAGCGCGCGCCGCGCGTGACACCGCGGCCGCGGACCTCATCGCCGCCAAGCGCTCGCTCGCGACCGCGCAGGAGTTCCTGCGCGAGATCACCGACATGCAGTACAGCGTGCTCGCCACGCCGCGCACCACGATGCCGCTCAAGATGCCCGAGCCCGCCGAGGAGCAGAAGTGGGTGGAAGCGTCGATGAACCAGAACCTCGCGCTCACTTCGAGCCGCCTCGGTGCCGACATCGCGCGTGACGACGTGCGTGTGGCCTTCGGCGGCCACCTGCCGCAGGTCGACCTCATCGTCGGCGCGGATCACTTCGAGCGCAACGACACCGAAACCTTCAACCCGATTCCCGACCGCGGATTCCCGGGCGACACCGTGCCTTCCTCGCAAGAGCAGGACACCGACCAGTCGGTCCAGTTGCGGGTGACCGTGCCCATCTGGTCGAGCGGTGGCACGCACTCGCGCGTCAAGCAGTCCGAGTTCCGCTGGCAGGCCGCCAAGCAGCGGCTCGAGCGCGTCTCGCGCGAAACCGAGCGCACCTCGCGCGACGCCTACCTCGGCGTGTTGTCGGAGATCTCGCGCGTGCAGGCGCTCAAGCAGGCGCTCGAGTCCTCGCAGACCGCGCTGCGCGCCACCGAGGCGGGCTACGACGTCGGCACGCGCACCGCGGTGGACGTGCTCACGGCCCGCCAGAACCTGGTGGCCGCGTACACCAACTACTCGCGCAGCCGTTACGACTACATGCTCAACGTGCTGCGCCTCAAGCAGGCGGCGGGCATGCTCGATCGCAAGGCGCTCGAGGAGATGAACGGCTGGCTGGAAAATCCCCCGCCGCCCGCCAATCCGCCCACGGTGACGCCGCCGGCGACCACGCCGCCGCAGCAATAATCAGGGCAACAGCGGTTCGAGGAACGCCATCAGGCGGGCCACGGCGCCCCGATTGTCTTCCACGGCTTTCCGGCCGCGCGCACCCATGGCGGAGCGCGCGGTCGGATTCGCCAGCAACTCTCCCACCGCGGCGGCCAGCTCGGCCGGATCGTGCACGATGCGCACGGCGCCGCATTCCACCAGCAGCCTCGCGATATCGGCGGAATTGAAGTTGTTGGGCCCGGCCAGCACCGGCAGGCCGAGCGCGGCCGGCTCCAGCAGGTTGTGTCCGCCGATGGGCACCAGCGTGCCCCCGACGAAGGCCACGTCGGCCGCGGCGTAGAACGACAGCAACTCACCCAGCGTGTCGACCAGGAACACCTCGGTATCGCCCGAAGTGCCGGCGCCGCTGCTGCGGGTCACGTATTTCACGCCCTGCTGCGCCAGCGAGGCGGCCACTTCCTCGAAGCGCGGCGGATGGCGCGGCACCAGCACCAGCAGCGCCTGCGCATAACGCGCGCGGATCTGCCGATGCGCGGCGATCAGCACGTCCTCTTCCTTCGCATGCGTGCTGCCGGCCACCCACACCGGCCGGTCCATGCCGAGCAGGCGCCGCAACGCCGCGCCCTGCGTCTCGATGTTGGCCGGCAGGCTGAAGTCGAACTTGATGTTGCCGACCACGTGCGTGCGCTCCGGCGAGGAGCCGATGGAGCAGAAACGTTCCGCGTCCTCCCGGCTCTGCGCCGCGATGAAGATGCCGTTCGACAGCGCCTGGCGGAACAGCGCCACCATGCGGCGATAGCTGTTGACCGACTTCGGCGAGATGCGCGCGCTCGCCATCACCAGTGGAATGCCGAGCCGGCCGCAGCGGTGATAGAGGTTCGGCCAGATCTCGGTCTCGAGCACGATGGCCAGGCGCGGTTGCACCCGCGCGAAGAATCTCCGCACCGATCCCGGCAGGTCGACAGGCAGGAAACGGATGTCGACTTTTCCCTTGAACAACGCACGCGCCCGGGCACGACCCGTGGCGGTGCCGGTGGTCAGGACCATCGGCAACCCGGGGTAACGCGCCAGCAGGGTGTTGATCAGCGGCGCGGCCGCCTGCACCTCGCCCACCGACACCGCGTGCACCCAGATGCCGGGCGGGCCCTCGACCTTCGGACCCAGGCCGAAACGCTGGGAGAAACCTTCGCGGTGGCCGCGGTCGCGCAGGGCGCGCAGCACCATGCCCCCGAGACATACGGGCGCCAGTAGATAGACAAAGATGATGTAGACGACGCGCATCGGCGTCTCAGGCCAGCGAGGCCTGCGGCAACCCCGCCGATTCGCGGTAGCCGGCCAGCAGCGAGTGCCAGTCCTGGTCGGTGAAGCTCTCCGGCGCGTCGAGCAGCGTGACCTTCTCGAGCGAGCGGTACAGCCTCACGAGATTGGTGTCCGCCCACCAGCCGCGCTTGCGCAGCGTGCCGCGGTCGAAATCGATGAGATAGACCTGTTCGGGAGTCAGCAGGATGTTGTGCGCGTTGAGGTCGGCATGGTGCACGCCGGCGTCATGGAAACGGCGGATGCAGCGCCCGATGGCGATCCATTGCATCAGCGACAGCGGTCCGCGCGCCAGGTGCGACGCCAGCGACTCGCTGTGCTCGATGCGCTGCGTGATGAGGTCGGCGGTGTAGAACATGCCCTTGCGGCGGTAGCGCGCGGCAATGGGCGTCGGCACCGGGAGCCCGGCGCGGTGCAGGTGATAGGTCAAGTACCACTCGGCGAACGAACGGGTTTCCGATTCGCCGTTCCACAGGTACGCGTCCTTCGAGACGTTCGCCATGAAGCCGCCGCGACGGTAGTGCCGCAGCACGAAGCTCGAATCGCCGCTCTTCACGAACCAGGTGGTACCGCGCCCGCGCGCCGTCCCCTCGACGGCATCGTGGCGGCGCCAGTACTCCGGCTCGAAGAAATCCGCCGAGAAATTGCTCGTGCGCAGGGTGTCGTATAGCATCCGGCCGCCATCGATGGCCGCCTCGCTGACTTCCGCTCCGACCGGCCAGTGACGCCTCATTCATTCACCATGGAATCGCGCGTGCAGGCCAGTGACGGATTGTTGGCGTCCCCGCCCGAAAAAGTCTGCCTGCTGCGCCTCTCCGCAATCGGGGACTGCTGCCACGTCGTGCCGCTGCTGCGCACGTTGCAGGACGCGTGGCCGCGCACGCGCTTCAGCTGGGTGATCGGCAAGGTCGAAGCGAAATTGATGAGCCTCATTCCGGAGGTGGAGCTTATCACCGTGGACAAGGGCGCTGGCCTCGCGGCGTACAGCCGGTTGCGCACCGAGATGAAGAGGCGCGGCGAGTTCGACCTGCTGCTGCATCTGCAGCTGGCGATCCGTGCCAGCATCACCGCCGCAATGGTGCCGGCGCGGCTCAAGCTCGGATTCGACAGGGCGCGGGCGCGCGAACTGCAGTGGATGTTCACCAATGCCCGCGTCGCGCCGCGCCAGCGCGAGCACGTTCTCGACAGCTTCCTGGGTTTCGCCGAGGCACTCGGCGTGCCGCGCAAGCCGCCGCGCTGGGACATTCCCCTGCCGGCGGCGGCGCACGAATATGCCGTGCACCAGGTCCCCGACTCGCAACCCACCCTGGTGATCAGCGCCTGTTCCAGCCACACGCTGCGCAACTGGTCCGCGCGAGGCTATGCGGCCGTGGCGGCGCATGCCGTCGAACGCCACGGCATGCGGGTGATCCTGTGCGGCGGGCCCAGCGCGCTCGAGCGCGACATGGCCGCCGAAATCGAGAAGCTGGCTGGCGTGCCGGTGCGCAACCAGGTGGCCAAGGACACGCTGCCGCAGTTCCTGGGACTGCTCGGCCGCGCCACGGTATTGCTCACGCCGGATTCGGGCCCGGCCCACATGGCGACCATGGTGGATACCCCGGTCATCGGGCTGTACGCGGCGACCAATCCCGAGCGCAGCGGTCCCTATCTCTCGCGCCGCTGGTGCGTGAATGCGTATCCTCAGGCGGCCATGAAATTCATGGGCAAGGCGCCGGGCGAGCTGCCGTGGACCACGAAGATCGAAAAGCCCGGCGTCATGGACCTGATCGAGGTACCGGCCGTGACCGCGAAACTGGACGAGTTGATGGCGACAAGCGTGAAGGAGAGGCGTTCATGAGAGACATCCTGGTGCCGATTTCCCCGGGCGAACTGCTCGACAAGATCACCATCCTGCGCATCAAGGCGGCCCGCATCAACGACGCCGGCAAGGTCGCGAACGTGCGGCACGAGCTCACGCTGCTCGAGACGACCTGGAGGGACTCGGGCGCCACGGCCGTGGATCTCACCGCCGAGGAAGCCGGCCTCACGCACGTCAACGAGAAGCTCTGGGTCATCGAAGACGAGATCCGCGACGAGGAACGAGCCAAGCGCTTCGGTGAGAAGTTCATCGAGCTGGCGCGCGCCGTGTACGTCACCAACGACGAGCGCGCCGCCATCAAGAAGCGCATCAATACATTGTTAGGCTCGAACATCGTCGAGGAAAAGTCCTACAAGGCGTATTGAAGTGGTGTCAGGCGGGGAAAGTCGGGAAAACTCATGAACCTCAATCGTCGCCACCTCCTCGCTTCTGCCGCCGCCATCGGCGCATCCGCGCTGTACCCGCGCACGCTGCTCGCGGCCGCTGCGCCCGCCGGGCTCAAGTCCATGACCGAGGGCATCAAGCCCGTCAGCCGCGACGAATACCTGCTGCGCATCGAAAAGGCCCGCAAGCTCATGCGCCAGATGGGCATAGGCGCGCTGCTCATCGAGCCGGGCGCATCGCTGGTGTATTTCACCGGCGTGCACTGGTGGCGCAGCGAGCGGTTGACCGCGGCCGTCCTGCCGCGCGACGGCGAGATCGCCATCGTCACGCCGCATTTCGAGGCGCCCTCGGTCGGCGAGAGCCTGGAAGTGCCGGCGGAACTGCGCGTGTGGCACGAGGACCAGAACCCGCTCGAGACCGTGGCCGGCATCCTCCGCGACCGCAAGGTCGACGCGCCGCTGGGCATCGAGGAGACCGTGCGCTACTTCGCCATCGACGGCCTGATGCGCGTGATGCCGGACGTGCAGATCATGAGCGGCGCCGCCGTGGTGCGCGCCTGCCGCATGGTGAAGTCGCCCACCGAAACCGCGCTCATGCAGAAGGCGGCCGACATCACCATCGCCGCCTACCGGCACGTCGCGCCGCGCATCCAGAAAGGCATGACGCCCAAGGACATCGGCGACATGATGGACGCGGCGCACGTGGCGCTCGGCGCGGAGCCTGAATTCGCGCTGATCCTGCTGGGCGAGGCCAGCGCCTATCCACACGGCTCCGGGCAACCGCAGGCCGTACGCGAGGGCGAAGTAGTGCTCATGGACTGCGGCTGCAATGTCCATGGCTACCAGTCGGACATCTCGCGCACTTTCGTGTTCGGCGAGGCCAATGCCGAGCAGCGCAAGGTGTGGAAGCAGATGCGCGAGGGGCAGCGCATCGCCATCGAAACGGCGCGCGTCGGCATGCCGGCTGGCGCGGTCGATGACGCGGTGCGCGCGCAGTACGAGAAGTGGGGTTATGGGCCGGGGTACAAGCTGCCCGGTACTTCGCATCGCACCGGGCATGGCATCGGACTCGATGGGCATGAGCCCGTGAACCTGGTGCATGGCGAGAGCACGCCACTGGCGCCGGGGATGTGTTTCAGCAACGAGCCCGGGATCTATCTACCCGGGAAGTTCGGGATACGGCTGGAGGACTGCTTCTACATGGGGGAGAAGGAGCCGGTGTGGTTTTCGAGGCCGCCGGATTCGCTGGAGAAGCCGTTCGGGTGAGTTTGTTGCTCCTCGAAGGGCAGTCCGGGCGACACTCATAGCGACATGCAGCGGAACGTCATGGGGCGCGACGCTCGAATAGTCTCAGCGTAATTGTTTTCCTGTCCCCGAAATCCCCGTACTCGGTCGCCGATACAAAGTGGGAGTTGTCGTAAAGACCGAGAGACCTTTGCTCGGATTCGCTGAATATCTCCAAGTAGCCACTGGGTGACGCGACCTCGACTGCACAAATGGAAGTGCGGCACTCGAGACCGCGGACTGATGCATTGGGCAGATGCGATAGCAAGACGGGCCGGAGTCGCGATTCCACCTCTGTTGCCCAACTAGCGTCGCGGCGCTCATCCGCGAACTGCAGGAGCAGTTGCTGAACTGCCTTGCACTCTTCAGACGCCGTCGGTGTGCGAATTCCGCAACGCGCATCTACAACTGGCGATACGTTGAACGGATCGGCGGGTTCCCTGTCGAGATCTCCCGAGGTGGACTCAATGCCGCCGCCATTCTCATGGCGCGAATTGTCGCCGGTTCCTTCTGGTTGGATGAGGCGCGACCTTTCATTTTGTCCGCGACGGTCTTTCTCGAAGCTGGATGTGCCTTCGAGCATCTGCACTCCATTGCTTATATCGGCACTGGGGCTCGCCACGCTGGAGAATTCCTCGGCCATTTCATCTGTGTTGTGTTTCGAGGCATCGCTATTCGATGGCTGAACCTCAACCGACTTCGGCTTGGAGACCTCAGTTACCTGCCGATGGACCAATACGGCCGCACCAGCGGCCAGCAGCGCAACTCCGGCAAGTGGCAAGATTGTGCGACTCATGGTTCTAGGTGTAATTCACGAATAGCCGACCGCAATATTCTCGAGAGTCTCTCACCGCCCATATCCGGTTGGTTTTCCGTAGTCGTCCTTGTTAAGTGGCGTCTTCGCTTGCTGGTGATACTCAAACATCTTCCTCCGCGCTATCTCCTCCCAGCGCTTCGCGGCGTCAGAGTCTCCGCTCCTTTGCGCGTCTTGCAGCGATTCCCGCGCCCTGTCCCATTCGTTCAAAGTCTCCTCCATTCCAACTGGGCCGGTCCCGTCTCTTTCGGTGGCATTCGGGTCAATCTCAGCCTTCGGTGTGTCCGCCGGCTCTGCATTCGGATCCACATCGCTCGGCGATAGGCGCCCACCAGTCGGGTTAGTTGACTCCTTCACTACGCCTGGAATTGGCGTCTCATGCGTTATCTCTCCAGTTTCAGCATTGATGTTGCCTTCAAGCGGCTCGATCGTAACCGGTAGTGGCGCCACGCAACCAAGCTCTTGGCAACTTGATTCGCCGTCAAGCCCTATCGGATCGAAGCCATTTATTGGATCGTTGTCGGCATATGCAAATAGATTTAGCTGATCCGCGAAGCCTATTGGGTCAGATGACAAGAACCTCCCGATCACCGGATCGTAGTACCGCGCCTGCATGTACGTGAGCCCGGTCTCATCCTCAATGTGCCCCGTGTACCCCTGCTTGTTCTGCGCCCCCGGATCATTCCCGATGCCTTCACCGAAGGGCGTGAAGTTGTACGTGTTCGCCGCCGTGATCGCGCCGCCTGGGTCCGCGACCATGTAGGCGGACCCCAGGTGATCGTTCAACGGGTAGCTAGCCGCTCCATTGGTGATGCGGACCAGGGT
>Ga0315910_10003512_pt1 | contig 13318 bp, 10 predicted proteins | sample EdamamesoilMG_FD_204470 | JGI IMG/M metagenome (GOLD analysis project Ga0315910, IMG submission 204470) | Garden soil microbial communities collected in Santa Monica, California, United States - Edamame soil | ecosystem: Environmental > Terrestrial > Soil > Garden | place: USA: California... | reverse complement strand
CGTGGCGTTCGAAGCCGCCGTCGGCGATCCAGTCTGCGAGGGCGGCCTGCGTGATCGCGTCGCCGGCGCGCACGCTGCTGCGGCGTTCGGCGGCGATGGCCTCGAGGATGTCGCGCGGGCCGCACAACATGCCCACCCGCACGCCGGGCGCGACGAGCTTGGACAGGCTCGCGATGTACAGCACGTGTGGCGCGCGATCGCTCGCTGCCAGCGCGGGCTGCGGCACGCCGCGGAAGTGATACTCGTGATCGTAGTCGTCTTCCAGGACCGGAACGCCCGCCGCCAGGGTGTGCTCGAGCAAGGCGCGGCGACGCGGCGCCGCCAGCGTGACGGTCGTGGGATACTGGTGGTTGGGTGTGACGTATACCAGCCGCACGGGGCGGCGGCGCAGCAGGGCCGCGAGATCGTCCACCCGCAGCCCGCGCGCGTCGACCGGCACCGGCAGCACCTCGGCGCCTGCCGCGCGAAACGCTTGCCACGCGGGGGCGTAACCCGGGTCTTCGACAGCCACTGCGTCACCGGGGGCGAGCAGGGTGCGCGCCACGAGCGCGATAGCCTCTTGCGAGCCGTTCGTGAGCAGTATGTCGTCCGTGCGCAGACCACGCACGCGTTGTAGATAGCCGCGCAGCTCGCGGCCGAGCGCGGCGTTGCCCCAGACGTCGTCGCCTTCGAGCGGGCTCGGGTCGCGCGCCAGGACGTGCGCATAGGCGGCGCGCAGCTCGGCGTGCGGCAGCAGCCGCGGGTCGGGCGTGGCCGCGTGCAGGGGATAGCGCACGCCCTCCAGCGCGGGGGGCGCCGGGCTCGCGGCGCGGGCGGGGCGGAAGCGGAACGCCGAGCGGCGGCGGCGCTCGGCTCGCGGCAACGCGGGATCGGGCGGGAGCACGCGATAACCTCGCCGCGCTTCGGCGCGCAGCCAGCCTTCGGCGCACAGCGCGTCCAGCGCGACCATCACCGTCTGCCGGTGCGCGCCATAGCTGGCGGCCAGCTCGCGCGTCGACGGCAGCAGCTGGCCCGGCTGCAAGGTGCCGCTGGAGAGCGCCTGGCGCAGGGCCTCGGCGATCGGCCCCCAGCGCGTGCGCCCGACGGCGCGTGCGCCCGGGGTGCGGCCCGGGCGCGCGGGGGACTTGCCGGGGAGAACACCGGGCAGGGGAGCGCTGCGCATCTGGTCGAAGCATAATCTTGGATCTGGACGAAATCGAACGTCCAGCGCGCGCTAGGATCCGCAAACAGGAGGTGTTCGTGGAGCTCGCGCCCGTTTCTCTCACTGGCCAGGCCGTGTTGCTGGAGCCGCTCGGCCCGGCTCGAATCGCTGCCGTCACGGCGGCGGCGCTGTCCGCGCCGGAGGTCTGGACGCACATTCCCTACGCCATGCGCGACGCCGCGCAGGTCGAGCAGGTGCTGGCCCAGGCGCTCGAGCTTCAGGCTCGCGGCGCCGCGGTCACGTTCGTGACTCGCATCGCGGCGACCGGGGAGGTGGCAGGCGGCACGAGCGTGCGCTGGGTCGACCCGAAAGTGCCGTCGGTCGAGATCGGGGGGACGTGGGTGTTGCCGGCCTGGCAGCGCACGCGCGTCAACACCGAGTGCAAGCTGATGCTGCTCGAGCACTGCTTCGAGCGCCTGGGTTGCGCGCGCGTCGAGCTGAAGACCGACATCCGCAACACGCGCTCACAGGCCGCGATCGCGCGCCTGGGCGCCACGCGGGAGGGCGTGCTGCGGGCGCACATGCGGCGCGCCGATGGCAGCCTGCGCGACAGTGTGCTGTTCTCGATCGTCGCCCAGCAATGGCCGCTCGTGCGCGAGAGCCTGGGCGCGCGCCTGGCGGCGGGCTGAGCGTACGGCGGGCTACGCTGGCTTCGGCGGACGGGCTCAGGGGCAGTTGCCGGCCTTCTGCCAGCCTGCCGCCACGGCCTCCGCCTCGCTCGCGAACCAGCGCTCGCCCTCGTCCGTGTCGATCTTGGTCTCCTCGTAGCTGGGACAGGCAGGCAGATGGTACAGCCGCTTGCCGTCCGAGCTGATGTTGCCCTTGATCGGCCGCGCTGGAGCGGCGTCGCCTGCCGCGCCGCTGGCGTCCCGAGTCGCGGGGCTCGCCGGCCCTGGCGTGCCGCTCGCGTCGCCGGTCCCGCCCGCGAGGTCGACCGCGCGCGGCCCGGACGCGCCCGGCGCGATCGAGACGGCGAGCGGGCAGTGGTCGGACAGCGCCCCTTTGAAGGCCTGATCCGCGGCGTCGTAGTCTTGCTGGGTGAAGGTGCCTGCCACGAGCCACGGCGCCGCATCTCTCGAGACCACGATGTGATCGATGAATTCGGCGAACTCGCCGCCCCAGCAGCGCGAGCTGCGGCCATCGGTGACGAGCGTCAAGTCCGCGTTCGGCGGATCGGCGTCGTCGAGCTCGGAGTAGAAGGCCTCTCCCGTGCGCAGCCTGCGGTTGAAGTCGCCGAGCACCAGGAACGCCTCGTTGGCCGCGGCGCGCGCGTCGACCCAGCGCTCGAGCAGCGGCAGCTGAGCGGCGAGCTTCGTGCAGTCGTTGCCCGCCGTCGTCAGCGGCTCGTCGAAGCAGCCGCTCTTGAGGTGCACGCTCAAGAGCCGCAGGGAGCGGTCGTTGACCAGCACGCTCAGGTCCGTCCCCACGCGAACGCCGCCCACGTCGAGCGCTGCGTAGTCCGGGTTGAGTGCCACGCGCAAGCCTGAGCGGTAAGCGAAGCCGGTGCGCTGGACGCCGGACTGCGACGCCACGTGGTAGTCGTAGATGGCGTCGTCGAAGACACGTCGCAACGCCTCTTCGCCGTCGACCTCTTGCACGGCGATCACGTCCGCGGCGAGGCGCTCGGCGTATTTGCGCAGGCGCGCGTAGTCTGCGTCGGTGCGGCGCACGGTCCCCGAGCCGCTCTCGGCGTTGAGCCACTCGAGGTTCCAGGTCGCTACTTTCAGGACCCGCGGCGACGCGCCTTCGCCGTTGGCGGCGTCGCCGGGTGACACGCGTGGCGTGCACGCGGCGAGAGCCAGCGAGAGCGCTGCCAGCGCCGTCGACACGCGCGGCATCCGATCTATTCGCGCCGACCCCAGGACCATCGGCGATCGGTGTACGCGCGCGGGCGTCGGGCAGCAAGGGCATCCGGGGCCGTGCCGCCGCGATGACGCGGGCGACGTTCGGTCAGCGCACCGCTTCAGCGCAGATCGACACGCGCCGGCGCCGCGCTGGGCGCGAGCGGAGCGGCGGGCAGCGGCGGAGCGTTGGGAAGCAGCGGCGCGGAGAGCCTGGAGGGCAGCTCTGCGGCGGGCAGCGCGCTGGACGAGCTCGGTGTGGCGGTGCCCAGCGAACGGGAGGGGGCGGCCGGCTGCGTGCGAGCGCTCTCGGGTCGCAGCGAGCGCTCGACCACCTCGCGCACATTGGCGCCGGCTGTCGTGAACCACACGGCGATGCCGACCGACAGCAGCGCGACCAGCATCAGGCCCACGCGCAGCGCGAGCTGAGGCTGCTCGGCCTGCGGCCATGACCCGGGCGACAGAAGCACGGTGTCACCGCCGCGCGGGCGCCTGCCGGTGGACGCGACGATGGCAGCCCGGCACTTGGAGCAGCGCGGCAGGTGCGCGCGCAGCTTGTCGACCTGATCGATCGGACAACGCCCCGCCGCGATGGTCTCGAGCGTGCGGCGATCGAGACACCCCTCGCTGCGATTGCGTTCGTTCACGGCGCTCCTCATAACACGCGGTGGTCGCCTCGAGTGTCCCCCCCACGGGGGACGTCGCCGGCGGCGTCGTGGCGATGTAACACCGGGCGGTCGTCTCGATTTTCGCTATCCGAAGCGACGCAGCCGTGGCTGGCGCGCCGATCCGGGCCGTCGAGGGCCCCCGTCACTCGCTCGTTCAGCGCTTTTTGTCGCGTCGATGGTCGCGAGGATGCAAAGCTCGTCGCGTGGGTTTCCCCGTTTGCCCAGACCTGCGTTCGGCGGCCGACAGCGCGCGTCTCGGCTCGAGCCCGAGGTTTGTTTCGATCTCGATCGGCGCGCTGCTGGTGCTGTCGGCGTGTGGGCAGGTTCCGCTCGGGTCCACGACAGGACCGGGAGGCACGACGGGCGCCGGGGCGAGCTCGGGCCTGGCCGGCGCGGGCGGCTCGGGCGGCGTCGCGGGCTCGGGCGGCTCCGGCGGCGCCGTGCCAGACGCAGGTGACGGAGAGACGCTGCCCGGGGTGGACGCCGGGTTCTATCCTGGCTCCGCGCCGCCGTCCTGCGGCACCACGAGCCCGTGCGGCGGCGAGGGCGCGAGCTGCTGCGAAGCGCGTCGGGTGCCCGCGGGGACCTACGATTTCGGCGTGCGCGACCCGAACGCCGTCGCGAGTCTCGCCAGCGTGTCGGAGCTCTACCTGGACACGTTCGAGGTGACCGTGGCGCGCTATCGCGCGTTCGTCGCGGACTACGATCGCTGGCGCGGCGAGCTGCACCCGTCGGCGGGCGAGGGGGCTCACCCTCGCATCGCTGGGTCGGGTTGGCAGGAGCCCTGGAGCGAGCGGCTGCCGGCCACCTCCGCCGCGCTCTCGCAGGATTCGATCCTGTGCCAGGGGGAGGCCAACTCGACCCTCGCCGCGCCGTCGGCGGGCGAAGCGTCGGCCGCGCCCGTGAACTGTGTGAGCTGGTACGAGGCGTTCGCCTTTTGCATCTGGGACGGCGGTCGTCTGCCGACGCAAGCCGAGTGGGAACACGCGACCACGGGCGGTAGCGAGCAGCGCCTCTATCCCTGGGGTGCTGCTCCGACGCCGTCGGACGAGCTCGCCGTGTTCGGATGCGAGGCGCTGGGTGAAGAGCAGACCGCGACGTGCGCCTCGCCCGGGCCGCCCGCGGTGGGGTCGCGCCCGCTGGGTGCAGGACGCTGGGGTCACCTGGATCTGGCGGGGTCGGTGTCCGAGTGGACCTTCGACGCGTTCGGCGTGTACCCAGCACGCTGCGAGGACTGCGCCATCGTCGACGACCCGGTTGGGCTCGGCTTGCGCTTCTTCCGTGGGGGCAGCTGGACGGACGCCGACAGCGCGCTCGCGCTCGGCGAGCGCCCGGCGGCACCCGCCGAGATCCTGTCGTCGTCCTGGGGTTTGCGCTGCGCGCGCGACGTCAGCGCTCAGTAGAAGGCGATCGTCCGCACCTCGATGCTCTCGCGCGGGCGCGTCTCGCTCGGAGCGCGAGGATCGTCGAAGGCGGTGTGCGCCGTGAAGCGCGCCCGGCCTTCGCCCGGGGTGTCCATGCACTTGAGCAGCAGCACTTCGTCCGCACGCATCTCGGAGTAGTAGTACCAGCGGTGCGCGTCGTTCGGGACGAAGTGGTAGTTCTCCCCCACGCGATCGGGATAGATGAGGTCGAGCTTCAGCAGATCTGCCGGCGCGATGCTGCGCGCGTCGCACACGGCGAGCGGCGTGTCGAGGATGGGGCCGAACAGCGGACGCCAGATGTTGATGAACGCGTAGCGCCGCGCGAGCAGCGACTCGGCCTCGGCCGGCACCAGCTGCTGCACGCGCAGCCGCGCTGACTCGGCGGTGTAGTCGTTGTGCACGAGGCGGACGGGCTCTGCGATGCCGCGCTGTCCGGCTTTTGCTCTTGGACCGGAGCGCACGTTGTGATCGAAGACGAGCACGCGCGCCGCGCCGCTCGCGCGCTGGACCAGGCGCTCCATCTCCGGGTAGTAGACGGACCGCACCGCCGCATCGTCATATGCGTCTGCGAGCGCGGTCGCGTGCTCGAGCAGCGCGAAGCCGTGCTCGTCGAGCGAAAACGGCTGCGAAGCGTCGCGGCCGTCGTCGATGCGCACGCGCTGCGGCGCGTACTCGCCGACCAGGCGCTCGACCCCGGGCGGGGGCTCGAACATGTAGTAACGCGGCTGTTGCTGGGCGGTGCGTGCGTAGACGAGATCGGCGTGGACGGGGCCTCGCACTCGAGCTCGAGCGAGGGGCGGCTGAGAGGGCGTGTCGAGCATGTTCAGGTCCCAGGTGCGGTTTCGAGCCACAGGCTGCCTTGCGATGGGCGTGCCAGAGTAGGAGACTCGATTCCAGTTTACGGGACTGGTTTAGGGCGGACCGAGCGCGACGTCAACGCCGCTGCTGGCCACGGGTTTGCCGGCGCGCCGCCGCCGTGCGGCTCGAGACCCGTGCGGCCGGAGGTAATTGTCGGGTAGTGTGCCGGCCATGATCGAAGCAAGCTGCTTGTGCGGAGCGGTGCGGTGGCAACTCGACGGGCCGTTCGAGTGGATGGCGCACTGTCACTGTTCGCGCTGTCGCAAGGCCCACGGCTCGGCGTTCGCGACCTTCGTGTCGAGCCCGGCGGCAGGTTTTGTCTGCTCGGGCCTCGACCACGTCGCCTGCTACGAGGCGGGCGGGGGCGGGCCGCGCGCGTTCTGCAAGACGTGCGGCTCCGTCGTGCCGTCCGAGCCGACGGGCGCGAGTGTGTTCAGCCCGGCCGGCAATTTGCTGGCAGACCCCGGGGTGCGCCCGTCGGCGCACATCTTCGTGGGCTCGAAGGCGCCGTGGTTCACGATCGCAGACGAGGTGCCGCAGTTCGACGCTTATCCGCCCGGGTTCGACGCGCCGACCATGGAGGGTCGCGAGCCGCTCGATCCGCCGGGGCAGACGCGCGGCAGCTGCCTCTGCAACGCGGTCACGTTCGTGGTGGACGGGCCGCTGAAGTTCGCGTGGTTTTGCCACTGCAACCGCTGTCGCCGCGCGCGCTCCGCCGCCCACGCCTCCAACCTGATCGCGACCGCCGGCGCGGTGCGCTTCACGCGCGGCGCAGATCGGTTGAGCGAGTTCAAGGTGCCGGACGCGCGCTTCTTCCGGCACGTGTTCTGCCAGCACTGCGCGAGCCCGATGCCGCGCGTCGACGAGGGGCGCGACATCGCGGTCATCCCGATGGGCTCGCTGGACGATGTCCCCGCCGTGTTGCCGAGCGGGCATATCTACGTGGGCTCGAAGGCGCCCTGGTACTCGATCGCCGACGCGCTCCCGCAGCACCTCGAGGTGCCCTGAGCGCGCGGCCAGTAACGGCGGGCGGCCAACGGCTGAGCGCGTCGGCGCCGAAAGAGGCTCGGCGCTCGGCCGTCAGCGGGGAGCCGCTGTCATTGCGTCGCGGGGAGCAAGTCGCCGTACACCGCCGCTTCGAACTCCGAGAGCGCGCGGATGGCGCCGTCGTCGTAGAACGGCAACACCTGCATCAGCAGGGTGGCCGCGACCTGCTCGGTCGGGTCGACCCAGAACTCGGTGTTGAAGAGGCCGGCCCACGCCATGCTGCCGGGGCTCCGCTGCGGCCCGTCGCTGGTGCTGGGCCCCGTCAGCTGAAAGCCGAGGCCGAACTTGTCGTTGCCGGCGCCCAGCGGGAACGGTTTGGTCAATGCGGGGTTGGCGGCCTCTTGCAGCTCGACGAAGATGTCGCCGATTTGGTTGTCGCCCATCTGCGCGATGCTGTCCTCGCTCAGGATGCGGGCTTCACCCAGCGCTCCGCCGCCCAGCAACATGCGCATGAACAGGCCGTAGTCGTGGGCCGTGCTGTACAGGCCGCCATCGCCGCCGAAGGGCGGGGTGGGGACGGCGGGCGCTCCGTTCGGCCCCTCCTGCAAGCTGCCGTCGGCTCCGCGCACGTGCAGCGTCGGTAGCCGCGCGGCCTTGTCGGCTGGCACGGCGAAGGAGGTGTCGGTCATGCCCAGCGGCTCGAAGATCTCTTGCTGGAAAAACGTCTCGAGATCTTGCCCGCTCAGCTGCTCGACGATGAGCCCCACCACGCGCGTGCTGGCGCTGTAGTTCCACTGCGTGCCCGGCTCGCTGAGCAGCGGGATCTCCCACTCGGCGAGCTGGGTGCCTTGCTGCAATCGAGCCACGTTGGAGTTCGCGAATGCGTAGCCGATGCCGGAGGTGTGCGCGAGCAGGTGCCGCACCGTCATCGTGTTCTCGGCCGGCGCTGCCTCGAACTCGCCCGTCTCCTGGTCCACGTCGCCCGAGAGGACCTCGAGCGCGTCGAAGCCAGCCAGGTACATCGAGACCGGATCGTCGAGGCCGAGCATGCCGCGCTCGACCAGCATCATCGCCGCCACGGACGTGACGGGTTTCGTCATCGAGGCGATGTTGAAGATGGCGTCCGTGGTCATCGGCGTGCCGCTCGCGACGTCGAGCTGGCCCGCCGCGCCCTGGAACAGCACGCCATCGCGGTTCACCACCAGGCCGACCAGACCCGGCGTGTCACCGCGCTCGACCGCGCTGGTCAGCACTCGCTCGAGCGCGTCAGCACCGGGCCCCGCCGCACCTTCGCCGGGTGCCGGACCCGCACCGGGCGCCACCGCTACGCCAGGCTCGGCTGCAGCCGGCGCTTCGCTCGCCGGCGAAGAAGAGTCGCTACAGCTCCAGGATGTCGCCGCAAGAGCGAGCCATCCGAGTACAAACCAATCCCCCATTTGACGCTTCATGATGTCCGCCTCGCTCGCTGCCCGCATTGGGCCTTGGCGCTGGACCCTATACGAGGCTCGGGCGCCGGTGAATGCGATCGCGAAGCGCGATGCAGCGGGCCACCTCAATCACGAGCGGCCGGCCCGCTGTGATCGGTATCGCTACTGCAAGGATGCGATGTCGACGGCTTCGGCCATGGCGGCGTAACCATCGTCGTCCGGGTGCAGAAAGTCGGGGCTCGCATACTGGGGCAACATGGCCCCGGGGTTTTCGGGATCCTGCATCACCTGGTCGAAATCGATGACGCTCGCCACGTCTGCGTCGCCGCGGATCCAGGCGTTGACTGCCTGGCGTTTGGCTTCGCTGGCCTCTCCGTAATAGGGCGGCATGGTCCCCTCGAAAGGCAGCAGCGTGCCGAGGTGCACGCGCACGTCGGCGTCGCTCGCGGCGTCGAGCAGCATGGCCAGCCCCCCGGTGATCTGATCGGCGCTGACGTCCTGCTCCGGCACGAAGCCCGAGAACCCGATGTCGTTGATGCCGAGCAGGATGATGACGTCGGTCACCCCGGTCTGGCCGAGCGCGTCGCGGCGAAAACGCGAGACCCCGGCGGGGCCGATCACGTCGGACAACACGCGGTTGCCGGAGATGCCGGCGTTGACGACGCTGTACGCCGGCGTGGCCCCGATCGCGGTCAGGCGCTGGGACAGGTAGTTGGGGTAGCGGTGGCTCGCGTCCACCGTCGAGTTGAACCCGTCCGTGATCGAGTCGCCGAACGCGACCACGACACGCGGGCTGGCGGCGCCGCGCACGTCGATGCGGCTCAGCCAGTAATAGGACTGGTCCGCGGCCTCCGTCGTCAGCGAGTCCGCGCCGACCGCGTCGCCGGGCGCCAGGTACGCCGTCTGCTGGCCGAGCGTATGCACGTTGCGCACCGGTCCGCTGCCGAGGTGCAGGGACACCGCGAGATCGGCCTCGTCAGGCAGCGCGAAGGGGACGAAGTCGCTCCAGCGTTCTTCGCCCGGGGCGAGGCTGACCTGTCGCGCTCCGTCGAAGGTGAGCGTGACGCTCGAGCCGGCGTCGATGCTGCCGCCGCCTTGGCTCAGGGCGACGCCCGCGGCGTCGACGCTGACGGGGGCATCGCCAAACAGGTTCGAGAGCTGGACGCGCAAGGCCTCGCCGCCCGCGCTGGTGTGCACGATCTGGCGCAGCGTCTGGTCGTCGAACGACAGCGACTCGGGCGCCGGTGCGTTGGGGAAGGGCAGCTCCTCGGCGTGGTCCTGGGGAGAGGCAGCCCAGCTGGCGTAGGTGCTCTCGCCGCTCTCGAGATTGCCGGTCTCCTGCTCGGGCTCGTCGTCGTCGCTGCCGCACGCGAGCGGCAGCGAGAGCGCGAGCAAGCAGCCCAGCAAACCCGGCGCTCGAGGCGGAACGAGCGAGCCGAGGAGGGGGAGAGCGAGGCGGGGGCGTTGGTGGGTCATCGCGAAACCGGTTCCTGGTGGCGAGGTGGCGCGCGCCATGGCGAGCGGTGAGGCCGGCATAAAGCACGGCTCGGGGGTCTGGTCTTTCGAGATCTCGCCGTGGATTTTCGTGTTCGGGCGAAGCGTTGTGCACCGAGCGGCTGGACGTGCTCCGCGCACGAGCCGGGCGTGGCGGCGTTGCACCCGGTGGTCCGAACCTGGAAACGCGCGCCTCATCGGTATCGGCGCGGGCCGCGCAAATGGACGCGATGGGGGCCGAGGAAGGTGACGCGGCAGCTTCGGCGGCTCGCGCTTCATCTCAGCAACGAGGTTTCACATGGCTCAGTTTTTTCGCGTTTCCACCATCTTTCATGGCGCTCTCGGCTCGCTGTCGAGCCTGTCCCTCTGGGGCGCGCTGGCTTGTGGGCAGCCGGCGTCGGACGTCATCGCGCTGTCTCGCGCCGCGCAGCCCATCTTCGGAGGCGGAGTCGACACCGAGCACCCCGAGGTGATGTTGCTGGCGAGCCGTCGTGGCTTCCTGTGCACCGGCACCGTGATCGATGCAGACGACACGACGGGGTTCCTGCTCACGGCGGCGCATTGCGTGACCGAAGAGGACGGCAGCGCCCTGCCGGCCGCCGATTTCGTGGTCGTCTCCGGCCAGGATTTTGCCGAGAGCACGAGCGCCTTCGAGGTCGAGAGTGTCAGTGTCGAGCCGAGCTACGACGGCAGCTTCGCCGCCAACGACGTCGCCGTCGTGCGATTTTTCGCCGACGGCGCTGCGCTCGGCACCATCCCGGCGCTCGGCGTCGCCGGCGACGCGCTGGCGGCGGGCGACGACCTGGTCTTGGTCGGCTACGGTCAGACGGAGCTGGACGCCGACAACACTCAGCGGCGCCGGGTGTCGCGCACGATCGAGGCGCTGGACGAGCAGCTGCTCGTGTACAGCCAGGAAGACGCGCGCGGCGCCTGCTTCGGCGACAGCGGCGGCCCGGTGCTGGTGCAGCTCGGCGGCGAGGAGCGCGTGGCGGGCGTCATCTCGGGCGGCGTGAGCGACGGGGACGAGGGGTGCGCGGGCGGACTGGGTGTCGCGATCCGGGCCTCCGGCTACGCTGGCTTCATCCAGGGCGCGCTGGCGTCGGGGGCGCCCGGCTGAGCCCGACGCCGGCGCGGGCCTGGCGCGCGCCGGGCCGTCGCGGCCGTGGTAGCCTCGGGGGGTGAACGCCGCGCCCACGGTCTACCGCCGCCCACTCCCGCCCGCGTTGATCCCGTTTTCGTCCGAGGTCGGTCGCGCACTGTTTCGCGAAGCGCTCGACGCGGGCCAGCTCGAGGCGTTCTTTCCGCTCATCGAGCAGTTTCACACGCAGTCGGATCCAGCGTTTTGCGGGCTGGGGTCGCTCGTCATGGTGCTCAACGCCTTGGGCGTCGACCCCGGTCGTGTGTGGCGCGGCCCGTGGCGCTGGTTCAGCGAGGAGCTGCTCGACTGCTGCACGCCGCTCGCGAAGGTCCAGGCGCAGGGGTTGACCATCGACGAGGTGGCGTGCCTGGCGCGCTGCAATGGGGCCGAGGTGGAGCTCGGCTCGCCCGCGCAGCGTTCGCTCGACGAGTTTCGTGCCGGCGTCCAGGCCTCGACGCGCTCGCCCGATCGCATGCTGATCGCCAGCTACTGTCGCAGCGCGCTCGGGCAGACCGGGGCGGGGCACTTCTCCCCCATCGGCGGGTATCACGCGGGCAGCGACCAGCTGCTGCTCCTGGACGTGGCGCGTTTCAAGTACCCGCCGCACTGGGTGCCAGTCTCGCAGATGTACGAGGCAATGCGCGATCGCGATCCCGCGACGGACCGCCCGCGCGGCTGGCTCATGCTCGCCAAGCGGGCGACGTCGAGCGCCGTCGCCCGCTTTCTGGTGTGCAGCGACGGGCTCGCCACCAGCGAGTTGCTGGAGCGTGCGCTGGTGCTGAGCGCAGACGCCTTCGGCGCGCGCCCCGGCGCCGGCCTGGACGAGGTGCTGCGGGTCACGGCGCAGGCGCTCGTCGAGAGCGGGATCCGAGAGCGCGTCTGCACGAGAGCGCCACAGACGGAGGAGCACCGGGCGCTGTATGCCGAGCTCGAGGCGGCCTTCACGCGGCTGCCGCTGTACGTGCGAGCGGCGCAGGGGCTCGACGCGGGGAGCGCCGCGGCGGTCACGCTGTGGTGGCTCGTGCTCGCGCCGGTGGCTCGCCGTGCCCTGCCAGCGGCTGCGGAGGCCGAGCTCGCCCCGCTGCTCGCCGAGCTGCTGCCGGCGCCGCTCGGCGCAGAGATCGAGCTGCTGCGCAGCCAGGTCGAGTTCTTGCTCGACAGGCCCGGAGCGCGCCGGGCCGTCTGACACGCCGACGACCCGCAGCGCGGAGCGGCTCAGGGCGGATCGGTCCTGAAGGGGCTCGCGGGCAGACCGTCGGCGTTCCAGAGGTTGTCGACCGGGTAGTTTGCCCAGCCAAAGCGCACGTACGCCGGCGCGGGAACGAGCGGGCTGGTCACCACGACGCGATCGCCGCGCAGGCTCGCGTCCGCGTTGACGAACTTCTCGTCGCGGCCCGCGATGGCGAAACCCGTGAGCTTCGGCCCTCGCACGACCAGCCCCTTGCCGACGTTGTCAAAGCTCACGACGATGGCGTTGCCCTCGACCGCGGCCGCGCGCAGCGTGGGACCCGAGGCGACCAGCTTCTCGCCGTAAGCGAGCTGACGCGCCGCCAAGGCCAGGCGCTCGCCCACGGGCTGTTTGCGCGTGGGATGGATGTCCTTCTCGTCACCCACGTCCGTGATGACGACCAGCGCCGCCTTGGGCACCTCGCGAGCGACCTGCGCCTGCGCCTCGCGCAGCGTTGCCCAGTCGCTCTCGCGCGGCTCGGGATCGATGGCCTGGTAAGGCGCGAGCTGAACGAGCAGGAACGGGAAAGCCCCGACCCGAAACCGGCTGCGCCAGTCCTCGATCAAGCTGCCGAGCAGCGCTCGGTACTGCCCGGCGCGTCCGGTGTTGCTCTCGCCCTGGTACCACGTCGCGCCCGCGATGGCGTACGGCGCCAGCGGCGCGATCATCCCGTTGTAGAGCACGCTCGGCACGTTCTGCTGAAGGCCGGGGGGCTGCGGCAGGCTGGGGCGCGTTCGCTCCGGTTCGAAGCGCCAGTCGCCAGCGAGCGACAGCTTTTCGTCCGCACCGGCGGGGCTGAGCGACATCTCGGCGGCGGGGCCCATGAAGCCGCCCTCGCCGCCGCGATCCCAGACGCGCACGGCGATGACGTTGCCTCCCGCCCGTACCGCGGACGCAGGCACCCGGTAACGCCGCCGCACCTGCCAGTGCGTGGGGACCTCGCGCGCGACGGAGCCCACGAGCTTGCCGTTGAAGTACGTCGTGTCGAGATCGTCGATGGCGCCGAGCTGCAGGTCGAGGTCGCGGCCCGCCCACTCGGGCGGCACGCTGGC
>Ga0315910_10003511_pt1 | contig 13320 bp, 15 predicted proteins | sample EdamamesoilMG_FD_204470 | JGI IMG/M metagenome (GOLD analysis project Ga0315910, IMG submission 204470) | Garden soil microbial communities collected in Santa Monica, California, United States - Edamame soil | ecosystem: Environmental > Terrestrial > Soil > Garden | place: USA: California... | reverse complement strand
GCCTGGTAGAACTACACCCAAAATCATAGAGGCGAGGAAAGCCTGGACTAACGCAAAAATGGTCATGACTGGGGCCTCCCAGAATTTGTTTGTATGAATCACAATGATGCCAAGAACGGCATGCCAGAACATCCAAAGAATAAAGCTCCCTTCCTGCCCGTTCCAGAAAGTTGATATCAGGTAATAGGTGGGAAGCTTGAGGTCCGAATAGTTGTACGCATAATGATATTCAAAGTAATGCTTCGATATAATAACAAACAGCGTTATACAAATACCGAGAATGGAAGCGGCATGAATGTAAAACCCCGTCTTTCCATTCTGAAGCCAGAATTGTTTGAGATCTAAAGCAGTAGCATTTGTAGCTTTGAAATATGCGAAGGCCGTTACAAAAGCGGTGATGAAGGAAGTAATAACAAAAAGGTGACCCAGGTCACCGATGAAATAATGCATGATCCCTTAAATTAAAATAGTATACCCCACTTAAACATTTATCTTCTGCTCCTGATACTTTGAAGGGCACTTAAGAAGAATTTTGCTTGCCTTGAAACCTTCATTTTCATAGCTACCGATAACTACAACTTTTTCAGAACGCGTAAAATCTGCAGGCATAGGCTCATCATAAAATACCGTTTGCTCCATTCCTCTGTCATCAATCATTACGAAGGAAAAGGAAACTTTGTCTGCCCCTTCTTCAATTCCAATGATGTGCCCTTCTCCATCCTTCTTTAACTCACCTACAACATGAATTTCTTTCTTGTTGCCTGAAGTAGACATCGCCATTGCTTCCTCAAATCCTACGTACGTACTGGCATCGCCGGCGGTGGAAACAATGATCGCTATGGCTGCTGCAATGACTACTAATACCAAAATGTGCGACTTTTTCATGACTGACCATTAAGTAGTCAAAATTAGATACAAATGGTTAGAAAATCAGGGATTTTGTGTTCAAAAAGGGGGCGGATCGTTATTTGTTTTTGTCCGAAACCAGCTTTTCCAGTTTGTTGACTTTGCGGTCCAACATCACCAGGTAGGCAATCAGGCCGGAAAGGACGATCAGGATGATCGCAACAACTACGTAGATCTTACCTTCCGCACGCATTCCATCGGCCATTTGAACATCGGATTGGGCCTGAGCCGCTAAAGGGCAGAACGCTATCAGGAAACCGAGGATACTGCTAATAAGTCTTTTCATTTTCTATTTCAATAATTTTTTCTTCTACTACTCTGATTCTGACACGAAGGGCCACGATCCAAATGCCAATCAGGAACCAGCCCACGACAGCCGGATAGAAGATGAGTCGCATTTTGCTATCCAGATCGTACATATTAAAAGCAGGATTTCCACCGCTTCCGGGGTGCATCGAACTTGTCATTCGGGGAATTATAAAAATAAGTGGCACCATAGCGGCAAAAGCAAATATGTTATAGACGGCGCTCAGACGGCCTTTCTGTTCCTCGTTTTCAATCGAGCCGCGCAGGACAAAATAGGCCATATAAACCAGGAGTGCTATAGCCGCTCCATTTTGTTTTGGATCACCATGCCAGGGGGAGCCCCAGGCATAGTTGGCCCAGAGCATACCGGTTAACATTCCGAGAATGCCGAAGACCAAACCCACATTGGCGTATTCAACGGCTTTGTAGTCGTTCTCAGGCACCGGGTTTCTCAGGTATCGAACGGAGTAATAAACAGAAAGCAGGAAGAGAAGGACCATTCCGAACCACCTCGGCACGTGGAAATACAATGCTCTTATAGTCTCATTCAAAATGTTTAGGCGCGGAACATCAAAGAGCATTCCTCCGATATGAACGTAGAAAAGTAATACTACTGCAACGATTTTAAGCCAGTTCTTCATGAGTTGAATTTGACGGCAGGACATCCAAAATGTTGAATTTCCTCCAGCTTGGTTTAGCTACGCCAAATATACGGGAAGAGGATATATGCCAAAGCGCCAAGAATGCAATTTATTGCAATGAGATTCATCAGTTCATCAACGCTGGCGGATCGGTCCAATCCATCCAATACATTCTTGGTTATTTTTATGGCCATTAACAGAAGGGCAATGATTACCGGGAAACTAAGCACCGCCATAAGGATGCTGCTATTATTTGCTTTTGATGCGATGCCCGAAATCAGGCTTAATGCCGCCGAGAAACCTGCCGAAGTCAGAAACAAAGTGAGTACAAATAGTCCCGTATCTTTTACAGGATTACCGATGAAAGTTGAGAAAAGCAAATACGCGGCGAGGGAAAGTACAAGGCAAAGGATGGTATTGTAGAGAATCTTGGAAATGATGATGGATTGCGGACTAGCCAGTGAATAATAGTAGATGAAGAGTCCCTTTTTTTCGCCGATAAAGCTTTTTGCGACACTGTTAATTACTGAAAAAAGTAAGGCAAGCCAGAAAAGCGCCGACCAGGTTGCTTCGTTTATACTATTTTGCCGAAGGCTGAAAGTCAGGTAGCAGATAAAAATCAGGCTGAACAAATAAAGACCTATCCCGGAAATTACCGCATTTCTACGAAGCTCAAGGGTGAATTCTTTTTGAATAAGCTTTAAGATCATGGCGAAGAAAATTATTTAGCCGCCATAGCGAGAAGTTTACGGAGTGATTTAAAGACGATCAGCACACCGACAAAAGCCAGGCCGACGAGCGATCCGGCAACCAGGGAGAGTGAAAGTTTTGGTTTTGATGGTTTTTGAAACTTGGTAAACCCCTCTACAACGTGCACACTATTGGCCAGTTCCAGGTCGTGTTGTAAAGTTATCTTTTCTTTTGTTAACTCGATGATCTTTGAGTTTATCGTTGTTGGATCAAACTCCGCATTGCCATTTATCTTTTTGAAAAACTCACCGGAGTAAACATCCGATTTCAGTATTTCCAGATCCTTTATTTCTTCCTCCAACTTTGAAATGGTTTGTTTCAGGTAATCTTTCTTTTGGTTTACCCGTGTCTTTACAAATTCATTATTTTCCAGGTAGCTGATCAATCCATTCTGAAGATCCTTCAATGCCTCCTGGTCATACACTTCAAGCGTAATGTGAAAAAATTTCCGATCACTTTCCTTGCCAATTTCTATTTCGTTTGTCAAAGGACTTTTGATGGCAATCGAACTAATTTCATTTGCCACTTCCTCGGTAACACCAAGTTGTTCACTTAACAATTTGTAATTCCCTTCCCGGATTAGCCGGTTTGCATCTTCAATCAATGATTTGCAGTAGGACTCCGTGAGTATTTCGGAGCTAATGAGCATTTTATTCTGAAATATTTTCTTGGAGGAATAGTAATACCCAAATCCCAGAAGGGTTCCGACTACAAAAAAAGAGATGATTAACACCAGGTTAGCCTTAATAAGGCCGATTCCTTTGATAAGTAATTCTACCAGGTCAATTTCATCGCTTTTTTCGTTACCCATCGGATTGGTATTATTTGCTTGGAAAATAGAAAATATTACAAATTCACGCTAATCTATTAGTTTTGTGCGCTCAATCAAAAGAGGTCATGTCTAATCCATCTGTACTCATTACCGGCGCGGCCGGGTTCATCGGGTTCCACCTTTCTCAAAAGCTTTGCAAACAGGGGTTTGATGTTACGGGTCTGGATAATATTAATGATTATTATGACATCAAACTCAAGCATTCGAGGCTTGCTATCCTAAAATCCGATCCCCGTTTCACTTTCCATGAACTTGAGTTAACCGACCGGAAGGCCATTACGGGACTGTTTGATAAGAAGAAATTTGATTATGTGGTAAATCTGGCGGCCCAGGCCGGAGTTCGTTATTCGATCATTAATCCCTATGCTTATTTGGAAAGCAATCTTCACGGGTTTCTTAATGTGCTGGAAGCATGTCGTCACCATCATGTAAAGCACCTGCTTTACGCCTCCTCAAGTTCAGTTTATGGGGCGAATCGAAAGCTACCTTTTTCGGTGCATGACAATGTTGATCACCCGATTTCACTTTATGCCGCATCTAAAAAATCAAATGAGTTAATGGCTCATACCTATTCGGCTTTGTACAACTTGCCGACTACCGGACTCAGATTCTTTACGGTTTATGGGCCCTATGGCCGTCCGGATATGGCATTATTTATTTTTACAAAAGCCATACTGGAAGGAAGTCCCATTGAAGTATATAACAATGGTCATATGCGGCGTGATTTCACGTATATTGATGATATCGTTGAGGGTATTTCCAGGCTCCTTCCAAAAGTTGCAACAGGCAACAAGGACTGGAATGGAATGAATCCTGATCCAGCGACAAGTTTCGCACCTTACAGAATATTTAATATTGGAAATAATCAGCCCGTTGAGTTGCTGCGTTTTATCGAGATTATTGAAGAAAAAACGGGAAGAAAAGCGATCAAGAAATATATGCCTATTCAGGATGGGGATGTACAGGAAACGTATGCTGATGTCGATGAACTCATGCGTGCCGTGGATTTCAAACCCGCCACGCCTATTGAAGTGGGAATAGGTAGATTTGTAGACTGGTATAGAGAGTATTACAGCTGTTAACGATTCTTAGCAATGGTAAAAATTGGAGTTATCGGGTTAGGTTATGTTGGTCTGCCGCTAGCCGTAGAGTTCGGCAAAGTATTGCCGGTGATCGGCTTTGACATTAACCAGGATCGTATTAAAGAACTTCAGCGGGGCTATGATCGTACGTTGGAAGTAGATACAGAGGAACTGAAACTCTCGACGATGATGTCGTATTCTTTTGACGTTCGGGACCTGAAGGAGGTAAATCATTTTATCGTCACCGTTCCAACACCTATTGATGAATTTAAAAAACCCGATCTGCGTCCATTGGAAAGCGCGAGCAGAACTGTGGGTGGGGTTTTAAAAAAAGGCGATATTGTTATTTATGAATCCACGGTTTATCCGGGCTGTACGGAAGAGGTTTGTGTTCCGATTCTGGAGAAAGTGAGTGGTTTAAAATTCAATGTTGACTTTTATTGCGGCTATTCTCCCGAACGAATAAATCCGGGCGACAAGGTTCATCGTGTAACCACAATCAAAAAAGTTACGAGCGGAAGTACTCCGGAAATTGCAGAAAAGGTGGACCAGTTGTATAGAAAGATTGTTGTTGCAGGGACCCATAAGGCTTCTTCATTAAAAGTTGCCGAGGCAGCCAAGGTTATCGAGAACTCGCAGCGGGATGTAAATATTGCGTTTGTCAACGAGTTGGCGCTTATTTTTGAACGTATGGGGATAGATACCCACGAGGTACTGGAGGCAGCTGGTACAAAGTGGAATTTTTTACCTTTTAAGCCAGGTTTGGTGGGTGGCCATTGTATTGGGGTTGACCCCTATTACCTCACGCATAAGGCTGAGAGTTTAGGGTACCATCCGGAAGTAATTTTGTCTGGTCGCAGGATAAACGACAATATGGGCGCCCACATCGCCAATAGCGTTATTAAGTTAATGGCCCAAAACGACCTGCCCATTAAGAATGCTGATGTACTGGTGCTTGGCATTACATTCAAGGAGAATTGCCCGGATATACGAAATAGCAAGGTAGTTGACATCATTGGCGAATTACAGAGTTTCGGTGTGCGGGTTGACATATATGATCCTTTGGCAGATTCAGGAGAAGTGAATCATGAATACCAATTGGACCTTACTAAAGAACTTAATAAAAAGTATCACTCCATAATTTTGGCAGTAAGTCATCAGGAGTTTGATAAAATCGACTGGGCTTCCATCCGGTATGATAACACGGTCGTTTATGATGTAAAGGGCCAATTGAACCGAGATGCAATCACCGCCCGACTTTAAATTCAAACCTTAAGATGGATTCCACAAAAAAAATTCTCGTTACAGGTGGTGCCGGCTACATTGGATCACATACAGTAGTCGAGTTGATAAATGCCGGCTATGAACCGGTTATTGTTGATAATTTTTCGAGAAGCGACAAAACGTTAACGGAAGGTATTGAGAAGATCACGGGTCAACGGGTAAAACTATTTGAGGGAGATTGTTGTGATAAAACGTTTCTGGCGCAGGTATTCAAATCAGCAGGACCTATCTCTTCGGTGTTGCACTTCGCCGCGTATAAGTCGGTAGGGGAATCAGTTGAAAAGCCCCTGGACTATTATCGGAATAATTTAGGGTCACTGGTCACTTTATTAGAGGTAATGCAGGAGTACAAGGTGCATGATCTTATCTTTTCATCTTCTTGTACCGTATATGGTCAGCCCGATCAGATTCCTGTTAATGAGAGCGCACCTTTCAAACGAGCGGAATCGCCCTACGGCGCGACCAAACAAGTATGTGAAAGAATATTGGAGGACGCATATTCTACAGGCTTCAGAATCGTATCGCTCCGTTACTTTAACCCGGTTGGGGCACATCCAACTGCCTTGTTAGGAGAATTGCCCATTGGCACACCCAACAATCTTGTACCGTATATTACTCAAACGGCAGCTGGAATTCGTGAGAAGCTTACGGTTTTTGGTTCCGACTATGACACACCTGACGGGAGCTGTATCCGTGATTTTATCCATGTAGTGGATGTAGCCAAGGCTCATGTGAAAGCAATGGAATTCCTTTCATCCGGATCTGGTAGCAATATGTTTGAAGTCTTTAACCTCGGAACAGGTATAGGCGTTTCGGTACTGCAATTGATTGATAAATTCATCAAAGTTACCGGAGTGAAGCTTCCTTTTGTCATTGGCGCAAGAAGATCAGGTGATGTAGAGAAGGTCTATGCAGACCCGGCAAAAGTGAACGATCAGCTAAAGTGGAAGACGGTGTATTCGTTAGAAGATTCACTATTGCATGCCTGGCAGTGGGAGAAAAAGATCAGGAACCTGGTCGTTTAAAATTTAAACTCAATTTTAGATTACTGTTGTTTCAGCGGTATGGATAAAATTCAAATGGTTGATCTACGTACCCAGTATCTCAGGATCAAACCGGAGATTGATGAAGCCATTGAGGACGTACTAACCAGCGCAGCGTTCATTCAGGGAAAAGAAGTAGCTCAATTCGGCGAAGCACTTGGAAAATACCTGGGAATTGAAAATGTAATTCCTTGCGGCAATGGAACCGATGCGCTTCAAATAGCCTTCATGGCACTTGAATTTAAGGCAGGTGACGAAGTGATACTGCCGGTTCATACGTATGTGGCAACTGCGGAAGTGCTTGCATTACTCGGATTGAAACCCGTCTTTGTTGATGTTGATGAAAACAGCTTCAATATTGATGTTAGCCAGATCGAAGGAAAAATCACAGAGAGAACGGTGGCAATCGTACCGGTTCATCTCTACGGTCAATGCGCCAATATGGAGCCGATTCTTCGGATGGCGTCACAACACAACTTATATGTTATAGAAGATGCAGCCCAGGCGTTAGGTGCTGAATATACCTTCTCTGGGGGCAGTAAAATCAGGGCTGGAGGAATGGGCACTCTTGGGGCAACGTCTTTCTTTCCCTCTAAGAATCTGGGCTGCTACGGCGATGGCGGAGCAATCTTTACAAAGGACCCGGTTTTGGCCGAGAAGGTTAAAATGATCGCCAATCATGGTCAAAGGAAAAAGTATCACCACGACATCGTTGGTGTAAACAGCAGGCTTGATACGATACAGGCGGCTATTCTAATGGTAAAACTGAAATACCTGGATGAGTATGCCCGGAAACGAAATGAGGTAGCCACGTTTTATGATTCAGCTTTATCCACCATCAATGAAATTGAAATACCTTTTCGTTCTTCCAACTCCACACATGTATATCATCAATATACTCTTAAGCTTAGAGGGATAAGTCGTAATGATTTCAAAGATTACCTGACCAAAAAGGGAGTTCCTTCTATGGTCTATTATCCGGTACCCCTGCACATGCAGAAGGCCTATTTTCAACCAGAGTTTGGACGGGGTGCATTTCCTGTTACTGAAAAACTTTCAGAAACTGTAATTTCGCTCCCGATCCATACGGAAATGAGCTCGGAGCAGCTGGAGTTTATTGTTACAACCATAAAAGAATATCTATAGCGTATGGCGGACGTGAACGACTTCTATGTACATCCCTCATCTTTTGTTGATGACGGCAGTGATATTGGCAGAGGGACAAAAATCTGGCATTTTTCACACATTATGCCTAACTGTAAGATTGGAGAAAATTGTAACATCGGACAAAACGTTGTTATTTCTCCGGGGGTAGTTCTAGGTAATAATGTCAAGGTTCAAAACAATGTTTCGGTGTATACGGGCGTACAATGTGAGGATGATGTTTTTCTTGGCCCTTCTATGGTGTTTACTAATGTTATCAATCCACGGAGTGCTATTAACAGAAAAAATGAGTATGCTAAAACATTAGTAAAAAAAGGAGGAACCATTGGCGCCAACGCAACCATTATTTGCGGGCTTACCATTGGAAGGTATGCATTTATTGGTGCCGGAACAGTTGTTACCAGGAATGTCCCTGACTATGCATTGATGGTGGGTAACCCAGGCAGACAAACAGGTTGGATGAGTGCATTTGGACATAAGCTACAATTTAATCAGGAGGGTATCGCCGTATGTGAGGAAAGCGGTGAGAAGTATAAATTGAAGGATGGTGTGGTTTCCAGAATCTGAGAACATACATCATCGCTTATTATCAGTGTATAGGTCAAAATAAATCATGATGAAAAACTTCGCGCTAATAGGCGTAGCGGGTTTTATTGCACCCAGGCACCTTAGAGCAATAAAGGATACAGGCAATAATCTGGTAGCTGCATTGGATAAGCATGATAATGTTGGCGTACTCGATTCCTATTTTCCAAATGCTGACTTTTTCACGGAGTTCGAACGATTTGACAGGCATCTCGACAAACTTAAAAGGAAAGGCGAAAAGGTTGATTACTTTTCCATTTGTTCCCCGAATTACCTGCATGATTCACATATCCGCTTTGCCTTAAGGTATGGAGCCCATGCAATCTGTGAAAAGCCACTGGTATTGAATCCATGGAATCTTGATGCCCTGGCTGAAATGGAAACTGAAACCGGGAAGCGGGTGTATACCATTCTTCAATTGAGACTTCACCCAAGTTTAATTGGACTTCGTGAAAGGATTTTGAACGGGCCAAAGGATAAATGTTATGAAGTCGACCTGAGTTATATCACTTCGCGTGGACACTGGTACCAGAGTAGCTGGAAAGGTGATCAATCCAAAGCCGGAGGAATTGCAACAAATATCGGAATACATTTTTTTGATATGCTAATCTGGATTTTCGGATCAGTTAAAAATGTTAGGGTTGATCAATTGCAGTCCGACCATGCTTCAGGTTCTTTAGAACTGGAAAGGGCAAACGTCACGTGGTTCCTGAGCATCAATGATGCACATCTTCCTAACGAGATGAAGGCAGCCGGAAAAAGAACGTACCGATCATTGAAGCTGGCAGGTGAAGAGATAGAGTTCAGTGAAGGATTTACCGATTTGCACACAAAAAGTTACGCAGAAATTCTAAAGGGAAATGCTTTTGGCATAACGGATGCACAACCATCAATTGATCTGGTCTACAAGATTCGTAACCTAACAAAATAAACACATCAGCTTTTGTCATTTCTGATCTTTTTGAATCTAGGGGTATATGACGAGTCTGAATTGATTGTACGAAGTATTCTTAAGAAATAGATTTACATAGGATCATCTGTATAGGTGAACTGTTCTGAGGCAGTTATTACAGAAGAATCCTTTTTGACCGTGAACTAATATAATGAAGCTAATTGAAACTGGATTTAGGGGTCTTTACCTTATTGAACCGACCGTATTGATAGACAACCGCGGATATTTTATGGAATCATTCAATAACAGGGAGTTGAGCAATGCGGGTCTGAAAGCGGATTTCGTTCAGGACAACCAGTCGTTTTCAAGAGAGGGGGTATTGAGGGGTCTTCATTATCAGAATGCTCCCTTCGCTCAAACAAAGTTGGTTCGTGTTCTTTTTGGAACCATATTAGACGTCGTCGTAGATCTGCGCAGGGATCAGCCGACTTTTGGTAAACATTATTCGATTGAATTGTCGGCGGAAAGCAGGCGACAGCTCTACGTTCCAATAGGGTTCGCACATGGGTTTTCAGTATTGTCAGGAAATGCGGAGATCTTGTATAAGTGTGACAACTACTATCACCGCGAAGCGGAAGGTGGTCTATTATATAATGACCCAGTTCTGGGAATAGACTGGGGGCTCCCAACCGATAAAATCGTTCTGTCGGAGAAGGATGCAAGAAACCCCACATTGGCACATGCAAATTTTAGATTTTAATGAGTGTAAAAATTCTGATTACCGGGTCTAAAGGCCAGCTTGGAAGTGAATTGCACCGAATGGCCGGCAGCATATTCCAATGCACTTTCGTGGATCTTGAAGAAATGGATCTTGCAGATGATAAATCCATCCATAGTTTCTTTGATGGCAAACATTTCGATTTTATAGTTAATTGTGCAGCCTATACGGCCGTTGACCGGGCTGAAGAAGATAGCGTGCTTGCCTATCGGATTAATTCTGACGCGGTTAAATCATTGGCAGAGATCTGCCTCGCGAAAAAAATCAGGCTGATTCACATATCCACGGATTATGTATTCGATGGAAGTGGAAATCAGCCTATTCCGGAAACGGCTTTACCTCATCCGTTATCGGTGTATGGAAAATCCAAACTTGGAGGAGAAAAACATGTTTTGGAAATTTTAAAGGACGCCTATATTATCAGAACGGCATGGGTCTATTCTTCCTTTGGAAAAAACTTTGTGAAAACGATAGCGCGACTGGCCAAAGAGCGAGACTCCCTAGGAGTCGTATATGACCAAATCGGATCGCCAACTTATGCAAAAGATCTTGCGGGTGCCATAATTAGAATCATTCAGGAAATTGAATCCAGTCAAGTCGATAAACCTGGCATCTATCACTATACCAATGAGGGTGCAATTTCCTGGTATGACCTTGCGCACTTTATTATTCAGTACTATAAACTACCAACGCGAATCAACCCAATCCCAACAGAGGAGTATAAAACATTTGCCGTCAGGCCGGCATTTTCTGTGCTTGACAAGCGTAAGATAAAGCGGACATTTGGAATGGATATTCCACATTGGCATGTGAGTTTGCTTCAGTGCTTAAATGAACTTGAACCTTAAGAAATATTGTTTTGCGCGGCCTTCATTAGGAGACCGGAAGCCTAATTCCATTAATCCTATCTTGTGAACTTTGAAAAAATTATAAGGCTGCGTAATAATTCAATAGTCAAGAACTTATTTGCATTAGGGACTTTACAACTTACCAACTATCTCATTCCTCTTATTCTTATACCTTATATTATCAGAGTTGTTGGGATTGAAAAATTCGGGCTTATTTCATTCAGTCAGGCCCTTATGGCCTTCTTAGCTGTAGTTACCGATTATGGGTTTAATCTCAGTAGTACAAGGGAGGTTTCATTGAATCGTGAGGATCAAGTTAATCTTTCATCAATCTACAGCGTAACATTTTCAAGTAAGTTATTTCTGGGCCTGGCCGCGCTTCTAATCCTAGGTGCCGCTGTATTCCTGATTCCAAAACTTGAGGCGGAAAGTTCATTGCATTTTTTTGGGTTTTCATTGGTATTGGGTCAGCTCCTGTTTCCAGTGTGGCTTTTCCAAGGACTTGAAAAGATGCACTACATAACTATTCTCAACTTTTTTTCCAAAGTAATTACATTGGTGTGCATGATCCTTTTCATAAATGATGAAAGCGATTACTTGTTTGTGCTTCCGTGCTACGCAAGTGGTCCCCTGGTAACATCAGTCGCAGCCATGTTCCTGGTCAGGAAGGTATTTCAACTGAAATTTAACTTGTCAAAGTTTGTAAGGATAAAAAATAAACTGGTGGAAGGCTTTTCATTGTTCTTATCGAATATCAGCGTTACCCTCTATAGCAGTGCGACACTGATAATACTGGGGGCGTTTGCAACCGATCTGGTGGTAGGGTATTATAGCGCGGCCGAAAAAATCATGATGGTTCCACGACAATTGTTGGGTGTTTTTTCGCAGGCTATATACTCTAAGGTATGCCTGCTGGCGGATCAAGGTTACCACTCACTGGAGAAATTATGGAGAAAATTAATGCCTCCTTTTTTAGTGGCTGTATTTCTTATTTGCACGGCTACGCTTATTTTCTCAAATGAGCTTGCCCATTTCGTGACAGGTCACTCATCTAAACCGGTATCTTTTCTAATTAAATTGTTATCTTTTGTGCCTTTTATTGTTGCGCTGAACATTAAGTCTTACCAAACTTTGTTAGCCTATAATCTCCGTGTACAATGTCTTTCGATTTTGGTTTTTGCGTCCCTGTCTAATATTTTAATAAATGGAATATTAAGTTACTTTTTTGGGGCAAGCGGAACGGTGATATCGCTTCTGATAACTGAAACGATTATATCCGTCGGATTATATGTGATGTTAAGAAAGTGGAAGAGAAAAATTATTAACAAGGAAATCTAAACGATCAGCATGGAAATTTATAAACATAAGGACAGGACATATTTCACAAACATACGATTTGATCTGATTTCATTGATTCCGAAGAATACAAGTGGCAGAATTCTTGAATTGGGCGCTGGTGGTGGTGACACATTGGTTGCGATAAAGAAGGAAGGGATTGCTAAGGAGGTCGTAGGAATTGAACTGAACCCGCTACCAAACAGCAATCAGAAAAATCCGGAAATCGATCAGTTTTTGTTTGGCAATATTGAGACCATGGAAATACCATTTGAGGTGGGCTATTTTGATGTGATTGTATGTGGGGATGTGCTTGAACACCTAATTGACCCATGGGCAGTTGTTAATAAGGCAGCGAGGTACTTGAAAACCGGCGGAATACTGATCACCAGCATTCCGAACATAAGGTATTACCGGGCCGTGGTTGAAATTTTCGGAAAAGGGAATTTCCAATACACGGAGCACGGACTATTTGATAAGACACATCTCCGTTTTTTTTGCAGGAAGGATATGGTCAGGTTACTCTCAGCCCCTACCATGAAAGTAAGTGCCGTGTATCCGATTTTTGATCTTCTTCCTGCTAGTAAAATCAGGACACTCAATAAAATTACTTTTGGGCTGTTTAAGGAATTTCTGAGCATGCAATTTGTACTTGTCACGGAGAAGACTCTCTGAAAATGTCGCCGAACGTATACATCATCCTTGTTAACTACAACGGCTACCTGAATACTATTGAGTGTCTTGAGTCCGTATTGAAACTCAATTATGATGCCTATAACGTAATTGTTGTTGATAATTCTACAGATGATTCATTTAAGATGTTTCATGAATGGTGCAATAAAGTCGTCGCTGTTCAAACTGATTTTAGTAACTT
>Ga0315910_10003510_pt1 | contig 13320 bp, 4 predicted proteins | sample EdamamesoilMG_FD_204470 | JGI IMG/M metagenome (GOLD analysis project Ga0315910, IMG submission 204470) | Garden soil microbial communities collected in Santa Monica, California, United States - Edamame soil | ecosystem: Environmental > Terrestrial > Soil > Garden | place: USA: California... | reverse complement strand
GGCAGGCGAATGATCCGTTGATTCATTACACTTCGGGTGACATGGAGTACCTGGAACGCTCCATGGTGCCCGTGCAGTGGGTGCCGGCCAGCAAGACTAACGTGCCCACGATGGGCAATCTTGGCAAAGTGAATGAGCGTTATCGTCCGTGGGGTGGGAATCCCTTCCAGACGGGTGGCGGTTCGAGCACCGGACCCGATGATTACAATCTGGTCCTAAAAGACCCCGGCGTCCGATCTTCCAGCGATTGGGAGTTCCCCACGAACAAACTGGCCACCCTGGGCTGGCTCGGGCGCGTGCATCGCGGTTCGCCCTGGCAGACGATCTATCTGAAGGCTCCTGCCGCAACCAACGCGCTCGGCTGGCGGCGCTGGTCCGGCAATCGGAATGTTTTTGACGCGGAGAACACCCAGCCCGAGACGGATCGCGCGCTGTTTGACGTGTTCACCACCGCACTGAACGAGAACGCCACGCGCGGCCAGTTACCGATCAACCAGACGAACCTCGCCGCCTGGTCGGCCGTGTTCAGCGGCATGGTGGCGCTGACCAATTCAAGCACGGTGGACGATCTGCAAAACGGCATCCGCCGCTATGATCCCTGGATCATTGATCCGACCGGGGTCTATGATCCGATAAACACCAACGCGTATCCGGCGGTGGCCCGAATCGTGGCGGGCATCAATCGTGAGCGAAGCCGGACGAATCTGGTCAATAATGCGTTCGTCCACACCAACGGTACTTTCAATCGTTTGGGTGACATTCTGGCCGTGCCGGAGCTGACCACGGCTTCACCTTTCCTGAGCGGTGGCGCCGCCGACGAGTGGACCGGGCGCAATGACTCCCTGGAGTCCTTGAACGATGTGGTCGTGGAATGGCTGCCGCAACAGATGATGTCGCTCGTCAAGTTGGGCGAACCGCGCTTTGTGGTTTACGCTTACGGGCAGGGACTCAAGCCGGCGGATCAATCGGTCGTGGTTTCCGGCCCCTATTTCGGCATGGTGACGAATTACCAGATCACCGCGGAAGTGGTGATGCGGGCCGTGGTGCGGCTGGAAGGCGCGCCGGAAACCCCGCGCGCCGTGGTGGAGAGTTACAATGTGCTCGGGCCGGAGTGAAATGAGTATCGTGCGAACAGAGTGTGGTCGCAAAGTCGCACGCGAAGCGTTTTGGAGTGCGGCGACCTGTCGCCGCTTTGGCCGCTTTGCCGGCCTGCCGGCAAAGCAGTGCCGCGTTTAGCGGCACGGCGAGACTGTGGAATTGAGTGTTCCGTGCGGTGCGCCCGCGCCACCGCGCTTGACGGCGACAAGTCGCCTGCGGAAAGCGGTGACAAGTCCCCGCACTCCAAGGTGGAGTGTGCGTGAGGCGATTGGCTGAGAGTGGTCCAATGGACTTGGCCTGAAGTTCGGTAAATTTGAATGAAGCGGAGTCGTTATGTTTAAGCGTCCGTCAACGTGGTTTGTGATCAGCCTCCTGTGCATGGCCGGGGCATGGTATTTCTGGAAGCTGGGCGACCAGTGGGCCGCGCAAAAGCGATCTGTCCCGCCCGCCGTGCCCGCCACCGTTCCACCGGCTTCCCCGGTATCAGTGACAAAAACCGTTTCCGCTGCCACAGCATTGCTGCCGCGGTTGACTGCGGGACTGTTGGCGGCGCAGACGCAGGCCACGCCGGTGGATCCGCTCGCGTATCGGTTGAGCAATACCACCCGCCCGCTTGGGGAATTGTTGCGGCGCGATCACGCGCTGCTGCTGGAGAACGCGCTCATTGACACGGAAACGCCGGTGAGTTTCGCCATTCCGCCTCATTTGCGCGGGCCGGCGGAGCCGGGCAGTTACCTCGTACAGGCGCGCGGCACGATTGATGAGGATTTCCGCGCCCGGTTGCGTGCCGCGGGCGCGACGGTGGTGGCCTACATTCCAAACAACGCCTACCTCGTCCGCGCCTCGACGACCGGCGCGGCGCGGCTCGCGGCGTTTGCGGAGACGCAGGTCGTTCTGCCGTATGAACCGTATTACAAGCTGGAGGCCGAACTGTTGCGCGCGGCGGTGGATCTGGAGCCGCTGCCGGATGACGTGGGCCTGAATCTGGTGTTGTTCGCGGACGCCGCGGAGGCGACGAAGACGGAGCTGGCGGCGTTGGGTGTGGAAATCTTTGCGGAGGAGCGCTCCCCGTTTGGACCGGTGGTGCGGGTGAGTCCGCCGACGCAGGGTTGGTATGCGGTGGCGACGCTGCCCGGAGTGCAGACGGTAGAACTGGTGCGCGAGCGGGAGGCCGCCAACGACCTGACCCGGGTGCGGCTGGCGATTTCCTCCACCCCCCAGGCCACGACGAACTGGCTCGGGCTGACGGGCTCGAACGTTTTGGTGAACGTGAATGACTCGTGGCAGTTCACAAGCAACAACCTGCCGGAGCATCCGGACCTGACGAACCGCGTGATTTACGGCACGCCTTATTCGCTGGTGGACTCGAACGGCCACGCGACGCATGTCGCGGCGACCATTGCGGGCAGTGGCGCGGTGTCCCCGACGGTGACGGACGCGCGCGGTTCGAACATTTCGACCAATAACCCTAGTGTGGACGGCCAGTTTCGCGGCATGGCGCCCGGCGCTTCGATTTTTGCGCTGCCCCTCAACCTCGGCTCGCGGCCGGGTCAGAACTTTGGTGGGCCGGTATCAGACACCTATCTCCAGGAAACCGCGGCCGGGACGAACGCGCTCATCTCAAACAACAGTTGGCATTACGCAGGCGCGGCGCGTTACAGCCTGGCGGCGGCAAGTTACGACGCGGCGGTGCGGGACGCGCTGCCGGGTGTCACCGGATCGCAGCCGCTGGTGTACGTGTTTGCGGCGGGGAACGTGGGCGGTGGCCGCGACGACGGACAGGGCGGGCGGCCGGATCGCGTGCAATCGCCGGGCACGGCCAAGAACGTGATTACCGTCGGCGCGTTGGAACAGTTGCGGGACATCACGAATGAGGTGTGGATTTGCTCGCCGATCAACCTGGATACGAACGGGCAGCCGATTTGCACCACCAACACGCCCTGGCGCGAGATGACCAGCGACTCGTTCGAGGTCGCGGGATTCTCCAGCCGGGGCAACACCGGGGTGGGCGTCGAAGGGGATTACGGCCGGTTCAAGCCGGACGTGGTCGCGCCCGGAACGTTCGTCGTGTCGGCACGGTCGCAGTATTGGAACGAATCGGAGTATTACAACCCGACCAACTACACCACCACAACGCGGAGTCCGGAAACCGTGGCGGGCACGAACATTAATTTTTACAGCGTGTTCGTGCCGGAGAACGCGGTGGGTTTGAATCTCACGGTGGTGTCGGACGGCGATCTGCGCATCCGGGTATGGCAGGGGAAGAACCCGGAAGGTCCGGAGGATTTCAGCAAGCTCGACAAGCAGGTCACCGCGCCGCCGGACGGCGGGGCCAATTTCGGCCCGGTCAACACCACCTGGTGGTACTCGGTGGCCAACACCAATGTCACCCAGACCAACACGTACGCGCTGATCCGCACCCTCATCACCACCAACGACCTTGGGAACTACTACGAGGTGTTGAGCAACCTGAACAATTCCATCAGCGGGAACGCGTCCCATTACTACCGGTATGAATCCGGTTCCAGCATGGCGGCGGCGGCGGTATCGGGCTCGCTGGCGTTGATGCAGGAATTCTTCGAGCAACGCCTGCAACGCACGAACAGCCCGGCGCTGATGAAGGCGCTCCTGATCAACGGCGCGCGTCCGGCCGGACCGCTGTATTTTTCCCAGGTGCTCAATTCGATCAACTACCAGGGCTGGGGCGTGGCGCGCGTGCGCAATTCACTGCCCAGCAGCCTGACCAATTTTGTCGCGGGCGCGGCGACTTCGATGTGGGTTGTGGACCAAAGCCCCACCAATGCGCTGACCACCGGTCAGAGCCGGACGCACACGTTCACGGTCAACAACAACGCCGCGCGCAACCAGCCGTTGCGCGTCACGCTGGTCTGGACCGACCCGCCGGGCAGCCCCGCCGCGGCCGTCAAGCTGGTCAACGATCTCGATCTGATTGTGACCAATACCGACACCAAGGAGGTTTTCTTCGGCAACATGATCGAGGCGGGCAATAATTTCAGCACGCCGTGGCTGACTAATGGTCCGCCCTTGCTGGATGTGGTCAACAACGTCGAGAACGTGTACCTGTTCCCGCCACTGGACACGAACTTCACCGTCACCGTGCGGGCGCGGCACGTCAACGTGAACGCCGTTACCGGGCACACCAACGACCTCGTCCAGGATTACGCGCTGGTGATTTCCAGCGGCGACGGCCAGGTGTCCGGTGCGCTGACGGTCAACCCGACCCCGGTGTTCCTGGCGTCACCGGAGGCGCGGATGACTTACGTGACGAACACTTTTGGCGGCGACAAATCGTCCGGTTTCCTTCTAGATTACCAACGGGTGGGCGCGAATACTCCGTTGCTCGGCAACACCAACGGCATGACGAACCAGTGGCATTTCTACGTTGTCACCAACACCACTTCGTTCACCAACGCCGCCTTCGTCACGTTCGTTCCCACGGACCTGGCGATTCCCCGCATCGGTGTGCGCGAGGCGTTGCTCAACAACGCTACGCGGATCGAGTCAGATATTGATATGTATGTGTCCACGGACTTCGAACTGACCAATCTTTCGCCGGTCGCAGTGGCCGGCGCCTTCCAATCGCGCGGGCGTACTGGCACGGAGCAGGTCGTCTTCAGCAACGCGGTCCAGAATCAGGTTTATTACATCGGCGTGAAAGCCGAGGATCAGATGGCGGCGGAATACTCGTTCTTTGGCGTGTTCAGCCTGATTCCGTTTGGCGACGACACCGGCAATGTGCCGTGCTTCAACGTGCCGCAGGCCATTCCCGATCGCAGCCCGGACAACGTGCAGGGCCAGATCAACGCGGCGCGGGCTATCTGCCCCTGCGTAATGGAGGGAGATACCCGACGCGTGGTGGTGACCAACACGTTCACCCATGAACATTTCGAGGACCTGATCGGCAACGTGGCGCATGGCCAGCGATTCGCGGTGTTGAACAATCATCGCTTTCCGCCGCCTGCGCCCTTGCCGCCGGGCCCGTATAGTTTCATCTACGAAGACAACGGCGAGGGCGACATTGTGCCGGCCGTTAATCAGGAATTGCTGATCAGCGACGGTCCGGGATCGTTGCGCGACTTTGTGGGCGAACCCCGGGTTGGTCCGTGGATTTTCACGTTCCTGGATGATGCCTGGACCCAGACCGGGCAGGTGGATCAGGTCGAATTGAGATTGGATCCAGTTTTCGGCACGAACGACGTGGTGCTGGGGCCGAGTTCGTGGCACTACGAAGTCGTCAACGTCGGGATCGGGGCGACCAATCTGACCGTTTGTGTTGCCGGCAACACGGCGCCCGTGGAGCTTTACATCCGTAAGGGCGGTTTCCCCACGCGCACGGCGTACGATCAATCCTTGACGGCCGGTTCCCCGGGAGCTTGTCTCCAGGTCACGCTGTCCAGTCTGCCGCCGCTGTCGGCGGGCCGCTATTTCATCGGCGTCTTCAATCCCAGCACCGCGTCGCAGACCGTCCGCATCACCGCCACCGTGGAATACGATCTGAACGCTGTCGTTCCGATCAACTGGAGCGCGGACGGTGACGAGTATCTGCTGGATGACGCGGTCACCAATTCCACGATCTTCGTGACGAACCGTGCGCGCATCGCGGCGGTGGAGGTGGGCGTGCGCATGGATCACCCGCGCGTGTCCGATCTGGCTTTGACGCTGATCAGCCCGCGGGGCACACGTGTGCTGCTGACCGAGAATCGCGGCATGACGGACAACCAGGGAATGGGGAGCACGTTATCGTTTACGAATGTGGTGCCGGTGGTGGTGACCAATGGCGGATCCTTGGCGGTCACAAATGTCATACCTACCGGGAGCCCGGCCGGTTCCCTGACCATTGATTATGATTTCCTCAACGTTCCGGATCGGATGACCGTGTACTACGAAAACGTCCGGCTGCTGGACACCGGATTTATCAGCGGCAACGGACAGACCAATGTCACCTACGGCCCCGGGACCGCGACGGACGTGGTCATTGTGATGAATGAAGGTGGCAATACCAATTCGACCACCCAGTACAGTTACACCGTCAGCGACATCGGCGTGACTCACAATTATCTGACGTTCACCGAGAATACGAATCGTACCCTGACGCCGATCAAGTTTGCCCCGCCGCCTTTCGTGAATCCTGTCATTCCCCTCGCCTTCCTAAGCGGCTTTGAGCCGGCGGTGGCGAGGGATTATGTCTCTCCCGAAGTGGTGGACGGGTGGGATGTGTTGAGCAGCAACCGGGTCAGCGTGCTGGGCGATCCGTTACTGGCGCACACGGGTGTCAAAAGCCTGGCGCTGCTGACCGGCACGATTCGACGCACTTTGGCCACCAGTGCCGGCGGCACTTACCGCCTCGATTTCGCTTATCGCAGCCCGCCAAAGATGGGTAATCCCCTCAATTGGTGGCCGGCCGAAAACAATGCCATTGATATTGTGGGCGGAGTTAGTGGCCAGTTAAACAGTGGCGCCGCGTTTGCCAATGGCCTTGTGGGGCGGGCCTTCACTTTTGATGGGGCGGATGATACCGTAACCTATCCCATTGCCGCCCTCCTTACGGTCACCAATTCCTTTACGATGGAATTCTGGGCGCGACCAACGGCGGCACGCATGGTCACCACGGAAACCACCGACAACACCAATGTTGAAGGCACCGTCGGACAGCGTTATGCGATATTCCCCGCCAACGGCGAAGGGCTGCCATTCAGCTTGGTTGGCGCGGGTGTTTCCGTCGGGACCAATGGCATCAGCGTTGGCGAGCACAGCGGTTATTCGCTCCCGATGGTGCTGGTGTATAATGCTCCCATTTCCGGGTGGACTCATATCGCAGTGGTCTATGAGAACCGGCAGCCCCGGCTCTACGTCAACGGAGTCCTGGTCCGTACCGGCCTGACCGGTACGCTGAACCCCTGTCCCTCACTTGCTTTGGGCGGAGGTGGCTCCATCTTCGGAAGCTATGGTCATTTCCGCGGAGACGTTGATGAATATGCCATCTTCGATCGCGTTCTGACCGATGCCCAGATTCAGGATATCTATCGTGCGGGCGCGGCGGGTAAATGCGGGATGATCATCCCGCCAACGATTTGTGTCTCGACGGGCGCCCAAGTCTTCGTCCCCGGTGTGGTGACCAACCAATTCAGTGGCACATCCACCAACTGGGTCACGAACTCGCTGGCTTTTTCGGCGACGGCCAATGGAACCCCCGTGGGCCTGTCGCCGCGGTCTGCAGGACCTTCGGGCGTGTTACTGGACACGTTCACCCTGACGGCATCGTCCAAGTCACTCTATTACCTGCCCGAAGAGCGGCTGTCGGTACTGGCCGACGAGAGCGCCTTTGGCCAATGGAGTCTGGAAATCTGGGATTCGCGCACGGGTGAGACGAACCAGGTTTCTTTGTTAAGCTGGCAATTGTCGTTTGTGTTTCAGAACGAATCTGCCCTTCCCGCCGTGTTGCAGCCGGGGGTGGCGCAGACCAACACCATTCCGCCCGGCCAGATCATCCAATACATGGTGGATGCCCCGTTCGTGGCGCGTTTTGCCACCAATCAACTGTTCAATGCCACGTCGAACCTGAACTTCTACTTTAATCAGAACGCACCGCCGGGTTTTGGCGGGGTGAACCCGGGCGACGTCGTGTTCACCCAGAACGATACCGATCATACGGAAGTGCTGAGTACGACGAATACGGCGCCGCCAGCAAGTCTCAAGACGGACTTCATCGCCGGTCGCCGTTACTACCTGGCTATTGAGAACTCCAACACCGTCAACGTCACGTACTCCATCCTGGTGGATTTTGATCTCCGGGCCTCGCCGCTTTTGGTGGCACTCACCAACGGAGTGCGGCACTGCACAGTCAACCCGATGCCTTTGTCGCTGGACCACTATTACTTCCAGGTTTCGACCAATGCCCGGCGCGCGCAGTTTGCGCTGCTCAATCCGAGCGGGGATCTGACGCTGTTGCTGCGGCGCGGCCTGCCGCCCGCACTTACGCTATTCGACTATGACAGCGCCAATCCGGGCAGCAGCCACGAGGTCATCACGGTGTTCGACTACTCACAACCCGTGCCGCTGACCCCCGGTGACTGGTACGTCGCTGCCGCCAATCTTTCCACGGGTGCGGTTTCCTACTGCGTGCAGGCGAACGAATGGTTTGTTTATGGCACGAACATCACCATCATCAATACCACCACGAATGCCGGCTCCTTGTGTTTCACCTGGGCCTCGCTGCCGGACGTGTTGTATTATGTCCAAGGCTCGGTGGATAATGTCACTTGGGACACGATCTCGCCGACGATCATCGCGGTGGGTTTCTCCACCACGTACTGCATCCCGCTGCCGACCCCGTATCAATTCTTCCGCGTGCGCGAGGGCGTGGGCCTTGACCCGGTTACGCTTCCGCCGGTCATCACGAGCGTCGAGCATGTGTTCAACGGCATCCGCATCAGTTGGGGCCGACCATCCTACGGTCGGTTCCAGGTACAATGGAAGCCGGTCCTCGACGGCACGACCAACTGGAACACGTTCACCAACCTCATCACGTCACCGACCGGCTTTCACCAATTCCTGGACGACGGCTCGCAAACCGGTGGTTTCGATCCCATGCGTTACTATCGGCTGCTGCAACTGCCGTGACCACGCTCGTCCTCGCGCTCAATCCCTCCATTGATGCCGAGTGGCTCGTGGACGACGTGCTGTGGGAGGAGAAGAACAACGTCCACGCCGAACGCCGCTGGGCCGGTGGCAAGGGCATCAACGTCGCCCGCTGGCTGAAACATCTCGGCGGTCAGCCGCGATTGCTCCTGCCACTCGGCGGGAAGACCGGTGAAGAACTTGCCGGTTACCTGCGCGAAGAAAAGATTCCTGCCCGCATCATTCCATTGCGTGAAGCGACGCGAGTCAATGTCATCGTCACGACGAACGCCGGAAGGCAGATGCGCTTCAATCCGGCGGGGCCAAAGCTTTCGCGACGCGAATGGGGTGAGGTTTTGAAAAACGTGGAGGTAAGTCTGAAGCGAATGTGTGCTGCACAAGGTAGGGCGCGTCACTCCGTGCGCGCCGGGGTTAGAAGTTCCAGGAACGGCGCGTACGGAGTGACGCGCCCTACCGGTCTGCTCATCCTCTCCGGCAGCCTGCCGCGCGGCGTGCCGGTCACGGCCTACGCTCAATTCCTCCACTTGGCGCATCGCTTCAACGTGAAAACGCTGCTCGATTGCGAGGGGGCAGCGCTTTCCGCGGCGATCAATACGCGACCGTTTCTGGTTAAGCCAAATGATCACGAACTGGCTGATTGGTGGGGCAAACCACTACGTGCGGAAGCGGAGCTGGTTCGGGCCGCCAAAGCCTTGTCGGAAGCCACGCGCGCGTGGGTGTTGGTTTCGCGTGGGGCCAAGCGCAGCCTGTTGATCAACGCGGCGGAAGACTTCCAGTTGTTCGCGCTTCCGCGCCGCGTTCAACCGCGCAACACCGTCGGTGCCGGGGATGCCTTGCTCGCAGCCGTGGCGCACCAGATTCAACACGGCGCTCGGCCGGAGCGGTGGTTGGTTGCGGGGCTGGTCGTCGGCACCGCGGCGACACAATGTCTGCCCGGGCATCTGCCTTCACGCCGCCCGCGCGGCGGTCAGTAACCGAGTGACTTCCGCCAGACCTCGATCTGCTTTGCCACCCACGGCGCAATCTCCGATGCGAATCCCAGTGCGATCAACGCCACCCACACCAGCGTCCAGACGAGAAACCAGAGAATGAGTGCGCGGAAGTAATTCTTGCGTGACTGGTTTTCGCCCATGATCGCCCAGACCAGGATCATCACCACGTTGATGCATGGCAGTGCCATGATGAACATGGCGAAGAACCAGAACCAGACGGAAACATAATTCTGGTCCCTGCCTTTGCTGGAGTCGTTACCCATGCGCGTTGTTGGCGGGAGCGTAAGTTGGGGCGTGAATTTGTCGAATCACTTCTTTCCTTTCCTCGCCTTGTCCACCGTCCTACGCTTCCCGATTATTTGAGTCTAGGAATTCGCAGTCATGAGCAAAGAATTCATCCGCATTGGCGGTGCGCGCGAGCATAATCTCAAGAATCTCACGCTCGAAATCCCGCGCGACAAACTGGTGGTCATCACCGGCCTGAGCGGGAGCGGCAAATCGTCGCTCGCATTCGACACGATTTACGCCGAAGGCCAGCGCAAATATGTCGAGAGTCTGTCCGCCTACGCCCGGCAGTTTCTCGATCAGATGCAGAAGCCGGACGTGGATTACATCGAAGGTCTTTCACCCGCCATCGCTATCGAGCAGCGCACATCGGGCATGAACCCCCGCTCGACGGTGGCCACCACCACGGAGATTTACGACTACTTGCGCCTGCTTTACGCGCACGTCGGCCAGGCGCACTGCCCGGAAACCGGCGTGCCGATTGTCGCGCAAACCACTAGCGACATCGTGGACAAGATTATCGCGTTCCCGGAGAAAACGCGGGTGATGCTGCTCGCGCCGGTGGTGCGCGGTGCGAAAGGGGAATTTCGCGACGTGATTGAGCGCCTGCAACGCGAGGGGTTTGTCCGCGCCCGTGTGGACGGCCAGATTGTTGAAATCGCGGACCCGAATGTTCGCATCAAACTGGACGCAAAACAGGCGCACGCGATCGAAGCCGTCGTGGACCGGTTAGTGATGGACGAGAAGGTGCGCGTGCGGCTTGGCGATTCGGTGGAGACGGCCTTGCGTTGGGGCGAAGGAGTGATGATGACGCTGCATGAGCCCGTAGTCAGAAGTCAGTCGTCCGTGGCAAAGAAAGCTACTGACCACGGACCACTGACTACTGACTCGACCCGTTGGATCGAGACGGTTCACTCCAACCGCCTGTTGAGTCCGACGACGGGCAAGACGTACGAGCGTCCAACGCCGAAGCACTTCTCATTCAATTCGCCCAACGGCGCCTGTCCGGTCTGTCACGGTTTGGGCCAGAAGATGGTTTTTGACGGCGACTTGATTGTGCCCGACCCCGAGAAGTCGTTGGACCAAGGCGCGATTCTGCCGTGGCGGCGTGGTGGCAAGCGGATGGTGGTTTACTGCAAGGCAATGCTGCGGGCCGTGGCCGCGCATTACGCGCAAAATCTGGAGCGGCCTTACAAGGATTTGCCGGACGACTTCAAGGAGATCCTGTTGCGCGGCTCGGGCGAAACGGAAATCGAGTTTCATTTCTGGCGCGCGGGCAAGATGAGCACGGTGAAGCGCGTCTTTGAAGGCGTGCTGCCAAATCTGGAACGGCTTTATGTCGAGAGCGAAAGCGAGTTCACGCGCAACCGGCTCAAGGCGTTCATGAGCCCCCAGTTTTGTGACGCGTGCGAAGGCAAGCGACTGAAGCCCGAGATTCTGGCGGTGACCTTGGAGTGCGGTGACTCGTCACCGTCAAATGAGCTGCCGCGTTCCAAAAGTGCCGAGCCGCTCGAACACGGCTCTGCTTCACCGACAAGTCGGCGAAGCAGGAAAAGCGGTGACAAGTCACCGCACTCCAAACTGCCCGGCCTCTCCATCATGGACCTCTGCGCGCTCTCGGTCGAAAAAGCCGACGACTTCTTTGCCCGCCTGAAGCTCACGGATTTTCAACAGAAGATTGCCGGGGAAGTCATCAAGGAAATCCGCGCCAGGCTCGGTTTCTTGAAGAACGTTGGGCTTGGCTATCTCACGCTGAACCGGGAGAGCGGTTCGTTGAGTGGCGGCGAGGCGCAACGCATCCGGCTGGCGACGCAGATTGGCGCGGGCCTAGTCGGGGTGCTCTACATTCTCGATGAGCCGAGCATCGGCTTGCATCAGCGCGACAACGATCGGTTGTTGGAAACGCTTAAAGGACTGCGTGACCTGGGCAACTCCGTGCTCGTGGTCGAACATGACGCGGACACGATTCGTCAGGCGGATTACATTCTCGACCTCGGGCCGGGCGCGGGCGTGCGCGGCGGCGAACTTGTGACCGCCGGCACTTTGGCAGAAGTGCTGAAGCACGAACGCTCGCTCACGGCCAAGTATCTGCGCGGTGACTTAAACGTGGCGGTGCCGAAAGAACGCAAGCAGCCGTCACGGGATCGCGGCTCGATTGAGATTCTCGGCGCAAAGGAGAACAATCTCCAGCACGTGGATGCGCGGATTCCCATCGGCCTGTTCACCTGCGTCACAGGTGTGAGCGGTTCCGGCAAGAGCACCCTGGTGGATGATGTTTTGCGCCGCGCATTGATGCGGAAGTTTTACGGTTCGAAGGAGCGGCCCGGCGCGCATCGCGAGATCAAGAATTACGAGGGCCTGGAAAAGATCGTGGTGATTGACCAGACGCCGATTGGTCGCACGCCGCGCAGCAATCCGGCCACGTACACCGGAATGTTCAATGCCATTCGTGATCTCTTCGCCAAACTGCCCGCGGCGAAGGTGCGCGGGTACGAGTCGGGCCGGTTCAGCTTCAACGTGAAGGGCGGTCGTTGCGAGAAGTGCCAGGGTGACGGTCTGATCAAGATCGAGATGAACTTCCTGCCGCCAGTCTATGTGACTTGTGAGGCGTGCAACGGGCGGCGTTACAATCGCGAGACGCTCGAGATTGCCTACAAGGGCATGAATATCGCCGACGTGCTGGATATGACCGTGGATGAAGCGGTGAGTTTTTTTCGTGCCGTACCGCAGATTTTCGATCCGCTGTTGACGCTGGCGGAGGTGGGTTTGGGTTACATCCACCTCGGCCAGTCGGGCACGACATTGAGCGGTGGCGAAGCGCAACGCGTGAAGCTGGCCGGTGAACTGAGCCGCAAGCAGACTGGCCGTACGCTTTACATTCTCGACGAACCCACGACCGGCCTGCACTTCCACGACGTGGCGAAGCTGTTGGAAGTTTTGTTCAAACTGCGCGCCTCCGGCAACACGTTGCTCGTCATCGAGCACAATCTTGACGTGATCAAGACGGCGGACTGGATCATTGATCTCGGTCCTGAAGGCGGCGATGGCGGCGGTCGCGTCATGATGCAGGGTACGCCCGAACAAGTGGCGAAGTGTCCGGAGAGCCACACGGGACGATATTTGCGCGAGGTGCTGGGGATGCCTGCGGCGGCTTGAGCACGGGCGCAACTTGACACCAGCACCATAATGGGGACATGAACGGTTCCTCACCGAGCAAACGCAACCCACGAACGAAAGGAACTCGATGAGCCTGGAAGCTGACGCACCCCGCTCGTTGCGGGACATG
>Ga0315910_10003509_pt1 | contig 13321 bp, 7 predicted proteins | sample EdamamesoilMG_FD_204470 | JGI IMG/M metagenome (GOLD analysis project Ga0315910, IMG submission 204470) | Garden soil microbial communities collected in Santa Monica, California, United States - Edamame soil | ecosystem: Environmental > Terrestrial > Soil > Garden | place: USA: California... | reverse complement strand
AGCCGGCACCCCCCGCGCCGCCGCTCGGCAGCGCGCCAGGGTCGGGCCCGTCCGAGGCCGAGCACGCGAGCGCGAGCGCGCACAGGAGGACCCAGCCGCGCGTGCTCATCGTGCTCCTCCCGCGGGCGACGCAGCCCGCTCGGCGCCAGGCCGCGAACCCTCGCCGTCGGGACGCGGCCTGGACAAGCGCCGAGCGACCACCGCCTCCCGCAACGCCCCGAGGAAGCGACGGCAGTCCCGGCTGCCAGACGGGCGGGCCCGCTGAATGCCGTAGGTCGTGAGCAGGGTGTCGTTCAGCGCCGCGTCGCCCTCGCTGGCGACCAGCTCCGGCGGCATACCGCTGTCCAGAAACAGCGCCGCGTTTGACGCGGCGGCGGCTTCGATGGTCAGCTGCTCGGCGGCGACATCGGCGTTCTTTCCGAAGATGGGCACGACGTGCTCGGCGGGCGCGAGCTGCAGCACATCGAGCACGCGCCGGCGACAAGGCCGCGCGCGCGCGGCGGGGCCGGACCTGCCCGGGGTCGCGCGCGGGCAGTCGCGATCGGCGCCGTGAAACCCGCGTGTCTCGTGCGCCGGGCCGCGCCGGGGGCGCTCCCTGTCCTCGACCAGCTCCAGGCGGAACGCGACCGTTCCCGTCAGGTCGCCGACCATAAACGGTGACTCGAACAACGCCTTGATGAAGGCGGGCCCCAGCGCCTTCTCGAAGTCCGTGGTCTCGCAGAAGTCGACCCGCTCGAAACCCGGATACTCGAGCCGCGTCGCGCGGCGTGAGGTCAGGGCTACCTTGCGCGGCGCTCCGCTCGCGGAGAAGCGCGGAATGCTCGAGAAGAACGTCAGCTGAGCGGGCTCCACGCGCTGAAACGTCGAGTCGAAGATCACGCTTCGATCGCCCGCGCCAGCAGGTCGCGGTTTGCCGTACGCTCGCCCAGCGGCAGCGGGCCCGGGCGCAGGGGGCGGGGCCGTCGGCGCCGCTGCGGGTGGAGTGGCGGCTCCCGGCGCCGCTGCGGGCGGCGCTGCCGGATGCGGCGCGCCTGCCGCCGGGGGCGACGCGGGAAAGCGCTCGGCCGCGTCCGCGCGCAGCGTGACCGCGGGCAGGGCACTCGACAGGCGATAACAGACGAGCGCTCGATTGACCTCCGCGCTGCTCGTGACCTCGACCGACGTCACCTGGACGAACGCGGGGATGCCGCGATATCCGTCCTTGGCCATGCCCGCCGCGGGCGGGGCAAACGCCAGCACGGCCCCGGCGAGCGACCCCAGCATCCCCACGCACGCGGGCCGAGGCGGCGGGGCAGGCGAGCGCTGCCCCCACCGCGTCTCCCTCATGGTTCCTCCGGCAACGCGTAGCGCACCGCCCCGTCGGCGTAAGCGAGCTTTCTCCAGGAGGCGCCGCTCTCGTCGACCTCCTCCTCGATGACGGGCACCTCTGTTTCACGGGCGTGCAACGTCTGGGCGGTCGCCGCCAGGTGCTCTTGCTCCCGTTCGATCGCTTCGCGGGTGATGTGCCCCGTGCGGCGCTCGACGCGGGCCAGGGCATCGAGCACGCGCGCCTCGCGTGCCGCCTTGCGCGCTCGTTCGATGCAGTCGAGATCGCAAGCGGGCGCCTCGGGCGCCGGTGGACTGCTCGCGAGCCGCGCCGTCGCCTGTGCCGCCGCCTGCTGCCGCTCCGCGCGTCGCGGCGTTGGAGACTCGCCGTCCGCGCGTGAGCCGATCAGCCATAGCCCTGCGCTCAGCGCCAGGCCCACCATCGCCGCCACCGTCGCCTTCAATCGAGAATTCATTGGAACCCCTCCGCAAAGAACCGCGTCGTGCTCTCCAGGCTGAGGCTGTGAAAGACGACATCCCCCGCTGCCACGCACGTGGCGAGTGAAAACGGGCCTTCGAACATCGCGTCCAGGTCCTCGACGCAGGCGAGCACCGCCGCCTTGGCGTTGGCTCGGCCCAGCGCGGACGGGCCGCTCTTGCGATGGAAGGCCAGGAAATCGATCGGGTCGGCGAAGCTCCGAGTGTCCTCGCTGCTGGCTGCAGAGGCGAGGTTCGGCAGGTTCGCGAGGATCGCCTCGCGCAGCAGCTGGCGTCCCCGCACTGCGAACAGGCCATCCGCGCCGAAGTACAGGCCCTCGAGCGCTCCGGCGGCCACGAACACGTCCGAGTCCGTGAAAGCCAGCGAGCTCTGCCCCAGGAGCAAGACCCGGGCGGCGGCCTGCAACCGCTCGCGCGTGACGGTGCCCGCCGTGAAGTCGTTCGCGGCCGTGGCGCACCGGTCCGCCGCGAACCGGTCGAGCATGTCGTCGGCGACGACGCGATAGGCCTCGGCGCGCTCCGCCAGCTCCACGGGCGTGGTGGCGTCACCGGCCGGGTTCGCCAGGAAGTCGGCGAAGTCTTCGGCGACCTCCTCGTCGTCGATCGCCTGCAAGCAAGCGATCGTGCGATCGACGACGTAGGCGACATAGGGCTCGTTGTCGGGGCCGACGACGCGATTGGCCTCGATGATCAGCGTGCCGAGCAGCCGCACGTCGGCGATGCCCGGCGCGCTGGAGGCGCCAGCAAACGCCTCGAGCAGCACCTCTCCCGCGCTCGGCGGCAGGGTCACGTCCGTTCGACGCCCGCCGATGTCCTCGTACACGCGCGCCTGGACCACCGGGAGCTGGTACAGATCCACTCCGTTCGGCGCCGGCGCCGACGCCGACGGAAAGAAAACGAATGCCCGCTCGCTCTGCGGCGCCGCCAGCGCCGCCGAGCTCACCAGGCCGAGCGCAAAACACGCCCACGCCATCCTCACGCGCGATCCCTTCATGACAGTTTCCCCTGCTCTCGTTGACGCGCCGGTGTTGGACGCTCGATTGTATTGCCTACATTGGTTCCAACTGGCCGGCAGCCAGCGATCGCGTCACCGTACTGACGGTCACTCGCGACGTTCGCAGCATCGCAAAAGCGACGCCCGGAGAGCCGCGCCGCCGGGTGCCCGAGAGACGCTGCTCCTGCCATCCAGTATCCGGACGCCGCGACCACACCTTCGTCGCGGCGTCCGGAGCGCCCCCGCTCGAAAACCCCCTCGCGTCTCAGCGGGGCAGTGCATCGATCTGTTTCAGCCCCACGGATCGGTCACGCCGTTGTCGTCCGTCGTCTCGTCCTCCTCCGCCTCCTCCGCCTCTTCCAGGCATTCCGGAGAGGTCCCCTCGTCGCCGCACAGATCGGCGTTCGCGCCGACGTCGTGATCTGCCTCAGCGGCGTATTCGTCCTCGAGCTCGGTCGGGCACGCGCCGATGAACTTGCTCAGGCCAGTACCGCGCCAGCACACCAGCGGATTGCCGTCGAAGGTGAAGCGTTCCGTCGACTGCAGGCCCGTCTGCGAGATCGTCGTCTCGAACTTGACGCGGTCCGTCGTCTTCTGATCCTCGATGCGCGTGTGCCAGTAGAAGCTGCGCCCGGCGCCGATCACGAAGCTGGTGAAGGTGCCCCAGATAGGCCCGAGCGGCACGATCCAGGTGGACAGCGACCAGAAATCGAAGCTCGTCTGCTGGCTCTGCTGCGCGTGGCGCTGCAGCTCGGCGTTGACGAAGTCCTGGTAGGCGTCCTTCTCGGCGCGAGCCCGGGCGCCGCGCGTCATCTTCAGCCGCATGTAGTTTTCGTAGATGTGCTTGATGATGTAGTAGGCGCCGTTCGGATCCGAGGTCGAGCCGCCTTCGGTGTGCATGTCGCAGCCGCCGTTCTCGAACGCCTCGTAGTGAATCTTGTTGTACACGTCTCCGTCGTAGATGACCGCCCCGTCCTTGACGTCGGCGCGGCCCTGCGCTTGCCAGCCGGTCTCGAAGTCGCAGCTCACCGTGCCTCGGAACGGGGGCTGCGTGAACGCAACGTCGGCCTCGAACGTGACGGGAATGACCACGGCGCCGGACTTCGAGGTGGCTGCCATCAACGCACCGGTGTAGGTGAAGTCCACCGTCACGTTGCACGTCGCAGTGTTGCCGCAGCGCCCGCGCGAGCCGGCGTTGACGCCGAGGAACAAGCGGTTGCTCGCCGCCACGCCCTCGCGGGTCACCGCGCTGTCCAGCGCCGTAACGCTCGTCGGCCGAGCGAAGACGGTGGAGGCACGCAGCGAGCTGACCGTCGCGTCGCCGCGGATCAGCCGGTACTTGGCGATGAAGTCCCGCTCGCGGTCGGAGTAACCAGAACGGTACACCACCTGGCGAACGCCATACTGGCCGCCCTGGCTGGCGCGGGCGAACATGCTCGCCAAAGCGTCCACCATGAGCGTGGGGTCATGCGACTCGAGGTCCGCGTCCTCCGCTGCGGTGGAGGTCACGCCGAGCAGGGCGAGCTTCAGGCGAACCTGGTTGACCACGCTCTCCTGCAGGCGTGACGACACGTCGCCCAGCGCATCGGAGGCGGTGGCGTTGAGCGCCGTCAGCTCAGCTTCCAGGTTTGCGATGGCCTCGTCCAGGTTGGTGATGATGTCTTGCAAGCTGCTGATCTCGTCCGGGTCCGTGGCGTCCTCCAGCAGCTCCAGGAAGTTCTCCCGCTGATCGCGCCGATCGTCGAGGTCCTCGTTCAGCCGCGTGTACTGCTCCAGCGGCAGATCGAAGGCCGACGTGAGCCCTTGCGTCTCGGTCAACAGCGTGAGCGCAGCGTCCGCCGTCTCCTGCGCGCCGACGGTGCCATCCGCTTCGCGCACCCGGAAGTACGGCAGCACGTAGTATTTCTTGGCCTTCGTGCGGTCACTCATCTCTGCGATGGTGGTCGGGTTCTCGTGGTCGGGAAAGACATCGAGCCCCTTGATGAAGGTCGCGAACGCCTGCAGATCATCGCCCGAGTAGAAGGCCTCGGCGGCCTCCAGATCCGAGCCCTCGAGCGGCAAGCTCGTTGCGGATTTCAACGGCGCGGCGGAGGCCTGGGTCGTGGAGAACCCAGCGAGCGCGAGCGCAGCGATTCGAGCGAACGACCGAAACTTGATACTACGAGCCATTTCTCTCTCCCTGTTGACTGTCGAAGACCATTCAAAGAACCTTGGGGTGTGCGGCCCCAGCCGCACGCGCCAGCGTGCGCGAGCCCCGGGTGCTGCGCCGGTGCGGCGCCGAGAACTGTCGATCCTGCGAGGGCACGCGCTCGCGCCGCCGAGTCGCTGCGAACGCCGCCTCGAAAGCCGACTGCGTCGGGCGCGACGCTGGCGACCGCAGAGCGCCTATCGGTGCGAGCTCGAGTAAGCGCTGGTAACCGTGCGCCGCAGAGGGGCTGACGCTGCGCGAATTGCTGCCAGCGTTAACCCGCGATCCTCGCCGTCGTGTGAATCGAACATCGCCACCCTCGCATTGATAGACAACGTTTCTCCGGGTGAGTCGCAGGTCCGATCCTCGTGTTTCACACGTCCCACAGCGCGTGTCATTATTGGTGTGCAACAGCGAGGGTTAACGCGGCGAAGGCCGAGCCGTCGGGTGCCGGGTGCGAGGGGCACCGCTCGTGGCTCCCGGTGCGCTGCTCGACGAAGCTCGCGCCAGGCTGACGGTCGCTCGAGGCGGCGCGGCGGGACCCCCCAGGCGCAACCTGACCGAGCGCGTTGGGCCGTGGCTCCGCGCAGTCGAGTCCGTCGCCTATCGACGCCTGTTCCGCCCACCGTCGGCGAATCCCGTCGCGATTTCGGCCCGCGCTTTCGCAGCATGTCCCTCCGGGCGCAGTTCCTGAACCACCGAGAGAGCTCGCACGCGCGAGAGTGACCCATTCTGCTCGAAGCGCTCGACCGCCACTCATCCACTCACAACCTCCAGCGCGGCCGGCACCAGAGCGCAAGCCGCCTCAACTCGTCTGCCAACGACGAGCTCCTGTCGTCACGTTCATGCGCCACGGGGCAGATCTCCCTGTCGGTCGCCGCTCTGCTGAAGGCGCGGCTGACGGATGCGAACCACGAGGCCCTGTTGGCAGCCGCGTCCGGCAAGACCGTCGCACAGGCTCGCGAGGTGCTCGCCGCGTGGTTTCCCCAGCCGGACGTGCTGCCCTTGTTGCGCAAGCTTCCGGCTCGGACTGTTCCAGCCGCGGAGGCTCGGGACTGTGCGCCCGCCTTGGCGCCGGGATCCGAGATGGCAAACACTGTTGTGCCGGCAGCGCAACCCACGGAGCCCGTTCCACCCGTGCAATGGATGCCGAGCCCCCCGCAGCTGCAGCCCGCACGGCCGCGACCGGCTCCGGGCGCTGCGAGCGCGTCCCGAAACCTCGAGCCCCTCTCACCCGAGCGCTACGAGCTCCAGCTGACGATCAGCGCCGAGCTCAAACGCAAGCTCGACCTCGCACGCGATCTGCTCCGCCATGCCATTCCCGGCGGCGAGCTCTCAACCCTGATCGAGCGCGCCGTCGACGTCTTACTCGAGCAGACCCAGAAGCGCCGCTTCGCGCGAAAGCACACGGCGCAACCGAACCCGAGCCCACCCGAGAAGCCGCCCGAGCCCGAGCGTGCGGAAGGGCGGACCACGCCGACGCCGGCGGCGGCGGCCGGGTCGGCCGAGCCCGCCTCAGACGTGCCCACCGAGTCCCCCATCGTTTCATCTGCTGCCGCCGCCTCGGCCGCCAGCCGACACATCCCCAACGCAGCCCGCCGCGCCGTCCTCGAGCGAGACGGCCTGCAGTGCACCTGGCAAGGCCCCGACGGCACCCGCTGCAACAGCCGAGCCTGGCTCGAGCACGATCACATCATCCCGCTAGGAAAAGGCGGCACCCACGACCCCTCCAACGGCCGCATCCTCTGCCGCCCCCGCAACCGCCTCGCCGCCGAGCAAACCTACGGCCGAGCCAGCATCACCCGCGTCCTCGCTCGCCAACGCCGACGCCGCCCCGCAGAAGCCCCCCTCACGAGCGACGTCGAATCGATACCCCCATGAGCGCTCGCGCAGCGACGAGGCCGGCGCGAAGAGCAGACGTCGCCATCCGTGGCTCGCGCCACGCTGCAGCGCTCGCGCGGCAGAGCGAGGCTGCCCGTCAATCGCAGCACATTCGTACAAGGCGAGAAAGCATGGCAGACCAATGGTCGCGGAGCGCTACCTGACCCACGTGGGGGCGGCGGGCCGCTCTCGAGGAGGCTTTTCGGCCAAGCTCCACGTTATCGTCGACACGAAGGACAGGCCGATCCACGTCACGCCCACTTCGGGCCAGCGCCAACAGATGATCGCGGCGCCCGAGCTGTTCGAGCATGCGGCGGCAAGGTGCTCATCGGCGATACCGGCTATGGCTCGAATGAATTTGTGAAGCTGTTCGCGGCCGCGGGTGAAGGCTGTGATTCACTCGAATCCTGAGCGAAGAATGGCGTACCGCGTTGTCCGGACTGTCTACCGACAGCGCTACAGCATCGAGGTCTTCGCTCATGACCTCAAGGTGCTTTGACGCAGTGCCCACGCGATACGAGGAGACCTCGCGGATATCATCTCGCTTTCGTTCAAACTCGCATGCGCCCGGCTCTGGCTCGAGCATTGGGGACACCCCCTTAGAGCGCCCGAACGCGCGGCGAGACCCTTGGTGACACCGCGCGCGGCAGCGCGGCGTGCCGCGCTGCCAGCGTTCGGCGCGCTCCGACGGTGCCGGGAGGCGCGAATCAACTCGAACCGGCGCCGCAAATATCGACGTCGTCTTCGCCCGGGAGGCTCAGGACAGGTCGTCGGTCGCTGGAATGATCACGCCCTCGTACCGATAACAGGTGTTGAGGTATGCCAGTGCGTTGAGCGCATCCTGGCGCGACAACAGGACCTCCTGTACCCCGAGGCCCGTGACGCCGAGCTGAGCCGCGCGCCCATCCAGCTGACTCTTGACGAGATCGTAAAGCCCGTACGCGCCCTGCCCCGCCAGGATCGGGCGCGGGTCTTCCTGCTCGTTCATCACCTGCGCCATCGCTGCCAGCGCCTCTTCGAGCGCGCCGTCGTCGGCGGCCGTCAGCGCCGTATTGAGGCGCGTCGTGAACTCGCCCGCGGCGACCGCCTTCAGCTTGAAGCAGTTCAAGAGAAACAAGTTGAGGTGCCCCCGAACCTCGGAGCTCAGGCACGCGCCTTCTCCGAGCACCATGCACAGCCCGATGTGGCGACTGGCACCCCGAACCAGCGCGTAACGACGGATGTTGGCGCGGGGGGCCATCTGCGCGACCTGGTTCTTGAGCAGGCGCAGATCGCGCTCGCCGACCTCGTATCGCTCGGGCACGGACAGAATCACCACGACGGTCGTGGTCTGGCGGAAAACGGGCAGCGCGCCCAGCGCTGCGCCGAGCTGCTCGCCCGTCTTTTCCAGGGCCGCGGCGTAGATTTGCTTCCCGTGTGGGAGGATACTGATGCCCTCCAAGCACTCCGTCGTCGGGTTGTAGCGGGGGAAGCCCACACAGCGACGAAAGAGGTCTTCCATATCCAGCTGGCTCGGGATGCTCTCCGCGTACGTGACCAGCGTGGGGCCCCGCAGCGCGTTTGCCAGGTCGCTCGCATCGAGGCGAATCGTCTCCTTGGTATCGGGGCCCCAATCTCGAGATTTGGCCCGCCGCTGTTCGTAGTCCTTGCTCAGCGCTTGCGCGGCCAGCAGGTGAAACATCTGCTGCGCGACGTATTCATTGGCCCGCTCCATGACCTGGCGGTTCTCGACGTTGCTGGCGTCCTCACCGTCCCAGGCCATGACCTCGTTCGAAACGAGGATGAGCGCGTTGAAGATTCGTTGCCCTTGCTTGTCATCGAACGCGCGCTCCCTGCTGAGGTAAGCACACACGCAACGCCCGGTATTCATCGACTGCGCCTTGCTGTCCTGGTCGGCGCGCGGCATGATCCCGATACCGAGAGCGCAGATCGGCTCGATGTGCTCGGCGAGCGGCGCATCCTGCTGTGGGTCGCGCACGCGCTCCAACCGTCCCTTGTAGATCGCCTGCTGCGCCGCGCCGATTTCCAGACTGAGCCCGGAGCCCGTGCCGCCGCCCGTGCTGAACGTGCAGAATACGAGGCGCGAGGGGTTGTCGCGAAGCCCGAGCGAATCCACGAAGTATGCGCGCGAGTTGAGCCAGCTGGCGCGGCCCTCGTTCGCACCATTGGTCGGTTGCAGGTCGGTCGCCAGCGCCAGGCGCCCGAGAAACTGCCCCTTGAACGGGATGTTGCCCGCGCCGCCCTTCTGTAGCCAGGCCAAATCGATGAAGTGGCAGCGGCGGTAGCCATCGACAGCGAGGATCGGAGAGCCACCGGCGAGCATCGTGTCCTTGTTGTCGACGTTCAGGTCTGCCAGCAAGATGACGGGTGCAAAGAGGTGCCGGGCCGTGCGCTTGTCGAACACCTCGCGCAGGCGTTGCAGCATGGCGCCGGCGTGACGTGACTCCTGGGGGCTCGAATCGTCTTCGGCGGCGCGCAACAATTCGGCGACGTTCATGCAGATGTTGGTTCCGCATTGGCCGAGGCCGATCAGCGCGGCCGACGGAAACGCGAGGCCCTCGTTGGGCTCGGTTGGCGGCGCGATCTGAATGCTCGCAGCCAGGCTCTCCAGGCGCTCTTTGACGAGCGACACTGCCGCCGGAACGAGCACGCTCTCGACGATCAACTTGAATACACCTTCCATGTTCTTCCCCATGTGGCTGGCCGGCGTGCGTGGCCGCCCGCCGTCGCGAGAGACGGGCCTTCCAGGCCGCGCCGATGATTCGACCCCTTCGGATTCGACGTGCCGTACCGGAGGTTGTCGCACGCGCGGCAGCGCTCGGATTGTCGGGCGGTCGTGCAGATTGCCGGGCCTACCTCGCCACGCGCGAGCCCTCGAGGTCCTTCGCTGACCTTCCTTGAAAATGCGAAACGCCCCGGCTCGCGCAGAGCCGGGGCGTTTCGGGAGGGTAGGCTTTTCGTGTTATCTGGCCTCAGTAGGCGGCGTATTCATCCTCCGCCTCGTCGGCGTACTCATCCTCCGCCTCGTCGGCATACTCATCGTCGTAGCTGTCGTCGTCGGCGTACTCGTCGGACTCGTCGTCGGCGTACTCATCGTCATAGCTGTCGTCGTCGGCATACTCGTCGGACTCGTCGTCGGCGTACTCATCGTCGTAGCTGTCGTCGTCGGCGTCGTCGTCATCCGAGCTGCCGTCGTCGTAGCTGTCGTCGTCCGTGTACCCGTCGTCCGGCTCGTAGCCGTCGTCCGTCTCGTCGCTGCCGTCGCCGGGCTCGGCCGTCGGCGGCGTGTAGTCGTCCACTCCAGCGCTGAAGTCGAGCGGGCAGATCACGCTCTGGGGAATGATGTCGAAGGGCTCGGTGTTCTCGTCGATGCTGAGGAGGAAGGCGGCCAGGTCGTAGCGATCGCTCTGTGTGGGGTAGAAGTTGACGTTCCCCGAGGTCAAGTGAGCGTTGAAGCGAGCGTCGAAGAGGGCCTCCAGGGACTGGGCCGCGCCGTTGTGGAAGAAGGGCGCGCCGGTCGCGATGCCGAGCAGCGACGGCGGGTTGAAGCCGTTCCTGCCTTGAGCCGGCTGCTGGTTGGCGCGCAGCTCGGCGGCGCCGCCCTCGGCCCCGAACGTGCCGACGTTGCGGACGTTGCAGGCCTGGCGAACGAGCGGTGGGGTCCCGCCATCCGAGTCGTCACCCGCCAGCAGCGTCGCGTCCACGTTGACGTTTGCGGGGAGCCCGATCGCCTGCAGCGGGCTCGCGTCGAGAGGCGTCACCAGCGCTCGGTTGGCCTCGAACAGGCGGGCGCCCAGCTCACCGCTGAACAACTCCGGGCTGTAGAAGGTGCGACTGACGGTCCACTTGGTGCCGGCGTGGCACTTGTTGCAACCCGCGTCTTCGAACACGAGGCGACCCCGATCGGCGGCGGGCGGGTCGGCGACGTAGGCGGTCGCGCTGCGGATGGTCTGGACGTAGAGGTCGACCTGGTCCCAGTTCGGGCAGGTGTCGGCGTTGGTGCACACCTGCTCGTTGCGGCTCAGGAACTTCATCGAGCCGCTCAGGTTCTGGTGGTTCTCCGTCGTCACGCCGTCCTCCATCGGCACCGCCGAGAACGGCGGGGCTCCGGCCGGCGCCGAGACGATCGGGCCCGCGTCGTTGCGGATCGCCCCCGTACCGCCGGACGTCCCGCGCGTGTTGTTCTCGAAGTCGTCCGTCTCGTCGAAGATCGCGGTCCAGTTCAGCGCGCGCATGTCCGTCGGATCGTTCGAAGCAAACTGCCCGTCGAGCGCGATGGTCTGGCGCGGACCTGCCGCGAATTGCCAGGTCACGTTGTCGGTGAGGCCCATCGGATGGCATGACTGGCAGGAGCCCCAGCCTTCCTTCGACCAGATGCCGGTGCTGGTGTTGAAGAAGCGCTTGCCCCGCCAAGCGTCGAACTCGGGCGAGCCGGGCTCGGGCTGGTCCGTGGACACGACGTCCTTGACCTTGTTCTGGTTCTGGAACGAGAGCACCGACAGGTCCCGGCTGACCAGGTTGCTGACGAACGCGCCCGCGTTCTCCACCCGGTTGGTCACGATCAAGCCCGTGGGGTTCTGGCCTGCGGGGATGTTGAGCGCGCTCGGCGAGCCGACGCTGACGGTGTCATCTCGATTGAACGCCACCCGCAGCACGATGTCGCTACCGGCCGAGGACACGTAGCCGATGGCGGCGTCGTCGCGGTTGACGAAGTCGATGGCGTTCGGCGTGTTGAGGAAGCGGCGACCGACGGTGTCGTCTCCATCGTTGTCGACCTGTGCGGCCACGCCCTGGTTCAAATTGGTCGTCACGTTGGCGAGCTCCTTCTCGCTCTCCACGTCGATCACGGAGACCAGCGCCTGCATGTTGTGGTTGAACTGCACCGGCCCCTTCGGCGAGGCGGCGACGCTCACGACGTATGCGCGCGTGTGACCGAAGGCCTGGTGGACCGTGATGCCCAGCAGCTGGTTCGGGAAGCACCCGCTCGTGAGATCGGGCGACACGAAGCACTTCTCCACGGGCGCGAGGGTGATCTCGCGGACGCGACTCGGGTCGTAGGTATCGATCACCTGCACCACGCCCTCGCGGCCATCGTCGGTGCCTTCGCTCACCACGCCCGCGCGCGCGCGTCCGTAGAATTGCGTGACGAGGACCTTCTCGTCATCGCCGTCCTGGTCACCGTCGTTGGTGATGGTGATCGCCCACGGGTTGCCGCCCAGCGGGATCGTCCGTTCCACCTCCATGCTGGAGGTGTCGATGACGTGCACCTGGCCGCTAACCCAGTTCGTGACCCACAGCTTGCTGCCGGTCGGGTCCAGCGCCAGGCCCACCGGCTCGCCGCCGAGGTCGACCTCTGCGTCGAGGGTTGCGTCAGGCGAGGTCACGTCCACGAGGCGGCTGACCGTGCCAGCGGCCCGGTTCGCGACGAACGCGCGCTGCCGGTCCGGATGGAACAGTACGCTCATCGGCTCGCTGAGCTCCACGCGCTGGCTCGTGGCGACGCGCGAGATGCGCGCCTCTTGGCCAGCGGCGACGCTGAAGAAGGATACGGAGCCTTCGTCCGTGTTGACCATCGCCAGATACGCATCGTCCGCGGTCAGGTCGATCGTGGTCGAGCGGCTCGCGCGCGCGCTGGCGTCGACGCGACCGGGCTCGCACTCACACGCCGCGCTGCACGTGTAGTCGCTCGCGCAGCCGCTGTTCGGGCCGTCACCGGCGCACACGGGCGCGTCTGCTGGGCAGACCTCCGCGGCGACGCACTCGCAGCTCGTGCCGCACACGTAGCCTGCGTCGCAGCCCTGGTTCGGGCCAGCGCCTTCGCACGTGCGTTGCGTGGGATCTGCGGGACATTCCAGCGCCGCGGAGACCACTGACTGCAGTTGTTCTTCTGCTTGGTCCCCGAGCACGTCGTCGAGGTTCAAGCCTTCACATCCGGCCAGGACGAGACCGAGGGCCGTCACGTGAAAGACCATGTTGTTTACGAGTCGCATGCTATCTCCTGATGGTTTTCATTCGCGGCCGAGACATCTCGTGAGCGCCGCATAGTTGTTGAGGTCCGTGTCCGCGCGCGCGGTGCTGAGCCGTCACGTCGCAGACGCGCGCGTCAGGCCGGGGTTGAGGGTTTTTTGAGCGCCCTCGCTGCCGCTGTCGCCGTTTCGCCGCCGTCGATTCCGGTGCGCGCGCCCGAGGCGGGTCGCGCGAGTCGCCGCTGGACCAGCCACGTCCGTGCTCGAACGCAGCGTTGATCAGGGGCGATGGGGTTCGGCGGTGATGGGGTTCATTGCAAGCGCCAGACCAGCCGCGCGCGCCGGGCTCCCCATATCGCCCGATCGCGGAGATCTCTCGAATTCACGCGCGGAAGTGCGGCGGGCGACGCTTCGAGCGCGCCGAGGACTGTCCTCGAGCGAGCGCTCTTGGACAGTCCTCGGCGAAGCTCGACCGTCCGCGAGCGGCTC
>Ga0315910_10003508_pt1 | contig 13321 bp, 12 predicted proteins | sample EdamamesoilMG_FD_204470 | JGI IMG/M metagenome (GOLD analysis project Ga0315910, IMG submission 204470) | Garden soil microbial communities collected in Santa Monica, California, United States - Edamame soil | ecosystem: Environmental > Terrestrial > Soil > Garden | place: USA: California... | reverse complement strand
GTAGACGTTCCCATAGGTCACACCCGGCGTCCAGACGAGGTCGTAGATCGAATCCTTGCCCTGCAGGTACATGGCGAGGCGCTCGAGGCCGTAGGTAATTTCGCCCAGCACCGGCTTGCATGGCAGGGAGCCCACTTCCTGGAAATAGGTGAACTGCGTGACTTCCATGCCGTCCAGCCACACTTCCCAGCCCAGGCCCCAGGCGCCCAGCGTAGGCGATTCCCAGTCGTCCTCGACGAAACGGATGTCGTGTTCCTGCGGGTTGATGCCGAGGTTCTTCAGCGATTCCAGGTACACGTCCTGGATGTCCGCGGGCGAGGGCTTGAGCGCCACCTGGTACTGGTAGTAGTGCTGCAGCCGGTTCGGGTTGTCGCCGTAGCGGCCGTCCTTCGGCCTGCGCGAGGGCTGCACATAGGCCGCGTTCCAGGGTTCCGGGCCGATGGCGCGCAGGAAGGTCGCGGTGTGGAAGGTGCCCGCGCCCATTTCCATGTCGTAAGGCTGCAGCAGCGCGCAGCCACGCTGATCCCAGAAGTCGTTCAGGCGGAGGATGAGCTGCTGGAAGGTGAGCATCGCGCGCGAATTTTACCGGGAGCGCCCGCGCAGCGCGACGAATGCCAGCGCGAGCAGCGCGAGCAGCACCGCCGGCCAGTCGCCGAAGCGCACGTAGGGCGTCGCGCCGTCGTAGCCGCGCACCTCGAAGTCGATGCGTCCGCGCACGAACTGCGGCATGCGCTGGCGCACCGAGCCGTCGGGCCAGATCGCCGCGCTGATCCCGGTATTGGCGGCGGTGAGGTAGACCCGGCCGGTTTCAAGCGCGCGCATGCGCGCGATCTGCAGGTGCTGCGCCGGCGCGAGCGAGTCGCCGAACCAGGCGACGTTCGACACGTTGACCAGCAGCGTCGCCTCGGGCAGCTGGCGGATGATCTCGAAGCCGTAGGCGTCCTCGTAGCAGACGTTGACCGCCACGCGCTGGCCGGCGACCGCCATCGGCCGCTGGGTGGTCGCGCCGCGCGTGAAATCGGCGAGCGGGATGGAAAGCACGCGCACGATCCAGCCGAATCCGGGCGGCACGAATTCTCCGAAGGGCACGAGGTGCACCTTGTCGTAGCGGGCCGGCGGCGAGACGCCGAGGCTGATGACGCTGTTCAGGTAGTTTCCGTCCGCGGTCCGCGCCGGCACGCCCAGCAGCAGGTCGCCGCCGTTGCGCACCGCGGCCGCCTTCAGCCGCCCGAGATAGGCGGGATCGATGAGGTCGAGGAAGCGCGGTATTGCGGTCTCGGGCAGCACGATCAGCCGCGCCTTGCCGCCTTCATGGGCTTCTTCGGCGAGCTTCGCGTAGGTATCCAGCGTCCGCTCGTAGCGCGCCGGATCGAACTTCATCTCCTGGGGCACGTTGCCCTGCACGAGCGCGACGCGCAGCGGATCGCCGGCCGGCGCGGTCCACTCGATGGAACGCAACGCGTAGCCGCAGGCGAGCAGGAGCAGCAGCGCGGCGACGGCTTGCCGGCGCGCATGGTCGAGCACGATGCACCACAGCAATCCGGCCGCCATGGCCATCGCCAATGAAACGGCATAGACGCCGCCCAGCGGCGCGAAGCCCGAGAGCGGATCGTCGATCGCCGTGTAGCCGAGCGCGAGCCAGGGGAATCCGGTCAGGAACCAGCTGAGCGGCCATTCCATCAGCAGCCACGCCGCGGGGATGAGCAGCACTGCGTGCAGGACTGGGGGCGGCGCGCTGTCGCGCGCGATGCGGGCCTGGATCCAGCCGGCGAGCGCGGGGAACAGCGCGAGGAACGCGCACCAGGCGAGCGTCGCCGTCGCCGCAAGCGGCATCGGCATGGCGCCGAAGCGATGCAGGCTCACGTAAACCCAGGACGCGCCGGCTCCGTACAGCCCGAGGCCGAAAAAGTAGCCGACGCGGAAGGCCGCCCCGGGCGAGGGCGCGTGCACCCAGAGGTGGGCGAGGACCGCCAGCGCCAGCAGCGTGGCCGGGAAAAAATCCAGTGGCGAGAATCCCGCGACCGCCGCCGCGCCCGCGACGAAAGCGACCGCGAACCCGGCCGCCGGCCTCACGTCTTCGGTTTCTCGACGATCAGTGTGTAGACGCGCCGGCTGTCGGCGCGCAGCACCTGGAATTTCAGGCCGGCGATGGACAGGATTTCGCCGCGCCGCGGCAGGCGGCCAAGGTGCGCGATCACCAGCCCGCCGACGGTGTCGTGCTCCTCGTCGGAGAAATCGGTGCCGAAGGCGGCGTTGAAGTCGGCGACCTGCGTCAGCGCCTTGACGCGGTAGCGCCCGCCGGGCTCGGGCAGGATGTTGTCGCTGGCTTCGTCGAAGTCGTACTCGTCCTCGATGTCGCCCACGATCTGCTCGAGCACGTCCTCGATGGTGACCAGGCCGGCCACGCCGCCGTATTCGTCCACCACGATCGCCATGTGGTTGCGGCTCGCGCGGAACTCGCGCAGCAGCACGTTCAGGCGCTTGGATTCGGGCACGTAGATCGCCGGGCGCAGCATCTCGCGCACGTCGAACGGTTCCTCGCCGGCATAGTGGCGCAGCAGGTCCTTGGCGAGCAGCACGCCGATCACGTCGTCGCGGTTCTGGCCGATGACCGGGAAGCGCGAATGCGCCCTGGCCATGACCTGCGAGATGAACTTCTCCACCGGCTCGTTCACGTCGATCACGTCCATCTGCGCGCGCGGAATCATGATGTCGCGCACCTGCATCTCGGAGACCGCGAGCGCGCCTTCGATCATCGAGATCGCGTCCGCGTCCAGCAGGTTGCGCTGGTAGGCCGAGCGCAGCAGGCGGGTGAGCGCGGAGCGGTCGGCGGGTTCGCGCAGGAACAGCGCGGAGAGCCGCTCGAGCAGGCCGGGTCGGGCAGGATCGGTCATTGCGGGGGGAGCGCTATTTTACCGCCTTACGCAGTTACCGCCCTCACGCGGCGCGTACGGGTCGCCGAATCCGAGGCGCCGCAGGATGCGGATCTCCAACTTTTCCATGTGCGCCGCTGCGGCGCTGCGCAGGTGGTCGTGGCCGCGCAGGTGCAGGATGCCGTGCACCACCAGGTGCGCGTAGTGCGCGAGCAGAGTCTTGCCCTGCGCGCGCGCCTCCTTCGCGATGACCGGATGGCACAGCACGATGTCGCCGCTGCCTTTGCCGTAGGGAAACGAGAGCACGTTTGTCGCGTAGTTCTTTTTCCTGAAATGCCTGTTCAGGGCCTTGCCTTCGGCGCCACCGACGATGCGCAAGGCGATATCGGCGCGCGAAGCCGCGCGCGCGTATCGCCTGAGCAGCAGTGCCGACGGCGCGCCGGCGACGGCGATCTGCACAGCGATCCTATTTGCCCGGCGGATTTTCTTCGGCGTGCTTTTCGTAGGCATCGATGATGCGCGCCACCAGCGGGTGGCGCACCACGTCGGCGGCGGTGAAGTCGCTGAAGGCGATGCCGCGCACGCCGGCAAGGATGCGCCGCGCCTCGACCAGGCCGCTTTTCTGGCCGCGCTGCAGGTCGATCTGGGTCACGTCGCCGGTGACCACGGCCTTGGCGCCGAACCCGATGCGCGTCAGGAACATCTTCATCTGCTCGGGCGTGGTGTTCTGCGCTTCGTCCAGGATGATGAACGCGTGATTCAAGGTGCGTCCGCGCATGTAGGCGAGCGGCGCAAGTTCGATGGTTCCGCGCTCGAGCAGTTTCGCCGTCTTGTCGAAGCCGGCCAGGTCGTAGAGCGCGTCGTACAGCGGCCGCAGGTAGGGATCGACCTTTTGCGCAAGGTCGCCGGGCAGGAAGCCCAGCCGCTCGCCGGCCTCGACCGCGGGCCTGACCAGCACGCTGCGCTTGACCTTCTCGCGCTCCAGCGCGTCCACCGCGCAGGCGACCGCGAGGAAGGTTTTGCCGGTGCCGGCGGGCCCGACGCCGATCGTGATGTCGTGCGCGAGGATGTTGTCGATGTACTTGACCTGGTGGGGCGTGCGGCCGTGCAGGTCCGCCCGGCGCGTCAGCAGCCGCGATTTGACGTCGTCCTTGGCGGGAAAATCCCGCTGGCGGATCTCGGCCAGGCCGAGCTGCACGTCGTCGACGCTCAGTTCGTCCGTGGCCATCGCGTAGAAATGCTCGAGCGTCTTCGCGGCGCGCGTCGCCTGCTCGCCGCGCACCGAAAAGCGCGCGCCGCGGCGGGCGATTTCGACGTCAAGCGCGGTCTCGATCTGGCGCAGGTTTTCGTCCAGCGCGCCGCACAGGCGCGCGAGGCGCCGGTTGTCGACCGGTTCGAGCCGGACCTCCACGGGATGGGAGGCCGGTTTAGGCGGCATGCCGGGGGCGCTCGGGCGCGCCGGGGAGGTGCGCGGGCGCGCTGGCCAGTTCGCCGCGCAGCGAGTGGCGCCTCGCCTCGGTGATCCTGAGATCGGCAAAGCGGTTGATCAGGCTGGCGGGCCCCGCGAAATTCACCGTCCGGTTGTTCGCGGTGCGCGCGGCAAGCTCCGCGGGGTCGCGTTTCGACGGCCCTTCCACGAGCGCACGCTGCACCGTGCCGACCATCGCCGCGCTGAATGCGGCCGCCTGCGCCTCGAGCAGGGCCTGCAGCCGCTGCAGGCGCTCGTTTTTCTCGGCCGCGGGTACCGCATCCGCGAGTTCCGCCGCCGGCGTGCCGGGGCGCGGGCTGTAGAGAAAGGAATAGGCGCCGTCAAATTGCAATTCGCGCGCGAGCGCGAGCGTGGCTTCGAAGTCGGCCGCGCTTTCGCCCGGGAAGCCGACGATGAAGTCGGAGGACAGCGACACGTCCGGCCGCGCCTTGCGCAGCCGGCGCACGATCGAGCGGTACTCCAGCGCGGTGTAGCCGCGCTTCATCGCGGCCAGCACGCGGTCGGAGCCGGACTGCACCGGCAGGTGGATGTGCGTGGCGAGCGCGGGCAGGGCCGCGTGCGCGTCGATCAGCCGTTGCGTGAAATCGCGCGGGTGCGAAGTGGTATAGCGGATCCGCTCGACGCCCTGAATTTCATTCACATAGAAAAGCAACTCGGCGTAATCCTGCATGACACCATTGATTTCGCCGCGCCAGGCGTTGACGTTCTGCCCGAGCAGCGTCACTTCCTTCACGCCCTGCGCCGCGAGCGCCGCGATTTCGGCGACGATGTCGTCGAAGGGGCGCGAAAACTCCGGCCCGCGCGTGTAGGGCACCACGCAGAAGCTGCAGTACTTGCTGCAGCCCTCCATGATGGAAACGAACGCGGCCGCGCCGTCTGCGCGTGCCGGCGGCAGGCTGTCGAACTTCTCGATCTCCGGGAAGCTGATGTCGACCTGCGGAGCGCCGCTCGAGCGCCGCCGTGCGAGGAGGTCGGGCAGGCGGTGCAGCGTCTGCGGGCCGAACACCACGTCAACGCAGTCCGCGCGTTCGACGATGCCGGCACCTTCCTGGCTGGCGACACAGCCGCCCACGGCGATCAGCAGGTCCGGATTTCCGCGCTTCAGGTCCTTGACGCGGCCGAGGTCGGCGAACACCTTCTCCTGCGCCTTTTCGCGCACCGAGCAGGTGTTGAAGACGATCAGGTCGGCATCCTCCGCGCTTGCGGCCGGCGCCAGCCCTTCGGACTGCTCGAGCAGCGCGGAGATTTTCTCCGAGTCGTACTCGTTCATCTGGCAGCCGAAGGTGCGGATGAAATACTTACCCGCCATGGTCGTGACCCCGCGCGCTATTTCTTCGGGTCGGGTTGCGCAGCTTCCTGCGGCGAGAGGATCCAGGCGCGGCGCACCTTGCCGTCCGGGTTGAGCTGGTAGCGCACCACCATGTTCGGCGGCAGGGCGTTCGGAACCACGATCATGTTGCGGCCATCGCGGATCTGCGCGCCGGCGGCCAGATCGATCTGCTTGCCGTCGATCTCGACAGTCATACCCTGCACCGGACTCATGACGCCGCGCTTGGCGTCGTCCGGGATGCTGCGCAGGATCGGCTGGGCAACCGCGGCAAGCGCGGCGCCGGTCAGACAAAGCGCGATGGCAAATCGTCGGATCATCAGGGCCAGTCTACAGAAAAGGGAATGGTGGCGAATCAGGGACTCGAACCCCGGACAAACGGATTATGATTCCGCTGCTCTAACCAGCTGAGCTAATTCGCCCCGGTGAAGAAGTGAAATTTTCGCCTAAAAGAGGCCTGAAGTCAAAGAGTTGAGATCCTGGCGGTGAACCTGCAAGCGGCATTCGACGTGGTCATCGTGGGCGGCGCGATGGTGGGCGCTGCGACGGCGCGGGCGCTCGCGGGCGAGCGCATCGCGCTCGTGTCGCAGGAGCCCCGTCCCGCGCCGTCGCGCGCATTCCGGGGGTTCGATGCTCGCGTGTACGCGATCAGCCCGGGCAATGCGGCATTCCTCGCGCGCCTGGGCGCGTGGAACGCGATTCCCGCGGATCAGCTGACGCCGGTGCACACGATGCGCGTGCATGGCGACGACGGCAAGTCATGCATCGAGTTCGACGCCTATCGCAGCGGCGTGAGCGAACTCGCCTGGATCGTCGAAGACCGGCGCGTGCAGGACGCGCTCTGGCGCGGCCTCGAGGCGCAAGCCGGGCTGTCGGTGCACGCCGGGACCGCGATCCGCGATCTGCAGATCGGCGATGACGGCGCGCGCATCGTGCTGGACGACGGACGCAGCCTGGCCGCGCGCCTGGTCATTGGCGCCGATGGCGCTCGCTCGCTGGTGCGTGAACGCGCCGGCATCGCCGTGCAGGCGCAGGCCTACGCCCAGACCGCGGTGGTGGCGAATTTCGCGTGTTCGCGTCCGCACCGCAACGTCGCGTGGCAATGGTTCCAGGGCGCAGCACACGGTGGTGCAGTGCTCGCGCTGTTGCCGTTGCCCGGCGACCATGTATCGATGGTCTGGTCGACGGGGTCCGCGCATGCAGAACGCCTGCTCGCGCTCGATGCCGAGGCGCTCGCGCGCGAAGCCGCCGCCGCCGCGCAGCACGCGCTGGGCGATTTTTCGCTGGTGACCGCGGCGCGCGGCTTTGCGTTGCAGCGCCTGGCCGCCGCGCGCCTCGTGGCCTCGCGCGCGGCGCTCGCGGGTGACGCGGCGCACGTGATCCATCCACTCGCCGGGCAGGGCGCCAACCTCGGTCTGCAGGATGCGCGCCTACTTGCCGAGGTGCTGGCCGCGCGCGCGCCCGGGCGCGATCCGGGCGACCTGCGCCTGCTCAGGCGCTACGCGCGCGCGCGCGCCGAAGCCATCCTGACGATGAGCACGACGGTCCACGGGCTGCATCGCCTGTTCGACAGTCCGGCTCCCGCGCTAGCCCGGCTGCGCAATACCGGATTGAACTTTGCCGACCGCCTGCCTGTCCTAAAGACCCTTTTGATGCGCCACGCCATGGGATGATGCCGCGAATGAACTCGATGCTTCGTATCGCCGTTGCGCTGCTCCTGCTCGGCACGCTCCAGGCGCGCGCCGGGGAGACCGAAATACGCCAGGTGCTGAAGGCCAAGTATCCCAATGTGCGGATCGATGGCGTACAGCCGGCGCCGATGCCGGGCCTGTTCGAGGTCCGCTTCGCGACGCAGGACGGGCCGCAGATTATCTACACCGACGCGATGGCGACCTTTTTCATCGTGGACGGCAGCCTCGTCGAGGCCAAATCCGGCCGCAATCTCACCGAGGAGCGTTTGCAGAAGCTCAGCGCGATCGAGTTCAACGCCTTGCCGCTTGACCTGGCGCTGAAGGTGCAGCGCGGCAACGGCAAGCGCGTGCTGGCGATGTTCACCGACCCGTACTGTCCCTATTGCCGGCGCCTGGAGCAGTCGCTGCTGCAGCTCGACGACATCACGGTCTATGTGTTCATGTACCCGGTAATCCGCCCCGACCTTGCCGACCATTCGAAGGCGGTCTGGTGCGCGCCCGACCGCGTCAAGTCCTGGCTGGAGTTGGCAGCCGCGGATACGCCGAAAGTGCCGGCGGGCGGAGCCGGCTGCGCGAACCCGATCGACAAGGTGCTGGAACTGGGTCGCTCGCTGCGCGTGCGCGGCACGCCGACGCTGTTTTTCGCCAACGGCGAGCGCGCGGGCGGCGGCATGCAGCTGGGCCAGCTGCGCGCCAAGCTGGACGAGATTGCCCGTCTGCCGGTCAACAAGAAGTAGTCCGCTCGCGTACGAACAGCCATTTGTCGGTCGCCGCGCCGGCGGCGATCGACGATGCCTCGGCCCTGCGAGCGACCAGACCGCCGCGCTCGAGCGCGAGCGATGCGAATCCGGAGAACACCTCGAGCGCGCGCACCGTCGCCGCTTCTCGCTGCGCGGCGTCCGGCATGGCCGTGGCGAGAATCCCGGGATGGAACGACACCAGCACCCTGCAGTCCGCCCGGTCCACGAGCGGCCGCATGGCAGGCAGGAGTTCGTACTCGCCGCCTTCGATGTCCAGCTTGATGAACAGCTTGCCAGGCCCGATCCGCGCCGCGAGCGCCGCCGGCGTGATCGTGTCCGCCATCCACGTGGCGGCGCCGGGCGCGATCAGCACGCTCGACATGCTGTCGCCGGGCTTGCGGCGCGCGCCGAACATCACAGGCCCCTCGGTGGCATGCACGGCGCGCGCGAGGACATCGATGTTTCGGGCGAGTTCAGGGTTGGCATCGAGGTTGCGGCGCAGCTGGGACAGCGCGACCGGATCGGCCTCGAGGGCGACGACCCGGGCGCCGCGCGCAGCCGCATAGAGCGCGGTCGGTCCGACCCAGGCGCCGAGGTCAAGGAAGGTCGTGCCAGGCGCGATCTGCTGCTCGATCAGCGCGAGCGTCTCGGGTTCCCATCGCCCGCTCTCGACTTTGTCCCAGAAGGTGGGTTGATCGTCCGCAATGCTGAGAAGAGTCTCGCGCAGCCGGCGCTTGCGGGGCGCGCCCGATGCAGTCGGGCCGGGGTGGGTCATGGGGGCTAAGAGCCGGGCAGCGCTTCGCCGCGCGGCCACAGGATCCACATCCGGCCGCGCTGGCGCATGCGCCCGGCCAAGGTACCGGCTTCGCTGCCGCTGCCCCAGTAGAAATCGGCGCGCGCTGCGCCGCGGATGGCGCCGCCGGTGTCCTGCGCTGCCATCAACCGCTCCAGCGGTTTCACCGACAGAGGCCAGGTGGTCGCGAGAAATACCGGCGCGCCCAGCGGCACGTGGCGCGCATCCACCGCGAGGCTGTAGCCGGCGGTCAGCGGCGCGCCGAGCGTGCCGAGCGGGCCGCTGTCGACCCCGCGCCTGGATTCGGCGGCCGGGACTTCGCGAAAGAACACATAGCTCGGATTGGCGTCCAGCGCTTCACGCAGCTTGCGCGGATTGGCCGCGGCCCACGCCTTGATGCCCTGCATCGAGGCCTGATCGAGCGTCATTTCCTTGCGATCGACGAGAAAGCGCCCCATCGACCGGTAAGGGTGGCCGTTCTGGTCGCCGTAACCCAGCCGCAGGCGTTCGCCCGACGCGAGCTCGATCTGCCCCGAGCCCTGGATTTGCAGGAAGAACAGCTCCACCGGGTCCTCCACCCAGGCGATCACCGGTGCACCGGCCGCGTTGCGCGCCTCGAACTCGGCGCGCGTCCAGTAGGGCACGAGGCGATTGCCCTGGATGCGGCCGCGCAAGCGCAGGCCCTTCAATTCGGGATTGACGCTTTCCAGGTCCACGGCGACGAGGTCCGGCGGAATCCCGTACACCGGGACGCCGAAGCGCTCGCTGCGGCTGCGGCTGCCGGCGAGCACCGGCTCGTAGTAGCCGGTCACCAGGCCTTCGGGATTGCCGTCGGCGGCCGTGATCGCCCAGGCTTCGAAGCTCGCCTCGACGAAGCGGCGCGCGGCCGCTTCGTCTTCCAGTGGCAGCGCGCTCGCCGCGTCGCACGAGCGCCGCAGCGCTCCGCCGGCGATGCGTTCGCAACCTGTCGCGAACGCGCGCAAACCCGGCGCCAGAGGCGCGCTCGCCCATCCGGGAATCGCCGCGAATGGAACCTGCTGGTACCTTGCCGCGGCGGGCCGTGCCGGTGCCGGGCAGGCCGCGCACTCGGGGCAGGCCGGGCAGACGCGCGCGTCCGGCGCCTGCGGCGAGGGCGGCAGGTCGGCGCAGCCCGCGAGGGCTAGAATCGCGGCGAAGAGAGGAGCAAAGGCGCGGACGATGTGGGTCATATATCTCGAGATGGGCTTGGCCCTTGCGCTGCTGATTCTAATCGTGTGGTGGACCTGGCCGGCAAAGCGTCCGGACAAGGCGCCCGAGGACGACGGCCCGAAATGAGCCAGGCCGCGCAGCCGGCCAGTCTGCGGGCCAGGGTGTACGAACTGCTGGCGCACGAGGACGCGAGCGCCACGGGCCGCCTGGTGCGCTTGAGCCTGATCCTGCTGATCACCCTGAGCGTCACCACCGCGATACTCGAATCGGTGCCGCAGATCGGCCGCACCTACGGCACGCTGCTCGACGGGATCCAGCTATTCACCACCCTCGGCTTCGCCGTGGAATACGTGCTGCGCATCTGGGTCGCGGCTGAGGAACCCGGTTCAGCATCGGCCGCCCGGGCGCGCCTCAGATACATGTTCTCTCTGCCGGGGCTTATCGATTTCATCGCTGCCATCCCGTTCACGCTCGCGACGCGCATCGGGCTGCAACTCGACTGGCTCGACATCGTGCCGATCTTCAAGCTGCTGCGGCACACCGCGGCGTTCCAGTTCATGGTCGAGGCGGTGTACAGTGAGCGGCGCGTGCTGTGGAGCGCGGCGGTGCTGATGCTGGCGCTGCTGGTGTTCCAGTCGAGCCTGGTCTACTACTTCGAGCGCGAGGTCCAGCCCGACAAGTACGGCAGCATTCCGGAGGCCATGTGGTGGGGCATCGTCACGCTGACCACGGTGGGCTACGGCGACGTCACGCCGGTTACGCCTTGGGGCAAGATTGCCGGCGGGCTTACCGCGGTGATGGGCCTGTGCATGTTCGCGATCCCGGTCGGCATCATCGCCTCGGCCTTCATCGAGGCGGTGCGGCGGCGCGAGTTCGTCGACACCTGGAACCTGGTGGCGAAAGTGCCGCTGTTCCGGTCGCTGGACGCCGCGCGCATCGCCGCGGTCGCCGGCGTGCTGCGCGCGCGCCGCGCCGAGCGCGGCGAACGGCTGATCCGCAAGGGCGACCAGGCCGATTCGATGTACTTCATCGTGTCGGGCGAAGTCGAGGTGGACCAGGAAAGCGGCGCGCCGAAGGGCCGCCTGGCGGCCGGCGACTTCTTCGGCGAGATCGCGCTGATCGCCGATCGCGCGCGCACCGCAACCATCACGGCGCTTGCGCCCTGCAAGCTGCTGGTGCTGCACAAGGACGACTTCGAAAGCTTCATGGAGTCGCATCCGGACCTGCAGGGTGCGGTGCGCGAAGCGGCGCGGCGGCGACTGACGGAGATCGCGGGAAGCTAGGCGCTGCGCCGAGCGCAGGCTCACACGGCGACGTTGAGCTGCTCCGAGACTTCCCGCCGCTTGCGGCAAGGCTTGCATTCGCCGCAGATGCGGTAACCGCCGGCCGTGGCGACCGGACGGCGGCAGGACCACGCCGCCGCGCGCAGTTCCTCCGGCAGCGACGCGACGACCTGCGCCTTGGACAGTTCGTAGACCGGGTAAAGCCACTCGACGACGGGCTCGCCCAGCTTGCGCGCGCGGTAGCAGGCGTACATGGCCTCGAACACGCGGCGCTGCTGTTCGGAGACCTTGCGCTTCACTTCATCGAGGTCGGCCGCGAGGATGCCGACCGCGATCCGGTCGCAGCGCGGCACGTCGATGATGACCTGGCAGGCGGCGAAGGCGATCGAAAGGTAATCGATGGGGATCGCCCGCAGCGACTCGAAATCGAGCGCCGATTCAGAGTAGGCGAAGGGCCGGCAGTTCGCGCGGCACCACGCGATGACCGCTTGCGCCGCGTCGCGCTCGGCGCGCGCGCGGCCGTCGCGATTCACCAGGTGCACATGGTGCACATGGAGCTCGTCCTCGCTCGCGGTGAGCAGCTTGTAGAGCGCGGCCGTGCTGTCCAGGCCGCCCGAGAACATCACCAGCGTCGTCATTCCGGCACGGTACTATAGAATATCGGCCGGTGCGAAATCCCGACGCTCGCATCGGCAGAAGGGGAGGCACCAGCAGATGACCGACCGGCGGGCCGACGGCCGTATCCTGATCTACAGCCATGACACGATGGGCCTCGGCCACCTGCGCCGCTGCCGCACCATCGCGCATTCGCTGGTGGAGAAATTCAAGCACGTCTCGGTGCTGATCCTGTCGGGCTCGCCGATCATCGGCTCGTTCGACTTCCGCGCGCGCGTGGATTTTGTCCGCGTTCCCGGGGTCATCAAGCTGCGCAGCGGCGAATACACCTCGCTCAACCTGCACCTGGATGTCGAGCAGACGCTCAAGCTGCGCGGCTCGATCATCAAGCATGCCGCGGAAATGTTCGAGCCGGATCTCTTCATCGTCGACAAGGAGCCGATGGGCCTGCGCGGCGAGGTGCTGGAGACGCTCGAATTGCTCAAGCCGCGCGGCACGCGCCTGGTCCTCGGCCTGCGCGACGTGCTGGATGAGCCGCGCCTGCTGGTGCCGGAGTGGCAGCGCAAGAACGTGCTGCCGGCGTTGCGCGACCTGTACGACGAAATCTGGATCTACGGCCTGCCGCAGATCTGCGATCCGCTGGAGGGCGTGTCGCTGCCGATCAGCGTGCGCCAGAAGATGGTCTACACGGGCTACCTGCACCGCGAGGTGCCCACGCACGGTGCGCCGCCGCGCATGCCCGAGATCACCAACCGGCCGTATCTCCTCGTGACCACCGGCGGCGGCGCCGACGGCGAGGCGCTCATCGAATGGGTGCTGCGCGCCTACGAGCACGATCCGCTGCTGCCCTATCCGGCGCTGCTGGTGCTGGGGCCGTTCATGCAGCCGGAGCGCCAGGCCGAATTCATGGACCGCGCCGCGCGCCTGAAGCGCGTCGATATCATTACCTTCCACAGCCACCTGGAGACTCTGGTCGCGCGCGCGGCAGGGGTGGTGTCGATGGGCGGCTACAACACGTTCTGCGAAGTCCTGTCGATGGACAAGCGCGCGCTCATCGTGCCGCGCACCGAGCCGCGCCTGGAGCAGTACATCCGCATTTCGCGCGCCGCCAAGCTGGGCCTGATCTCGATGCTCGCGGACGACGGGCGCTACGACGCCACGGTGATGGCTGCCGCGTTGCGGCGCCTGCCGAGCCAGAACCGTCCTTCGGACGTGGTGGTGCCCGGCCTGCTCGAAGGGCTGGACAACGTCGGCCGCCTGGTGGCGCCGTGGATCGAACCCGCCGCGGCGGCAAGCGAAGAGCCCCAGGCGATCCCGCGCAT
>Ga0315910_10003507_pt1 | contig 13322 bp, 3 predicted proteins | sample EdamamesoilMG_FD_204470 | JGI IMG/M metagenome (GOLD analysis project Ga0315910, IMG submission 204470) | Garden soil microbial communities collected in Santa Monica, California, United States - Edamame soil | ecosystem: Environmental > Terrestrial > Soil > Garden | place: USA: California... | reverse complement strand
GGGCGCGGCCGGGCGCGGGGGGGCCGCCCCCCCGCGCGGCGCCCCCACGACGACGTCCAGGCACTGGCCCAGCTCGAGAACGTACCAGAGGCCTTCCAGTCGCTGGAGCTGACTTGTCGCGTCACGGCCGACACGGCTCGGCGCCGTGGGTGGGCGAGCCGGCTCCTTGCATGCGTACCGCCGAAGGAGGCCCGTGCTCGGGTGAACGTAGAACTTCCCGTTCCGGAGCTCGCGCGGTGTGCGGCCCCAGGCCGTGCGCTCGAACACTCGACGACCCTGCATCCACACGTGCAGGCACACGAAGTCCGTCACGTGGTCGAAGACGTGCTTCTGCACGGCGTTGTCGCGGTCCAGGGCCGCGCAGAGCTCGGCATGGACGCGGTTCCATGGCCGACCGACGTTGCCCTGCAGGAAGCGGCGCAGGGGCGGGAGATTCTCGTTGAGCTCTTTCCGGACCCCGCTGCGGCTCCAGCGCCTACGCATGGACTCATGCTCGGGATGCCCGTCTTCTTCCTGGCCCCTTCCCCGGGCGGCCCTCCGGATGCCCTTCGGGTTCCTCGCCCCTGCAGAGGGGTCGAAGCGTGGCCGCTCGACGAGGATCTTGTGGAAGTCGGGACGCACGGGAATCGGGATGCGCGGTGCTGAGGGAGGCTACCAGGGGCACTCCGGCTTCGAATTCACGGTGATTCTCCCGTTCCTCCTGCAGCCTCGTCCTTCCCCGCCATCCAGACGTTCAGGTTGGCGTAGGCCTGGAGGCACTCGCCTGGACCTGCCGGGTTCGCAAGTCGACGCGAGCAGATACCGAGGGCCTCGGGTCGCGTTTGCCGCAGGTGCTTGCGGCGTCTGACGCAATGTGGGCGCGTCATGAGACCTGATCGGAGCAGGGAGCGGTGGATTCCCTTGCGACGGGTCGTGAGAGAGGACCGGGGGAGCCCCTTGATCCAACGAAGCAGGCCGGGGCGGCACGACGCCGCTCGCGGGCTTGCCGGTAGGTCTCCCAAACGAGTCGATTTGCCATGAGACATTCCATCTCCCTGGGCGGCTGGTTCTTCGCAGCACTCCTCGCTGGCTGTGGCCCCGGCCCCAGCTCGGAACCGACGGCCTCCGTCTCTGGCGTGGTCCTCGGCCCTGGGGACGCCCCCCTCGTGGGGCTGACCGTCTCGCTCGCCGGGAGTGCGCTGTCTGGGCGCTCGGGCCCTGACGGGAGCTTCACCGTTTCGCGGATCCCCAAGGGAGCGATCCGTGCGGACGGGACCATCGAGCTCGTCTTCGACGCGACGACGGCACTGCCCCGAAGCACCTTCCGCATGCGCATGCCGGTGCCCGCCCAGATCGGCGTGGACCTGCGCCTGCCCCTTCCCCTGGCGATCCCCGTGCCGACGGCGGGGAGCGAAACGATGATGCACGGACGCTCGGAGCAGATCGTCTATGCGCCCGAGCACCCTGGGGCTTCGCTCGCCGTTCCTCCATCCGCCCTGGGCGAGGCGTTGCGACAGGGGGACCCCATCGCCCTCTCCCTGACGTACATCCCGCGCGGGAGGCTTCCCGGTCCGATGCCGGACGGCATGGTCTCGGACACGGTCTTCTCGATCCAGCCTTCTGGTCTCCGATTCGAGGAGCCCGTTCCGATCACGCTGCCGAACTACGACAACTTCGCGGCGGGCGAGCGGGTCCAGATCATGCAGGTGGATCCGGACAGCGGGGCCTGGACCCTGGTCGGCCACGCGACCGTGAACGAGTCGGCCACGCTGATCGTCTCGGAGCCTGGTTCCGGCGTGCGCTGGGGTTCGTGCACCGGATGCTGCTTCGCGCCATGTCTCGGGACGATCCGTGGCTCGGTGCAGCGCCGCACGTTCCACCCGAAGACGGGAGAGGCACGTCTGGAGCCCGTGGCCGGTGCCCGGGTTTGGGCGGGCCCAGGTAGCTCGACGCTCACCGCGGAGGACGGCTCCTTCGCGCTCGAGCAGGTGGCTTTCGGTAACGCCAACAACCCTACGACAGCGACGACGGTCGAGATCTCGGCGCGGCTGGAGGAGACAGGTGCGGTTGCGCGCGAGGAGCTCTCGCTGACCTGTGCGGACGAGGGCCGTGCCGACTTCGTGTTCGAGGCTATCCAGGGCAAGCTCTTCGACGACGAGAACGACGGGCAGAGGCTGCTCGAAGGTCGGGTCGCAGGTGGGATCGACGGCGAGGTCACGACCGTCACGGCGGACGGCGCGACGGACGTGCGCGTGGCAATCTTCTTTTCCGGCGCATTCGCGACCTCAACAGCTGTGGTTCGCTTCGCGCTCATTCCCGAATCGGGATTCGAGGATGCAGGCCAGCTCTTCCTCGATGCCAAGGCGGGAGACGGCGACGCGGGCGCGAGCTACGCGGGTGGGGAGATCCCGCTGCAGGCCCTGATGGACGGCGCCCACGGTGGGGGCAAGACCTTGCGCTACCGGGCCCCAGCTGCCTTCGGGCGTGCGGCCGAGCGGGCCGAGGACGGGCGCGATCAACGAACCGTGCTCTTGCACGTGTCCATCGACCCTGGCGACGGGACGACCGTCGCACCCAGCGAGCCACTGCGCATCCGTGTGATCCGGCCACAGATCTTCCTGGTGCACGGGATCCTGAACGATCGCGATAAGTGGGCCCTCGAGGCGGGCACGAGCCAATGGACGGCGGCAACCCGTGCAGCGCTACTGGCGTGCCCGAACGCGTTCGGACGAATCGAGCTTGCGATGGCACGACGGGAAGGAGAGGCCGTTCTACGCCAGATGCTCCGGCCCATAGTCGGGGATATCCCCTACGAGTGGTTCACGGCCGACTATGGCTCACAGCACATGAGCCCGCTCGACAGTACATTGCCTCTGGTACTGGCCGGCATGGTCGAGCTGGAGAGCCATCTGCGCGGGCAGGGGATCGCAACGACCCGCTTTGACGTGGTTGGACACTCCTACGGCGGCCTCAACCTGAGAAAGCTCATCGCCGACACGGCGACAGCCGCCCGCTCCGATCCGAGGTTCACGCAGAAGGTGCGCAAGTTGGCCACCTTTGGAACGCCGCACCTCGGCTCCACGCTCGCGGATCGCGTGCTCAATCTCACCCAGAACCCTCCCTTGAAGGGTGCTCAGGTCCTCCTCGACGAAATCCGCACGACGATCGACAACCGGGGCCTCTTCTCGTTCTGCGGCAGCGACCTGTCGTCCCTCGCCGCGCTAGACACCGAAGCCAGCTCCGATGCCCGCGACACGGCCTACGACGACCTGGCGGTGAGCTATCGAAGCCAGCTCCAGTGGCGCGACTGGGGCTTTCAGCCCGACATTGCTCACCGCTTTTTCCTGGGCAGGATCGACGAGGACCCGGGCTTCCTGACCACGTACGACTGGAGCTATGGCTTCGGCGGTGACGTGATCGGCGACCTCGCGCACCTTCCTGGCGATCTGGTCGTCGCCCGGGCCAGCGCCCACGCGGGCAACCCCTTCCTCGGCGTGGACCTTCCGGGGTTCAATCACACCGAGGTGATCGCCCCTGCCAACCTGCGTCAGGCGGTGGAATGGTTCGAGCAAGAGGTCGCTCCTGGGCGTCCACCTGCGCAGGACCCCGGCGCTCTCGGACCTGTCATCGAGCGTGTGAGCATGCTCGAGCTCCAGACCTTCGATCCACTCACGTTCAGCCGCCAGTCGTACAGCTTCGTGATCCAGGGTCGGAACTTCGCGGGCCGGACACTGCGCTTCCACGCCGAGGACAACTTCGGCATCGACTTCGATGTCGAGCTCCCGGCCTCGGCCGTCGTCGGGAACGAGGTCCGCTTCAGCGCCAGCGCCGAGCACTTGCCCCATGATGAGCCCTTCCTGCGCTACCTGGGCGAGGGATACATCCAGGTGGAAGTCGATGGACGCCTCTCGAACCGCGTCTACGTGCGCTTCAACCCGATCGGACCGATTCATCGCGCGCCGCCCTCGATCACGGGCGTTCAGACCATCCCGTGGCCGCTCGGTGGTCGGGGGACGAGCTCCGAGCTAGGCTTGCTCGTGCAAGTCCTCCACGACGAGCCGGGCCTGATCAAGCCCACCGTGCTCGTGGACGGTTTTCCTGCGCTGGAAGTCGAGTCGCAGGCCAGCGAGCCGACACCCGAGGGGCGTCGCCGCTCGACCCTGGTGGCCCGGATACCACCCGAGGCGACCTCCGGTTCCGTCGTCGTGCGCGAGGGCCTGCGACCGCGCTCGGAGCCTGTCGCGCTGGCTCTGGCGCCGCTCGTCGAGAGCCTCTCGATGGAAACGACGTGCGTGGGCGAGGTCGTGCGTTTGCGAGGCCGGCGCCTGGGCTTCCTACGCGAGCGTGTGCGGGTCGAGCTCGCCGGTCAGGAGCAGCCCGTCCTGTACGCAGCTCCGGGCGAGATCGCCTTCGTCGTGGCCGATGGCGCAACCAGCGGCTCTCTGGCGGTCGAGGTCGAGGGCCTGCGGGCCCTCGAGGAGCCGTTCCTGTCGGTTGGAGCCGACTCCGACCGGGACGGAATGCCGGACGAGTTCGAGTTCCAGCATGGTCTCGACGCGGCGGATCCACGCGACGCACGCCAGGATCCCGACCAGGACCAGCTCGAGAACCGTGACGAGTTCCGCCACCACACTTCGCCCCGCAACTCAGATTCGGACGGCGGCGGCATGCTGGACGGCCGCGAGGTCGCCCTCGGGCTCGACCCAACGGATGGTGACGACGATGCCGGCGACGGCGACGGCGATGGACTGGACACGGCGCTCGAGCTCACGCTCGGGACTGACCCCGCTCAGGCCGACACCGACGCCGACCAGCTCTCGGACGGCCAGGAGCATCATGGCCTGACCGGCTGGCTGACGGACCCGCTCGATTTCGACACCGACGACGATCGTCTCTCGGACGGGGAGGAGGTCCTCCGCACGCGGACCAACCCGCTCCTCGCAGATACTGACGGTGATGGGCTCGATGACGCTGACGAGCTCGAAGGCGGGAGCGGCTTCACCACCGATCCGAACCGTGCGGACAGCGATGCGGACGGGCTGAGCGATGGGGCCGAGCTCCTGGCCGGCACTTCGCCGCTCGACCCGGACAGCGACGACGACGGGCTGCTGGATGGCCACGAGGTCGCTCTCGGCTCGGACCCGCTCGATGTCGACAGCGACGGCGATGGGCTGGACGACGGCCTCGAGGTGGCCCTCGGGACCGATCCGACCGTGGGCGACGCCACCTGCTTCCTGGCTGGGCGGGTGCGCCTTTCGAATGGCGCGCCAGCCCCGGGTGCGGACGTGGTCGTCGCCTGGCAGGGGCAGCGCAATGTGCGCACGGCGGCCCAGGCGAACGGGAGCTTCGTGCTCGGGCCCTGGCCGCGGAGCCTCGTGCCGATCGAGGTCGAGGCGCGTTTCGTCGGCCCTGATCTGCTGATGCACGAGGGCCGCACAGAGATCGCGCTTCTAGGCGCCTCGCGTGTCGAGGTCGGCGACCTCGTCGTGCGACCCGTGGGGCGGGCGGACGCCTTCCACTTTCCGCTGGCGGACCTGGGTGGCGACAGGGCGACCTACGACCTCTTGTCGAGCGACCTGGACGGAGACGGGGACCTCGACCTCGTGCTCATGAGCGGCGACTCCAGCGAGATCCGGATCCTGGTGCGGCACGGGCTCGGATCCGGCGCCTTCCAGGACGTGGAAACCCACGTCCCGCGCAGCGGCTTCCAGCTCCTTGCCGGCGACCTGGACGGCGACCGGCGACCCGAGATCGTGGTCTGGTCCTCCTTCACTTCAGGGATCGACGTCCTGTGGAACGACGGCACGGGACGGTTCCCCGTGATGACGTTCCAGCAGCTCAATCGTCCGAGTGGCTGCACACTCGGAGACGTCAATGGCGACGGCCGTGGTGACGTCGTTGCCGTCGGCGGTCCGAACGTCGCGTTCCTGCTCGGGCGTGGCGGCAATGCCTTCCAGAGCGTCGGGAACCTGCTTACCGGTGGAAACCTGGAGCACGTGCAGTGCCTCGACGTGGATGAGGACGGGCAAGACGAGATCGCGATCTACGACCGCTCGGCAAGACCGACGATCCTCCTGGTTCGCCTCGTCGACGACTCGAGACTGGAGGTGCTCCAGACTCTCGCAGCTTTCTCGGGAGTGCCCGAGCTCCTGGTGGGGCAGCTGAGCGGGGCTCCCTCGTCCGACCTCCTGGTGATGGCTGGTTCGCCCGCCCAGACCATGGTCTACGAGAGTCTTCCGGCGGGTGGATTCCGGGAGCACGGACCGTTCCCCTTCCCGCTGCCCAGCGCGTGCTTCGGGAGTGGCGCCAGCATCACTGCGCTCCTCGACCTGGATGGTGACGGGCTCGACGACCTGTCCTCCCTGTGCAGGCCGTTCACCGGTGGGGTACGGATCGACTTGCACCGGAACGAAGGGAGTGGTGTCTTCCGGCACCAGACGAGCCTGCCGTCTAGCGACTGGGACGAGGATGTCTTTGCCCTGAAGTCCGCGGGCGACCTGGACGGCGATGGCGAGCAGGACCTCGTGCTCCGCTCGACCAGTCGAGGAGTCCGTGTCCTCCCCGGAGACGGGCTGGGTTCCCTGCGCGTTCCCAGGCCGATGGATGTCGAGGCCTATGCGCTCGGGTTCGGGGACCTCGACCTGGACGGCCGAGAAGACCTACTCCTCACGGACGGGCAGGGCCTGAAGTGCCGCGCGGGCTCGGAGACTGGTTTCGGGGACCCGCGACTCCTTCAGCCGTTGTTCGCGCTCGACTTCGAGCTCTTGGATCTCGACGCCGACGGGTTGCTGGACGTCGTCGTCGGGCTCGACTCGGGCCTGACGAGCACGGCGGGGGGAGCTTTCGTCTGCCGCAACCTCGGGAACTTCGTGCTCCAGTCTCCCCAGACGATCCTGCCCGAGCCGCCTCAGAACAGGGGACGCACGCTCGCCGAGGCGGTGGACCTGGACGGGGACGGGCGTCTCGACTTGGTCACGGTGGACTTCGACAGCAACCAGGTCCGCGTGTACCCGAATGAATCGGGGGTCGTGTTCGGCCCCGCAAGGGTGACCAATTCTCGCGCAACGATCCGGGCCGCAAGTCTCGGGCGGATCGGCGACGACGCGACCCCCGATCTCCTGATCGCATACTCGACGGGGGGGGACACCTTGCTCCAGGTCTTGCACGGCTCGGGCACGGCCGGGACCTGGATCGAGGGGGACTCGATCTCCCTCGTCGAGCCAGGAACGAGCAGCCACCAGGTGCTGCGTCTGCTCGTCGAGGACCTCGACGGAGATGGCCAATCCGATGCAGCGGCCTCGTACTTCTTCGTGCGCTCCTCTCCGTCGCCAGCGGTGGAGTATCGCCTGGCTCTCCTGCGCGGGAACCCACGCGGCCTCGCGCTCCATTCCAGGCTGACGATGCCCGGCACGTCTTTCTTGTGGCTGACAGCTCGTGATCTCGACGGGGACGGGGCGCCCGAGTTGCTCGTCACCGCGCTCAACGGGCGGATATCTCTCGAGGTGTTCGCCAACCTGGGTTCCCTCACCTTCTCCGCCCCGCGCTCCTACGTTGCGGCGCCGCAACTCTCCACGGTCCTGCACGATCTGGACGGTGATGGGCGACCCGAGCTGCTGCTCCCGCTCGAGGACCAGAAGTGGCACGCACTCTCGGGCAAACCCGCGTCTCCGGACGGAAGGTAAGAGCAGGAAACCACAGCTGGGGTAGTCTCGGTACCCGCGGCAGGCAGCATGGCTGGAGCGGCCTCCAACCTGGAGCCATGCTCCGCCGCCCCTCGACGCATCCAGCCTGCGGTGCGGCCCGAGCCTGAGGCTCGGTGGCCACCCAAGAGCGGTCGGGGTCGTGCCTGGTTGCACGCGGCTTTTCCCAGGATCAAGCGTGAACAGCCATGGCCGATGCCCCTCTGGCTCATGCGCACCGCCCCGGAAGGGCCGCGCAAGCAACCCATGAACACTTCTCCTCGACGAGGCTCGTGCCTCGCTCCACTCCTCGCTCTCTCGTGCGCCCTCCTGGCGTGCCGAGCGTCGGCCATGCCTGCCCCGAAGGCTCAACAGGAATCCGATCCTCGCGCCCGAGCCGAGGCGCGACGGCAGGGGGCCTTGGGGCGAGAACGGGCAGGCGGAAACGCTCGGCCATCGCCTGCTCCGCGGAAAGAACAGCCGCCCGTCGGAAAGCCCGCCCCAGGCCCCGTGGTCGCGAGTCCGACCGTCGCAGAAGTTCCGGAGGTTGCACGCGTGGGCCTTCCCGACTGCCACCTCTCCTGGATTCCGCCCGCGGGGTGGTCGCCGGCTGCGGACCCACAGAACCCGTGGATGCGCGCACAGCTCATGCGCGATGGTCTGATCGCCGCCAGCCTGGCGGTGGGCGCATGGCCCAGGAACGGCCGCACACCCCAGCAGGCGGCGGAGGAATCGGCCCGAGGGCAAGAGCAGCTCTTGGCAAGCGGTGTGGAGGCGATCCAAGGACTGCCGGGCATCCCCTGGTTCCAGACGCGCATCCCCAGCGGCCTGGAGCAGGTGTGGTGGTTCGTCGAGCACGGCGAGGCTTCCGTTGTGGTCGTCTGCGTGGCCCACCCGAGCGTGCTGCCGAGCGTGCGCCCGCTGGCCCTGCCATCGATCGCATCCATGCGCTTCGAGCCGGCTCCGGCGGACCTGCTCCTCGACCCGGGCTTCCAGGTGGCTCCCGTGCGGATCGACGAGAGCCGGCGCGTGCGCGGCCAGGGTTCGCCGCTGTCCCTGGTCCTGCCTGCGGACTGGATTGCGCTCGAGCTGACCTTGGAGAGCGAGGTGCTGGCTCGCGAGGGGCTCGTCGGGTCGTCCGAGGCCTACGGATCGGCGCGGCTGCACCGCATGCCCTTCCCCGGCGCGGTCCAGGGGTCGCTGGGCGACCATCTCACGATCCTCGAGAAGAACGCCCGCCAGTCCCTGGGCCTGCGCGAAACCCTCCAGTGGGGGAGCTTCGAGGTCTCGGGTCGCTCCGCCATCTACCTCGAGGGGCGGGCGCAATGGCCGACGGCGGCCGAACCCCTGCCCATCCGCCTCCTACTCGTGCTCATCGCCGACGGCGGCATGTGCAACCAGCTCTCGATGTTCTGCAAGGAGGAGCAGTTGGAGGATCTGCATCCCGTCGTCCTGGAGGCTGTCCGCTCGCTACGCTTCGACGAGAGTTCGCTGGGCAGCGGAGTGCCATCCACCGGGTACGTGCCGGCCACCGGAGGGAGCCTCGGACCTGCTCGGCGCGTATGCGGGTGGTGCAGCGGGCAAGGGACGGCGCTCTGCTCGACCTGCAGTGGCCAGGGGCGCGGGCGTTGCCTCTCCTGTGGTGGCACCGGCAAGCGCGGAGGGGACCAGAATCAGGCCCTCGGCTCGTGCTTCGGCTGCTTCGGGAGCATGTACGCCATGTGCGGCTTCTGCTCGGGGACCGGACGTCGGCCGTGCACCGGCTGCGGGGGCTCCGGGCGGACCCACTGACCTGGGGCTCGACGCCGTTGGGCCTGACTGCGCGGCCGAAGCTCACCTTTCGGGAGGAATCCGGAAGAAACCTTCGCTCGCCCGTCCGGGTTTTCGTCTTCATTCGATAACCAGGTGTGCGGCCCGTCGCCGCAGGTCCCTTCGTCAAGATCCCCTTGGAGAGTCGAATGAAGTGGTTCTCGCTCGCCCTTGCCGCGGCCGCCGTGCCCACAGTGGGGCTGCTCTCGTCCCAGAGGTCTGCGGTGCGGCATTCCGCGGCTGCTCAGGCCCCCGTCAGCCTTCGATACCTGCCCGTCGAGGTCGACGGGGACGGCCTCGTCGATGCGTACGCGATCGATTCGACGGGGACCGCCCGGCTCCTCGTCCAGCAGATGGACGGGAGCTTCCTCGACGGGACCGAGGAGCTCGGGTTGGGCCGGGTTGGGGCGGTCGACGGAGCGTTCTGGGGCGACCTCACAGGCGACGGGCGGCCCGAGCTGGTGGTGGTGGGGGCCAGCGGTGGCCTTCGCCTCTTCGTGTGGGCGGGCGTGGCCTTCGAGGAGCAGACGGGAGCTCTGATGGGGCTGGTCCCCTCCGGGGTGCGGACCGTGACCTTCGAGGACTACGACGCCAATGGCTGGCCCGACCTCGGTCTTTGGGGGGGGGACGGGAGCGTGAGTGCGGTCCTCAACCACGGTGAGCTGGCCTTCACCGCCGGCGCGCTCGGCGGCGAGGTCGGCCCTGGACTGTTCCAACCTCAGGCCCAGCCCGGCCGTCAGCCCATCACGCCGGGGCTCCCGCCTGGCGTGCCCAGTGGAGGGGTCAGTCCGCTCGGCGGATGCGCGACCCAGATCGTCAACCAGGCGAACAGCCTGTGCATCGAGGCCTCGTCGACGCCTGCGCTGGGGAGCCTGTATCCCCTCTCGGACAAGCTGTTCGTACACGGGAACGGGAGAGTCGGGATCAACACGACGGCTCCCACCGAACAGCTCGAGGTTGCTGGGTACGTGAAGGTCGCGGGCATCGTGTTCCCCGACGGGCTTCAAACGACAAGGACTCAGGTCGGACCCCAGGGCGCTCCGGGCGATCCTGGGCCGGAGGGACAGCCTGGAACGGTTCTTCCCGCTGGGACGATTCTGATGTGGGGCTCAGATGCGCCTCCGGATTCCCAGGAGTACTTGCTCTGTGACGGAGGCGAGTATCCAGTTGCGCAGTATCCGAGTCTCGCCGTTGCTCTCGGAACGATTTACGGAGGGAGTCCAGGGGTGACCTTTCGAGTGCCAAACATGGTCCAGCGCTTCCCCATGGGAGCCACGAACCTGACTGGATACGAGCTGGGCGACCAAGGCGGCTCGCTCGACCACACCCACACCACTCCCGATCACACACATACCGTTCCGGGTCACGGGCATGGGTTCAGCCTCACTGCTTCCTCCTCTGGCGCACATGCGCACTCCCTGAGCGCAACCGCTGACTCGACAGGAGCCCACACTCACTCAGTATCCGGGACGACTAGTGCCGGCGGAGATCACAATCACACGTTCCAGGGCAGGAGCAACTCTGCCGGCAACTTTGGAACAGAGGACATCTTCCCCAGATTGACGACAACGACTTCAAGCGACACGCCCACGACAACGGCAGGCAACCACTCGCATACCGTATCGGGAACTGCGGCTTCGGCTGGAGCTCACAGCCATACGGTCAGTGGTTCAGCCTCCAGCGCAGGCGCCCACACCCATGCGGTGACTGGTACGGTCGGTTCTGGAACTAGCGGAGACGCCGGAATGCCCTCCGGTCTTGGAGGAGCGGGAGCGACCTCCGGAAACAACCCGCCCTACTTGACGGTGAACTTCATCATCAAGACCTGACCCGTGGCAATCATGCGCCTGCCTGCATCTTGGTCCCGCTTGATCCCAGGGAGCATCACGGCCGTCTTGCTTGGGGCCGCCTATTGGGCTCAAGCGGGGAGCGTCTTGGTGGACCAGAAGCTCGGTGAGGGCGCGGGGGGCTTCGAGGGCACACAGACCACTCTGGACGCTCTTGGGGCTGCCGTTGCCAAGATCGGCGACCTGGATGGCGACGGTATTTCCGAGGCGCTCGTCGGGGCTCCGCAATCGCTCGCCGCTGTGCGGCCAGGCAAGACCTGGTTGCTGTTCCTGCAGGAAGACGGGACCGTCCGCGACGAGGTCGAGGTCGTGCCGGTCGTGGCCGCGCTCGGAGCAACTGACCAATTCGGCTCGTCTGTGGCGACGATCGGGAACCTCTCGGGGATGCCTGGTGTCACCGAGATCGCGGTGGGGGCCAGCGGGACACCGGGTGGCGGGGCCGTCTGGATCCTCTCGCTCGATGCGACGGGGGCGGTGGTCGACGAGCGCTCCCTCGTCGGCGCGGGCGTCTCGAGTGGCGACGCGTTCGGCTCCGCCGTCGCGGCCCTGGACGACCTCGACGGGGATTCCGTGCCCGACCTGGCGGTGGGCGCGCGGCTCGCCAACGACGGGGGGGTCGATGCGGGGGCGCTCTGGGTGCTGCTCCTGAACGCGAACGGCACGATCAAGTCTCAGACGCGGGTCAGCGACCTCGTCGGGGGCTTCTCGGCTGCGGGGGGCGACCTCGAGACGCTCGACAACTTCGGGTCGAGCTTGTCGTCGCCAGGCGACGTGGACGGGGATGGCCGCGCGGACCTCTTCGTCGGTGCGCCGGGGGACGACGGGGTAGGGTCGGTTTGGGTGCTCTACCTGAACCCCTCGGGCACGGTTAAGGCGACCCACAAGATCGCCGCGGTGGCGGGTGTCGATGCGGGGGATCGATTCGGGGCAAGCGTTTCAGAGCTAGGGGACCTGGACGGGATGGGCGGGATCGAGATCGCCGTGGGCGCTCCTCGCGACGACGATGGAGTCACGGATCGTGGGGCAGCCTGGATCCTGTTCCTGGACGTGGCCGAGACAGTGTCCTCCTCGCTCAAGATCAGCGACACGGCCGGGAGCTTCACGGGGGACTTGAACGGCGGGTTGTTCGGTGCGTCGGTCGCGAACCTGGGCGACCTCGACCAGGACGGGCGGGTCGAGCTCGCGGTCGGAGAGTCGGCGGCCTTCGCTGCCATGGCGGGGGTTGGCGCCGGGGCGGTCTGGATCCTCTCGCTGGTCGGACCCACCGATTCGGTCTGGACCGGCGCGGTGAGCACTGACTGGTTCGACGCCGGCAACTGGAGCCTCGGACTACCGGGCGTGACGACCGCTGCGGTCGTGCGCCAGGCGACGAACGCCCCGGTGATCGCGGCCAACGGGTTGGACGACGCCGAGTGCCAGGATCTGGCGCTGGGGAGGTTCGCGAGCCTCGGCCTCGCGAGCGCGTCCGAGCCGCTCGAGGTGCACCGCAACCTGCGATCGATGGGGACCGCCTCGGGCACCGGGGACCTGATGTTCAGCGGGGACGGCAGCGTGATCGCGAGCCTGCCGCTCAATGCACCGGTCGTCGTCGCGGCCACCGGAACGGTGGAGCTGCGGGGCACCCTCGCCCTGAACTCCGGGTTGAGCCTGGCCGCGGGGACCCTCGAGGTCTGCGACGGCTGCACCGCCACGGTCGTCGGCACGGCGGACTTCGGCGTGGGCCAGCTCGGGGGCTCGGGTCTGCTCGACCTCGACGCCGACGCGACCTTCGTCGGCACGGACGTCGATGCGCCGCCGACGATCCATTTCAGCGGCGACGTGACGGTGGACGCGGCCTTCGTGCCGCTGAGCGGTCTCGTGGCCTTCGACGGCGCGGCTCCTCAGCTCGTGACCGAGACCAGCGCGGGACTCCTGGCCAACTTCCATGCGGTCATGGTCACGCCCTCCGCGGACGTCACGGTGGCCGAAGGCCTGCACGCCCATGGAGGGCTTGTTCTGGACGGCAGGC
>Ga0315910_10003506_pt1 | contig 13322 bp, 10 predicted proteins | sample EdamamesoilMG_FD_204470 | JGI IMG/M metagenome (GOLD analysis project Ga0315910, IMG submission 204470) | Garden soil microbial communities collected in Santa Monica, California, United States - Edamame soil | ecosystem: Environmental > Terrestrial > Soil > Garden | place: USA: California... | reverse complement strand
TCGCGTAGACCGCCGGTGTCGCACTCGCCAAGATCCGTTGACGCGATTGCTCCGCAGGCACGGTATCGAGCGCACCCACGTACATACCCGCCACGTCAGGCGGTCCGGAACGGAAATACAGGAAGCGCGAACCGTCCGGTAGGAATGTGGGCCAGGTGTGGTAGAGCTCACCGCGCGACACATCGACTCGCGTCAGCGCCGTGGGGACACCACCCGTTTGCGACACCTTCCACAGTGGACCACCCGAGCCGCCGGCCCAGCTGCCCAACACGATGTCGCCATTCTGGTTCCAACTGCCCGATCCGCGCCCATCGCTGGGCAGCGTGCCGAGCGTTTCTGGCGGACCACCCGTCATGTCCAACTTCAAGATTTGACGCCCGACCGTGAAGCCGAGGTAGCGGCTATCGGGAGACCAGAATGGTGTCCAACCGCCCTCTGTGCCGGGTACGAGTTGCCATTCTTGCGCGTCAAAATCGCGGATCCACAATCCGTTTTGGGCGGCGGTAAATACCAGCTTGCGGCCGTCTGGCGACAAAGACACGTCCTCGCCGGGGGTCACGGCGTCGGGGAGCGACGCCTCGAATCGGCTGACTGGCCCGAGCGCCGCAGGCCACGAACTCCAACCACTGATACCGATTGCGGCCAGAGTCGCCAGCGCGGCCAAGCCCTGCCACAGACGAGCGGACCGAACGCGCTGCGGGGAGGATGCTTCTCCCGCGGTCCACTTCAATGCATGCCTGACTTCACGCGCCGACTGCCAGCGCTTCTCGGGATCCTTTTCGAGGCACGTTCGGACGACCGCAACAAAACCCGGCGGCAGCGCGGGCCGCAGGTCTCCGAGCGGCGGCGGATCCTCTTTGAGAATCGACGCGATGAGACCCGTCTGCGTCTTACCCGCGAACGGCCGCCTGCCGGCAATCAGCTCGTACAGCACGACGCCGAACGCGAACACGTCGCTGCGCGCGTCGGCCTCATGGCCTTCGATCTGCTCCGGTGACATGTACGGCAACGTGCCCAACACGGAGCGTTCGGCCGTCCGGGATGCGGCCTCGGTCAACAACTCGTTGCGCTCAACCGAACCAGCGGGGCGCTCGATCTTCGCAAGCCCGAAGTCGAGAACCTTCACGCCGTTCTTTGCGCGCAAAATGTTTTCTGGCTTTAGATCTCGATGGACGATGCCTTGTCTGTGCGCGGCGTCGAGCGCATCCAGTATCTGCTCCGCCAATACGAGCGCCTCTCTGAGCGGCACCGGTCCGCGCAATGGCTCGCCGTCGACGAGCTCCATCACGAGATAGTCCGGGCCGACGTCATACAGCGAACAGATGTGAGGATGGTTCAGCGCCGCGATCGATCGAGCTTCGCGCTCGAAGCGATCGCTGAAGCGACTTTGGCTGGTCTTGATCGCGACCAATCGGCCGAGGCGCGTGTCGCGCGCCTTCCACACTTCGCCCATGCCGCCGGCGCCGATCGGCGCCAGGATCTCGTACGGCCCGAGCTTCGTTCCGGCCTCAAGGATCATGGTGGCGCAATGATACGCGGGTCATTCCTTCGATTCCGCCGCGTCGTCCCTGAACCGCATGCGTTGCGCACCCGTTTCCGGGTCCACGAACTCGCGGTTGTCCTCGCATACGTACTCGTAGATCTTGTAGTTCGGTTTGCGTTGGTACGTCCATGTCCACGACCACGGACCCGTGAAATATTCAGGGTCCACGACGGTGATCTGGTTCTCGAAGCGGTTCGCGTCGAGCATCCTCATGCGTTCGTGGATTCGCACGTTGGCCGAGTGCGGCGCGTTGCGGTAACGCACGCTCTCCTTGATGCCGACCGTTTCGACGACGAGCGTGTCGCCCTCCCATCTCGCTCCCGAGTGGCCGAAGAACGTCGGCTCGGCATCCGCGATTGCGGGCGCATCCTCGCCGATATAAATGCGGCGGATCTGGCTGAACGCCTCCTGCACGATCGTGATTTGGCCCCGCGTCTGCAGCACTTCCATGGGAAACAACGCAATCATCATCCCGGGCATACCCTCCGGCAGGCACTGTGCGTTCACGCTCGGGATCGGCTCGCCGCGACGCTCGGCCTCTTGGCGACTTCGCACGTCGGCCTCGTAGGCGGCCGCGAACTCGGGCTTGAGCGGCGGCGGCGAGCCCCCGAACGTGGGCCCGAGTCCCGCGCCTGGCGTGCCGCCCGCGGGCGGCGCGTTCGAATTGCGCGGCGGCGTATAGCGCTCCCAAGTGCCGCTGAAGTCCGGTACGCCCACGACGGTCTCACTCGAACGGCTGTCGTCGGATTGCTGTGCATACGCTGGCAGCGCGATGCTCAGTGCGAGCAATGCCGCAGCGCGCGCAGAGACAATCGCTTGCTTCGTGGCCATCGTCGCCTCCCACTACTGCATGAGCGCAGGCCCAGCGGGCCCACCGTTCGCGAACACACGGCCGTCCGGCAGCGTGATCTGCTTCAGCAACGCGCCCGGCTCGCCGCTGCGCAGCGGTGCGACGATGATCGTGACCTTGTCGCCGGGACTCACCATGTTGAACTTCCAGCCGATGCGATTGAGGATTCCCGGGTTCGCGCACTCGATCGTCCAACCCTTGACCGTCTTGTCGTCGGAGTAGACGTTCATAGCGTCGAGCTCGATGTAGACGTGCGGATTGGTCCACTGAAAATGCGTGACCGTGCCCTCGAGCTTGATCTGGTTCTCGTTGTCAAACATCGCGAACGAATGGTGCGCGCTCGCGGACCGCGCCGCGCTCAACGTCATGACGACGACGAGGCACGCAGCGCCGACCGCATTCATCGACTTGGTCACTTCTCCCCCCCGGGTCATGCCTTCGCTACACCGATGCTAGGATGACGTCGATGAAATACGCAACACTGGGTTTCGCGCTCATCGCCTCGAGCTCCACGGCGTTCGCTCAGGACCTCGTGATCACGAACGCGCGAATCCTCGATGCGGACACCGACATCGCTCGGGGCTCCATCGTCATCGAGCGCGGCCGCATCGTCTCCGTGGCGGCGGGTGCCGCGTCCGCGGCCGGCAAGCCGACGCTCGACGCGGGCGGCCGCACGGTGCTGCCGGGGTACATCGACGCGCATCGTCACATCATCAACGGCGACACGGATCAGTGGTTCCGCGAGCAGTCAGTAGAGCAAATGCAGGAGTTCCACGACGCCGGTTTCACCACATTGATGTCGGGCGGTGGCCCGATGCCGGGCATCATGGAGCTCAAACGCCGCATCGACTCGGGCGAGCTCGAGGGCCCGCGCGTCATCACCTCGGGCCGCGCGGATCCCGCCAACTTCAAGACCGCCGACGAAGCGCGCGCGCAAGTGCGGTCATTGGCGGCTGCCGGCGTGGAGATCATCAAGGCCGCCGTGACTCCAGCGGAGAAGGACATGCTTGCCGTCATCGTCGACGAGGCGCGCAAGCACGGCCTCGACGTCATGGTGCACGCCGTCACGGTGCCCGCGATGATTGCGGCCATCGAGGCCGGCGCCGCGAAGCTCGTGCACACGCCGCACGACAGCTTCCTAACCAACGAGCAGGCGAAGCTGGTGGCGGACGCCGGCATCGAGAACCTCTCGACCGTGGGCTTCGCAGTGCCCGTGTTCGGCGTGTTCAACCAGGACAATGTCCCGACCTTTCGCGACGGCAGCCCCTGGCCGGCGGGCATACTCGGCACGGGATCGAACGCGGCCGGCGAGAAACCCGTGAATGCGCGAACGCTGTGGGACAACGGCGTCGTGTACGGATTCGGCACCGACACGAACTACCTGCCGCTCGACGGCCTGTACCACGAGCTAAAGGTGCTGAACTTGATGTTCTCGCCGCGCGACATCGTCAAGCTCATGGGACCGAACACTGCGGCCTTCATCGAAAAGACCGACGAGCTCGGCACGATAGCTCCGGGCAAGATCGCGGATCTCACGATCGTCGACGGCGACCCGCTCAAGCTGATCTTCAACCTATTGAACGTCGTCGCCGTCGTGCAAGGCGGGGAAATCGTCGTCGACAAGCGCTGAAGGAACGTCAGCTACTGTCTGCGTCTCATTCGATCCCAGTACTCCTCGAGCTTGCCCTCGATCTCCAACCCGCGGAAGAACGGATACGGGTCGCAGTCGTACTCGAGAATGGCCGTTTGCGGCGTTTTGCGCCACGCGCGGTGGCGCGTGATGGGGCGGCGGTAGTTTTCGGGATCGAACAGCGTCAGCTCGCTGCGCAGCACTTGCCCGTCGGGGCTCAGCGTCATGCGCTCGACCACGCGCGCGTTCTCCGAGAGCGGCTGACCGGCGAGATCCACGTAGTTTGCCGACAGCATCTTCGTCTCGACGACGAGCGTCGAGCCTTCCCAATGGCCGACCGAATAACCCATCGCGCGGTGCGGGAGCTTGTCGGGATAGCCGCGGCCATCGAGGAAGATGCGCCGCACCTCGTGGAAGCTCTCGTACAGGATCGTGACTTGTGCATCGTTCTGCACGATCTCGAGCGGGTATGGCCAACCCGACACGCGCACCACGCCGGGCGATACGCAGCGCAGCGCCGGATCGTCGAGGTAGTTGTACGCGTCGACGGCGCCTTGCGCGGCCGGCGTGTAGTCGAGCGTCACGCGTGCCAGTCCCGAAGACGTGCGCGACCACACGCCCGTGAAGTCGACCGGCTTCGGCGGCGCTGGCGGCGGCACGACGTAGCGCTCGGCGTGCCAGCGGCCTTGCGGCGCATTCAAGGGCGGAGTCAGCTCGCCCGCGAGCGCGTCGCCTTCGACGCGGCCGCGGAGCGCGTAGCTCAACAATTGCCCGCCGCCATCACGCGTGTCGAACTCGAGCGCGATCGTGCCACCCTCGAGCTTCAATTGCGCGGGGCCACCGTCGACGAATGCCGAGAGCGTGCCGGAGTCGGACGCGATCGTCATGAGCCCGGTGTGGACGGCGTTGCGCTCCTCGAGCGTCAGCAACCAATCACCCACGAGCGCCTCCGGCCGCTGCGCGCCTGCGGCTGCAGCCCACAGCACCAGGCCGACACAGAGCAAGATGCGGACGAGCGGGTTGCCGCAGCTCATTGCGGCGGCTCCTCGCCGGTCGGACGAATGACTTGGCCGGAATCCTTGCGCAGCTCCCTAATCCAGATCTTGTGCGCGCCGTCGCGGCCGAGATTGCCCTCGATCGTCACGCGCTCGCCGACGCGGATCGTGTCCTTGTTCCAGCCCGTGTTCAGCAGTGCGTTGGGGCTCCGCGTCTGCGCATCCCACAACACCTCTTTGCCGCTGCCGTCGTCGATGGCGATGAAATAACGCGCGTGCGGATTCACGAACAGCACCTCGACGACCTCCCCGGTGATCGTTCCGCTCACGTCGTAGCTGAATTCGGCCGCAAACGAATGGTGCGCGTGGACGGCTGAAGCGTTCAGCGCTGCATAGGCCAGCAGCGCGAGGCTCGTTCGCATGGTCATGGGTTCCCCGAAGATCCGTACCGCGCCCTAGCCTATCAAACCGCAGTAGGCGCCGTCCGACCCGCGGCGCGCCCCGTTGTTGCTATGCTTTCGCCATGAACTTGCGCCACACCTGGCTCGGCCCCGAAGTCTCGCGGCCCCTGCTCACGATGTTCGTCGGCGTTCTCGTCGGCACCGCGACCGGCTGCACCCCGCCGTTCGAATGGAACGATGCGGTCGTCAAAAGCATCGAAGCGTGGCGCGCGCAGCACGAAGATAGCTACACGCGCAATTGGGTCACGATCGAGGGGCTGCACTTCCTCAAAGCCGGCACTCAAACCGCCGGCAGCGCACCCGACAACGACGTGGTCTTGACCGCGCGCCTGCCCCCGCGCCTCGGCACTTTCACGCTCGCGTCGAACGAGGTCACCTTCGACCCCGAGCCCGGCGCTGCCATCACGATCAACGGCAAGCCGGCATCGTCGACGGTGCTTCGCGGCGACGCCACGGACGAGCCGCACGTGATCGAGGCGAACGGCGCGAACGTCGTGATCCACCGCAGCGGGGCGCGCGTATCGCTGCGCGTGCGCGATCCGAACGGCGAGCGCGCTCTCGAGTTCGAGGGCTTCGAGTGGTTTCCGATCAGCCGCGAGCATCGTGTCCTCGGCCAGTTCATCGAGGATGAGGCGCCGCGCAACCTGCCGGTCGTCAACACGTTCGGCGACGTCGATACGTACGAGACCAAAGGCGTCGTCGAGTTCACGCTGAACGGAGAGACGCTGCGCTTGCGGCCGTTCACGGCGGATTCCGGGCGCTTCTATTTCGTGTTCAACGACGCATCGAGCGGCATCGAGACCTACGAGGCTGCGCGCTTTCTGTATTCGGATTTGAGGCGCGACGGCACGACGATTCTCGACTTCAACGTGGCGTACAACCCGCCCTGCTCGTTCAATCCGTTCACGACGTGCCCGATCCCGCTGCCCGAGAACAGGCTGCCCGTCAAAGTGCTCGCGGGCGAGATGAAGTATCGCGGCAAGCCTTAAGACGTAGTCTCGCCGCGCAGCGAATGTCCAAGCCCCGACTCGATATTGCCGCGTCGCTGACGCTCGCCCTCGGGCACCACCGTGCGGGGCGACTGGAGCAGGCGGAGCAGCTGTATCGCTCGATTCTCGACGCCGACCCCGACAACGCCGACGCCAATCACCTGCTCGGCGTGCTGGCATACCAGGCCGGCGATCTCGACGCCGCCACGAAGCTCATTGCGAAGGCGATTCTGCGCGATGGCAGCAGGGCCGCGTATCTGAATAACCTGGGGCTCGTGCTTCAGGCGCAGCACAGGCTCGGCGAGGCGCTGCTGCTGTTCACTCAGGCGATGGAGCTCGATCCCAGCTTCACCGACGCGCGCTTCAACAGCGGCGTAGCCCTCGAAACGCAGGGGCGGCTCGACGAGGCGCTCGTTGCGTACGACCAAGCACTGGCCGCGAGCCCGAATCACGCCGAAGCACACAACAGCCGCGGGCTGCTGTTGTACGCGCGCGGCGAGTTCGCGGAGGCGCTCGCATCGTTCGCGCGGGCGCTCGCGATCGACCCGGATTTTTCGGAGGCGCACAGCAATCGCGGCAACGCGCTCGAAGCTCAGGGCAAGACGCAGGAAGCCATATCCGCGTACGAGCGCGCGCTCGCGCTCAACCCGAGATTTGCCGGCGCGCACTCGAATCTGCTGCTCTGTCTCAACTACGACGCGGGCACGAATGCTGCGACGATTCAGTCGGCTCACCGCGACTGGAATGCGCGTCACGCCGCGCACCTCGCGCGCTCGACACCCCCGCACACCAACGAACGCGACCCGGCACGACGACTACGTGTCGGCTACGTCTCGCCCGATTTCTACCGGCATTCGGTGGCGGCTTTTGCCGAACCGCTGCTGGCGTCGCACGATCGCAAGGCGTTCGAGGTGATCTGCTACTCGAACGTCACACACCCGGACGACGTGACCGAGCGCGTGCGCAAGCTGGCGGACGGCTGGCGAGAGATCCGCGGATCAACCGACGAACGCGTCGCCGAGCTCGTGAGGCGAGACGGCATCGACATCCTCGTGGATCTCGCGGGACACACTGCCGGTAATCGCCTGCTCGTGTTTGCGCGCAAGCCTGCGCCGGTTCAGGTCACGTACCTCGGTTATCCCGGCACGAGCGGACTGCCCGTCATGGACTACCGTCTAACCGACACCTGGCTCGATCCCCCGGGATCCACGGACGCACTGTATGCGGAAACGCTCGTGCGCTTGCCAGGCGGTTCTCTGTGCTTCCGGCCACCCGAGTCGGGCCCGGTCGTTCGCCCCGCACGCGCGCTCGAGCCGGGCCGAGTGACGTTCGCGTCGTTCAACAACGCCGCCAAGGTGTCGCCGGCTGCCGTCGCGTTGTGGTCGCAGGTGCTCGCAGCCGTGCCCGATGCGCGTCTGCTGCTGAAATCGCGGTCCTTCGGCGACCGCGAGACCGTGGAGCGGCTGCTGGCCCTCTTTGCGCGGCACGGCGTTGCGGCGGAGAGGCTCGAGCTCGTGGCCTGGTTACCCGCCAGCAGGGACCACCTGGCGCTCTACGATCGCGCGCACATCGCGCTCGACACCCTGCCCTATAGCGGCTGCACGACGACCTGCGAAGCGCTGTGGATGGGCGTGCCGGTGATCACGTTGCAGAGCCCAGAGCCTCGTTCTCGCTTGAGCCTCGGCGTCCTACAACAAGCGGGCCTCAGCGAGCTTATCGCCGCATCGCCTGCAGCGTACGTGGACTTGGCCCGATCGCTCGCGACCGATGTCGACAGGCTACAGAGGCTCCGCACGGACCTGCGGCAGGCGCTGCAACGATCCGCACTGCTCGACGCCGCCGCGTTGACGCGCTCCGTCGAGTCCGCCTACCGGGAGATGTGGCAGCGTTACGTTATGGCTACGGCCTGAGCGCAGCCGTTCGATTGTCGAGCGCCTTTCTCAGCAGATCGGCTACGGCTGCAGAGTTCTTGTTCGCTTCACCGTTCACTGTTGCGAGCGCGGCATCGAGCGGCGTCATGCCGCCCTTATCGGCGATATCGACGATCGCACCGTGCTCGATCATGAACTGCGTGACTTTGGGCCAACCATGGTTCGCAACGGAGTACAGCGCGGTCTGACCCTCACGGTCGCTCATCCCGCTGCGACGCGCTATGCGCGCTGTGCGGCTGTGGCCATCGGTGATCTTCGCGTTGATGTCCGCACCGGCCGCCAACAGGATCTCGAACGACGCGACGATCTTCTCTTCGATCAGCGGATCGCTATCGAACGTCGGCGACCGGTTGGTGCCGAAGTAGCTGTCACGCACGCCGACGGCCCCCGCGGCCATGAGCGGCGTCACGCCCATCACGTTGGGCAGATCGACGAGCGCGCCGTGCTCTAGCAACGCGCGCATCGAGTCGTGATCGTGTGTGATGGCCGCGCGCAGCAGCGGGGTTGCACCGGTCGTCAGCAAATCGTCGTTGAATCGCTGGCTGTTGCCGCCGCGACCCGGCCGATGCATGTTGAGCTGCGTGTTCGTGTCGACGCCGGCCGCCAGCAACGCATTCACGATGTCGATGCCGGGCGTCTTCGTCGATCGCGGGTACGCGGTGGTGCGCGGAACGTAGGTATTCATGTCCACCGCAACGTACAGCGCCGTGCGGCCCCACCAGTCGGAGACGTGGGGGTTCGCGCCGAGGTCGATCAACACCTTGGCCGTGTCGAACTCGAGGTTGTCGATGGCCAACATCAACGCAGTGACGGAATCCGGCGTGGGCCGATCGATGTCTTCCCCGGCCGCGATGATCGCCTTCACGCAATCCCCGCAACCGGCGCGCGCCGCGTACAACAGCGGCGTGAGCCCGCCGGTCGGGCGGTACTGTGCTCGCGGCTCCGACGTAACCTGTACGCCCCAGTCGTTCTGAGCGGCGCGCGTTCGGACGTCCGCGCCATGGTCGATCAGCAACTGCGTGAGCTCAGGGTACGCACCCTCGGCGGCCCACATCAGCGCCGTTTGATCGCGCCAGGCTTCGCGCGCGTTGACGTCGGCCCCTCGATCGAGGAGCAGCTTGGAAACTGCGGTGGAGCCCGTCCGCGCGGCCAGCATCAACAGCGTTTCGCCGTCGCCGTTGGGCGCTTCGACATCGGCGCCGGCGTCGAGAAACACTTTCACGAGCTCGGCATTCGCAGCCTTCACCACCTCCGCGATGGGGCTCGAGCCGTACTGATTCATGGCATCCGTCTTGGCGCCACGCTCGAGCAGCTTCTGCACGAGCTCCTTGTCGAGCTTGTACGCAGCCCAATGCAGCGGCGTGGATCCGTCGGCCTGAGCGGCGTTGACGTCGGCACCGTTCGCAATGAGGTCGAGCGCAACATCGCGGCGTCCCTTTTGAAGGGCGTCGCTCAAGGGGCTGTCCGCCAGCGCAGGGCCGACTGCCAATATACCGGCGGCCGCGAGCATCAGATGTCTCATCATGTTCCTGCTCCTACTGCGCTAGAGCCTTCTCAAACGATGTCGGGCATCAGCTTGTTGTGATGCGCCCAGAAACCTTTGTGAACGTCGTAAATGAGCTTGTACGGATCCTCGAACGTTCGGCCGAGGTCGTTCAGCGCACCGGCGTCCACGATCTGCCGGGAGTTCTCGCCGAGTCGCACGTGCTCGACCATCTGATCGAACAACTTGACGAACATGTCGTGCTCTTTCTGAACCTCGGCGCGACCGACGACGGGGCCGTAGCTCGGAATGAACTTCGTGTCCTTGTCGCTGCGCTCGAGCAGCAACGCGAGCGCATCGATGCGCCCCCCGAGCCAGCCGCCGCCAAACCAATCGAACACGGGGTCGCGATCAGGCGCGACCATATCCCCGACGACAATCACGTTCTGCTGCGGGAATGCCACGTAGATATCGCCGTCGGTATGCGCCTCGATGAGGTAGCCATACTCGATGCGCGCATCGCCCACTTCCGTGGTGCCGTCGGTGTAGAAGGTCTCGGTCGGCAGCGCGCTCTTCGGTAACGGCTTCTCGAAGCGCTCCTCATTCGGCACGTAGTACCCGGCGGCGAGACGCTGCTTTGTCTTTGCGTGAGCGACGATCGCCGCTCCGGCCTCTCCGAGCGCCTGATTCGCGCCGACTTGGTCGAGGTGCCAATGCGTGTTGAACAGCTTCGCGACGCGACCACCCGGCAACTCCCCGAGCGCTGCGACGACCTGGGCACTCGAGGCTGCAGCGCCGCTATCGACCACGACCTGGCCCGCGCTCGTCATGAGCACTGCGATGTTGCCGCCCGCGCCGCCGAGCACCGTGAGGCTCGGCGATACGGACACGCGCGTGAGCGGAGCGGTAGCGGCTAGCCCGACGCTCGTGACCGGCGCCAACGCTACGCCGGCCACGCCGCCCACCATGCCCTTGAGCACGGTCCTACGGCTCGTCAGGCCCTTGTTTCCTGCCATTACTACCACGCTAGACGCCGGCGATCTCACCCGTGCTGTCGCCGATGCTCTTGAGCTCGAGGCCGGCCTTGTTGACCACGGTGAGATGCAAGTTCGACACCGTCGTGAACTCCGGCATCACCATGTGCTGCCCACCACGCATCGTTCCGGCCCCGCCACCCACGAGCATGAGCGGAATCGGATAGCTGTTGTGGCGGTCGCTGTTGCTCATGTTTCCGCCGTACAGGAACAACGAATGGTCGAGCAACGAGCCGTCGCCGTCCGGTGTCTTCGCTAGCCTGTCGACGAACGCTGCGAACCGCTCGACGTGGTAACGCTGAACCTTGACGAGCTTCTCGATACGATCGATTCGATTGGCGTGGTGCGACAACGGGTGGAACGCGTCCGGTACACCGATGTGCGTGTAGGTTCGGTTCGTGCCCTCTCCGGCCATGTAGTAGGTCGCGACGCGCGTGATGTTCGCCTGATAGGACAACGCGATCAGGTCGAACATGAGTTTTACCTGCTCGTCGAAGTCGGGTAGCTCCCCGATCGGCGCGTCCGGCAGGTCGATGGCGTTCAAGTCCCGCTGCGATGCGCGGTTAGCGCGGCGTTCGGTCTCACGCACGGACTCGAGGTACTCGTCCAGCACAACCTTGTCTCGCGGGTTCAGCGTCTTTTGCAGGTCGGCCGTGCGGCCCGTGATCATGTCGAGGATGCTGCCCGTTCGCGTTGCGATGGCTTCGCGCTCCTCCGGTGTGTCGCCGGCACCGAACAGCTGGGCGAAGACCTTGCGCGGATTGAACTCCATCGGCAGCGGCGTGGTGGCGTTCCGGAACGCGAGCGTCGAGCTGTAGTAGCAAGCACCGCTCCCGCACGAGGCGCTCTGCACCGTCGTCTCCGCGGCCACTTCGAGCGAGGGCAATACGGTGTCTTGGCCGATGTGCCCGGCGATCAGTTGATCGATCGTCGGCGCCATGCTCGCCCCGGTGGCTTCCTCGTCGGGATGCACGCCGCTGAGCCACGTGGCCGGCATGAACGCGTGCACGTTGCCGCGCGGCGCCTTGGCTTCGATGCGGTCGAACGTGGTCACGTAGCGCTTGTAGCTCTCGAGCGGCTCGAGGATCGGGCTCAGCTTGAAAGTGGCTCCCGCCCCGCTCGGCATCCAGTGGTCCATCTTGGCGCCATGGGTGGTGTTCCACATGATTGCGCCGTGCGGCAAGTAGAAGAACCCGGCGCGCAGCTTCGGTTTGGCGGCGGTCTGGGCGAGCGCCGTTGCGGCTGGAATCATCGCATCGAGCAACGGCAGCCCGATCGATACGCCCGCGGCTTTGAGAACCGTGCGCCGCGACAGATGCTTTTTCGTGAGAAACATCGGCTACTCTCCCGTAGATTGCGGACCAGCGGTGCCCGCGATACCCAAAGACGCCTGAAGTGTCCCGCCGTCCGCATTCGCTGCTTGCATTCGGAAAGCGTCGCTTCTGATGATCCCGGACACGATGGCCGAGAAGCGATAGTCCTGATCTGCCGCATCGCGTACCACTTTGCGTACCTGCGGCATGTCGTAGTACTCGAGCTCTCGCCCGAGCGCATACATCATCAATTTTTCGGTCAGCGCCTGAACGAACTGATCCGGGCGGCTCAGCAACGCTTGCGTGAGCTCGACGGGCCCTGTGATCGGAACCCCGCCGGGCAGCTCGGTGCTCGCATCGATGGGCGCGTCGGCCTCGTCGTCGTGATCACGCCAAGCGCCCGTGACCGTGAAGTTCTCGAGCGCCAAGCCATATGGATCGATGACGCCGTGACAGGCTCCGCACGTGGGATTGGCGCGATGCGATTCCAGGCGCGCGCGCAGCGTCGTCGGCTCGTCGCCTTCATGTACTTGGAGATCGGTTTCTACGCCCGGCGGCGGCGGCGTGGGCGGTGTGCCCATGAGCTTGTCGAGCACCCAAGCTCCACGCAACACGGGCGACGTACGGTCGCCATACGACGTGCGCATTTGCACGGCCGCCTTCCCGAGCAAGCCGTGACGCGCCTTGTCCGCCAACACCACGCGGCGGAACTGCGGGCCCACGACGGACGGCACACCGTAGCGGCGCGCGAGTCGCTCGTTCACGAACGTGTAGTCGGCGGTCAACAACGTTTGAACGTTCTTGTCCTCGAGCAAGACACTGCTCAGGAACAACCTGATCTCTTCCGCGAAATCCTGGCGCACGCCTTCGGTGAACTCGGGGAACAGTTGCTTGTCCGGCTGCACGGCGTCGAGGTCGTCGACGTTGAGCCAGTGCTCCGCGAACTCCGTTACGAGCACCTCGGCCCGCGCGTCCGCGAGCAAGCGTTGCACTTGCGCATCGAGCACGCCCGGCTCAGACAGGGTTCCGGACGCCGCAACACCGAGCAGCTCGTCGTCCGGGTTCTGGCCCCATAAGAAGAATGAGAGGCGCG
>Ga0315910_10003505_pt1 | contig 13326 bp, 8 predicted proteins | sample EdamamesoilMG_FD_204470 | JGI IMG/M metagenome (GOLD analysis project Ga0315910, IMG submission 204470) | Garden soil microbial communities collected in Santa Monica, California, United States - Edamame soil | ecosystem: Environmental > Terrestrial > Soil > Garden | place: USA: California... | reverse complement strand
GGCGTGCTCGCTCGACGCATTGCCGAGACGCGCTCTTGCCGCCACGCCCTGCAGGATCGAGGCGAGCCGGAATAGATTGAACGCAATGTAGAAATCGAAGGCGCCGGGTGCGGGCTCGGAGGCACGTCCGGTCCGGGCAAGATACTGGTTGATGTACTCGCGCTCGGAAGGAATGCCGAGCTGCGCCAGGTCGAGCGCCGCGAGTCCTTTGCGCATCGACTCGGGCATGCGGTACGGCATGCAGTTGTACGCGAAGTCCGAGAACGCATTGCCGAGCGTCGCGAGCTCCCAGTCGATGACGGCGAGGATGCGCGGCTCGGATCGATCGAAGATGAGATTGTCGATGCGGAAGTCGCCGTGCGTGATGCGTGCGGGCTCGTCGGGCGGCACGTGCTTTGGCAGCCAGTCGATGAGCTGCTCCATGGAATCGATGTGTTCGAGTTCGCTCGCGCGATACTGCTTGCTCCATCGCTCGATCTGGCGCGCCACGTAGTTCTCGCGGCGCCCGAAGTCGGAGAGACCGACCGCGTCGGGGTCGACAGTATGGATGGCCGCGATGACGCGGTTCATCTCTTGATAGGCAGAGGCGCGCTCCGATGGCGTCAGTCCCGGCAGTGCGGGATTCCAGAAGATGCGCCCTTCGACATACTCCATGAGGTAGAAGGGCGTGCCCGCCACGGTGACATCGTCGCAGTAACACAGCGCGCGTGGCACCGGCACGTCCGTGCCGGCGAGCGCGTTGATGATGCGGAACTCGCGGTCGACGGCATGCGCCGAAGGCAGCAGCGTTCCCGGCGGCTTTCGCCGCAGTACGTAGCGACCACCGGGCGTCGACAACAGATAGGTGGGGTTCGACTGGCCGCCACTGAACTGCTGGATTGTCAGCGGGCTGGCATCCGGAAGCCGTTCGCCGAGCCAACGCTCGAGCCCTGCCACATCCAGCGCATGCGCCTCGCGCACCGGGATCGTGGCGGAAGGGGTGTCGCGGGAAGCCATGGCCGGCATCAAACTACCGAGGCGCCGCCGTCCACGGCGATGATCTGGCCGGTGATGTGGCGCGACGCGCCGCTGGCGAGCAGTACGGCGAGACCTTCGAGGTCAGCGGGGTCGCCGAGCTGGCGCAACGGCGTTTCCGCGATGACGCGTGGGCCGATCTTGTCCAGCACGCCCGCCGACATCTTCGAGGGAATGAATCCCGGGCAGATGGCATTCACGGTGATGCCGAATTGTCCCCATTCACCGGCGAGCGCGCGCGTGAAGTTCACGAGGCCGCCCTTGCTGGTGAAATACGCGATGGCGCGCATGTGCTCGGGCAGGCCTCCCTTGAGTCCCGCGACGGAAGCGATGTTGATGATTCGACCCTGCTTGCGCGGAATCATCCAGCGCACGCCGACCTGCTGGGTCAGCAGGAAGATGCCGGTGAGATTGAGCCCCATTACCTTGTTCCAACCCTCGAGCGGGTACTCCTCGGCAGGAGCGCCCCAGCTGGCGCCGGCATTGTTGACGAGGATGTCGATGGGAGCGCCGGCGGCCGCAGCAACGGCGTCAACGAAGGGTGTTATGCCCTCCGGACGCGAGAGGTCACCGACGACGCGTACCGCGTTGACGCCACGGTCGTTCTTGAGACTGGCTACCGCCGCATCGAGCTCATCCACCTTGCGCGCCGAGATGACGACCTTGGCTCCCATCTCCCCGAGAGCGCCCGCCATCGCGAGCCCGAGGCCGCGCGATCCGCCCGTGACCAGTGCGGTGCGTCCCTTGAGATCGAAAGCCTCGCGTACGCTCATGTGTGGTCCAGAAGAATGGCGTCGCTGACGACGCCCAAGTGATGCGTTGAATCACCGAAAGTCATGTCGATCATGGTCAGACGCTTGAAGTAGTGACTGACAGCGAGTTCATCGGCCATGCCCATGCCGCCATGCAACTGTACGGCCTGCTGGCCCACGAAGCGCGCGGCCTTGCCGACGTAGTATTTCGCGGCTGATACATCGCGGCGGCGCAGTTCCGCATCGGTCTCGTTGCCGGCCTTGCCATTTTGATGAGCCGCGCAACGTCCGGCAGCCAGGATGCCCATCGAGCGCGATTGGGTGGCCTGGACGAACATGTCGGCCATGCGGTGCTGCAGGGCCTGGAAGCGGCCGATGGGCTGGCCAAACTGCTTGCGGGACTTCGTGTACTCGATGGTGGTGGCGTTCGTCGCTTCCATGGCGCCCACGGCCTCGGCACACAGCGCCGCAATTCCGCGTTCGACTGCACGTTCCAGTGCCGCTGTCGCATCGCCGTTGCCCAACACCAGGCTCGCGGGCAATTTCGCATCCTTGAAGAACACATCGGCGGCACTGCGTCCGTCCTGCGTGCGGTATCGCGCGAGGCGTACGCCTGGTGTATTCGGATCGACCAGGAACACCGCCAGGCCATTCTCGGTCTTCGCGCTGACGAGCAGCAGGTCGGCCACGGCGCCGTCGAGCACCGTCGTCTTCGCGCCATTGAGCACGCAAGAATCACCGGCGCGGCGCGCCTCGGTGAGGACGGCAGACGCGTAACGCGCGTCAGCCTCGCCATGGGCGAGCGCGAGTTTGAGCGTGCCAGCCGCGACGCGAGGCAACAGTTCCGTTTGCTGCGACTCGGTGCCGTGATCGGCGATGAGCGGCGCGCACAGCGCCACCGTGGAAAGATAGGGCTCGAGCACGAGTGCGCGGCCGATCTCCTCCATAGTGAGCATGAGTTCCGTGGCGCCACCGATGCCGCCATGCGCTTCAGGCAGCCCGATGGAGAGAAACCCCTGTTCGGCAAACGCCTGCCAGATCTCGTCGTTCGATCCCCAGGGCTTTGCAAGGCAACCGCGGCGTGCCTCGAAGTCATAACGTTCCGTAAGGAAGCGTCGCACGGATTCCTGGAGTGAGAGTTGTTCGTCGTCGAATTCGAATTGCATGGAGTGCGGATCCCCTCAGAGACCTAACAGCCGGTGCGAGATGATGTTGCGCTGGATTTCGTTCGAACCGCTGTAGATGGATGTCTTGCGCATGTTGAAGTAGCGGCCGGAGAGGGCCGCCCACCATTCCGCTCCGTTCGGTTCGCCCTGCCAGCCGGCGTCCAGCGCCTCGGGCACGTGCGGAATGGCGCGCGGGCCGAGTGCGCGCATCTTGAGTTCGGACAACGTCTGCTGGATTTCCGAGCCGGAGATCTTGAGCGCGGAAGATATGGCGCCCGGATCGCGTCCTGCCGCTTCGGCCGACAACACGCCGAGCACGGTAAACTCGAGTGCGCGGATCTCGATCTCCACGGCGGCGATGGCGTCGCGGAAGCGCACATCCTCGATGAGCGGCCGCCCGTTGCTTGGCACACGCGCGGCGATGGCCTTCAGCGAGCGCAGTTCGCGCTTCGACTCACCGAGTCGCGCGATGTTCACGCGTTCGTGCGTCAGCAGGTACTTCGCGTAGGTCCAGCCCTTGTTTTCCTCGCCAACGCGTTGCGTGACCGGGACCTCGACGTTGTCGAGCCACACTTCGTTGACTTCGTGCTCGCCGTCGATGAGCGCGATGGGTCGAACGCTGATGCCCTTCGATTTCATGTCGATGAGCAGGAACGATATGCCTTCCTGTGAACGCCCTTCGGAGGAGGTGCGCACGAGGCAGAACATCCAGTCCGCGAGGTGGCCCAGCGTGTTCCAGGTCTTCTGGCCATTCACGATGTAGCTGTCGCCTCGACGCACCGCGGCGGTCTTCAGCGAGGCGAGATCGGAACCCGAGCCGGGTTCCGAGTATCCCTGGCACCACCAGTGTTCGCCCGAGAGGATTCTCGGTAGATAGAACTGCTGCTGCGCGGGCGAGCCGTACTTCATGAGCACCGGCGCGACCATGCGCACGCCGAAGGCGATGACCGGCGGTGTGCCCGCGGCGGTGCATTCCTCGTCGAAGATGTGCTGCTCGACGGCCGTCCATCCCGGCCCGCCGAATTCTTTCGGCCAGGTGGGGCCCGACCAGCCTCGCGTGTGCAGGATGCGATGCCACCCGATGATGTCTTCGCGCGAGAGCCGCTTGTGCTCGAGCACCTTGGCAGCGACGTCTTTCGGAAGGTTCTGGCGGATGAAAGCGCGGATGTCGTCGCGGAACGATTTTTCTTGGGTTGTGTACTCGAGGTCCATCGCGGAGTCCGTATTTCGCTGTGCGAAATGTAGTTTTGCGAAACTTGAAAGCAGCCTAAGCCTTACGCGATGCTTCATCAAGTTGCACCACCCAGGGAGCATGAAGTGCACCACGTCGATTACGCGCGCGACGGCGCGGCAGCGGTCATCACAATTGCGAATCCGCCGGTGAACAGCTTTTCGCACGCGGTGCGTTCCGCGTTGCTGGACGCGCTCGATCGCGCCGCGATGGACGATGGCGTGAAGGCCATCGTGCTCACGGGCGCCGGTGGTTTGTTCTCGGGAGGTGCGGACATCCGGGAGTTCGGAACGCCGGCGTCGCTGGCTTCACCCCAACTGCGTGACGTCATCGCGGCCTGCGAGGCGAGCGCAAAGCCCGTGATCGCGGCCATCAGCGGCATATGCCTCGGCGGTGGCTTCGAGATTTCGCTGGGTTGTCACTATCGTGTCGCGAGAGGCGATGCTCGGGTCGGCCTGCCGGAAGTGAAGCTGGGTCTGCTGCCGGGTGCGGGTGGCACGCAGCGACTGCCTCGTCTGGTCGGCGTGGAGACCGCGCTCAACATGATCCTGAGCGGTGAGCAGGTGCCGGCGCGTGTGCTGGAGAATTCACGCCTGTTCGAGCGCGTCGTCGATGACGATCCGGTGCGCGCGGCAGTCGAATTGGCCGGCGAACTGGACAGGCAGGGTAGTTTGGTGCCGCGCCTTGTTTCGGACATCAGGGTCAACGAACCGAATCTCGAAGCGCTGTGCGATTTCGCGATGCAGATGGTCAAGGCGAAAGCGCCGTTGTCCATTGCGCCGCAACGCTGCATCGAGTGTGTGAAGGCCGTCGGCAAACCGTTTGCGGAAGGTCTGGCGATCGAGAAGCGGTTGTTCGTCGAACTCATGCAGACGCCGGAATCGAAAGCCCTGCGCCATTCCTTCTTTGCGGAACGCGCGGCCGGCAAGGTGAGCGACATTCCGGAGTCGACGCCGTTGCGCCCGCTGACAAAGGCCGCCGTCATCGGCGCCGGCACGATGGGTGGCGGCATCGCCATCTGCCTGGTGAATGCAGGGATCCCCACGTGGTTGCTGGAGGCGGACCAGGCGGCGCTCGATCGCGGCGTCGCACGCATCGCCGGCATCTATGACGCGCAGGTGAAGAAGGGAAAGCTCGCGCAAACAGAGCGCGACAAGCGCATGAACCTGCTGATGCCTGTCCTGAACTACGAGGCCATCTGCTCGGCTGACATCGTCATCGAAGCGGTGTTCGAACGCATGGACGTGAAGCTTGCGGTGTTCGGCGAACTCGATCGGGTCATGAAACCCGGCTCGATCCTGGCGACCAATACCTCGACGCTCGATGTGAACGCCATTGCCCGCTCGACGAAGCGTCCCGCGGACGTCGTGGGCACCCACTTCTTTTCGCCAGCCAACATCATGCGGCTGCTCGAGATCGTGCGCGGCACAGTCACGGCGAAGGATGCACTGGCGACCGCCCTGGCGCTGGGCAAGACACTCAAGAAGGTGTCCGTCGTTTCCGGAGTTTGCGACGGCTTCATCGGCAACCGCATGCTCGAACACTACGGAAAGCAGGCGAACTATCTGCTGGAAGAAGGCGCCAGTCCGCGGCAGGTGGATGCGGCGATGGAAGCCTTTGGCTTCGCGATGGGGCCATTCAAGGTAGGAGACCTGGCCGGCAACGACATTGGCTGGAACATCCGCAAGCGCCGCCGCGCCGAAAAGCCTGGCTACCGATTTTCGACGCTGCCCGACAAGCTCTGCGAACTGGGTCGCTTCGGCCAGAAGACCGGCGCGGGCTGGTACGAATATCCCGATGGCCGCAAGCCACTTCCATCGAAGGTCGTGGATGAACTGCTGGCCGCGCACCGCAAGGAGATGGGGATCACGCCGCGGAAGATCGACGATGCAGAAATCGTCGATCGCCTGGTGTATGCGCTGGTCAACGAGGGCGCACGAATCCTCGATGAAGGTATTGCCGCGCGGTCCTCCGATATCGACGTGGTCTATCTCACTGGCTACGGTTTCCCTGCACTGAGAGGCGGGCCGATGTTCCACGCAGATTTCGTGGGCTTGCCGTTGGTGCAGCGGCGCATGAGGGAATTCGCGCGCAACCCACACGGCGATCCGGAGTTCTGGAAACCTGCGCCGCTCATCGAGAGACTCGTGGCGAGCGGAGGATCGTTCGCCACGGCAGTCACGGCGGCTTACGTCACCGGACAACGACCGGCCGATGCGAAGGGAGTGGCGGCATGAACATTTCAAGTGGACAGGCCGAAGCGGTCATCGTTTCCACCGCGCGCACTCCGCTGGCCAAATCTTTTCGCGGCGGATTCAACCTGAGTCACGGTGCACACCTTGGCGGAGTCGTAATTCGCGCTGCGCTGGAGCGCGCGCACGTCGACCCGGGCGAAGTCGAGGACGTCGTCATGGGCTGCGCGTACCCCGAAGGGTCCACGGGCGGCAACATCGCGCGCCTCAGCGCGTATCGCGCTGGCTGCCCGGTGACGGTGCCCGGCACCACGGTCAATCGTTTCTGCAGCTCGGGGCTGCAGGCCATTTCGCTCGCCGCCCAGCGCATCGTCGCGGGAGAAGAGGGCATCTACGTGGCCGGCGGCGTGGAGAGCATCTCCACCGTCCAACCGAATCGAAACCAGCACATGGCGCGCGACGCCTGGACCACCGAGCACAAGCCCGACCTCTATCTACCCATGCTCGAAACGGCGGAGATCGTGGGAAAGCGCTACGGCATATCCCGCGAGCGCATGGACGAGTACGGCGTGCGCAGCCAGATCCGTGCATGCGCCGCCGACGCCGCAGGGCATTTCAAGCAGGAAATCGTCGCGACGCCGGCGACGATGGGCGTGGTCGGCGACGACGGCCGTATTTCGACGCGCAACGTCGTCGTGGAGCGCGACGAAGGTTTGCGCGCCGACACCACGCTCGAGGGCGTGTCAAAGATCCGCCCCGCAATCCCCGGCGGCACGGTGTCGGCGGGAAGCGCAAGCCAGTTTTCCGATGGCGCCGGCGCCTGCGTGCTCATGAGCGCGAAGGAGGCATCGCGCCGCAATCTCACGCCGCTCGGCGTGTTCCGCGGCTTTGCCATCGCGGGATGCGAGCCCGACGAAATGGGCATCGGGCCGGTGTTCGCCATTCCCAAACTACTGAAACGCGCAGGCCTCACGGTGCAGGATATCGGCCTGTGGGAGCTCAACGAGGCGTTCGCCGTCCAGGTCATTTATTGCCGCGACCGACTGGGCATTCCCGACGAGCGCTTGAATGTCGATGGTGGCGCGATCGCCATCGGACATCCTTTCGGGGTGAGCGGCCAACGGCTCACGGGTCATGCACTGCTTGCTGGCAAACGCCTCGGCGCTCGCTACGTGGTGGTGACGATGTGCGTGGGCGGCGGCATGGGGGCCGCGGGGTTGTTCGAGGTGATCTAGCAACAGGCTGAGGGGGCGAGGTCAGTGAACGCAGAACAACAAAAAGCGACGAACGCGAAGAAGGCCTTGCTGCTGCTCTTCGCGGTCAACCTGCTCAATTTCTTCGACCGGCAATTGCCGGGCGTGCTCGGTGAGCCGATCCGCAAGGAGTTCAACCTCGACGACGCGCAACTCGGGTTGATAGGCACCGCATTCACGCTGATGTACGCGGCGGTCGGCCTGCCCATCGGCCGGCTGGCCGACACGTGGATACGGACTCGGCTCGTCGCTGCCGGACTCACCGTGTGGAGTGCGCTCACGGCGGTCTCGGGCATGGTGCATAGCTACCCTGGACTCGTTGCTGCCCGCCTCGGCGTGGGCATTGGCGAGGCCACGTGCTCGCCGGCGTGCCAGTCCCTGATCGGCGATCTCTTTCCTTCCGAGAAGCGTTCGCGCGCGCTGGGCGCTTTCATGCTGGGACTTCCATTCGGCCTGTGCCTGTCGTACCTGACCGGCGCGTGGCTGGGCGCTGAATACGGTTGGCGCACCTGCTTCGTGCTCGCGGCCGTGCCGGGTTTCATCGTCGCACTGCTGATCCTCAAACTACCTGAGCCGCCGCGCGGCGCCGCGGATGCCCCCGCGGTCTCCCAGCCTGCGAAGAAGGCGACGAGCTGGGAAGGCTACAAACACGTGATGCGCATCAGGACGTTGTGGTGGATCGTGATCTCCGGCGCGCTCCACAATTTCAATGTGTACGCCATCAACGCGTTCCAGACTCCTTTTCTTCAGCGTTATCACGCGCTCGATCTGCGCAGTGCCGCCCTGGTGTCCGCGCTCGTGGTGGGGCTGGTCGGGGCCATCGGATTGCTGGCGGGTGGCTGGGCGTCGGATCGCCTGAGCCGTCGTCGCTCCGACGGACGCCTGCTGCTCGCGGCCGGCACGATGATGGCCTCCGTCCCCTGCGTATTCCTCGCGCTGGCGCAGCCGCCGGGGTCCATCGTCTCGTTCATGATTCCGATGGCGCTCGGCACCACGCTGAGTTTCGTCTACTACGCCACGGTCTACGCGGCCATCCAGGACGTCGTCGAGCCGCGGCTGCGTGGGAGTGCCGTCGCCATCTACTTCTTCGCGATGTACGTCATGGGCGCGAGCATGGGCACGTATCTCACGGGCAGACTTTCCGTGTCCCTCGCCAAGCGCGCAATGACGGAAGCTGGCGCGCCAGCGATGACCGAAGCGTTCCGCGCCGTGGGCCTGCATGACGCGATGTACGTCATCCCCGCGCTGGCGTTCGTCTGCGCGGTGGTGTTGTTCGCTGCCTCGCGCACGGTGGGCGCCGACATGGTTGCGAAGCGGACCTGACATGCCCGTCAATCCCATCGCGCAGGCGATCCTCGACGTCTACAGCGCGCTGCCGCCGCCGGAAGCCATGAGCGTCGAAGCCGCTCGTGCACGCTCTCGCCAGATGTCGTTGCTCGCGCCGCGCGGTCCGGACGTCGGCGCCGTCGAGGACAATATCGCGCGCTGCGCGCACGCAGCGCTTCCGGTGCGCATCTATCTACCCACCGGCGCCACGTTCGCACCGCGTCCCGTGGTGGTGTATTTCCACGGTGGCGGCTTCGTCATGGGCGACCTCGACACCGGCGACGCACATTGCCGCATGTTCTGCGCCGGCGTGGGCTGTGTCGTGGTGTCGGTGAACTATCGTCACGCGCCCGAACATCCTTTTCCCGCGGCCACCGAAGACGCGTATGCCGCCGTGTGCTGGGTCGTCGACAATCTCGGCCGATGGAACGGCGACTCTGATCGGGTTGCCGTGGCAGGGGCAAGCGCCGGCGCCACGCTCGCCACCGTTGCCACGCATCTCGCGCGTGATCGCGGCGGTCCCCCGATCTGCTTCCAGTTGCTGCTGGTGCCGGGTACCGACATGGAACATGACTACCCGTCATATCGCGAAAACGCCGAAGGGTTCGGGCTCACGCGCGAGACGATGCGGTGGTTTGGCAAGCACTACTTTCCGGATCCCGCGCTCCGCCTGCATCCGCAGGCGTCGCCGCTTCGCGCAGCGTCGCTGGCGGGCCTGCCGCCCGCGTCCGTCCTCACGGCGCAATTCGATCCGATGAGGGACGAAGGTGAGGCCTATGCTCGAGCCCTGAGTGCGGCGGGTGTTTCCGTGCGACACCAGTGTTACGCCGGCTTCATTCACTTGCGGATTGGCCCGGGCGCCGACCGCGACATGTTGGAAGATCTGCGGTCGGCGTTCGAGCTGCCGCGCGCCAGGAGCAGTGCATGCCGAACATGAAAGCCGCCATCATCCACGCCTTCAATGAGCCGCTGAGGATCCAGGAAGTGCCGGTGCCCGAGGTGGTTCCGGGCCGCATTCTCGTCAAGGTTGTGTCGTCCGGCGTGTGCCATACCGATCTCCACGCCGCAGACGGGGACTGGGTTTTCAAACCGAAGCCGCCCTTCATTCCCGGCCATGAAGTCGTCGGGTTCGTGAGTGCCATCGGGGCGGGCGTGAAAAGCGTGAAGGAGGGTGATCGCGTCGGCGTGCCCTGGCTGCACACCACGTGTGGTCATTGCGAACATTGCATGAGTAGTTGGGAGACGCTCTGCGACCGCCAGCAGATCACGGGATATACCGTCAATGGCGGTTATGCCGAGTACCTGTTGGCTGATCCCGCCTACGTGGGTCGCCTCCCGTCGAATGTCGAGTTCTCCGCCATGGCGCCGGTGTTGTGCGCCGGGTTGACTGTCTACAAGGGACTGAAGCAGCTCGAACGCAAGCCCGGCGACTGGGTGGCGATCTCGGGCATCGGCGGCCTCGGCCACATGGCGGTTCAGTACGCCAGGGCGATGGGCTTCCACGTGGCAGCGGTCGACGTGGACGATACGAAGCTCGAGTTGGCGAAGAAGTTAGGGGCGGAGCTCGTTGTCAATGCGATGAACACGGATCCCGCGAAGGAATTGCAGCGTGCGTTGCGCGGGGCACATGGAGTGCTCGTCACCGCCGTGTCTCGCAAAGCGTTCGAACAGGCGCTCGGTATGCTTCACAAACGCGGCACGATGGTGATCGTCGGCCTGCCACCCGGCGAGTTCTCCCTGCCTATCTTCGATGTCGTGGGGAATGCGAAAACCATTCGCGGCTCTACCGTGGGCACGCGCATGGACTTGCAGGAAGCCATTGCGTTTGCGGCCGAAGGCAAGGTGCACACGGTCTACACCGAGGACAAACTCGAGAACATCAATGAGATCTTCGATCGCATGAGGAAGGGGGCGATCGAAGGGCGCGTCGTGCTGAAGCTCTAGCTCGACGCCGCCCAAGTATCAGAGCGCCGCGGCCCTGGATTGCTCGTGGTCCGTGGAGAATTCGCTCACCCACTGTCGCCACTGCGGGACGCGCGCGACCACCGCGGGCAGGTCCTTCGCCGGCACCGGTTTCGAGAAGAAGTACCCCTGTGCGTAGTCGCAGCCGAGGTGGCGCAATGTACGGGCCTGTTCGATCGTTTCGACGCCTTCGGCGACGGTGACCTTGCCGAGAACGTGGGCAATGGAAATGATGGCCTCGACCACCGAACGCGACGAGCGCTGGCTCGCGGACTCCATCACGAACGAGCGATCGATCTTGAGAACGTCGGTCGGCAATTCGCCCAGCACCGACATCGACGAGTAACCGGTACCGAAATCGTCGATGGCAATGCGCACGCCCGTCTGGCGCAACGTTTCGAGAAACTTGCTGACTTCGCGGGGATTGTCGGCGAGCGTCGATTCAGTGACTTCGATTTCCAGCGCCTCGGGGCTCATGGTATGGCGCAAGAGCGCATCGCCGATCTTGTTCATGAACCGTCCGTCGCGCAGCTGAAGCATCGAGACGTTGACGCTCAGTTGTCCGAGATCGACACCTTGCTCGCGCAGACTCCGGTACGTGGCGCAGGCTTCGTGCAGTACCCAGGCGCCGAGCTCGTCGATCAGGCCGCACTCTTCGGCCACGGCGATGAACTCGACCGGCGACACCGCGCCAAGCTGCGAATCTTCCCAGCGCGCGAGCGCTTCGACGCCGGCCAGCGATCCGTCATTGAGGTTGATCTTCGGCTGATACTCGAGGGTCAGCTCGCCCGCGAGCAACGCTGCACGCAATCGCTGCTCGATCAGCAACCGTCGCTGCGCGTCGCGGTTCATGCCTTCTTCGAAGTAGGTGATGCCACTGAAACCCGCGGCCTTCGACCGATACATTGCAATATCGGCGCTGCGAAGAAGACTTTCCACGTCGGCGCCATCCTGCGGATACACGGCCAGGCCGATCGATGCCTGCGCGAAACAGGTCGCGCCCTGGAGGTCGATCGGCTCTCGCAGCGCGGCCTGGAGGCGTTCGGCCAGCACGTGAGCCGGCTGCTCTTCGGGGGCCGTTGCAATCACCACGAACTCATCGCCGCCGAGCCGCGCCAACGTGTCGCTCTCGCGCAGCTGGGAAACCAGCCGTTGGCTGACGCCGATCAGAAGTGCGTCGCCCGCCGAGTGACCCATGGAATCGTTCACGTTCTTGAAGCGATCAAGGTCGATGTAGATGAGTGCGACCTTCTTGTGCGTGCGCCTGGCGTGCGCGATCTCACGCTCCAGGCGGTCCTTGAAGAGCTGCCGGTTCGGCAGGCCGGTCAGGCTGTCGTAGTACGCCTGCTTGAGCAGGGCAGCACGTCGTTGTTCGCTTCCAAGTGCCACCGCAAATCGCCGGGCGAATGCGCGCGCGTGACGCATGCTGCTGCCACGCGACTCCGGGTCGGCGAGCAGCAGGGCGCCGCGCAGAGTGCCTTCGACTTCGATGGGCAGCCCGAACAGCCGCTGGACGTTCGTGTGTCTGACGAACTGTTCCAATCCCGGCGTGCCAGCGTCGATCTTGCCCACCAGTGCATCGACCTTCAGCGCGTCGGTCTCCACGTGACTTACGGCGACCGGCGTGGACGAAGACCACCAGATCGTGATCAACCCGGTGTCGGCTGCAGTCACCGCGACGGCAACGACCGGCGCGCGCAACAGCGATGGGAGTGCGGGCAGAGTCCTTTGCACGAGGATGTGGGTCGAGGGATCTTCGAGAATCATGCGGTCGATTTGCGCCAGCGTGCGGAACAGATCGAACTGCCTCGAGAGGCTGCCCGTCATGCGGTTGAAGGCCTGCGCCAGGTTGCCGTACTCGTCCTTGCTGTCGATGGCGACAGGGCGATGCACGCCGCGACGTCCCATGTGTTCTACCGCGTCAGCGAGCAGCGCGAGCGGTCGATGGCTGCGACGGATCTGGATCGTGCTCAACAGGAAGGCGATCCCGATGCCGATGAGCGTGACGATCGGCAGTATCCGCTCGAAGGAGTGGAGTGCGCTGAGTGCAACCGAAGCCGGCTGCTCCGTCCGCACCGACCACGTGTCGGCGCCGTAGCGCGGAGCAAGGAACAGCGACCATTCTTCAGCCAGCGATGAGGTCTTGTCGCCCTGCTGAGTGTCATCGTCGCCCACGCATTGCAGTACCTCGGCGTTCGGCCCGCGGACGCAGATCCGCATCGAATCGAGATAGACGGCGTCAGGATCCCACAGGAACGATGGGTGCACGGCGGCGGTGATCTGCATCGTGCGAGTTCCGCGCGCGTGCAACACCGTGAGCATGACCCGCGTGCCATCCAGCGAGAGAGAAGTTAGACGCGCGTCCGGTGCGCCAGTGGGGGACGCATCTCCGGCGATGACGTCGACGACTTCGAAATGCGATGAGCGAAG
>Ga0315910_10003504_pt1 | contig 13327 bp, 14 predicted proteins | sample EdamamesoilMG_FD_204470 | JGI IMG/M metagenome (GOLD analysis project Ga0315910, IMG submission 204470) | Garden soil microbial communities collected in Santa Monica, California, United States - Edamame soil | ecosystem: Environmental > Terrestrial > Soil > Garden | place: USA: California... | reverse complement strand
GCTCTCGATCTCCTGCCGCTCCGCGTCGTCGAGGCTCCCCTTCCGGATGCTCAGGTAGCGCACCTCGTCGTCGTTGAGCCAGGGGAGGGCGGTGCCGTCGAGGGAGTCGTAGATCCGCTCCGCGAACTCGTGCAGGGCGTTGAAGTTCCCCTCGGCCAGCACCGTGGGCTCGTTGGACTCGAGCACCGTGTTGAGGAAGCGGTCGAGGACCTCGCGCTCCGCCTCGAACTTGCGCTGGATCTCGCGCAGGTGGGGCTCGAACCCCTCCCGGCCGTGCTTCTCGAGGAAGTCGGCGCGGGCCTTTTCGTACTGCCACTGCGCGGTACGGAAAAGGAAGGCCTGGCGCTGGCGGATGAGCCCGAGGTCGGCGGGGTAGAGCTTCTTCGCCTTCACCAGTACCTGTTCCCGCACGCCGACCTTGCCGAAGTCGTGCAGGAGCCCGGCGTAGCGGATCTCCCGGATCTGCTCCTGCGAGAACCGGGTGAGCCGGTAGGGGCCGTCCTGGGTCCGGTCGATCGCCCGGGCGAGCCCCACGGTCATCGTAGCGACCCGCATCGAATGGCCCGAGGTCGCCGGGTCGCGGGACTCGATCGCGGTCACCGAGGCCTTCACGAAGCCGTCGAAGAGCCGCTCGATCGACTCGTACAGCGCGCTGTTCTCGATGGCGACCCCGGCCTGGCTGGCCAGGGACTTCACCAGCTTCACCGTGTGCGGCGAGTAGGCCAGCACCTCGCGGTCCGCCACCGACGGATCGCTCAGCACCGAGTCGGCGACCCGCTTCCGGTTGATCAGCTGCAGCACACCGAGGACCTCGCCCTTGTGGCTGGTCATCGGGATGCTGAGCATCGAGCGGGTCCGGTAGCCGTAGCGCTGGTCGAAGGAGCGGTTGAACGAGTACTCGACGTCCGGCGGGAGCATGTACACGTCGTCGATGACCAGGGGGTCCGCCTCGGCCGCGGCGTAGCCGGCGATCGAGGAGTGGTCGATCGGGATCGTGAACTCGACCAGCGGGATGTCGGGGCGGCTGTGATTCTGCGCCAGCTTGAAGCGGAGCCGCTTGGCACCGGCGTCGTCGGCCTCCACCACGTAAAGGGAGCCGGCGTCGCTCTGGGTGATGCGGCGGGCCTGGGAGAGGATCAGCTCGAGCAGGGTGTTGTAGTTGCGCTCCGTGCTGAGCTTCATCCCGATCTCGGTGAGCTCGGCCACCTCGTTGCCGCGCTGCGCGCTCTCCGCGCGGACCCGGGCCACCTCGCGCCGCGCCGCCGCGGCCCGCCACCCGGCGCGGAGGGCGAGGAGGAGCTGGCGGGGGCCTGCCGGGTGCTTCACGAAGCCGGTGAGGGCGTCGGCGGGGAGCCCGTCGGGGAGGTCGGGCTCGTCGGCGCTGCCCAGGGCGATGATCGTGAGTCCCGCGTCGGCGTGGGCCTGGATGGTGGCGGCGGGCCAGGTGGCGCGGGCGGCGGGGTCGATCAGGAGGACCGCGGGGCGGTCGTCGGCGGGGAGCTCGGCCGGCGTGCGGACGAGCCGGGTCTCCACCCCTTCGCTGGCGAACGGCGCGGCGAGGGGGGCGGGGTCCCACCCGGGGGTGTGGCAGAGGAGGTACTTCACGGCGTGGCGCGCGCGGCGCTGTCGGCCGCCATCCGGGCGCGGACCGAGTCGGCATCCATCGGCTTCATCCCCGTGAGCATACGCATCGGGCGGCGGCTCATCTGGTCCATGAAGTACTCCAGTTGGAATCCGACGATCTTCATCTGCGCCACCGTGGCGCGGATGTCGGCGCGGTTCTCGCTCGCCATCTGCTGCGTGGTGTTGGTGAGCGTGTCGAGCCGGAGCAGGAGCTGGCGCGCGGCGCCGAGGGTCCGGGTCAACGAGTCCTGCAGCGGGCCGAATCCGGAGTCGGCGGTGGCCGCGATCGCCGCGGCGTGCCGCATCGTCGGCTCCAGGTGGCGGAGGCCCGCGTCCACCGCGGCGATGGAGCTCTGGATCCCCGGCCCGGCCCGGTCCACCTGGCCCCGCACCGAGCGCACCGTGCCGTCGACGTTCGCCAGGAGGCGGCGGGTGTCGGCGAGCACCAGGCTCACCTGCCGGGCCAGTGAGTCGGCCACCTCGGCGATCTGCCCGAGGGGGGAGGGGCGGGGGGCGCCGGTCAGCGTGTCCCCCTCCTCCAAGTTATCCCCTGAACCGCTGGTCGGGGTCTCGAGGGAGATCGCCTTCCCGCCGACGATGTTGAGGTCCGCGATCCGCGCGATCGTCCCGCGGGGGATCCGCACCAGGGAGTCGTTGGCGAAACGCTGGTCCAGCTCGAGCTGCACCAGGAAGGTCACGGGGCCGCGGCCCCCGACCTGCGGGCTGATGGAGGCCACCCGGCCGATCTCGAGCCCCTGCAGGAAGACCTTGGTGTCCCTGCTCAGCCCCTCGGCGCTGGTCGAGGTGGCGTAGAGGGTCCAGGTGCGCCGGTTCCACCCCTGGGTGAAGTAGATGGCGACGAGGAGCACCACGAGCGCGCCTGCGACGAAGACGCCGATCAGGGCGTCGGAGGTGCGTTCGGAGAGGTTCATGCGCGGAGGGGGGCGGGAGTCGCGCCGAGGCGGACCAGGCGTTCGACCCGGGGGCGGAGCATGGCCGGGAGGTCCTGGCCGGTGATGAAGACGGTGCGACGGCCGCCCTCCGCCACCTCCCCGCCGCGGGCCACTTCCAACAGCTCGGCGGCGACCCGCTCGGTGAGCCCGTCGAAGGGCTGGTCGAGCACCACGAGCTCGGGGTCGAACGCGAGCGCGCGGCCGAGGGCGGCGCGGCGGCGCTCCTCCTCGGTGGCGGCGGCGGGGCGGAAGTGCGCCACGGCCTTGAGCCGCAGCTGGGCGAGGATCACGTCGACGCGTCCCTCGATCTCGTCTGGCTGGAAGTCGCTCCCGAAGCGGAGCGGCAGGCGGATGTTGTCGCGGAGCGAGAGGTTCTGCAACAACCCGTCGCCCGCCGGAAGGTACCCTACGCGGCGGCGGAAGGCGAGTTGCTTGAGGCGCGAGAGGAGCGCGATCTCGGTCCCCCAGACGAGGGCCCGGCCCCCCGGGGCGGGGTCGAGCCCCAGGACCAGCGCCGCCAGGGCATCCACGCCGCTGGTGGCGTCGCCGATCACCACCACCGTCTCGTGGGGGCGCACCTCGAGGGAGAAGACCGCGTTCGGATCCGACCCCATCCGCGAGCCGCCGGGGAGGAGTCCGAGCGGGATCCCCTCGAACACGAGGGGGAGGGCCTCGTCGTTCATGCGCCGAAGAGGAGCATCAGCAGGGCGGTGATGATGAAGATGAGGGCGATCGAGGCCACGGTGCCGCGGGTCACCGCCTGCGGGATCTCGGTCGGACCCCGGGTCACCCTGAGCCCGTGGTAGCTCGGGAGGAGGCCGATCACCGTCCCGAACAGGATCCCCTTCACGACGGTGAGGATCACGTCGCGACCCTCGAGCGCGGTGAGGACGTTGGTGAGGTAGCGCGCCCCGCTCGCCTGGCTGGCGTAGGTCGCCGCGAAGCCGGAGAGGAGGGCGACCACGTCGAACAGGATGATCAGGATCGTCACCGAGACCACCGACCCGGCGAGGCGGGGGAGGACCAGGTAGTGGTACGGGTCGATCCCCATCCCTTCGAGCGCGCGGATCTCGCCGAGCACCGTGTTGGTCGCGAGCTCGGCGGTGATCGCCGTGCCCGAGCGGCCGGCGACGGCGAGGGCGGTGAGGAGGGGGCCCAGGAGCTGGACCACCGTCACCACCATCAGGGTGCCGACGAACTCGTTGAGCCCGGTGAACTGGTAGCTGGTGCGGATGACGACGAAGGAGAGCAGGGCGGAGAGGAGGACCACCAGCGGGACCGCCTGCAGGGCGGTGAAGCGGAGCTGGTTGAGGAGCACCCGCACCGCCACCCGGCGTCCCGCGCCGGGGAGGGTGGGGAGGGCCGCCATCGCCTCGAACGCGAATCGCGCCGGTCCTCCGAGAGCGGAGAACCGGCGCGTCGTGCCGCGACCGATGGCGGCGAAGACGCCGACCACTGGGGCGGTCAGTCCCCCCGGCTGGGGGCGGGGGCCGGGGTCGCCGGCGCCGGCGTGGTCCCCGGGGTCCCGCCGGTGCGGCGGAGCCCTTCCTCGGCCTGGGCGTACCCCGGGAAGGCGTCGGTCGCCTTGCGGTAGTACTCCGCGGCCTTCGGCTTGTCACCGCGATCCTCGTAGAGCAGCGCGCGGCTGTAGAAGGTCAGCGCGTCGGTCGGGACGTTGCGGCGCTCGGCGGCCTGTGCCACCTGCGTCGGCAGGGCGGGGAGGTTCACCCCGGCCATCAGCTTGGTCGCGACGTTCTGGAAGATCTTGTACATCTGCCGGCGGTCGCGGAGGTTCTCGTCGTTGCTGACGACCTTCACGATCTCGCTGGTCTCCACGTCGATGATCCGCGCCGTGACGCGGAAGTCACCGTAGTTGTCCATGAACGAACCGGTGACCATGTACCGGGCGCCGACCAGCTTGCCGATGCGGGCGGCGGTGTTGCCGTCCACCCGGCCGTCGCGGGCCAGGTTCTGTTCGGTGATGATCTGGTTGATCGCCGCGCGGTCCACGATGCGGACGGCGGGGTTCTGGGCCAGCTCGTCGATCAGCACCGCCGCGATCCCGCCGCGGAGCGCGTCGAAGTCCTCCTTGTCACGCCCGTAGGATCCGCCGTTCTCGAACGGCAGTACCGCCATCCCGGGCCGGGTGTCCCGCGAGGCCGTCTGCTGCGCGACGACGGGGGTCGCCGCCGCGAGGGCCAGCAGGAGGGTGAGCACGCGCTTCATGGTCGCTCCCTGTCAGAGAGTAAAGGTCAGGCCTTCCATCGCCGCGTCGACCACCAGGGTCGGCGCACTCCGCATCGCGGAGGCACGGGCACCGCTCAGGAGGCGGTCCACCGCAGCGTCATCGTTGTCCGGCTCGTGATGGAAGAGTACGAGCCGCTTCGCCCTGCATTCCGCCGCCAGCGCGACCGCTTCGGCGGGGCTCGAATGGCCCCACCCCGCCCGCGTCCGCAACAGGTCGTCGGAGTACATCCCGTCGTGGATCAGCAGATCCACCCCTTCGAGGAACTTCACGAGCCGGGACCGCCAGTCCGCCGGCACGTCATAAGATCCACCCGGACCCAGTTCGTTGTCTGTGACGTAGGCCATACTGGCCCCACCTTCCTGCGGCGTCAAACGATAGGCAAGGGTCGTACCCGGGTGCCGGAGTTGCAGCGTTTCAACCTGAAACCCATCGACATCGAATTTCGCCCCCGGTCGGATCTCGGTCACCTTCAGCTCGGCGGCCAGCGCCTTCAGCGGGATGGGGAAGACCGCCGGATGGTTCTGGCGCTCCAGGATGGTCTCCAGCGACACATCCTCCTGCGAGGTCCCGAAGATCCGGACCTTGTTCCCGGGACGGAACAGGGGCTTGAAGAACGGCAGTCCCTGGATGTGGTCCCAGTGGGTATGGGTGAGCAGGATCTCGAGGGTGAGCGGCCCCTTTGCCGCGCCGTCCACCGCGAGCCCGAGCGGGCGGATGCCGCTCCCGGCGTCGAGCACCACCAGGCGATCGCCGCCGGCGGCCACGCTGACGCACGGGGTATTGCCGCCGTAGCGTGCGGTGTGTGGGCCCGGGGTCGGGATCGACCCGCGGGTCCCCCAGAAGGTCACGGTATAGGGCACAGGATTCCGAGGAAGACCAGTCGCACAATCTGGGGCAGGCGCCGTCGGCGCGCCGCAGGGAGCGTCACGGGGTGCCGGTGATGCCCCTCACGACCGCCGCGACAGGGCACCGAGCCCCGGGCGGTCGGTCAGGGTGATGTCCTGCCGGGTCACGGCCACGAGGCCGCGGTCCTGGAGCTCCCGCATGGTCCGGGAGACGGTCTCGCGGCTGGAGCCGATCATCTGCGCGATGGTGGCGTGGGTGAGCTTCCGGGTGATCCGGTCCCCCCCCTCCTCGTCGGCGAGGCGCACCAGGAGCTCGGCCACGCGCCCGTTCACGTCCAGGAGCACCAGGGAGCCGATCTGGTCGTCCGCGCGGCGCAGGCGGCGCGAGAGCTCGCGGAGGAGCGCGATCGCCACCTCGGGAGAGTTGCGGAGCCGGGCCCGGAAATCCTCGCGGCGGAGGGCCAGCACGGCGCTGTCCTCCATCGCGATGACGTGGGCGGAGCGGGGTTCGTCATCGAGGAGCGCCATCTCCCCGAAGAAGGTCCCCTCGCCGAGCACCGAGAGGATCACCTCGCGGCCATCCTCGCCGATCAGGACCACCTTCACCTGCCCCTTGGCCACCACGTACAGGGCGTCGCCGGGGTCGTCCTCGAAGAGGATGACGCTCCCCTTGGGATAGCTCCGCTCCCGCATCAGGTCGCCGAATGGGACGACCTCGTTCTCGGGGAGCCCCTGGAAAAGGGGGACCTTCTGGAGGATGGAGATGGGGAGGACCGCCAAACACGCCTCGTGGGTCGGGTCAGAAAGCTGGAAGTTGCGGGAAATACGTTACTTAGCGCGTGCCGGGGGGGCAAGGTGGGCGCAGGGGCGGGGGGACGCGGGGGCGCAGGGAAGGAGGTCCTGACCGGAGGGCCCGACCCCCGACCCTCCGCCGCTGCGACCCTGCGCCGACCTACCGTAGAGTGAGCTAAGTCGTTACTATTCCCGGCTCTACACCACCGCCGGTGACCCCGCCCAGAGGGGGCGAGGACCGCGGGACACCACGAGGAGCAGTCCATGAAGCCGAACATCCATCCCCAGTACAAGTCGCTGACCGTCTCCTGCCAGTGCGGGAACAAGTTCGAGACCCGTTCGACCTCGGACTCGCTCAGCGTCGAAGTCTGCGCGCTCTGCCATCCGTACTTCACCGGGAAGCAGCGCCTGATGGACACCGCCGGTCGCGTCGATCGCTTCCGCCGGAAGTACGCCGGCAACGCCGAGGCCGCAAAGGCCTGATCCATGGACGCCCGACTCCGCCAGGCGCTGGCCCGGGCGGAGGAGGTCGCCCAGCGGCTGGCCGACCCCTCGGCCGCGAAGGATGCCGCAGCGTTCCAGACGCTCGGCCGCGAGCATGCGCGGTTGGAGCCGATCGTCCGGACGGCGGAGCGGGTGGAGCGCATCCGGGATGAGTACGAGCAAGCTCGGGAGATGGCCCAGGAGGCCGATCCCGAGCTTGTGGCGTTGGCGCGCGCCGACCTGCCGCGGCTGGAGTCGGAGCTGGGCCGTCTGGAGCGGGAGCTGCAGGAGCTCCTCATCCCACGCGACCCTCTCGACGACCGCGACGCGATCGTCGAGATCCGCGCCGGCACCGGCGGGGACGAGGCCGCCCTCTTCGCCGCCGACCTGGAGCGGATGTACCGGCGCTTCGCCGAGCGGAAGGGGCTCCGGCTCGAGGGGATCTCCGCGAGCGCCAGCGAGCTGGGAGGCTACCGCGAGGTGATCTTCGCGGTGCGAGGCGCCGACGCTTTCGGGCAGTTCCGCCGCGAGGCGGGGGTGCACCGGGTGCAGCGCGTCCCCGCCACCGAGACCCAGGGGCGCATCCACACCTCCGCCGCGAGCGTCGCGGTCCTCCCCGAGGCGGAGGAGGTGGACGTGCAGATCAACCCGCAGGACCTCCGGATCGACGTGTTCCGCTCGTCGGGCCCCGGGGGGCAGAGCGTCAACACCACCGACTCCGCGGTGCGCATCACCCACCTGCCGAGCGGGCTCGTGGTATCGCAGCAGGACCAGAAGTCGCAGCTGCAGAACAAGCTGAAGGCGCTGGAGGTGCTCCGCGCCCGGCTCCTCGACAAGATGATCGCGGACGTGGAAGCGGCGCGGGCCAAGGACCGGAAGGCGATGGTCGGCACCGGGGACCGCTCCGCCAAGATCCGCACCTACAACTATCCGCAGAACCGGGTCACCGACCACCGGATCGAGCTCTCGCTCCACAACCTCGACGACGTGATGAACGGGCAGATCGACCCGCTGGTCGACGCGCTCCGCGCCGCGAGCCGCGAGGAGGCGAACGTTGTCGCCTGAGCTCCGGGTCACCGTCGGCGGGCTCCTCACCGAGGGACGCACCCGGCTCCGCGAGGCGGGGATCGAGGAGGCGTCCCGCGAGGCCGGCCGGATCTGGGCCGACCTGGCGCGGATCCCGACCGGGGAGGCGTGGCTCGGACGGGAACGCCGGGCCACCGACGCGGAGGCGGAACGCTACCTCCGCGCGGTGGAACGACGCGCCGCGGGCGAGCCGCTCGCCTACGTCACCGGGTGGACCGGGTTCCGGCGGCTCTCCGTGCGCACCGACCGGCGGGCGCTCATCCCGCGCCCGGAGACCGAAGGTCTCGTCGAACTGGTGCTGGCGCGGCGTCCGGACGGAACGGTCGCCGACATCTGCACCGGGACGGGGTGCGTCGCCCTCGCGCTTGCGGATGAGGGGCGCTACGAGATGGTGCACGCGGTGGAGTTCGACGCCGAGGCGTATGCGCTGGCCGGGGAGAACATCCGCGCGAGCGGTCTCCGTGTCCGGCTCCACAGAGGCGACCTGGTGGCCCCGCTCCAGGGGCTTCGGCTCGACGCGCTGGTCGCGAACCCGCCGTACATCGCCGAGGCCGAGTATGCGGCGCTCGACGGGTCGGTGCGGGAGTGGGAGCCCCGGGCCGCGCTCGCGAGCGGGACCGATGGACTGACCCACACCCGGCGACTCCTCGAGGAGGGGCGGGAGGTGCTGGGGACCGGGGGGATCATCGCCTTGGAGCTCGATGCCTCCAGGGCGGCCGCGTCGGCGGAGCTGGCGCGGACATTCGGGTGGACGGACATCGCCGTCCACCGTGACCTGTACGGCCGCGAGCGGTATCTCACCGCCCGGCGAGGCGAGGAGTGAGGCGATGCTGTTCGAACGTGCGGAAGACCTGGGCCGCCTGATCGGCCAGACCAACGAGGCCAAGGCGCTCCGGCGTGCGGAGGAGGCGCTCCGCGCCGACGAGACCGCCCGCGGACACCTGGAGAAGATGCAGACCCTCGCCCGGCAGATGGACCAGCTGATGGCGCAGGGACAGATGCCCGAGGAGGCCGCCGCCCAGGAGTACGAGACGTCGGTGCGTGCCTTCGAGCTGTCTCCGACCGGCCAGGCGTACATCGTCGCCCGCCAGAACTTCGAGAAGGTGATGGCGAAGGTGAACGAGGAGATGGCGAAGGGGATCGAGAAGGGCGCCACCAGCAACATCATCACCCTGGGCTGATCGTGGCCGCCGGGTGCTTCATCGTCATCGAGGGGCCGGAAGGGGCCGGGAAGTCGACCCTGATCCGGACCCTCGGCGCGCGCCTCGCGGCGGCGGGACGGAAGCACTCGCTCTGGCGTGAGCCGGGGGGGACCCCGCTCGCCGAGGCCGCGCGGCGTGCGGTGCTCGACCCATCGCTCCACGCGGGGCCGGTCTCCGAGCTCTTCCTGATGCTCGCTGCCCGCGCCGACCTGGTGACGAAGGAACTCCGGCCGCGGGTCGAAGCGGGTGAGGTGGTGATCGCCGACCGGTACGACCTCTCCACGATGGCGTACCAGGTGGCGGGACGGGGGTTGGACGAGAGTGCGGTGCGGACCGCGAACGCCCTTGCGACCGGCGGGCTTCGCCCTGAGGTGACCTTGGTGCTCGACCTGGAGGTCGCCGCCGGGGTGGCGCGCCAGCGCGCGGCGGGGAAGTCGCCGGATCGGATGGAGCTGGAGCAGGAAGGGTTCCACCAGCGGGTGAATGCCGCGTACCGCGGCGCCACCGGGCCGGGGGTCGTCCACATCGATGCCGCCGGGGCCGCTGAGACGGTCGCCGAGGCCGCCTGGGCCGCGCTCCGGCGTGCCCGCCCTGATATCTTCGAATAGGCAATGACGATGCGCTCCCGCTGGTTCCCGCTCCTCACCGTCGCCGCCCTCTCCTGTTTCCTCGGGGGGTGGCTCGTCGGCCGTGGAGGGAGGGGAGATCTCGCCGGGGAGCGGCTCTTCCGCGAAGTGATGTCGCGGGTCAGCTCCGCCTACGTCGATACCCTCTCCGAGGGGACGCTCTACGAGCGCGCCGCCGACGGCCTGGTCCGCTCGCTCGAGGATCCGTACACCGTCCTCCTCCGCGGAGAGGACTACGACGGCCTCCGCGAGGCGACGAGCGGCAACTTCGGCGGGATCGGGATCCAGATCGACGTGCGCGACGGGTGGATCACCGTGGTGGCCCCGCTCCCCGACACCCCCGCCGACCGCGCCGGGATCGGCACCGGCGACCGGATCGTCGAGGTGAACGGGGAGAGCACCAAGGATTGGAACAGCGACGCCGCACTCCGCCACCTCCGCGGGGAACCGGGGACCAAGGTGAAGGTCGGGGTGCGCCACGCCGGTCGCGAGGGGACGGTCACCTACGAACTCACCCGCGCCGAGATCCACGTCCGGTCGGTCGCCCCTGGGGTACTGCTGGAGGGGAAGGTGGGGTACGTCGCCCTCAACCCGGTCGCCGATTCCTCGTCGGACGAACTGGCCCGTGAGGTCGCGAAGCTGGTCGAAGGGGGTGCCACGGGGCTGGTCTTCGACCTCCGCAACAACCCCGGCGGGCTCCTCACCGAGGGAGTGAAGGTCTCCGACCTCTTCCTCGCCCAGGGGCAGCAGATCTTGAGCACCCGCGGCCGCGCGCGCGGCACCACCGCCAGCTGGGCGGACGAAGCGGCGGAGCGGTGGCCCGACCTCCCGATCGTGGTCCTGGTGAACGAGGGGACCGCGAGTGCCGCGGAGATCATCGCCGGGGCGCTGCAGGACCACGACCGGGCCGTGATCGTCGGCACCACGACCTTCGGGAAGGGGGTCGTGCAGACGGTGTTCGACCTGGGGGACAGCACGGCGCTCAAGATCACGACCTCACGGTGGTACACCCCATCGGGACGCCTCATCCAGCGCCGCCACGACAGCGACTCGGTCCTTACCGATTCCACCAAGGCGCCGCGGGACACCACGATCCATCGCACCGACGCCGGCCGACCGGTGCGGGGCGGGGGCGGGATCGTCCCCGATCTCCACGTCGAGGACGCGACCCTCGGCGCCGGGGCCCGGAAGCTCGCCGAGGCGCTGGGAAGCAGGTTCGCCGACTTCCGCGACGTCACTACCGCCTATGCCCTCGAACTCCGGGAGCGGAAGACCGTCACCAGCGAGCAGTTCACGGTCACCGACGCGATGCGGACCACCGTCCGCACCCGGCTCGTGGCGCGCGGGGTCCGGATCGACGACGCGACCTGGAGCGCGGGACGTCCCCTGGTGGACAACTGGCTCTCCGCGGACATCGCGCGCTACGTCTTCGGCCGGGAGGCGGAGCTCCGCCGCCGCCGCGCCGACGACCCGCAGCTCCGCGCGGCACTCGGGCTCCTGAGCAGGGCGCGGACGCCGAAGGCGCTGCTCGAAGCGGTCCCCGCCGACACCACCCGTCCGTGAGCATCCTTCCCCGCGTCGCCATCATCGGGGCGGGGAAGCTCGGCACCGGCCTCGCCCGCGCCCTGGAAGGTGCGGGCTCTCTTGTCACCCTCCTCGGGCGGGATCAGGGGAGCTGGGGACGGGGGATCGCCGACCGGGAGATCGTCCTCCTCGCCGTCCCCGATGACGCCATCGGCGAGGCAGCGGGACAGCTCGCCGGGATCGCGGAGATCGGGACCGACCTGGTGGTGCTGCATACCTCGGGCGCACGCGATCGTGCCGCCCTGGCTCCCCTCATCGGGAAGGTCGGGGGACTCGGCTCCTTCGCGCCGGCGCAGAGCGTCGCCGACCCCGCGACGGCGCTGGAGCGTCTCCGCGGGGCGTTCGTGGTGCTCGAGGGGGATCCGGTGGCGATCGCGGCGGGGAAGCGGCTCGCGATCACCCTGGGAATGCGGCCGGCGGAGATCCCGGGAACGGCGAAGGTGGCCTACCACGCCGGGGCGACGATGATCGCCAACCTCGGCGTGGGGCTCGCGGGGATGGCGGCCCGGGTGGCGTGGGAGGGTGGGGTCCCGGCCGAACTCGCGGCGGAGATCTACTTGCCGCTCTGGCGCGGGGCGGTGGCGAACGTGGAGGAGCTGGGTGCGGTCGCGGCCCTCACCGGACCGGTACGGCGCGGGGACGTGGAGACGATCCGCAGGCACCTGGAGGTGCTCACGGGGAACGAGCGGGGGGCGTACCTGGCGCTTTCGAGGGAGGCGCTGAGGCTGGCGCGGGCGTCGGGGCTCGAGGAGACGAAGGCGGCCGCGGTCGAAGCGATCCTCGAGGGCTAGGAGGGGAGGGGATGAAAAAGGCGCGGACCATCGGTCCGCGCCTTCGTCGTTCAGGGGAGCCCCACCCCTTACTGGTCGACGACCCGGACGTCCGTGGGGACCCGGAAGCGGAAGGTCGAAGCGGAAAGGGTGCGTCCGGTCCGGACATTGCTCAGGACCAGTGTCCGCTTGTTCCCGGAGCGCTCGAGGATCTCGATCCGCCGTGGGAGCCCGTCACGACGCGCAAAGGTCACCGTCGCCTCGCGGAAGGGGAGGGTCGAGTCGCGGGGAGTGAGGAGGACCACGTCCGAGCCGCCGCGCGCCGTGTCGCTCCGCACCAGGCGTGTCGCGTAGCGCTCGGAGGGGCGGTCCAGGAGCCAGGCGACGAGGTTCGGGGCCCCGGGCCCCTTCGGCTGCGCCATCCGGATCACCTGACCCGGGGTGGTGCTCGGGGTGTAGACCCAGAACTTGGTCCCGTCCATCACCAGCGCTTCGCCGCTCGGGTCGGAGAAGCGCATCGCGAAGCGGTCCCCTCCCTGTTGCGCGAGGCGACCCCGGCTCCGGAAGGTGCCGATCATCCGGTCTTCGATGGTCTGCTGGAAGTCGGCCTCGAGGGAACCCGCGGCCTGGTAGACGGAGGCGGCGCGGTTCACGATCGCTGCAGCGGGCGGCGCGGATTGGGCGGAGAGTCGCAGGGGCGCAGAGGCGCAGAACAGCAGGATCACTGCCATCCACGCGCCCTGCGACCCTGCGACCCTTCGACCCTGCGTCAACGACGCACCCCCGCCGGCTCAGCGACCCGGCGTCCGATCACCTCGGAGATCGCCCGGACCTCGCGCATCATCTTCTCGAACTGCTCGGGGTTGAGCGTCTGCGCCCCGTCCGACATCGCCCGCTCCGGGGTGGGATGCACCTCGACCAGGAGCCCGTCCGCCCCCGCCGCGACCGCCGCGCGCGCCATCGGGGGGACGAACTCGCGGAGCCCGGTGCCGTGGCTCGGGTCGGCGACGATGGGGAGGTGGGAGAGCTTCTTCACCACCGGGATCGCCGAGAGGTCGAAGAGGTTCCGGGTCTGGGAGTCGAAGCTCCGGATCCCCCGCTCGCAGAGGATCACG
>Ga0315910_10003503_pt1 | contig 13333 bp, 3 predicted proteins | sample EdamamesoilMG_FD_204470 | JGI IMG/M metagenome (GOLD analysis project Ga0315910, IMG submission 204470) | Garden soil microbial communities collected in Santa Monica, California, United States - Edamame soil | ecosystem: Environmental > Terrestrial > Soil > Garden | place: USA: California... | reverse complement strand
TTCAGGCAAGTTTGCGACTCCACCCAATGACAGCCAGCGTTGCTGCTGCGTCGCAGCCACCCGCCAGCTCTCCGCCATGTTGCTGTTCAGGAGCCGGAGAACGAACGATGTGTCGATCCCGTCCAACGCGTGTTCGCCATCGCCCAGACTGCATTTGAGCAATGAATCCACGGCGGGGAGTTGCGCGAGCCAAGCATATTTGTCCTCGCGATGGGCAAACACGAGTTTGCTCTTGGCGCGGGTGCATCCCACGTAAAGCAGTCGGAGATTCTCATTGCTGTCCCTGTCGGCGCGTTCCTGGCCCTCGGCTGACGCCAGCGCTCGGTCTTCAAGGCCGCTTCCCGAGCGCATTTTTTGGAATTCGCCTTCCGTCTTTCCGAACGGCCAGGTCCAGGATCGCAATGTCCGTCCTGCCAACGGATCCGCATCCGTTTTTCCACCTCCTGTGACAACCGGGGACCACATGTCAGGCGAGCGGGAAGAATCCAATCCGCTGAGCACGACCACCGGCCATTCCAACCCTTTCGCCGAGTGGTAGGTCGTCAACGTCACCGCGTCGTGTCCCTGCGGTGGGTAGCAGAGATCAAGCTTCTCCTTTTCGAGATGCTCCAAATAGAGAATCAACCCGCTCAACGTTGCGGCCTCGCCTGCTTCGAAGGCGGACTCCTCATACTCGCGGCTGTGACGCAGCAGCGAGTCCAGGTTCGAGCAGCGTCGAGCGGGATCACGCCATTTGGCCACCAGTGCCGGGAGCCCCAGAGCTTCGAGGACTTGCGGCACGATTTGCGCCGGTGACAGGAGCGAACGATCAATCTCTCCAATGCGGGCAAGGCGCTGATCACCTTCCCAAGGCTGGCAAAAGCTTGCGTCATCGCTTGCCTTCGCGGCGGCCAGAGCGAGGAGACGCTCTGCGATCCAATCAGGAGTGTCCTTTTCGGGATCTCCCATGATGTGGACGACGGTTGCAGCAGCAAGGGAGTCGCTTCGATCCGCCACGAGGCGCAAGCCGGCCAAGACCGTCGCACCCTCGCGCGTGGCCAACAGGCCCGGGCTCTCCAGCAGGCACGGAATGCCAAGGTCTCCAAGTGCCGCGGCGATCGGCTTGAGGAGGCGGTTGGTTCGCTCAAGGACGGCAATGTCACCGAAGCGTATCCCTTCCGCTTTCAACCTGGCGATTCCGCAAGCGAGTGCGGTCGCGTCATCCGTTTGATTCTTCGTGTCAAACACCCACCGCTCCAATCCCCGCGGGACGCTGGGCTTCTGGGCCTCCTGCCGGGCGTCGTCTCCCAACACGGGCGCGAAGACGGTGCCGACAAACTGGACCAGTCCGCGCTGGCTGCGGTAGTTGTGGGGCAGTTCTTCCCGCGTGGCGTCAGCCGTGTCATTCCAGAGGTCGTTGACCAGCTTCGGGTCCGTGTCGCGGAAGCCGTAGATGGCCTGTTTGGGATCGCCCACCCAGCGACTGCGAGGGGAGATACGCCGCAGCCGCTGAAAGATTGCGAGCTGCAGCGGGTTGGTGTCCTGAAATTCGTCAACGAGAACCAGGTCGAAATCTTCTCCCAAACGAGCCGCGAGAGTCTTATCATCAAGAAGTCGAAGGAGCAGAATTTCCAAGTCGGTGAAATCGACCAGTCCGCGCTCGGATTTGTAGCGTTTGTATTCTGTATCCAGCCGATTCGTTTCCTCTGTCAGGAGCCTCGAAAACTCCCTGACATCTGCGAGCAGCCTGGGATTGCGGCACACGTCAGCGGCATGATTTCTCAGAGGATCCAGCATCGCGTCGGCACCAGACCTCTTCCCCGCAGCAATCTTTAGGGCCTCGATGTAGCTGCCCCAAAGCGGCAGGTTCTTTGATTTCAACTGTCGAAGCTTCTGACGCGCCTTGTCTGTCGTCTGGGTATCGTCCACCAGGTTTCCGATGTTCGCCAACGCCGCTTCAGCGAGTTCATGCAATCGACCAATCGGCGGCTCCTCGGTCGAGGCCCCGCCGGGAGCCAGCAACTCACAGACCCGCGCCGCGCTGGCCGTCATCTGAGCCGCGAATTCATCGTCAGCGATCCGATTACCCCGTTTCGAAGCCAGCAGGCCCAATATGCGCTGAGGCAAATCATCGAGGCCCAGACGTTCAGCGAGGTCGGTGAGCGGCTGCCACGCCGCGCTGGGCAGCGCCCCTAGAAGATGGCCCAACGCCCGCTCGCTGGCAGACTCCGTTACGACTTCCAGGCGCGGTGACAACCCGAGTTCGAGCGCGTAGCGTGACAAGAGCCGATGCGCCACGCTGTGCACGGTGCCGATGGCCGCCAGTTCCAGCCGCTCGGCATTCCGGCCGGCCGCCAGCCGGTCAGCTGTTCCCGCCAACAAATTCGCCTGCATGCGCCCCTTGAGCTCTGCCGCAGCCTTCTTCGTGAACGTGGTGGCAAGGACACGCGCAGGGTCCAGGCCGGTTCTGACCGCCTCGTCCACGATGCGGCAGAGATCGGTCGTCTTGCCGGAGCCGGCGCCCGCGCGAACCAGTTCGAGGGTGTTGCTCATGTCGTTTCCTCCAGGCCGCAGATACGCGTGAAATCACAATAGCGGCAGACCTCCTGCACTTCGTCGGCCTTGGGCTCCTCTTTGAGCACGATCGTCGCGCCCGCCGGCCACTCGGATGAATCTTGAAGCGGACGGGCGGGAACGGGAGCACCCGACGTCAACCACTCCCCGGCAGCTTCGACGGCGTCGGAGAACTTCTGCCACACCGTTTGAATCGCCGGTGCGCTGATGCCGGCGTGCTGGGCGGTCCCATGAACGGCGCTGCCGGAGGGGGTGAAAAGCAGGCCATCGGAAAGAACCAGGTAAGCGACGGCTGGAAAGGCGCCGGCTGCCGTCGAGCGCCCATAGGCGTAGGTGGCAAGCTGCACGGCCCGCCCTTCCGCGATCAGTGCGTGATACTTGGACCGTCCGCCATACTTGAAATCGATGATGGCTTCTTCGCCGTTATTCCTCTTGGCCACGCAGTCTATCCAACCGTTCAGCGGCTTGCCGAACGCATTGCCGGCCAACGCTACTTCGATTCCAACAACTCGATAACCGCCGCTGGCCAGGGTGCTGACAAAAATGCGGGTGGCGTTTTCGATCTGGCTGCGAAGTCGTTGTCGTTCGAGATATTTGTTGGGTTGGGCCAGCGGCGCCGCGTCGAGAGGCAATCGTTCGTCAAACACAGCGAGCGCCTGCGCCACGGCGGCGTCGACCGCGGGCAACTCACCTCCTCCACCGAAGACGCGCTCGAAAATGCTGTGGCAAAAAGTTCCCTTGAGCTGGTGATCGTCGGGGAGTTCGGCCATTGAACCTGGTCGAATCTTCGCCGGGTAGTGGAGGGCCCATTTGAGCGGACAGGCGAGCCGATCATGCAACTCGCTGGCCGAGACGGTATCGTGATCTGAAAGCAGATTGGCTGGAATGTTCCAGAGTGGCCGTGATTTTTGCGGAGGTTCGATGACGACGTCGTGATGCTCAAATTCGAATGGTGCGAGAGCAGTCGCATCGCCGGTCATCACCAGGTCTTCGAGGACGGGGGGTTGTTCGGCCTCTGGCTTCGGGAGCAAGCCACGAACTGCGAGCCAGAGGGGGTGCCATCTTTTTTCCAAGTCCTGAGGCAGGACTACGGCAAGGAAGGATTCCTTCACCTGGCAGTAGCCGCGTGTTTCAGCAGAACGAAGCGAGGAGAGCAGCTTGCTACCATCATCCATCAGCACACCCGCGGCTCTCAACTCGCGTACCTGACCTGCGGACCAGCGGCAGCCGGCAGTATCCTCTGTTCCTGGGCCGAGCCAAATCAGCCGGTCACACGGCCCATCAATCTCGGAGAGCGATCTCACCCGGACAGGGCCTCCCTCCGCTTCAATGAACGGGTTGGTTTCCGCTCCGTTGGCGAGCGCCTCTTCAAGCAGTCGTGCCAATTGCGGCTCTGACAGTGACGCCCCCTGACACTCCGCCAATTCGCCGAGCAGGGCCGCCTGTCCCGCCGCGGCGTGCAATGCTTCGATCAATTCCGGGGGCGCTTCCGCATCCTGCTCCAGCAACGCCGCCCGGCCCGCAGCCCACCTGGCCACCAGCCCGCAGCGGGTGCGGATGAACCGTGATGCCATGTCGCTTCCTCTTGGAGTGCGATCACAGTGAAACCAGGCCTCCAGTCGCTCGCGCAGTTCACCTTTGGGATCAGATTCTTCACTGCAGAGGTCCGCCATCGCCTGATCCCACTCACCGCTTCCCAGGCCCGGCTCGCGGGTCAGGGCGTTGGCCAGCTTGAAGGCGACTTTCCGGGGAATTGGGAGCACGGGCAGTGTCAGGAATCCGAGCAGCACCTGCGGGTCCACTGGCGCCCAACCAAGGGCCAGGCTCAACGGCAAAACCTGCAAAACAGGATGCGCCCGCGACCAGGCCGACGCTCCGGTTGTCGGTAGGCCGATCCGGCTGAGGCACGCGTCTAACCGCAAGGCCAATTCGTCATCTTCACAACAGACCACCGTGGTCGAAAGTTTGTCCCGAGACTTCGCTAGGGCGGCGGCGATGAATTCGACGGCGGCAGCTTCGCTACGGGTCCGGACATGACGGAACGTTGCATCCGGTCCAACCTCCGTCATTGCTCCGCCCAGCAGAAAGCTCTGCGCCTTCTGCAAGGCCGAATCCTTGGGCGCATGAGCGATCTGCTCCGGCGCACCGACCACATTCATTCTTGCCAAAACCTTTTGCCAGACCGGGGGCCATGCATCCTTCGCATCGTGCAACAGGCAACGATGCGGCGGCAGAGCCTGCCCGGCATCTAGGGCATCACGCACCCGCTTCAGGCGCTCCGCCTCACCGGGAAACTGAAACGTCCTGCCGGCCACGACCAAGGCCAGGGCTCGAACCAGCACCGGATGCGCGTCGGAATCTGCCTCAGCCCAGCCCGACAAGAGCAACTCATCGCGTCTGGAAAGCAGCTCGGAAGCCGTCGCCCAACGATCCGCCTTGAGGCTTTCCGCGAACAGCGGATGTTTCGCGGCGCCCAACGCCGTCGCGAATTCTGAAACGCGGCTGGCTTGGTGAATCCGGGCCATGGGAAGTCCCAACTGGGTCTCGATCCATTCGAGCAACGTCTCAGGACCGCCGCAGTAATCGTTCAGACAACTGCGCCTCCAAATAGGGCGAACAACACCCGGGGAGAGCCGGATCATCAATTGTGCGCCTTCGTCTCTGGTCATGATTCGGTTTCTCCGGTGATGATTGTCCACACGGCGGTGCACTTCTCTTTCGACTTACCGTCGCCGTCTTCGATTCTGGCGAGTTCGTCCAGTTCGTCTTTGGTGCGGCGCGGGTCCATTTCTTTCAGGATGGCGTCGCCGAAAATATCCATTGCGGCTTGGAATTCCGGCTCCTTGAAGGAGAGACCGGAGAGCCGGCGCGGGAAATAGGGGTTGGTCAGGGACTCGCGCATGTAGCGAGGAAAATGACAACACTTCGCGTCTGCCAGGGCTGGGGCGAGGCGGGTCATTGCGGTTACGGCTGTCATGTTCTGATTCTTGTGAGAATAGTTCGTAATGTCACCCTGCAATCTGCGTCGCGAGGCTGCATTCAAACTTCGGATCGAGATATCTGTCGATTCCTCCGGTCATTAAAACGGTAGTCCGTTTCTTTGTGTTCTTTTCATCCGGGAAGAAGACGATTCGGCGGTCGTGAAAATCTTTTCGGCCCGGCCCAAATGAGGGAACAAGTTCAAAGGCAAAGTCAGTGCCTTTAGCCTTGAGCCATTTTCCCAAATCCTGAAGCAATAGCTTTTGCGCAGGGTCTTCTTCAAGTCGGGTGCGCAGTATCAGCTTCTTTGGAGCTTTGGAGATGATTGGAAACAAGGTTTCAAGAAACCGCTTCAACTGCTTGTAATTCCACTCGCTCTTTGTCGCGAATGGATCTTCAAGTCGAATGAGGGCGAACACCTTGCCTGCGCTGAAGTTGAAGTCGCGTTGAAAATCTCGTGGTGCTCCTGCGGCGTAGTTTACGAGAGCCGTGTCTTTCGGCAGCTGGAGTGCTTTTGCACTGACCGCGATCCAACCGGAGCGCATGGCATCCAATGTCTCCGCGCCCGGGAGCGGCGCTTTCCAAATCGGATTTGGCAGGGGCTGATCCAAGAAACCGTCACCTGCGAGGCTGGTGCTCAAGTAAGCGTGTCCACTGCTCTTGCCAGGATAGACGATCGCTCGTGGCCATTGTTTTGGGTCAAAACTCACAGGCAATCGCCAGAGTTTCAGGCGACCATCATCCATGCAGGTCTTGAGGCGTTCAGCGATCCAGATGCTGTTCGGAAAATCGGTGTGAACCAAAGGTGGTTCGAGAACCGCAATTTCCAGGGTTCGCTTTTGTCGCATCCACGCGATTAACTTCTCCGTGAAGTCTGCAGCTTCCTGACTTCCGAAATGGCCTTCCTCTGCGCCTTGTTTTTGCGGGTTGAAGAGACGGGGCGCAACAATGACCACATGGTCCGCGGCATCCAAGTCTCCTTTGAGTAGTGCGTCCCCGTTCGTCGCCTCCACGGGAACAGCCCCAAACTTGTCGAATGGATTGGCTGGCTGATTGACGTTCAGCAGTCGCTCCAACCAGTTGAGCACCGGCTTACGGTTGAGTTTGTCCCAGTGGAGTTGGTTGTCGTAGCCTTGCAGGCAAGTCCGACAAGAGTGACTACATTTGTCCCGACAATTCAAAATGTTCAGTGCTCTTTCCAACAATTCGCGCATTGAATGGCGCGAGTGGATCATTTGGCAGTAGCCTGCCCCTCCAGCTACGCTGTCGTAGAGCACCACCTCGGGATATCCAAAAAGCCGCGTGCGCACCGTCCCGCAAAGCTCCCGCTGGTCGACGCCAAGCAACGCGACAGCACCAAGTCTTACCGCTTCAACCAGCGTGCGAGCGAAACTTTCACGCCAGCCGTCAATTTCATCGGGCCGGGGGTTGGCCGGCAGCGGGATTGGCTGGTCAACCCGGATCTGCAGCACGTCGGTATGAAACTCATGCGCGAGGTCCTCGTGATGCCATGAATTCATGGTGCATGGGAGATTGTAAGGTGACCGATGTCCACCGTTCTGAATCTGCCCCATGTGTGGACCGGGGTCGCGCAACACGGCCGTGAAACCGCATAAGCAACGAAGGAATCCAAAGCCCCTGCCTTTGTTCACGACGAACATGCGCCCCTCTCTGGCATCCTGCCACGCCCATGCAGTGTTGGGCACATTCGTTGGCATGATCGCGAACGCCGGATCGGGCGCAGCACTGAGCAAACGAGCTTCTTGTGCGGGTGGTGGTCGCAATCGGGTCAGGCCAGGGTCTTTGCCGTTAGGCTCGGAACTGGACGTGACAAAGCTTTTAGGCTCAATGTAAGCCCGAATTTGGGTTGGAAGAACCGGATGACCGCAAACCGGGCATCCGGCGTTGAAATCATCGCGTGCATTTTCGGTTTGAACATGGCGACAATTCGGACACTCCCGATAATAGCGCGTGGGCATGAAGTGCCTTGGATACTCACCGATTCCGTAGGACTCCCACACACGACCGTTTGCAATGACTTGAGAGCCGGGCGCGTATTCACTGATCCCTAATCTGGCGTCACGGAGCAATTGGATGTCCTTCTCCCAGGGTCGCTCGTTTTTGTCCGCCCGGTCTCCTGACAACACTTCCAGTTGAACGCTGTTCACCGGGAAGCTGTACGTTGGTAGAAAACCGAGGCGTGGGAATTGATTGATGAGCAACTGCTCCTGCCATTTCTCAAGCTGGTAGGCCCAGAAACGATTCTCCCGCGCTTGTGCGACGATGCCGGCGGTTGCCAGGAACCTGCCGTGATAATAGCGCCAACGCTCGCCGTACCACTCGCAACACTCCCGCATACAATTCATGAAGCCCGTTTGGCCGTGGAGCAATTCGGTTTCAGTGCAGGCAAGTGCACTTGGAAGTCCTTTGGCGAGGTCGAGAGCTTCCTGCGTCTTTGCCTTTCCTTCGGCAGTGTTGAAATAAGATTCAACGTCGGCGATGAACTCTTTCTGTCGGTCCTCGGTAAACTCATCGCCAAAGAACGTCGCGAGTGACGGCGATCCACTTTGAGACTCGGCGATTCCGCGATGCAGCAAAAGTCCTCCAAGCAAGACTGAGAATTGATGACGGCGAAACAGGCGCTCGTTGGTAAGATGTACAAACGGCGTTTTCGGCTGCTGCGCAAGATACCTCTCAGCATGGCGATATTCGGATTGATCGTAATTTCGATTTTGAGCCACGGTCACAGAAACCGGCGCAGCCTGAGCCCTCCGTCCTGCGCGGCCGGTGCGCTGTTGATAGTTTTGAATACCCGGCGGGACGTTACGGCAAACGACAGCCTCAAGCTCTCCGATGTCCACGCCCAGTTCCATCGTGGTAGAGCAACTCAACACAGTCACCTTGCCGGCTTTGAACTGCCTTTCCAGTTCCTCCCGGATTCGATTGTTGATTGCGGCCGTGTGCTCCCGCACTACTTTTCCGCAGTATTCACCATCCGCTCCGAGATAGAGCCGGAAGTAGTGGCCAGTCTCTTCCTCTTTGCGACGCGCCTCCGACGGTATTGCCTCAAGTTCTCCTCGACAACGGAATGCCCCGCATTTGTCTTGCACGTTGGGAAATTGGCGCCAACCGCACGACTTGCACCTGTGCAGGACTGCTTCGCGGCCATCCGTGAAGACCAGTCTGCGAATATCAACCACAAATCCCCCGCCGGTCGCGGAAACAATGAGTTGGCTCGCCTGCAATGCAGCAAACGCCTCCTTCAGGATCAGCTCCCATCCTCCCAATTTCAATTGCTCCGCAAGGAAGTAGCTACGGCGATTATGACGGACGCTGCCGCCGTCGGCGACATGCGGCAGCCAGCCGTAGCGAATGTTCGGAGCTGTTCCTTGCAGTTGAAAGCGCAGGTTGCCGTGAACGAAGTCCTCGCCCCAGATGTGTGCTGATGCCAGCGACACGTTGGGAGGAGCACTGATGCAACGCGCCCGCCGGACACTCTCCAGCAACGCTTCTAGCAAAACGGCCACACTTGCCTTGAGTTCGGTTGGCAGGTGGACCGATACCAACTCTGCGGCTTGTTTCAACTTGGCTGCGTCGTAACCAACTCGCACCAAGCCAAGCGCCTCAAGGGAGTTCCGTCGTCCGGTCGGAAGGCAGAACTCTGCCGCGATCTTGCCGCAGAGGAAGTTCTCGAAGTCCGTGGCAACGTCATAGACCTGACCTGCCTCATCGAAGAAAGAAATCGCTTGAGGCAATTTGCCGCTTATGTTGTCGCGCAGCGAGGTCAGCGTCTGTTTCCCATCCCCATCGCGAAAAACACTCATAATGGTCCACCGGAGGAGAATCTCTTGACTGGTGCGTTGAAGCGAATGCGCGAACTGCCCGGCATCCTGCCGATTGTCGGAAAATGCCAGCAGCCGTCTTCCTTCACCGGGTGAAAGCGCCTTGGTCTTACGAGGAAGCAGCTTTTGGTAGAGCGTGTCGGTCACCACCGCCGACAGCATAAAGTCTCCGGGATGAAAACCGGTCACGACTTCGGCGTCAGTGCCGGCCGTGCCACCGCAGCACATGCATTTGCGAACGTAGCGGTTGCCGTCACTGTCTGGTTGGATCGGCACACGAGCCAGACGCACGACTGGTCCGCTGCTTGGATAGGTCTTTCCCGTATCGGGATTGATTTCCCAAGGCGCTTCCGCAGCGGGCGTATCGGTCTCAATGCCGTCGTCTTCGTCCTCCACGTTTTCGATACGCTCACCGAGCAAAAAGACCTGACGCTCAGCGCGACCTGTTTCGGGCTTTCGTGATAGCAGAGTATCCCCTGAAACGAATCCTTCGACGTAGGGTTGACCGCATTTGCGGCAGACCAAAAGCCGATAGAGCTTATTGCCGTTTTCCTCAAACACGCTGCCAATTCGTGCTTCTGAAAATGCGTCAGGTTTGTCCGCGCTCAAGCGCAGGGTGACGTTATCAATTCCATTGGTAAAGAAATGGTAACGCGCCGGGAGCAAGGAGAACTCCTGCGGTTGAAGTCGAGACCGGATGCCGATGGAAACCAAACCTGCCAGTGCTGCCTCAGCGTCGTCAGCCTCGCCGAATAGCTCCTTGGCGAGCTTCGTAAACTGCCACACCTGACCAGTTGCCAACCGCGCGGATGCCGTGCGCAACTCAACCGATGCACTGAATATTTCGGCAAATGCAGGGCCAAACTCCTTACCAGAACCAATAGTCAGGCACTGCCGCAGGCCAGCCTCTAGGTCTTGCTTCGAGATGGCCTCGTTCCAGCGAGCAACCGCCTGGCTTTCATCCTCTGGAATCTGGGAAACAACCCGACCGAGCTCGACCCATGAGGCCAGTGGAAGTTTGAACGACTTCGATACGGGTTCACGAATTAGCCGGTGCTCTTGCCGCTTTCCACGGATGACCTGCGAAAACGGCGCACCAAACAAATCCGAGGCAAACTTGAGGATGTCCTTATCCACATCTGCCTGCGCCGGGAAACTGGCGCTCGTGCCGACGCAACGTATCTGTTCGGGAGAAAGGTTAAGCCGGCGACGGAGTTTGCGAAGCAAGAAGGCGACTTCGGTGGCTTGCGCGCCCGAATAAGTGTGAACTTCATCCAGCACCAAAAAGCGTAGCATTTCATGCCGGAACAACGGGGCATTTCTCGGGAACAACAACAGATGCTCCAGCATCGCGTAATTCGTGATGAGAATGTGTGGTGGTTGATTCAACATCTCCTCACGGGTCAACAGCCAGTTCTCCGGCACAGAAGTCCAGCCGAGCCCGTGCGGCGGCTGATCACGGAAAAAGGGATCAGTCGCCAGCACTTCAGTTTCAGCGTTTTGTCTGGTAATGCCTTTTCGGGTCAATCCCGTGTAACGTCCAACGCGAATGCCCTTGTTGCGACATCGCTCGACGAAGAGCGGAACGATACGTTTGTAAAGCTGGTCGTTTGCCAAGGCGTTCAGTGGATAAATCAGCAGGGCGCGGACACCAGGCTTGGTCAGATCGTCTTCCCTCAGCAACGAATCGAGAATGGGATACAGAAAACACTCCGTCTTACCGCTGCCCGTCCCGGTGGCCACGATCACGTTTTGGCTTTCGCCAACAATAGCCTTCAGCGCCTGGCTTTGATGCTGATGAAGCCCGCGTTCAAATTCATGCATCGCCAGCCGTGAAAAATCTCCGTGGAGCAATGGGGAACTGCCGTTGGTCAGTTCCTTGAGCGAGCTTGCCTTTACGAAGTCCGTCAATGCCTCGACGAACGGCCCTTTCACCAGACGATCCTTCTCCCGCAGGGCCTCGGTGATTTGTTCGCGCAGGCGAGGGTATTTCAGACTCACCGGCAGCGAGGCTTGGAGGTAACGCCGAATCGTGTCTTCCAACGTTCGGCCCAAGGTGATGGGGTTCTGTTCAATCATGGGGTTGGGTGCGGATGAGGAGTTCCCAAAGCAAGAGATAGAAACCAAACAATTCCGGCGACATAGCCACGAGGGTCGTTGTCGTTTTCATGGAGTTTTCGAGACCAAAGCGATTCGTCTGCCAAAGGAGAAAATCAGTGTATCGTAGCCAACCCGCCGCTGAAGCTCGTGCTGCTAGCGCTACCATCGAAGCATAGCAGTTCAGGTTCGTAAGCAGCGCGTCGTTCGCGAATTCCACGTCGAGCCACGGCGACATCCATGTCGCTTGATTAACAAACGAACTCTGAAACCCGAGTCGAGTTTGCAGCCAGCTGCGCAACTCCGATGCGCATGCAAAAACTGTATTGGCTTGATTGCCGTTGTGGCCATCGTCTGATTGACGTCGCCTGTGAAGCATGTGAAACGCACGTAGAGCGTGGTTGCGGCACAGCCGATCATAAGGTGCTGGTTCAATCCACCCGCCTTGCTCAACATCGCTTTCCTTGATTGCACCAACGACTCTTGAGCGGTATCGCGGGAAGTCGAAGCGTCTGAAATCAGTACCGTCATTCAGATTCGCCGGTGACTGAAGGACAGCCGCAAAATTGCCGAAGTTCTGAAGCACACCAAAGATGCCGGGCGGGCTCGTAGCTGGATTTGCGAAAACCTGTTCCATCGCATCCGTAAAGCCATCCACCACTCGCGGATGGCTGCGCGTTCTGGCACACCAGCGCAACGCATCACGAAAACCATCAGTATCGGGCATTCCGGCGTATGTTTCTGCAGACAGGGTGAGCAGTTCTGGAACTATCACAAAGAGTGAACGGGCGGGATTCGAGATGGCCTCTCGGCCCGCAGCCTGAATCAGGTCACGGGCGATGACCTGGGAAAACTCAAGTCGCCGCGCGATTGAGCGACCTAACTCGAAGTATAGCCGTTCAAGGCCCTTCAATCGCTGCCAGGCAGAATCGTTGTAACCCCTGCTCAAGAGCCCGGAAACTTCAGCCATCAACTCGCACGCCATGCTTTCCATTTCGGGCGTGAGTGGCATCTGATTGGGAATCAATCCTCCGTTCAACCCATGCGAGAAAGCCCACCAGTATGCCATCGCGCGCAAACCCTCTGGCGCTCCGGTTGGAGCAACAATAACAGCCAACGGAAACCCTCCACCTTGTGCGTCGCTCAAAAGTTGCCATGCGCAGTTTTCATCATACCGAATTTCCAGCTCCATCAACCATATCCCCTCGGGCCAACCCTGCTTGGGCACATCCAGTGAAACCCGGTGAAGCGTGCCTGTGGCTGTGATGTCTGCGGAGACATTGGCGCTTTCAATCGTCGGCAAGCCCTCGCTCGGAAACGTGCAGTGACCGGACGAGGAGAACCTCTGCCCATCGAAATCAACGGTCTTGCCAGTTACCAATTCCCGAACTCGCGGACGAACCCAACCGACCTCTTCTGCGAACTTGAAGGCCAAGCTCTCGTACGTTTCATCGGACTGCGTATCGGCAAATCGCGGAACAAGCGGCCGGGCAAATCGGGCGATACCTATTGAGATGCCGTGAAGGGCGACCGTTATTTCGCCCCCATTGGGGAATCGGGTGGATAGGTCAGCGAGGCCGACATCGCTAAACAGACGACCACTCGATCGGGCGACCTCCTGAACCGCAGCGCCGTTGACCAGAACGGCGCAGTCATCACACGGAATGTGCCAGATGCGCAGCCAGTGCGTTGACTGAATCGAAGCACTAAACGTCGACTCCAGCTTGGACGGTTCGGCTTGAATGGCATGGCCGGCACGTTTGTCGAACGACTCAAGGAATGTTCCGCTGCGGGAGAAAAAGAATGACACAACTTCTTGCTGCCCGGCTTCACCCACCTCGAATGCCAGGACATGCTGACGG
>Ga0315910_10003502_pt1 | contig 13336 bp, 9 predicted proteins | sample EdamamesoilMG_FD_204470 | JGI IMG/M metagenome (GOLD analysis project Ga0315910, IMG submission 204470) | Garden soil microbial communities collected in Santa Monica, California, United States - Edamame soil | ecosystem: Environmental > Terrestrial > Soil > Garden | place: USA: California... | reverse complement strand
CCGGTCAATGTTTCTTCCGGCTATGGGAAAATACAGGAATTGGAGGAAGGCCAGTATAGCAATATGATTGAGCACAGTTCCGCCTGGTTTAAATTCACGATGGCAGTCGACACCCTGCTGACATTCGACATTGTACCGTTGGACAGCCTCGATGATTATGATTTTACACTCCTGAAATGCACACGTGGGGATTGTGCAGGTAACGGCCCCAAAAAACTGCAAATGATCCGGCAATGTTACTCCGTATGCTACTCAAAAAGCGGAATGACCGGAATATCGCGATATACCGGCAACATGAAAATAGGTCCCGGGGACGGCCCGGCATACGTCAGTGCAGTACCTGTCAAAGCGGGGGAGATCTATTATCTTGTTGTAGACAATGACGTGGAGCGTAATGGACGTTACGCAGACGAGAATGGAAGACTCCGGACGGCCAGTAAAATCCCTGCCGGCTTTACCATTTATTTTTATAACTATTGCCCGAAAAGAAAGCCCATTGTGCTAAACAATATTTTTTTTGAAACGAATAAGTCCACATTGAAAAGTGAGTCATTTGTGGAATTGGACTCTTTGGTGATGCGATTGAAAGGCAGTCCGATGGTTATTGAAATCAGCGGCCATACCGATAATGTAGGGAGTGAAAAGGACAACCTTCAATTGTCGGAGGAACGCGCCCTGGCGGTGAAAAACTACCTGGTATCAAAAAGCATCAGTGCAGCACGGATTTACTCAAAGGGATATGGAAGTTCCAGGCCTGTCACAAGCAATAAAACCGAGGAAGGGCGGAAGAAAAACAGGAGGGTGGAGTTTGTTATCCTGCTGAATTAAGTTAAATGTCAAAAGCATGTATAGCTCTGAGTGTATCTTAGTGTACCGAATGTCTTCGTGGTAAAGAAAAACTACCTATGTTTACCGTACTTAAATCCGGCGATTCATAAATTTATGACAGCTCAAAAAGTCTACCTGCTCACGATGGCAATTTTCTGGTTTATTTTCGGGCTAATTGCAACATTTTATCCGGCACTCATGAACCTGTTCCAGTCCGATGAAGGGATTAAATCAGCGACCGTTTTTTCCGATCATGTATGGCTGCATGACGGCTTGGATATTCTCTCAGTCAGCGTATTGCTTTTTGCGCTTTCCCGTGAAACAGTAAGCCGGAATATTTTAAGAGCTGCTGCAGTAGTGGCTCTCATGGTAACAATCGGTATCACCTCGTCAATGCTGACTACCCCGTATTGGAATAATTTATTTCTTGTTCCCGGGTTAAGCTGCCTGTCCTTTACGGTTTGGGGCTTCAGGCTGGCGGCAAAATCTGCCTGACCTTTGATTTTTCCATGAAAGTTACGTCGGAAAAAAAATTTAACAGCTATTTAATTTTGTTTTGTGCCCTGTTTTTTGTTTTTTTGTTCAAACAGGAAGTCTCATGAAAGATCGTCTGCCTGGCATTGTTTTTCTATTTACATCCGCATCAACCAGCTTTTTTTCCTGTCAGCCTCTTTAAAAACCAAACTCCACCTGATATAAACGATTTAACCATAAACCCACTCGTATGAAAACCAAAACATTACTCTTATTCCTGCTATGTGCCCTTGGAGCGACCAACGCCTCTGCGCAGGATCCTGCTGAAAAAAAACTGGACATCTATGGCTTTGTGATGATGGATGCCGGTTTTAACATGGGCCAGATTGATCCGAATTGGTACGATGTCGTACGCCCAACCAAGCTATCTGCTTTCAAGGATCAATGGGCCCCTGACGGAACTTTTTACATGAGTGTTCGTCAAACGCGTTTTGGAGTCAAGGGTTATACTCCAACATCCTTAGGCACCCTGAAGACACAGTTTGAATTTGAATTGTTCGGAGTCGGTCCCGATGTCGGGCAAACTACGCTCCGCCTGCGTCACGCTTACGGAGAACTGGGAAAATGGGGATTCGGTCAGACCTGGAGCCCGTTTATGGACATCGATGTGTTCCCGAACACGGTGGAATACTGGGGACCCACAGGCATGGCTTTCTTCCGCAACATCCAGGCGCGTTACATGCCTATCCAGGGTGACACCCGTTTAACCATTGCCCTTGAACGTCCGGGAGCAAGCGCCGACCAGGGTCCTTACAGCGATGCAGTGGCTCAGTTAGGCAATGTGGTTCCGAAGTTTTCACTGCCCGATCTTTCAGCTGAATACCGTAAAGCATTTACCTGGGGTTACCTCGAAGCCGCCGGTATTGTCAGGCAGATTCAGTGGGAAGACATGGATAACTCGTCCCCTGACCTTTCAGGAAGCACACTCGGATGGGGACTTAACCTGAGTACGAACTGGAAATTTTCCCAGAACGATGTATTGCGTGCTTCGTTTTTGTATGGAGCAGGCGTGGAGAACTACATGAACGATGCCACCATCGATCTTGTCATTGATCAGGACGATCCTTCGGCGCAACTTAATGCCGACGATGCCAAAGCCCTGCCTGTCATGGGCATTGTGGCTTTCGTAGACCATAAATGGAATGACAAGTATGCCAGTGCCTTTGGATTTTCTTCCATCGACCTGGACATTCCCGATCAATATTCACCCAATACATTCAAAGCGGGCCAGTATGCCATTGCCAATATTATTTATACGCCTGTAGAAAATATGATGGCCGTAGCTGAATTCCAATGGGGAAGCCGTGAAAACCTGAAAGACGATGCTACCGGCTACGACGGAACTACAATCTCCAAAATTCAGTTTTCATTTAAATACAATTTCGGAGTCACCGTAAAATAGGATAGGGAACTGACGGTTCCAATATCACCTGTGATCATGAAAGCCAAAAATAAAGGCACGGCCGTGGCATTGGCTGCCATGCTGTGCATGGGGCAACTGGCGCCTGCCATGCTTGCCGGCCAGGGGAACACGACGCCCAATGTAACTTCTCCGGCCGCTGACGCTATCAACCTGAGCAAGGCCAACGTCGAGGCCATCCTTACGGAAGCCTACGATCGGTTCGTGAACGTGAAAGAGGGAAAGAATGCCGATTACATTAAGGAGCTGGCCAATGTAGATTCTAAAATTTACGGCATTGCACTGGTGACCGCCGATGGGCGCGTATATACGAAAGGGGATGTAACCTCCATGGTATCCATACAAAGTGTAAGCAAGGCGTTTGTAGCAGCACAGGTCATTGATGAATCCGGCGCACAAGCTGTGCAGGATAAAATCGGCGTGGATGCCACCGGGGCAGTTTTCAATTCCATCGTGGCCGTAGAACGGTTGAAAGGAAAGGAAATCAATCCGTTGGTAAACCCGGGAGCCATTGCTGCCACCAGTATGGTGCTTGGCGCCGACTCGGCGGCCAAATGGAAAAGCATCCTCGCCAAGCAAAGTGAGTTTGCCGGCCGGCCACTTGGACTGAATATGCCCGTTTATCTCAGTGAAGCGGGGGATAACCTCCGTAACCAGGCCGTCGCGCATTTGCTCCTTGCTTATGGACGGATGTATTTTGACCCGGTACAGTCCACCGACATTTACACAAAACAATGCGCTATCAATGTAAGCGCGAAAGATCTTGCTGTCATGGCGGCAACACTGGCTAACGGCGGCGTGAACCCCGTTACCAAAAGGAAAGTGGTGAGCGCTGAATCAGCCATGCACACCATGGCGATCATGGCGACTGCGGGCCTGTACGATAACACGGGCATCTGGCTGTATGCCACTGGCCTCCCTGCCAAGAGCGGCGTAGGCGGTGGTCTTATTGCCGCCTGCCCCGGAAACTTTGGTATAGCTGTCGTATCGCCGCCGCTCGATGAGGCCGGCAACAGCGTGAAAGGACAGTTGACCATTAAGTTTATCGTTGAAAAACTGCAAGCGAATCCATACCTGGTTCAGCCGAAAAAATAAATGCGAATGGAACCGGATATAATACAAACCGCTTGAAGTCATTCAGAAAATACGTAGATGATCCGTCCTTCAGTCCGCGGCTTCGGTATTATTCCCGGCGGTTTATTTTCCTTTTCTTTTTCGTATTCTTAACAGGAATTGCCGGCGCCCGTGGAATTGATTCCATCCCGCCTGGTCGCGTAGCGGAGGGGATACAGGCTGAACTTACCGGCGATACGGTTCCGGCCGTGGCCGACCCGGATTCTGCAAAGGATGAAAAACCGGATTATGTCGAAGGCATTGATAAAGACAGCGCAAGGTATTATTCCAGGAACACGGCTGATACGGTCTTTTTAAAAAACGGTGACCGGTTCACCGGGAGAATCCTGTCGTTTGAACAGGGCCGCCTGAAAATGGATGCCCACGGTCCCGGCGTGATCGGAATCAAGTGGCACAAGATCGCCTCCATCGGGGGAGGAAACCGCATCTATAAAGTGGAAGACCGGAATGGCGTGATTTATTTTGGCACACTGCAACATTCGCCGGATACCGGTGAGATAGATGTGCTGGGCATGATTCGGTACGGCATTATGCTGGAAGATGTGGTGCGCATTTTCCCGCTGGAAGAAGACTGGTTCCGCGGCTTTAAAGGAAATGTAGGCGCAGGCATGAGTTACGATAAGGCATCGGATGTGTTACGCCTGAATGCCGAATACAATCTTTATTATGTGATCTCCAAATGGCGGTTAATTAATAACCTGTCCTACATTGAAACCGAGACAGGCGAAGAAGAACCTTCGTTGCGTATTTCAACCATCTTACAGGCCCTGTATGGCCTGCCTAAGCGGTGGGTGCTTTCCGAATGGAATTCATTTAACCGGAATGATGAACTGGGCATCACCTCCCGGATATCTTTCGGCGCTGCCGGCGGCAACAACATCATCCAGACTGAACAGGCGCGTTTGCTCGTTCTCACGGGCTTCGTAGTAAATGCAGAACGCGATGTGGAATCAACGGATGTACTCACCAACCTGGAATGGCCGGTTTCGCTTCAACATACCGTTTATAGCTTTGCCAGTCCCAACTTGTCTGCCTCATCCAACATCACTTCCTACGTGGGCATTACGGAAAAGGGCCGGTACAGGCTGGATGGAAATATCGATCTGACCTGGGAGTTTATACCGGACCTGTCGCTCCAGTTTTCAGTGTATTACAACTATGATAACAAGCTGGTGGAGGGAAAAAAATCAAAAGAAGACTACGGCACAGCCCTCACCTTGCTGGTTGATCTTAAATAACAAATACCATTCTCGCATTAGTGCGCCGGGTGTTCGCCGCCTGATTTGATCCACCCGATAAAGAGCCGGTATCCCAGTGACATCACCACGGCGCCTGTAAACAGACCGATAAAGCCCGAAAGAATAAAGCCGCCGATGGCTCCAAGGAATACGACGAGCATAGGAACCGGCGCGCCTTTTCCCAGCAATATCGGCTTCAGGATATTATCCGAAATGCCAACCAACATCATCCATATCGTCATGATAATGGCGACGGTGGTGGAGTCCTGGTTCCATACATAGATAATAACACCGATCGAAACGGGAAGGATGCCGATTTGCATGATGGCAAGGATGAGGCAAATGAGGGTCCACAGCCCGGCGGCCGGAATGTCTGCAAGCACCAGCCCAATGCATACCAGTGCAGACTGGATAAAGGCCACGCCTAATATTCCCTTCACCACATTCCGGATCGTCGTGGTGGTCAGTACGGCATAATCCTGGGCGCTGTCGCCGCTCAGCCGGCGAAAAAAAGCGGTGGCAAACTCACCGGCGCTTTTTCCATAAGCCAGCAAAAATCCGCTGATGATAATGGCCAGTGCAAGCAAAGCAATTCCTTTGCCCGTGCTGGCAAGCGAATTAAAGATCCAAAGCGCGGCTTTCTTCACCGTGTCCTGGTTATCCTGGATAAGCGGCACCAGGTTGTTGGAAGCATCCGACCATATCTTGTATACTTTTTCCCCGACCACCGGCCAATCTCTTACTTTTTCATCCGGCGGAGGGATGGCAATCTGGCCGGCCCGGTAGGCTTCGGCCGTATGTTTTATTTCCGAAACCGTTGATACCATCATCATGGATGCCGGAACGATAATGACGGAAAGCAGGAGCAAGGCCGGAATGGCGGAAGCAAGGGCATTCCCCAATTTGAACTTTTTCACGACCAGCTGCTGCAAAGGATATAAGGAAACTGCCAACACAGCGGACCAGACAATAAGCGTAATGAAAGGCTCCAGGATTTTAAAACACCACACCAGTAGCACAGACAGCGCCAGCAGTTGGATGGCTATGTGGATGACTTTTCCGGACAGCACGTTGTCATTGGATGAATTAGGCGCGGGGCTCATAGGTTGTGATTTAATACAGCCTGCACGGAAAGCAGACCAGGCCGTTAGTTGGTTGCCGAAATCTCAGGATTATCCGTCTGGAATCCAAGAATTAAGTATATTTTATTTTATATATTTGAACACCTGTTGACCCAAAATACTTTTTATGCTGAAAGCAACCCGATTCGGAGCCCCCTTGCTCTGCGCAGCTTTTCTCGCCGCAATTTCCTGCAACGATAAGAAAGCCATTGTCGAAGTCGTACCTGATGTAAATGTTGTGGCAGCAGCACAACGCACGTTGCCGGTCTATTCAGAATTTATCGGTCAGACTTACGGACAAAGCGATATAGAAATACAGCCCCGGGTGGAAGGGTGGATTACCGGAATACACTTTAAAGAAGGCGATCGCGTCACGGAAGGGCAGTTGCTTTATACCATTGATGATATCCAGCTGAGAAACCGCGTGGCATCGGCGCAAGCCGGCGTTGCGGAAGCGGAAGTAATGGTGCAAAAAACGAAAGCCGATCTTAGCCGCGTGGAACCGCTGGCGAAGATGAAAGCGTTAAGCGAACGCGACCTCGATGCGGCGCAGGCTGCCTATGATGCGCAGAAAGAAGCGCTGGCAAGCGCCCGTGCGATTCAGGCCAATGCGCAAATTGAATTGGGCTATGCGCATATTAAGGCTCCCATCTCCGGCATTATCGGCGTTTCCAAAGTGCAGCCCGGCGACTACGTAAGCCGCAGCGGATTGAAAAATGTCATCAATACCATCTCATCCACCGGCGCGATGCGGGTGCGGTTCTCCATTTCTGAGAATGAATACCTCGCCCTGAAGAAAAAAGCCGAAGCGACAGGGGCGACCACCAAAGACTTCGTGGTAGAAATGGTGCTGGGCGACGGCAGCGTGTTTCCTGAAACCGGAAAAATTGACTTCGCCGACCGCAGCATCGATCCGGAAACCGGCAGCTTGCTGGTGCAGGCCGTCTTTCAGAATTCCGGCGGCCTCCTGAAGCCGGGGCAGTATGCGAAAGTCCGGTTTATTACCGACAAGCTGGAAAATGCCGTCATTGTTCCACAGCAGGCAATTAACCAGCTTCAGAATATTTACCAGGTTTATGTCGTGGCGAATAACCAGGTAACGCCGCGGCCTGTAGAGGTGGGGATGCGCGTGGGAAGTAACTGGGTGATCACGAAAGGGCTGAATGCCGGCGAAAAAGTTGCCATGATCGGCAATGCCATTGTGAAGCCCGGTATGAAAGTAAAACCTGTCGACTTCAGCTGGAATTACGACTCGACACTGGCCAATTAGGGTTATTATTTTCTATGCTAACCGGTTTCGTACAACACATTTTTAACCCGCAATCTTTATGAGTGAGTTTTTTATCCAACGCCCCATTTTTGCCATGGTGCTTTCCATCCTGATGGTCATCCTGGGGCTGATGGTCTTGCGCGGAATTCCCGTATCCCAGTATCCCGAAATCACGCCGCCCATGGTAAAGGTTACCGCCAATTACAGCGGGGCCAATGCCGTGAACATGGAACAGACCGTTGCCACGCCGCTCGAACAGCAGGTAAACGGGGTGGAACAGATGATTTACATGCGAAGCATCAACACGAACGACGGCGCCACGACGCTGGAAGTATCCTTTGATGTAGGCACGAACCTCGACAATGCCAACATGCTCACGCAAAACCGCGTGTCGCAGGCCAACCCCTTTCTTCCGCCGGAAGTAAAGGAATTGGGCGTAACCACCAAAAAATCGCTGACCTTCCCGCTCATGCTGGTGTCGTTGAGTTCCCCGAAGCGGTCCTACGATGCCAAGTTCATCAACAACTACGCCTTTATCAATGTAGTGGATCACCTGAAACGGATCAACGGCGTGGGTGATGTATTTGTTTTCGGGGGGTCTGAATACAGCATGCGGATCTGGCTGAAGCCCGACCTCCTGGCCCGTTACGACCTCACCGTGCAGGATGTGACGACGGCGCTGAAACAGCAAAACGTGATCAAGACCGGCGGAAGCTTCGGCGCCGAACCGGCACCGGCTGGCATACAGAATACCTATGTGGCCCAGCTGCAGTCGCGCCTGATTACGGAAAAGGAATTCGGAAACATCGTGCTCAAATCCAGTTCGGCTGGCGCCCTGGTCTACCTGCGCGACGTAGCCCGTGTGGAACTGGGCACGGAAGATTATAAGATGAACAGCCGGCTGAACAGCGCGCCGGCTTCCACCATAGCCATTTACCAGATACCGGGAACGAATGCCCTCGAAGTAGCCGACCAGATCAAGAAAAAAATGGAAGAGCTGGAGCAGCGTTTCCCTCCCGATATTACGAAGTCGTATGCGCTCGATACGACACTGGCTGTAAGTGAAGGGATCAATGAAATTGTGCATACCTTGTTTGAAGCGGTCATCCTGGTTATCCTCGTCGTGTTTTTGTTTTTGCAGGACTGGCGCGCTACGCTGATTCCGCTGCTGACAGTTCCCGTTTCGCTGATCGGAACATTTATCGTATTCCCGCTGCTGGGTTTTTCCGTAAACGTATTATCCCTCCTGGGACTGGTGCTGGCCATCGGGTTGGTGGTCGACGACGCCATCGTCGTCGTGGAAGCCGTTATGCATCATATTGAACACGGACTTTCGCCGAAGGAGGCGACCCGAAAAGCAATGAAGGAAGTGGGAGGGCCTGTCGTTGCCATTGCCGTTATCCTCGCCGCCGTATTTGTGCCGGTTGCCATGACGGGCGGAATAACGGGACGACTGTACCAGCAGTTCGCCATTACCATTGCCATATCGGTCGCCTTCTCCGCATTCAACGCCCTGACGTTAAGTCCGGCGCTGTCTGCCATACTATTAAAACCCAAAAAGGAATCGAAAGGAATTTTAGCAAGATTCTTCGGAGCCTTCAACCGGATGTTCGACCGGTTTACGAACGGCTATGTGAAGATTGCAAGCTTCTTCGCGCGCAAGATCCTGGTTACGCTGTTGATTCTCGGCGGCATTGTCGCCGTAACAGCGCTGCTGGGCAAGAAGATTCCTGCAGGTTTCGTTCCGGAAGAGGACCAGGGATATTTCCTGATGGCTGTTCAATTGCCCGATGCGGCTTCGCTGCAGCGTACCGACGCCGTCACACGGAAAGTGGAAGCCCTGCTGAAGCAAATGCCGGAAGTGGAACTGTACACGACGGTGAATGGCAACAACCTCCTGACGAATACCGTATCGCCGAACTCGGCTACCTTTTTTGTGACGCTGAAAGAATGGAAAGAAAGAACCAAGACGGCCATCCAGCTTACACAGGAACTCAATGCGGCCTGCATGAAGACCATTACGGAAGCGACCGTCATTGCCGTGGGTCCGCCGCCGATTATCGGACTGGGTAACGGGGCCGGATTCTCCATGTACTTGCAGGACCTGGGCGGAAGTTCGCCACAATACCTGGCACAGCAAGCGCAAAAATTTATTGCCGCTGCAAGCAAGCGCCCGGAGATCGGGAAGGTTTATACCATGTACCGCGCCAACGTTCCGCAAAAAGCGATCCTCGTCGATAAGGACAAAGTGCAGAAGCTGGGCATGAACCTGGACGATGTGAACCAGACCATTTCCACGCTGATGGGTTCCACCTTCGTCAATAACTTCAACCAGTTCGGGCGCCAGTATAAAACCTACCTGATGGCCGACGATACCTACAGGATGCGGCCCGAAGACCTGGCGCAATATTATTCCCGCGATAAAAACGGGAACATGGTGCCGATGAGTACGCTGGTCCAGGTAAAAGATACCGTGGGTCCGCAGTATACCAACCACTTTAATATTTACCGCGCCGCCGAATTGGGAGGTGTTCCTGCCCCCGGCTACAGCTCTGCAGAGGCCTTGCAGGCTTTGGAAGAAACAGCGAAAGAGGTTTTGCCTGCCGACGTCGGATACCAGTGGAGCAACATCTCTTACCAGGAAAAAGCGGCGGAAGGAAAAGGATCGACGGTATTTGCCATGGCGCTGTTATTTGTTTTCCTGATCCTGGCGGCGCAGTATGAAAGCTGGAAACTTCCGTTCAGCGTATTGCTGGGAACGCCATGGGCTGTGATGGGTGCCTTCCTCGGTTTGTTCCTGGCAGGCATCTGGTCGCTGAGCTATGTGAACAACGTGTTCGCGCAGATCGGGCTGGTCATGCTCATCGGTCTCAATGCTAAAAATGCGATTCTCATTGTCGAATTCGCCAAGATGAAAAAAGATGCCGGCGAAGACGTGATGACTGCAGCTATCGACGGGGCGAAATTGCGTTTCCGTCCCATCCTGATGACGTCGCTGGCCTTTATCCTCGGCGTAATTCCCCTGCTCACCGCCTGGGGCGCCGGCGCGGAAGGCCGCAAAGTGATGGGCATGTCGGTATTCAGCGGAATGATTACAGCAACAGCAATCGGAGTTCTACTGATTCCCGCTTTCTTCGTAATGATTGAAGGCCGGAAAAAAAAGCAGGTAGCAACGGAAACATTGCCGCCGGCAAATGGAACGGAGGGAGGACATTAATATGAAAAGGATTCTTCCCGTATTTCTTGTAGTACTTATATTCAGCGGCTGCCTGGTTGGCGGCAGGTATGAATCACAAACCGTTAACTCGGACACCACCTTCGTTTACCCGCACAGCGAAAACAAGGATACCCTGGCGCTGGTCAAATGGTTCGACCTTTATAAAGATGAAGTCTTGTCGAAGCTCATCCGTACAGCTCTTGACAGCAACCTGAACCTGCTGACGGCCATAGCCCGCGTAGAAGAGGCGCGCGAACGTGCCGGTATCGTGAAATCCACAATCTGGCCTTCCTTGCAATACAACGGTTCAGCCGGAACCGGGCAGGCAGGAAGCGACGCCCAGCGTGCAGGTTATATCGACGGAAACAACTTCCAGATGTACGGTTCGCTGAACTGGGAGCTGGATTTGTTTGGCAAGAACCGCCACCAGACGAAGGCTGCCCAGGCCATCTACCTGTCCGAAATTGAAAACCAGAATGCCGTCATCGTTGCCCTGGTCGGACAAACCGCAGAGCTCTATTTTATTTTACGGGATCTCGACAACAGGCTGGCCATTGCGCAGCGCACGCTGGTTTCACGAAAGGAAAACACGCGCCTGATCACCGAGCGGTTCAATAAAGGCTATGTGCCCGAGCTGGACAAACTGCAGGCCGAACAGCAGGAAGCTACGGTGGAAGCCAGCATCCCCGAATTGGAAAGGCTGATCATTGAAACGGAAAATGCATTGCGTATACTCATTGGTCAGAATCCCGGGTCTATTGTGCGCGGCCTGACCAATGATGAACAGAACCTGGGACCCGAAATCCCCGCCGGACTGCCATCGCAATTGCTTTTAAGAAGGCCCGACATCCGTTCGGCCGACAGGCAGGTGGAGGCGCAGTTTAACCTCGTGGGAGCTGCCAAGGCCAATATGTTCCCAACCATTTCCTTAAACGGAATCCTGGGTTTTGCCTCGCCCGACCTGAGCACCATTCTCACCGACAAAGGATTTCTTGCCGCCGGTTCTGCAGGCATTTTCGGTCCGCTCTTTGAATTTAACCGGAACCGCAGCCTGAAACGGGCACAGGAGTATAAGCTCAAGGAAGTAACCTATCAATACGAGCAAACGGTATTAATTGCCTTTTCCGAAGTGGACAATGCATTGTATGGATACCGGTCTTATTCACGGCAACTGGAAATACTAAACCGACAGGTTGCAGCAGCCACCAAGGCGCTTGAACTTACCAATGCCCGTTATGAATTTGGGTATACTTCTTACCTGGAAGTGATCATCCAGGAAGACAATCTCTTTGAAGCCGAGCTGCAGCGTTCTTTTGTTCTTCAGAAAAAGCTGACTTCAGTAGTCAATTTATACAGAAGCCTCGGAGGAGGATGGTAGGGAGAAATTGACGATTGACCATTGACGATCGACCATTGATGATTGCATCGCCAGCCGAAACCCTTTGTGTAGGATGGAAATAAATCATGTTGACACGCGAAAAATTCATGAAGCGCTAAGGAGGGGCCACAGATTTTCATGATGGTCATGGCAAAATCCTGATTTGTTATTCGGAATTCAGATGAGCAGATTTCAAACAGCTTAAATCATGACCACCATGAAAATCTGTGGTCCGTTTTAATAGCCCAGGGTAATTTGTAAATGCTTCGAAGCGGGAAGTGATTAATCTTGAAAGTTCTTTTTTTATCGCATGGAGTTCACGGAGGAAGATCCCGCTGTGCAGGATTTGCAATCCTGCACCTTGGTACTGCGATACAGAAATTGAGATAAAGGCTTTGAGAGCAAGGCAAATTAGCCACGACATGTGATGCCACCGGGATTTGCAATCCCCGATTTTGTGCTCTGGGGTTTGCAGAACTTGCTACGGGGCGAAGCAAGTGAGGATGTGGGATTTAAAATCCCATCGTGTTTTCCACTCCAATTTAGATTCTTGATTGCCTTCGGGAAATGAGAATTGTGGTTTTTGGATGACTTGCCGGACGCGCAGGATTACAAATCCTGCGCAGCGGGACTTGCTACGGGGCGAAACAAGTGAGGATGTGGGATTTAAAATCCCATCGTGTTTTCCAATCCAATTTAGATTCTTGATTGCCTTCGGGAAATGAGAATTGTGGTTTTTGGATAACTTGCCGGACGCGCAGGATTACAAATCCTGCGCAGCGGTTTTTTGGATAACTTGCCGGACGCGCAGGATTACAAATCCTGCGCAGCGGGTAATCTTGAACATCATGAAAATCTGTGGTCCCCTGCGTAACCCATTAAGGCTTAAGCTGCATTTTTGCTCGAAAATTTCCCAACCAGCAAGGCAATAATGATCGCCACATACATCTGCCCGGAAACGCTGATGAGCGTGGAAAAAGACCTGGCTGCCGGAAGCACCGGGAGTATATCGCCATATCCTGTAGAGGAGTAGGTAACAAAAACATAATAGAACATTTCGCTTAACTGCGTTTGCCTCGTAAGGTCATCACCGACCGGGAAATGATAGGCGCCCGGAACCAGGCGGGCAATGGAATGCGCAATTAATGCATAGGCCATTCCCACGAGCATGTAGCCGCTGATGGAATCGGCAATCA
>Ga0315910_10003501_pt1 | contig 13338 bp, 10 predicted proteins | sample EdamamesoilMG_FD_204470 | JGI IMG/M metagenome (GOLD analysis project Ga0315910, IMG submission 204470) | Garden soil microbial communities collected in Santa Monica, California, United States - Edamame soil | ecosystem: Environmental > Terrestrial > Soil > Garden | place: USA: California... | reverse complement strand
CCATGATCATGCCCGCCTCCTCCACGCTGCCGCTTCCTGAAGTCCCGCCCGATCCGACGGGTGAACTCCGCGCCGCCGTGCGGCGGTTCATCGGCGCGCGCGTGCGCGATGCGGCCACGGCCGAGGATCTCACGCAGGAGGTGTTTGTGAAGATGCAGCGGCATGTGGCCGAGGTGCGCGATCCGCGCCGGCTCATGGGCTGGCTCATCCAGGTCGCGCGCAACACTGTGAGCGACCACTTCCGCCGCGCGCGCCCGACCGAGGTGTTTGACGAGGTGCACGTTGCTGCCGACGCGACGCCGCCCGAGGCCGAGACACGCGAGGAGTCGCGGCTGCGCGACGAACTCGCCGCCTACATCCGCTGCGTGGTGCGCGGCCTGCCGCCGATCCATCGCGAGGCGCTTGAGCTCACCGAATACGACGGCCTCTCGCAGGTCGAACTTGCCCGCCGCCTCGGCCTGAGCGTCTCAGCGGCGAAATCCCGCGTGCAGCGCGCCCGCGCGCTCGTGCGGGCGACGGTCGACCGCTGCTGTCACTTCGAGGTCGATCGCTACGGCACCGTGCTCGGCTACACGCCGCGGCCGAAGCGTTGCGGCTGCGACGGGAGCGGCTCAGGTTGCGGCCCGTAGGCCGCCCGCTCGCGGGTGCCCGTGGCCCCCGCGTCACCGCAGCGGTTACATACCGCTTGACGTATATTCCTTCACGAGCATATAGGCGGCGCATGGACCTGGTCCGGATCTACGAATGCCTGTGTGATCGCACGCGTCTGCGCATCGTGCACCTGCTGTCCGGCGGGCCGCTCTGCGTCTGCCATCTCCAGGAGATCCTCGACGAGCCGCAGGTGAAGGTCTCCAAGCACCTGCGCTACCTCCGGGAGCACGGCATGGTCGAATGCGAGCGGCAGGGCGCGTGGATGGTCTACCGCCTGCCTGCGAAGCAGCCGCGCGAGCTGCGCGCCAATCTCGCGTGCCTTCAGGATTGCGCGCGCGAGGAGGCCACCTTCTCCCGCGATGCGAAGCGCGCCGCGAAGCTCCGGCCCGCGCTCGCGAAATCGGGCGCGCCCTGCGGCTGTTGAGGCCCGCCCGCGCCCGGACCGTTTTCATGGATTCCTCATCCTCGATGACCGCCGCAGCCGTCAAGCGTCTCGATCTCTTCGAGCGCTACCTCTCGATCTGGGTGCTCGCCTGCATGGTCGTGGGCGTGGCGCTCGGCAAACTCCTACCCGGGCTCACCGCCACGCTCAGCAGCTGGGAGTTCGGCACCGACTCGCACGTCAACATCCCCATCGCCGTGCTCATCTGGCTCATGATCACCCCGATGATGCTGAAGATCGACTTCGGCGGGCTCGCCGGCGTGGCGCGGCGGCCGAAGGGCCTCCTCGTGACGCTCTTCGTCAACTGGCTGGTCAAGCCCTTCAGCATGGCGCTGCTCGGCTGGTTCTTCGTGCGTGTCCTCTTCAGTGATACGTTCGGCTGGATCACGCCCGAGGCGGCGAAGGATTACACGGCCGGGCTCATCATCCTCGCGGCCGCGCCATGCACCGCGATGGTGTTTGTCTGGAGCACCCTGACCGACGGCGACCCCGCCTACACGCTCGCGCAAGTCGCGATCAACGACCTGATCATGCTCGTCGCCTTCGCGCCCATCGTGATGTTCCTCGTGGGCGTGAGCGGCGTGGTCGTGCCGACCGGCGTGCTCGTGACCTCGGTCGTGGTCTTCATCGTCGTGCCGCTCGCCGCGGGCTGGCTCGGCCGGACGATCGCCATACGCGCGCGCGGCGAGACGTGGTTTTCCGAAAAACTCCTGCCGGTGTTCAAGCCGGTCACGATCCTCGCGCTGCTCGCCACGCTCGTGCTCATCTTCGCCTTCCAGGCGGAGAACCTCCTGCGCAACGGGTTCGCCGTCGTGCTGCTTGCCGTGCCGATCATCCTCCAGGTCTACTTCAACTCCGGCCTCGCCTACCTGCTCATGCGCCGCCTGAAGGTGCCGCACGACGTCGCCTCGCCGGGCGCGCTCATCGGTGCGAGCAACTTCTTCGAACTCGCCGTGGCCGTGGCCATCACGCTCTTCGGCGCGACCTCCGGCGCGGCGCTCGCGACGATCGTGGGCGTGCTCGTCGAGGTGCCGGTCATGCTCTCGGTCTGCCGCCTCTGCAACAGCTCGCGCGCCTGGTACGGCCGCGCGCTCAAGCCCTCGATCTGAAGAACCCGCCAGAACTAACCACGGATGGACACGGATGAACACGGATAGTGGGCAGGAACTCATTCGAATCCGACGGGTGACGGGTCTGCTGGAGCTGCTCGGTCTGATCCGCATCCGTGTGCATCCGTGTCCATCCGTGGTTAACCCGCCTCTTTCTGCATGAAACCCAGCGTCCTCATTCTGTGCACGGGCAACTCCTGTCGCAGCCACATGGCCGAGGGCATCCTGCGCGCCGCGGCCGGCGATCTCGTCGACGTGTTCAGCGCCGGCTCGAAACCCGCGGGCTACGTGCACCCGAAGGCGATCGAGGTTCTGGGCGAGATCGGCATCGACATCTCGGCGCACACCTCGAAGCACATGAACGAATTTCTCGATCGCACCATCACGACGGTGATCACGGTGTGCGGCCGCGCCGACCAGCTCTGCCCGGTGTATCCGGGCCAGGCGCACCGGCATCACTGGGGTTTCGACGACCCGGCCCACGCGGTCGGGACCGAGGAGGAGGTCCTCGCGGAGTTTCGCCGCGTGCGCGACGAGATCCGCCTCGTCTTCGGCGCCTACGCCGCGGGCTTGCGCGAAGGGCGAGAGACCTGAACCACGGAGGGTGTCGGACTTCGCGATGGCAACAGTGCCCCGAGTCGGACGAACTCCGGAGATCGGAGTTGCACAGGAGAAAGCGGAGAAAGGCAGGGAAGATGTTCCGGGCTGAATTCCTCCGCTTTCTCCGCCGCCTTCTGCGCGTCCGGATCGGACCCTCCTCGGGGAGGCATCCGTTTTGGAGAGGCCGGACAGGAGAGCCTGTTTCCATCGGTCTGAGCCCGTGTCTATCCGTGGTTGATTCCGGCTGTCGTGCAGTCGCCGCTGCGGAAATCCTGCGTCCTTTCGCGCGTCACCCCGTCTTTCCAGGTGTATGACACCCACGAACACCATGGATCCAGAAATCATCCGCGACGAGGTCCGTCGTCGCTATGGCGCGATCGCCCGAGGCGCGTCCGATGCTGCGGGCGCAGCCGGTGGCGCCGCTGCCTCGTGCTGCAGCCCGGCGCCTTCGGCCGCGGCATGTTGCGCCGAACCGTCGAACCCATCCGCGACCGACACCGACTGTAGTTGCTCGGCGGATGCGCAGGCGCGCACACTCGGCTACTCCGAGGCCGACCTCGCCGCCGTGCCGGAGGGCGCCAACCTCGGGCTCGGTTGCGGCAACCCCGTGGCCATCGCCTCGCTCCGGCCGGGCCAGACCGTGCTCGACCTCGGCGCGGGCGCGGGCTTCGACGCGTTTCTCGCCGCCCGCGCGGTCGGACCGACCGGTCGCGTCATCGGCGTGGACATGACCGCCGACATGGTGGCCCGGGCCCGGGCCAATGCGAAGACGGGCGGCTATGCGCACGTCGAGTTTCGCCTCGGCGAGATCGAGGCGCTGCCCGTGGCCGACGCCACGGTCGATGTGATCATCTCGAACTGCGTGATCAACCTCTGTCCGGACAAGCGCCCGGTCTACCGTGAGGCATTCCGCGTGTTGCGGCCCGGTGGCCGGATCGCCGTGTCCGACGTGGTCGCGCGTGGCGAGTTGCCCGACGAGGTGCGCCGCGATCTCGCTCTGCACACCGGGTGCCTCGCCGGCGCGACGCCGATCGAGGAGCTGCGGGTCATCCTGCAGCAGGCGGGTTTCGTCGACATCGTCATCCGGCCGCGTGGCAACTCCGACGAGGTCATCACGAGCTGGGAGTCCAAGCGTGGATTCGCCGACCGCGTCGCCGCCGCCGAGGTCCTGGCCCGCAAGCCCGAATCCGCCGCACCGTGCTGCTGATCGACTGATCACAGGTTCTGAAAACACGAGACCCGGACACCTCCCCAGGTGTCCGGGCCGTGATTTCCTGTTGAACCCTGTTTTACCCAATAACCCCAGCTGCGCTGGGCGTGAGGGGAAGGTGCGAGGGCGCGGCGCGCGGTGCAAGCGAACCCGTCCCGACTTACAGAGTCGTAATGTGCCGGTAAGGTACGCGCCGGTGAATCCTTTCAGGGCGCGGGCGTGCGTGACGTTGGCGTGACCGTGGGAACGTTAGCACGGCGCGGGCCCTTGCCGACGAGGCGATGCTGCGTCATGTCGTCGGTAAACGAAATCGCACCCGGCGGAGGTTCGCGACGAACCGGCGCCGCGCGGGTGAATCCACCTGAAAGTCCCCGCCGTTCATGACTTCATCTTCACGTCGTTCGTTCCTGCGTCATCTCGCGTTCGGATCCGCCGGTCTCGTGGCCGGTCACCGGATGCTCGCCGCCTCGACCGCGGCCGCGCCGGCCGAGCGTCGGCTCGGTGTCGCGCTCGTCGGTCTCGGCAGCTACTCGACGCACCAGCTCGCGCCCGCCCTCGAACAATCACGCCATTGCCGGCTCGCCGCCGTCGTGACGGGCACGCCGCAGAAGGCGCGCGCCTGGGCGGAGAAGTACGCGCTGCCGGAGCGCAGCCTCTACGACTACTCGACCCTCGACCGGATCGCGGACAATCCCGACGTCGACGTCGTCTACGTCGTCACCCCGCCCGGCCTGCACGCCGAGCACAGCGTCCGTGCCGCGCGCGCCGGCAAGCACGTCATCTGCGAGAAGCCGATGGCCAACACCGTGGCCGAGTGCGACGCGATCATCGCGGCCTGCGCGGAGGCCAAGGTGCATCTATCGATCGGATACAGGCTGCACTGGCATCCGATGTGGCAGGAACTCAAGCGCCTCGCCCGCGAGAAGGATTTCGGCGCCTTCACGAGGATGACCGGCGGCTTCGGGTTTCACCACCGGGGCGGAGGCTGGCGCATGGACCGCAAGCTCTCCGGGGGCGGGCCGCTCATGGACGTGGGCATCTACGTGGTGCAGGCGGCCTGCATGGCGGCGGGCGATGTCGCGCCGGTCGCGGTGACCGCGCGCGAGCTGCCGAAGCAGCGGCCCGAGGTGTTTCGCGAGGTGGAGGAGACGATCGAGTTCACCCTCGAGTGGGCCGACGGCGCGGTGTGCGAGGGCACGACGAGTTACCAGACCGGATCCAACCGCTTTCGTGCCGAGGCGGCGCAGGGCTTTTTCGAGATGCAGCCGGCCTACACCTACAGCGGGCTGGTGGGGCGGACCAGTCGCGGCGAGTTCCCGCCGTCGCCGGCGCATCAGCAGGCCGCGCAGATTGACGGCATGGCCGAGGCGATCCTGGCCGGAAAACCCTCGCTCGCGCCCGGCGAGATGGGTCGCCGCGACATGCAGATCATCACCGCGATCTACGAGTCGGCCCGGACGGGTCGTCGCGTCGCGATCGCGGGATGAGCGCGGCGTCGCGCGGGTAACGATGCGCATGTGATCGTCGCTACGGCGAACTTCGCCGCTCGGGGTCGGCGAGGCGGGCTGCGTTGCGCCGCGTGAGTTCGCAGTCGCTGAATCGCGGCGGATCGAGAAGCGTCTTCGACGGACCTCTTCCATCTTCAATGATTTCCATTCCTTCCTTCCCGTCCCTGGTGCCGCGTGTGTGCCTTCGCATCCTCGTGGGCGGAGTCCTGGCGACTTTGCTGCTCTCCGCTGCCGCGCACGGGACCACGCGCTGGTCCGTACGCGACTTCGGCGCCACGGGTGACGGGCGCACGCTCGACACCACGGCGGTCAACGCGGCCATCACGGCGGCCGCGCAGGCGGGCGGCGGCATGGTGGAGTTTCCCGCCGGCGATTACCTTTGCCACTCGATCCGGCTCCGGAGCCACGTGGAACTGCGTCTCGGCGCGGGCGCGACGATCATCGCGGCCGACCCGCCCGCGGCGGGCGAGCCGGGCGGCTACGACCCGGCCGAGCCGAACCCGTGGAACCAGTATCAGGATTTTGGGCACTCGCATTGGCGCAACAGCCTGATCTGGGGCGAGGACCTCGAGGGTGTCGCGATCACCGGTCCGGGCCGGATCTACGGCCGCGGGCTCAGCCGCGGCAACGGCCGCATCGCGCGGCCCGTGGGTGCGCCGCCTCCGCCGCCGGTGGACGGACTGCCCGCCGACGTGCTCGCGGCAGACGGCACATTCGAGATCACGCCGCGCCCGGACCTCGTGCCGGGTCCGTTCAACTACCCGAACGCGCGCGACACCCTGCCCGACGGCACGGCCAACAAGGCCATCGCGCTGAAGAACTGCCGCGGCGTGATCCTGCGCGACTTCACCATCCTGCACGGCGGCCACTTCGCCATCCTGGTCACCGGCGTGGACAACCTCCTCATCGACGGACTGCTCATCGACACCAACCGCGACGGCATCGATATCGACGCGTGCAGCAACGTCCGGATCAGCAACACCTCGGTCAACTCGCCGTGGGACGACGCCATCTGCCTCAAGGCCTCGCACGCGCTGGGCGTGGCGCGTGCCTGTGAGAACGTGACGATCGTGAACTGCCTCGTCAGCGGCTACGACGAGGGCACGCTGCTCGACGGGACGCGTCGGCGCACCTGGGTCACGCGCGGCGGCCCGCATGGCCGCATCAAGCTCGGCACCGAGGCCGGCGGCGGCTTCCGCAACATCACGATCGCCAACTGCGTGTTCGAGCACTGCCGCGGCCTCGCGCTCGAGCAGGTCGACGGCGGCGTGCTCGAGGACATCGCCATCACGAACATCACCATGCGCGAGGTGCAGAACTCGCCGCTGTTCATCAGGCTGGGGGCTCGTCTTCGCCGGCCGGATACGACTTCGCCGGGCGTGGCCCGTCGCATCGTCGTGTCCAACCTCGTCGCCAGCGGCGTCGCGCCCGAGCACGGCATCCTCCTCGCGGGCCTGCCGGGCCATCGCATCGAGGACGTCGTGCTCGAGAACATCCACCTCGAGTTCGCGGGCGGCGGCACGGCCGCGCAGGCGGCGCGCGAGGTGCCGGAGATGCGGAAGGCGTATCCGGATCCCTACGAATTCGGCACCCTGCCGGCCTGGGGCCTTTTCGCCCGGAACGTCGCCGGCCTGCGCGTGCGCGGTGTGACGCTGCGCGTGCTCACACCCGACGCGCGGCCGGCCGTGCTGCTCGAGGATGTCGCGGGCGCGCGCTTCCGGGACGTGGCGATCGACACCTTCGACGGCGTGCCCGCGTGGTCGCTCAAGGACGTGACCGGCCTGCATGTGCGCGACACCATCGGTCTGCCCGAGGGCGCGCTGCCGGCGGTGGGCGCGAAGACACTGCGCTGACCCGACGGGCGATCGGCGGGTCGGCGGCCGCGCGGCTCAGTCGTGGAAGGCCACGCGGCTGTTCGACGCGAGGTAGTCGCGGATCGCGTCGGCGAAAATCTCGCCGTATTCGGCGAGCTTTTTCTCGCCGAAGCCGGAGATGTCCTCCATCGCGCCGACGTCGGTCGGGTAGAAGCGCGCGAGTTCGCGCAACGTCACGTCGCCGCACACGATGTAGGCGGGTACGCCGCGCTCGTCGGCGAGCGTCTTGCGAAGCTTGCGCAGCACGCCGAAGAGGATCTCGTCGCACTCGATCTCGCCGCTGCGGCGCGAACCGCCGCGGCGCGATGCGCCGGTGGCCGCGGCGGGGCGCTCCATCGGTTTGGTCAGCGTGATGGGCTGGCGCGTGCGCAGGGCGGCCACGCCGGCGTCGGTCAGCTCGACCGTCGCGAATTCTCCCGAGGCGACGGAGATCAGACCGAGGCGAAGCAGTTCGCGGCCGACCGACGCCCATTCCTGGCGCGGCAGGTCGCGGCCGATCCCGTAGGTCGTGAGCCGGTCGTGTCCCCAGCGCCGGATCTTTTCGGTGTCGGCGCCGGTGAGCACCTCGATCACGTGGCCCATGCCGGTGGAGAAGCGGCTGGCCTGCCCGATGCGCCAGACGCAGGAGAGGAATTTCTGCGCGAGCAGCGTGCCGTCGTAGGTCTCGCGCGGCTCGAGGCAGTTGTCGCAGCCGCCGCAGTGCTCGTGTGGATACGGCTCGCCGAAGTAGCCGAGGATCTCGCGGCGCCGGCAGCCCGCGCCCTCGGCGTAGTGCAGCATCGTCTGCAACTGGCGGCGGGCGACCTGCTGCTCGCCGGCATCGGTCATCTCGTCGATGAAGTGCAGCTGCTTGGCCACGTCGCCGGCCGAGTAGAGCAGCAGGCAGTCGCCGGGCAGGCCGTCGCGGCCGGCGCGGCCGGTCTCCTGGTAGTAGCCCTCGAGGTTTTTCGGCAGGTCGTGGTGGATGACGTAGCGGACGTTGGGCTTGTTGATGCCCATGCCGAAGGCGATCGTCGCGCAGATGATGCGCACCTCATCGCGGAGAAACGCCTCCTGGTTGCGGCTGCGTTCCTCGGCGTCGAGTCCGGCGTGATACGGACGCGCGGCGAACCCGCGGCCGGCCAGCGCCTCGGCCGTGCGCTCGGTCGCGGCTCGCGAGGCGCAGTAGATGATCCCGCTGTCCTGCTCGCGGCGGCGGATGAAGTCGATCACCTGCTTGAGGGGGCCGTCCTTGGGCACGACGCGGTAGGTGAGGTTCGGGCGGTTGAACGACGCGACGAAGACCGCCGGGTCGCGCAGCTTCAGATGGCGGATGATGTCGGCGCGCACGCGCTCCGTCGCGGTGGCGGTGAGCGCCATCATCGGCACGTCCGGCAGGAGCTCGCGCAGCGAGGCGATCTGGCGGTACTCCGGCCGGAAATCGTGGCCCCACTCGCTGATGCAGTGGGCCTCGTCGATCGCGAGGGCGACGACGTTCCAGGCCTTCAGGTTTTCCTTCCAGCCGTCGAGCATCAGCCGCTCGGGTGCGACGTAGAGCAGGCGCCATTCGCCGCGGTGCAGGCCGGCGAGGCGCGAGCGCGCGGCGTCGGCCGAGAGCGTGGAATTCAGGTAGGTGGCGGCCACGCCGGCGGCCTGGAGTTGATCCACCTGATCCTTCATCAGCGCGATGAGCGGCGACACCACCACCGTTAGTCCCGGGCGCACGAGGGCCGGGAGCTGGAAACACATCGACTTGCCGCCGCCCGTGGGCAGGAGCGCGAGCACATCGCGCCCGGCCAGCGACGCCTCGATGATCTCGCGCTGGAGCGGGCGGAAGCCGCCGTAGCCGAAGGTCGTCTTGAGGGTGAGCAGGAGGTCGTCCACGGTGCGTGATCGAGCCCGCCAGGGCCGATCGCCGGTCGACCTCAAGCGCACGCCGGCGGCCGGGCAAGTGTAATTTTGTTCAGTGGATGCCGACAGCCACTCCGATCCGGCCGCGACGGTCGTGCGGGCTGCGTTCGGCCGACGATCGGGTGGTCACACCTCGATCTCGATCTTCGCCGCGGCGCCGAAGCCGAGTGACACCTCGCGCCCGTGGTCGAGGCGTGCGCGAATCATCCGTCCCTGCGGATCGCGGGTGAGCACGCGCAGGCCGCGCCCGGGCCGAAGCTCCTGCTGATCGATGAACTGCAAGAACGCATCGGCCTGGTCGGCGATGCGCCCGACCACGCCGCTCGAGCCGGCCTCCAGGTCGTGCAGGGCGACGAGGCGGCGGCGGGGCAGTGCACCCGCGGCGGAGGGAATCACGTCGCCGTGCGGATCGACCGTCGGGTGGCCGAGGAGCGCATCGATGCGCTCGAGCACGCGATCGGAGATGACGTGCTCGAGTTGTTCGGCCTCCTCGTGGATCTCGGCCCAGTCCATCTTCAGAGTCTGCACGAGGAAGAGTTCGACCAGTCGGTGGCGGCGCAGCACGTGCAGCGCGAGTTTCTCGCCGCGGGAGGTCAGGCGCACGCCGGCGCGCGGCTCGTAGTCGACCAGCCCGGCCTCGGCGAGGGTCTTGATCATGCTCGTGGCCGTGCCGGGCACGACGGCGAGGGCGGTGGCGAGTTCACCCATCGCGACCAGGCCCGCGGAGCCCGCCGGCGGCTGAAGGAGGTAGATCTGCTTGATGTAGTTCTCGACCGTGCTGGTGGCCATCGGCAGGGCGGGGTGGACGGGCTGGGGCGGCGTGTCGCGGTGAAACCTACGAGATTCGACTCGACGAACTCAAGATTTTGATTAATCAAAATAGCAACTTTTCATCCTGGTGCACCCGAGACATCCAGATCTGCGATCCGCGGCGCGTGGGGGAGAGGCCGGATCCGGCGGTTCCGAGCCGGCCCGGTCAGCCGATCCAGGGCGCGACCGGCTGGCCGGGCTGCGTCCGGCCGAGCGTCGCGAACTCGAGGATGTGCTGCGCGCACTCTTCGAGTGTGAGCACCACGGGCACCCGGCCTCGGACGCCCGCGTGGCGGGCCTGACCGGGAGCCCCCGCGAGAGCGTGCTGCGTTCGCTGGCCCGCGCCAGCGCCTCAGGGCTGGCGGAAAATCTCGAGGACGGCTGGGCGTTGTTGCCTGCGGGTCGTGAGATCGCCGTGCGCATCATGCGTGCGCACCGGCTGATCGAGACGCGCCTCGCGCGCGAGTCGAGCGTGCCGCCCTCACGCTGGCACGAGGTCGCGCATGCCGCGGAGCACGAGTTGACGCGCGATGAAGTCAACCGCCTCGCCGACCGCCTCGACAATCCGCGTTTCGACCCGCACGGCGACCCGATCCCGACGCGCGAGGGCCGCATCCCCGAGCCCGAGGGCCAGCTGCTGCTCTCGTGGCGGCTCGACGACACCGGCGTGATCGCGCACCTCGAGGACGAGCCGCCCGCGCTCTTCGCGCGCCTCGTCGCAACGGGGTTGTTTGCCGGCATGCGCTTCCGGCTCGTGCAGCGCGGCGCCGCGGCGAGCGTGCTCACGGTCGAGGGCCGGACCGTCACGCTTCCCGCGGAACTCGCCGCCATGGTGCGCGTGCGCGCACTGCTCCCTTCCGAAAAGGCTCCGCCCTCGGGCGCCGCGCGCCTTTCCGATCTCGCGCGCGGCGCGAGTGCCGAGGTGGTCACGCTCCTGCCCGGATGCATCGGCGGCGAGCGCTCGCGCCTGCTCGATCTCGGCTTCGTGCCCGGCAGCCGCATCGAGCACGCGCTCCAGAGTCCGTTCAACGGCCCGGCCGCCTACCGCCTGCGCGGCACGCTCATCGCCCTGCGGCGCGAGCAGGCCGACCAGGTCCTCGTCGTGCCCGCGAACGTTTGACTCCAGTTTCCTGATACCGACCATGTCTCAAGCCTGTCCACCGTCCGCCTGTGACTCCTGCCAGGTCGCCCGGGGCAACCTGGAGAAACTCGGGCTCAAGCTCGACACCTGGGACTTCGTCGTCGCCCTCGCCGGCAATCCCAACACGGGCAAGAGCACGGTCTTCAACCGCCTCACCGGCCTGCGCCAGCACACCGGCAACTGGCCGGGCAAGACCATCGCCCGCGCCGAGGGCGGATTCGCCTACAACAACCGCCGCTACAAGCTCGTCGACCTGCCCGGCACGTATTCGCTGCGCTCGGCCAGCCCGGACGAGACGGTGGCGCGCGAGTTCCTCCTCTTCGGCCGGCCCGACGTCACCGTCGTCGTGGCCGACGCCACCTGCCTGGAGCGCAACCTCAACCTCGCGCTCCAGATCCTCCAGGTGACCGACCGCGTGGTCGTCTGCCTCAACCTCATGGACGAGGCCCGCGCCAACAACCTCGTCGTCGACCCGCGCGGGCTCGCCGCCGACCTCGGCGTGGCCGTGGTGCCGTGCGCCGCGCGCAGCGGCGAGGGCATCGACCGGCTGCTCGCCGAGATCGACGCCGTGGCGACGGGCGCCTTCCGGCCGCAGCCCTACCGGCTGCGCCTGGACGTGCCCGGCCTGCGCGAGGCCGTCGACGACATCGCCGGCCGCCTGCGCGCGGCGTATCCGGATGTCGCGCACGCCGAGTGGATCGCCCTGCGCCTGCTCGAAGGCGACCGCGCCGTGGCCGAGCTCGTCGAGCGCGGCGAGATCGGGCGCCTCGCGCCCGACCATGCGGCGACGGCGGGGGCGGCTGCGCCCGCGGCGGCCGGGGGAGCGGGACGATGAGCGCGCCGGGCGACATCGTCCGCGCGGCCGAGGAGATGCGCTGGCGCCTGCCGCGCAACTACCAGGACCGCCTCACCGAGGCGATCTACGCCGAGGCGGCGCGCATCGCGGAAAAGTCCGTTGCGCGCCGCGGCACCTCGCGGCGGCTCGACCTGCAGGTGAAGCTCGACCGGCTGCTCACAGGCCCGTGGACCGGCCTGCCGATCATCGGCCTGTGTTTCGCCGTCGTGCTCTGGCTCACGATCAGTGGGGCCAACGTGCCGAGCGGCATGCTTGCCGATCTGCTCATGGGCCAGGTCTACCCGTGGCTGCGCGAGCTCGCCTTCGGCGCGCTCTGGCCGTGGATGGCGGGCCTGCTGGTCGACGGCATGTACCTCGCGACCGCCTGGGTCATCAGCGTCATGCTGCCGCCGATGGCGATCTTCTTCCCGCTCTTCACGCTGTTGGAGGATCTTGGATACCTGCCGCGCGTGGCCTTCAATCTCGACCGGCTTTTCCACCGCGTGGGCGCGCACGGCAAGCAGGCGCTGACCATGGCGATGGGCTACGGCTGCAACGCCGCGGGCGTGATCGCCGCGCGTGTCATCGACTCGCCGCGCGAGCGCCTGATCGCGATCATCACGAACAATTTCGCGCTCTGCAACGGCCGCTGGCCGACACAGATCCTCATCGCCTCGATCTTCCTCGGCGCGCTGGCGCCGGCGGCGCTCGCGGGCGTCACGGCCACGGCGGCGGTGTTTGGCATCGCGGTGCTCGGCTTCGGGCTCTCGCTGCTCTCGTCGTGGCTGCTCAGCCGCACCGTGCTGCGCGGCGAGGCCTCGACCTTCAGCCTCGAGCTGCCGCCCTACCGCCCGCCGAACATCCTGCGCACGCTCTACACCTCGCTCATCGACCGCACGCTCTTCGTGCTCTGGCGCGCCGTGGTCTTCGCGCTGCCGGCCGGCGCGCTCATCTGGCTGGTCGGCAACGTCGAGATCGCCGACCGCACGCTCGCCGCGTGGATCGTGGGCGGGCTCGATCCGCTCGCGTGGTTTCTCGGGCTCAACGGCGTGATCCTGCTCGCCTACATCATCGCGATCCCGGCCAACGAAATCATCATCCCGACCGTGCTCATGCTCACCGTGCTCGTCACGGGAAACGCCGAGATGGGCGCGGGCGCCGGCGTGATGTTCGAGGCGGAGGACGACGGCGTGCGCAAGATCCTCACGGGCGGCGGATGGACGGCGCTCACCGGCCTGTGCCTGATGCTCTTCAGCCTCTGCCACAAC
>Ga0315910_10003499_pt1 | contig 13341 bp, 8 predicted proteins | sample EdamamesoilMG_FD_204470 | JGI IMG/M metagenome (GOLD analysis project Ga0315910, IMG submission 204470) | Garden soil microbial communities collected in Santa Monica, California, United States - Edamame soil | ecosystem: Environmental > Terrestrial > Soil > Garden | place: USA: California... | reverse complement strand
TACGAGGTCCCCGACCCTGACCGTCCCGGCGAGTACCTGGTGGCCCCCCGTGGCGAGATCCTGCTGTTCGGCGGAGACACCGCGTACCCGGTCGCGACCGCCCAGGAGATCACCAACCGGGTGATCGTGCCGTTCAACCAGGTGCTGGATGCCCTGCCCAAGGACGACACCCCCCGGGTCCTGCTCGGTATCCCCGGCAACCACGACTGGTACGACGGCCTCGACGGCTTCGCGCGCATGTTCCGCCGCCGCGCCGAGGCCGACCAGGACGTGCGGCCGAGCATGATCGGCGTCTCGCCCTTGATGCTCCAGCAGTACGCGGAGTGGGCGCGCGAGTTCGTCCGCGGCGGCAAGATCGAAAAGCCCCACGCGCTGGTGCTCGCCGGCTACACGCCGGTGCAGAACGCGAGCTATTTTGCGCTCCGCCTCGCGCCACGCCTCGATCTCATCGCGGTCGACCGACAGCTGCGCACACCCGACTCACGGCAGCGCGCGTTTCTAACGGAGCGGTACCAGGAGACGGCGGATCTCGCGACGATGGTCATCCTGCCCGATCCGGTCTACCGCTTCGGCAACCCGAGCAAGAGCGGGACCGCGATGGTGGAGAGCATTCATCTCGACCTCGGCGCGCGCGACCATTTCGTCCTCACCGGCGACGTGCACCACTACCAGCGGATCGAGCAGGGGCGGCTCCTCCACGTCATTGCCGGCGGCGGGGGGGCGTTCCTCCACCCGGCGCGGCTCGCCCCCGGAGGGCTCCCTCACCGCGCCCAGTGGCCCGAGGCACCCCAGTGCCGGCGCCTGCTCCGAGGGGTCCCCTGGAAGATCGCCCGCGGGCGCTCGGGCGTCCTGCCGCACCTCGTGCTGCTCGCCCTGTTCGCCCCCGCCGTCCTCTTCGGCCTGCGCTTCTACGACCGGATGGGGCTGATCCTGGCGGCACCCGTCAGCGTCACGTTGCTGCTGACCACCGCGTACGCCCTGATCGGCGGCGTCCGGCGCCGAAAATCGGTGCTCCCGCTCGCCTTCGTGGCGGCGTTCGCCACCGCGCTGCTTCCAGTCGTGTCGTCACTCGGTTTTCGGCTGCTCTTCGCGTCGCAAGGCGTCCCGGTCACGCCGCCCTGGGTGGCGGCGCTCACGCTCATCGCCACGGTGGTGCTCGGTGTGTTCGTGTTCGGCGGCTTCCTCGCCTACCTGACGGCGTTCGGCTTCGAGCACACCCAGGCTTTCACGGCCCTCGACCATCCTGGCTTCAAACACTTCGTGCGCCTGCGCGTGCGCGCGGACGGCCGCGGTATCGACGGCTTCTGCATCGGCATCGCCGACCCGCTCGCTCCGGACGAAAAGCCGGTGCTGGTCGACCGCTTCGAGTTCCGGCCGGGCGCGTCCGGGACCTAGCGCGGACGTCTGCCCGCGCGGTCTAGATCCGCGCGACTTCGACCACGCCGTTCACCCGCTGGAGCGCCTTGATCACGCTCTTCAGCTGCGACAAATCGCTGCAATTGAAGGTGAAAACGTTGCGCGCGTGGCCGTCGTCGTCCGCGCGACAGTTGGCTTCGCTGATGTTGATGCTCTGGGCGCTGAACGTCTGGCTGACCGTCGCCAGAATTCCGGGCTTGTTCGTGGTCGTGACGCAGAGCTGAACCGGCCGCTGCACCTTGGTTTTCGTGTCCCAGGACACGTCGACGCGCCGGTCGGGATCCATGTCGAGCGCCTTCTGGCACTCGCGGCGGTGGACGGTGACGCCGCGCCCGCGCGTGATGAAGCCGATGATGGCGTCACCCGGAAGCGGACTACAGCAGCGCGCGTAGCGCACGAGCACGTCGTCCTCCCCGCTCACCTTGATGCCGGTCTGGTCGCGCCCGGTGACGCGACGCACGAATTTCTCGAGCGCGCCGGTGCGGAGCTCGCGGGGAGGCTCGCTGTTCGGCTGCGGCTCGCGCAGCGACTCGACGACCTCCTCGGCGTGCACCTTGCCGTAGCCGACCGCGAGCAGCAGGTCGTCCAACGTCGACTGGCCGTGGGCGGTCGCGACGCGCTGAGCCTCTTCCTCGCTCTTCGAGAGCTTCGCGAAGGAGAGGCCCGCCGAGCGCATTTCCGCCTCGAGCAGCTCCCGCCCGAGGTTCACGCTCTTCTCGCGCAGATCGATGCGGATGTGGGAGCGAATGCGCGAGCGCGCACGGGTGGTGACGCAGAAATCCAGCCAGTCCTTGCTCGGCTGCTGGGTGCCGCTGGTCATCACCTCGATCACGTCACCGCTCTTCAGCTTGTAGCGGAGCGGGACGATTTGCCCGTTGGCGCGCGCCCCCGAGCAGTGCTCGCCGACCTCGGAGTGGATCGCATAGGCAAAGTCGATCGGGGTGGACCCTCGCGGCAGCACCCGCACGTCGCCCTTCGGCGTGAACACGTAGACCTCGTCCGGAAAGAGGTCGATCTTGACGCTCTCCAGGAACTCGACCGGATCCTTCACGTTGCGCTGGAAGTCCGCCAGCTCGCGCAACCACGAGAACTTTTCCGCGTCCTTCGGGTCGACACCGCCGGAAATGCGCTCCTTGAAGCGCCAGTGGGCGGCCACGCCGTGCTCGGCCACGCGGTGCATCTCGTGGGTGCGGATCTGGATCTCGATCCGCTGGCGCCCGGGCCCGATCACCGTCGTGTGGAGCGACTGGTACATGTTGGGCTTCGGCAGGGCGATGTAGTCCTTGAAGCGCCCGGGGATCGGCGTCCAGCGCGAGTGCATGGCGCCGAGGGCCGCGTAGCAGTCCGCCACCGACTCCACGCAGATGCGGAAGGCCAGGATGTCGAACACCTGTTCGAAGTCGCACCCCTGATCCTTCATCTTGCGATGGATCGAATACATGTGTTTCGCGCGGCCGGTGACCTCCGCGGCGAACCCCTGCTCGGCCAGGCGCGACACGATCGTGCGGCACACGCTCTCGGTGTAGCGGTCGCGCTCCTTGGCCGTGCGGGCGAGCTTCTTGCCGAGCTCCACGTACGTTTCGGGCTCCAAATAGCGGAACGCGAGATCCTCGAGCTCGCTCTTCAACCGCTGCATGCCGAGGCGCGAGGCGAGCGGTGCGTAGATTTCACGCGTTTCGCGGGCGATGCGCTCCTGGGCCTCGGGCTTCATGGCCGCGAGCGTGCGCATGTTGTCGAGGCGGTCGCAGAGCTTGACCAGGAGCACGCGGAGGTCGCGCGCCATCGCGACCACCATCTTGCCGAAGCTCTCCGCCTGACGATCCTCACGCGAGCTGAAGTTGATCTTGCCGAGCTTGGTGACGCCGTCGACGATCGTCGCGACCTCGGGACCGAACTCGCGCTCGAGGTCCTGGGTGCTGACGCGGGTGTCCTCGAGCACGTCGTGGAGGAGGCCCGCGCAGACGCTGGCGGTGTCGAGCCGGAGCTCGGTGATCAGCCCGGCGACACCGGCCGGATGAATGAAATAGGGGTCCCCGCTCTTCCGGGTTTGCCCGCGGTGGGCCCACTCGGAATAGCGGTAGGCCTTCCGGATGAGGTCAACGTCCGCGACCGGGTGGTAGCTCTTGACGAGCTCGACGAGCGACTCGAGGTTGAGCATTGTCCCCGGAGGCACGGAAAACCCGGGCCTCGGGCTGATCAACGTAAGTCTCCCTCGTGCTCCTGGCAAACGAACGGGCTACCGGCGGGGGCGCCTCGCTCCGTTCCGTCCAGCAGGACTTCACTCCCCAGGGTCGCTCGAGTCGGGGGTGCGGCAGTCGCTACCCGGGGCGCACCGCCGGTTGCCGCAAGCCACGACGTGAGGTCGGACAGCGCGCGTTCGGCCATTACTTCGTATTTTGCGCGCTTCTTGAGCCGCGGGCCAGTGTGCGGCGCAAGGTGCGAAAAAGTGATGTTCGACGGCTGGTAATCGTCGGGATTCCGCGAAAGCTGCGCGACAAGTCCGCCCAGGGCCGTCGTCGGGGGCGGCAGCGACGGTTCCCGGCCGGCGAGGCGCTCGGCGACGAAACGCCCGACGAGCAGCCCGCTCGCCGCGCTCTCCACGTAGCCTTCGACGCCGCTGATCTGGCCGGCGAAGTAAAGACCCGGCTCGCTCCGCAGCTGGAACGTCGCGTCGAGCAGGGCCGGCGCGCGCAGGAACGTGTTCCGATGCACGGCGCCGTAGCGAAGGAACTCGGCCTGCTCGAGGCCGGGGATGGTGCGAAAAATTCGCTCCTGCTCGCCGCGCAGCATGCGCGTTTGAAAGCCGACCAGGTTGTAGGCGCTCTCCGCGTCATCCTCCGGGCGCAGCTGCACGACGGCGAAAGGCCAGCGCCCCGTGCGCGGGTCCGTGAGGCCGACCGGCTTCATCGGCCCGAAGGCGAGCGTCATTTCACCGCGCTCGGCCATCACCTCGATCGGCAAGCAGCCCTCGAAGTAACGGACGTCCTCGAAACTCTCGGGGACGACCTTGCGCGCCGCCACGAGCTCGCTCACGAAGCGACGGTAGCCGTCCTGGTCGAACGGCGCGTTCACGTACGCCGTTCGGTCCTCCTCGGTCTCGCCCTTGTCCCAGCGCGACGCGCGGAAGACGCGCGTTTCGTCGATGCTGTCGGCGCTCACGATTGGAGCGATGGCGTCGTAGTAGGCGAGCCGTTCCTCTCCGACCCGGCGCGCGACGTCCGCCGCCAGCGCGTCGCCGGTGAGCGGCCCGGTCGCGATCACGAGCGGCCGCTGGTCGGGGAGTCGCTCGACGAGCTCGCTCCGGATCTCGATCAACGGATTTTCCCGCAAGAGAGCGGTCATTTCAGCGGAAAAACGCTCGCGATCGACGGCCAGCGCGCCCCCCGCCGGCACCCGCGTCCGATCGGCGACGGCCATCACGTGGGACCCGAGTCGCCGCATCTCTTCCTTCAGCAACCCGACGGCGTTCGCGAGCGAAGCACCCCGAAACGAATTCGAGCAGACGAGCTCGCAGAGCCCGTCACTCGTCTGAGCCGGCGTGCGTGAGTGCGGCTTCTGCTCGAGCAGCAGGACGCGATGGCCGCGAGCGGCGAGACCGAGCGCCGCTTCCGAGCCCGCTAGGCCCGCCCCGACGATGGTGACCCGCCCGTCGCTCACGGCGGCGCCGAAGCGGACGCGGCGACGGGTGCTCCGGCCGCAGCGGCGCCCGGCGCTCCGTCGGCGCCGGCCTCTTCCGTCGGCTCTTCGAGCGGCCGCGAGTACCCACATTCCTTGCCGCGCCCGCAAATGAGCTTGGGGCTCTTCTGACCACCACCGACGACCAGAAACGGGTGCTGGCAGACCGGGCACGGTTCGTTGATCGGCTTCTGCCAGACCTTGAAATCGCACTTCGGGTAGTTGCTGCAGCCGTAGAAGGAGCGGCCGCCGCGCTTCTTCGAGCGCACCTCGACCAGATCGCCGTTGTCCTTCGGGCACTTCACGCCGGTCGGCACCGGACGCGCGTTCTTGCACTCCGGGTAGCCGCTGCACGAGAGAAACTCGCCGTAGCGGCCGGTCTTCACGATCATGAATTTTCCGCACTTGTCGCAGACGATGTCGGTGACCCGCACTTCGGCCGGATTGTTGCCGTCTTTGCCGAGGTCGCGCGTGAACTTGCACTTCGGGTACGTCTCGCAGCCGAGAAACCAACCGTTCTTGCTCCAGCGCTTCAAGAGGCGCGAACCGCATTCCTCGCACTTGTGCTCGGTGAGCTCCGGCTCGGGCGTCCAGCGCTTCGCCTTCTTCGCCCGGTCGAGCACGCTGCGAAAGCGCTCGTAGAAGCGCCCAAGCAGCGCCTTGCGTTCGAGCTTGCCCGCTTCGACCTCGTCGAGCTCCTCCTCCATCGACGCCGTGAAGCTCGGATCGATGAAGTCGAGCTCGGTCGACACCAGGCCGTCGACCACGATTTTCCCGAGGTTCGACGCCTTCATCTGGCCGCCCGGCAGCTTCTCGACGTAGTCGCGCGCCTGCACCTTGCTGATGATCTCGGCGTAGGTGCTGGGGCGACCGATGCCGCGCTTTTCGAGCTCCCGGACCAGCGACCCTTCGTTGAAACGGGGCGGCGGCTGGGTGAATTTCTGTTCCGCGAGGACGCCGGGCGGGATCGCCATCGTCAGCGCCTCGCCGTCGCCGATCGGCGGCAGCGTGCCGTCCTCGTCTTCGCTCGCCCGCGCTTTGGCGTTGCCCTGCGCCGTCTGCGCCTTGGCGTCACCGTCGGCGTCTTCCTCGCCGGCCAGCTCTTTCGGGCCGTCGGCGAGCGTCCGCCCGGCCTTGTACTGCTCGAGCCAGCCCGAGAATTTCAGCACCTTGCCGCTGGCGCGGAGCGTGTAGCTCGCATGCGCCTTCGTTTTGCCGGAGGGGACGGCTTCGATGTCGACGCCGGTCTGGTCGTAGACGGCGTGCGCCATCTGCGACGCGAGGAAGCGATTCCAGATCAGCTGGTAGAGCTTGAACTGCTCGTCGCTCAGGTGCTTGCGCACCTTGGCCGGTGACAGCTCGAGCGAGGTCGGGCGGATCGCCTCGTGCGCCTCCTGGGCGTCTTTCCGCGACTTGTAGACGTTCGGCTTCTCGGGCAGGAACCGCGGACCGAGCTCGGCCTCGATGAAGGCACGCGCCTCGGTCGTGAAATCCGGGCTCACGCGCACCGAGTCGGTACGCATGTAGGTGATGAGGCCGACCAGACCGCCGTCCTTCTTGAGGTCGATGCCCTCGTACAGGCGTTGCGCCACGTTCATCGTGCGCTTGGTGGTGAAATGAAGGTAGCTCGTCGCGTCCTGCTGGAGCTTGCTGGTCGTGTACGGAGCGGGTGCGTGACGCCGCTGCTCGCGCTGGGTGACGCCGACGACCTTGTACTTCGCGGCTTCGAGATCGGCCTTGATGCCCTCGGCCTGGGGCCCGTTCGTGACCTCGATCTTCTCGCCGTCGGCCTTGGTGAGACGCGCCTGGAAGACTTCCTTGGCGGCTCCGCGCAGGCCGACGCCGATGTTCCAGTATTCCTCCGGGACGAACGCTTCGATCTCGCGCTCGCGATCCACGATCAACCGCAGGGCCACCGACTGCACCCTGCCGGCGCTGAGGCCGAACGCGAGCTTGCTCCAGACCAGGGCCGACACGTCGTAGCCCACGATTCGATCGAGGACACGGCGGGCGCGCTGCGCATCGTAGAGGTGCGCGTCGAGCTCGCGCGGAGAATCGATCCCCCGCTCGACGCCCTTCTTCGTGATCTCTTCGAACTCGACCCGCTTCACGTCGAGCTTTGGCCGGCCGAGCTCCTCGGCGATGTGCCAGGCAATGGCTTCACCCTCGCGATCGGGGTCGGTCGCGAGCAAGAGGACATCGGCCTTCTTCGCTTCGGTCTTGAGCTCGGCGAGGACCTTCGCCTTGGCCTCGATGACCTCGTACGTCTCGAGGAAGCCCTTCTCCACGTCGATACCCATGCGCTTGGGCAGGTCCTTGATGTGCCCCTTGCTCGCCACGACCTCGTAGCCGGAGCCGAGGTACTTCTTGATGGTCTTCGCCTTGGCTGGCGATTCGACGATGACGAGGGTCTTCCCCATGGGGCGCGTGGTTCCTTCTGCCTGGGTATCGGTCGAGGGCGGGTGTCGGTCGGGGGCCTAAGTTTCGGGTAATGTTACCGGCGCGCAAGTCACCTGCGCCGGCCAAACGCCTGATTGCTCTTGTTATTTCAATTGGTTAGGGGGTGAAACCGAACCGCGCTCAAGGGTGACTCGAAGGCCACCCGCGGGGTCGGGAGCTAGCTCACCTTCCAGTGTGAGCGTCAAGACGTGGCGCTGAACCAGGGCCGGGCCGAGACCCGAAAGCTCACAGATTTCATCCGCGTTGCGCGCGCCCCGGCGTACCGCATCGAGCACGATGGCGTCGGTCGTGAGTGGCCTCTCGGTGAACGGAAGGCTCACCTGGACCGGGCTTCGTTCCGCCATCCTGGGCAGGACCCTGCCCGCGAGACAGCGCTCGAGCTCGGCGAGAACGTCCGCGGCACCGGTGCACAGCCGCGCACCGAGACGGATCTCGAGCAAGCAGCCCTCGCCATGTTTTTCCCAGGGCGCGTGCGGAACGGCCAGGAAGGGTCGACCGAGCGCGCGGGCAAAGGCAGCGGCGTTGCGCGCCCCGCTACGAAAAGGCGCCTCGACGACGACCAGTGCGTGCGCGAGCGCCGCAAGGCAGGCGTTCCGCCTGAAGAACGAGCCCTGGGTCGCTGCCGCCTCGTCCGCTGCGAGCGAGAGGTACGCGCCGCCCGAATCGACGATGCGCTGGAAGAGCGCGCGGTTCCCGGCTGGAAACGGTTTGAGGAAGCCCGCGGGTGCGACCACGACCGTGGTCCCGCCGGCGCGGAGCGCGCCTTCGTGTGCCTCGGTGTCGACGCCCCTGGCGCCGCCGGACAAGATCGCCACACCGCGATCGGCCAGCTCTCGCGCGAGCTCGCCGGCGAAGTCGCTCCCGGGCTTGCTCGGGTAGCGGGTTCCGACGATGGCGACCGCAGGACCGCGCGGGAGCTCGCCGCGCACGTGGACCCTCGCGGGGGGTCGCGGCAGGTCGAGAAGCCGCGTTGGCAGATCCGTTCCGGACAGAATCCGGGAGGCCATCGACTCGGAGGTCGGCCGCGCTGACCCACCAGTTTCGTCACGGCACTTCGGATGATGGAGGACAATATGCTACCTTTCCCGACATGAATGTCGTCGTGGCGACTCACGGCCATTGCTTCGATGGCCTGGCGAGCGCCGTGCTCTTCAGCCGGCTGGTCCGGGAGCTCGACGGGGGCGCGACGTTTTCGTATCGAGCGTGCGGCTACGGCGGCGGCCAGGCGCGTCCGGACGACGCCATGTTCACCGGCGATGACAACGCCATCCTCGACTACCGTTACCACCCGGGCGACCGGCTCGGCTGGTACTTCGACCATCACCGCACCGCGTTCTTGAGTCCCGAGGATCGCGCGCACTTCGAGGCGCGCCGGCCGGGTGGACGCTTTCACTACGATGCCGCGGCGTCGTCCTGCACCAAGCTCATCGCTCGCATCGCCAGCACGTCGTTCGGGGTCGAGGCTCCCGACCTCGCGGAGCTCGTGAGCTGGGCGGACCGGATCGACTCCGCGCGCTTCGAGAGCGCCGCCGAAGCCGTCGACCGCTCGAGCCCGATCATGCAGCTGGTCAGCGTCGTCGAGCACCACGGCGACGACGCGTTTCTCGCCAGGATCGTGCCGGAGCTCTCGTCGCGCCCACTGATGGAAGTCGCGGAGCTCCCGGAAATCCGCGATCGCTACCGCCCGCTCGGCAAGAAGCACGAGCGCTACGTGGACAGCGTGAAGAAGAGCAGCCGCCGCCTCGGGCGCGTCGTGTTCGTGGACCTCACCGAACACGTGCTCGACAGCGTCGGCAAGTTCGTCACCTACGCGCTGTTCCCGGACTCCGTGTACTCGGTCGTGATCGGGCGGCTCAAGCACGGCCCGAAGATTTCCGTCGGCTACAACCCCTGGTCGGGCAGCCCCCTCGATACCGACATCAGCTCGATCTGCGCCCGCTACGGCGGGGGTGGGCATCCGGTCGTCGGCGGCATCGCGTTCTCGAACGCCCAGCTCGAGCAGGCACGCACGGTGGCGCGAGAGATCGCAGCCGAGCTCGCCGGCTGAGCGCCGCGCGCGGGATCGATGGGACGCGAGCCGTCGGCCCGCCTTTCACCCTGGCTGCGAGCCGAGGGCAAAAAGCCGCTCGTCTTCGGCCATCGCGGTGCCCGTCACGCCGCGCCGGAGAACACGATGATGGCGTTCGAGCTCGCCCTCACCGAAGGGGCGGACGGCGTGGAGCTCGACGTGCGGCTCGACGGGGACGGGCGCGTCGTGGTGCTGCACGACACGACCCTCGAGCGCGTTTCCGAGGGTCGTGAGACCCGCTCCGCGGAAGCGATGACGGCCGCCGAGCTTTCGCGGGTGGACGTGGGGCGCGGCGAACGGGTGCCGCTGCTGAAAGACGTGCTCGCCTGGTCGCTCGAGCGACAGGCGCGCGTCAACGTCGAGCTCAAGCGTGACGTTCAGCGGCCCCGGGCGCTGATCGAGGGCGTGGTGCGGGCGGTGCGGGCGGTGCGGGCGGGCGGGCGCGCGGAAGGGTTGCTCCTTTTTTCGAGCTTCCATCCGCTGTTCGTCGCCGCCCTCGCGGTCCGCCTGCCACGCCATGCGCGCGCCTGGCTCGTTCACGAACGGCAGCGGCTTTTCAAGCGAGCACCGTTTCACCGCGGCCTCGGCGCGGACGGCGTTCACCCCCAGCACCAGCTCGTCACGGCCGAAGCGCTCGCACGCTGGAAACGCCGCCCGGCACTGGTCAACGCCTGGACCGTGAACGCCGCCGACGAAGCACGGCGCGTCGCCGCGCTCGGGGTGGACGGTATCGTCACGGACCGACCAGCCGAAATTCTCGCTGCGCTGCGCTGACTAAGCGGACCTGCGCCCTGCCCTGCCCGAGCGATGCGTGCTCGGAGCGGGCCTTGCGCTCCGGCGAGTGTCGGCGATGGCAGCGAGGATCTCTTGCAGCACGGAGACACCGGCGAGTGCGGTGATGCCGGTCGGGTCGTAGCCGGGTGCCATCTCCACCACGTCGAAGCCCGCTATCTCGGCGCCAACCAGGGCACGGAGCACCTGCTGGAGATCCCAGGTGGTCATCCCGCCCGGAACCGGGAAGCTAGCGCCGGGGGCGTAGGCCGGATCGAGCACGCCGATGTCGACCGAGACGTAGAGCGTCCCGCGCTGAACGAGACGCCGCACCTGACTCACCACCGCGTGAAGATCCCAGCGCACTTCGTCGATGCCGACGGTATCGATGCCGTTCGAGAAGGCGAAGGACAGCGCGTCCGCGGTGGCATAGGGCCCGCGGAGGCCGAGCTGCATGATGCAGTCCGCGCGCAGGAGCCCTTCCTTGACGGCGTGGCGCACGAAGTTCAGCGCGCGCGGCTCGTGGCCCGGCGCATTCGACGCCGCCGGATTCGCGCCGATCAAGAGCGCGCCGAGCGCCTTGTGCTTCGAACGATAAAGACCGCGCAGCGCCCCGAGCGTGAGCGTGCGATCGCCGCCGACGAACCCCGGGATCACTCCGGAGGCCGCCATCGCGCGGGCGCGCTCGGCGACGGCATCGAGCGTCGCCTGGATGCTGCTCGAAGCAGCCACGACATCGCCCCCGTCGGCCGCCTTGAGCTCGTCGAAGACGTTCACGCCGAGCGCTGCGGAAAACGGGCTGGCCGTCGCCGAGGCCTCGCGCACCGCACGCGGCGCGAAACGCGCTCCCGGACGAAAAGCGCTGCCCGCATCGTAAGGCACGCCGGAAATGAGCACGTCGGCACCGGGAATGTTCGCGGGATCGTCGTGGATCGGCAGCCTCAGAAAACTCGAGATGCCGGCCGCGCGCGGCGACCCTACCGGCGGGGGGCCGAAAGGTCGCGAGCGAGCACCGGTCGACTCGGGCGCGGCGTCCGGTGGCGCTTCCGAACGACGCGACGCCGAGCGTGCAGCGCGCGCCTCGCGAGCATGGCGCGACGCAGCGTCACCGCGCCCGGTGGGGCTCGCTTGCCGACCTCGCCTCGCCATGACGCCGGATCATAGCGCGCCCGACTGACCTTCGCGCGGGGTTTTTACTGGGTGCAGGAGGAATGGAGCGGGCGCATCGCCGGGGGCCGCTCCTGCGTGAAGACGCCGGCCGGCAGCGGAGGGTTGTGCGCAACGTCCACGAGTGCGATCACGAGGTCGTGCTCCTCACCGGGCACCTCGATGTGGAGGCGCCGCGGGAGCTCCGCTTGGCACGAGGGCCCGCTCGGGGGCACCTTCGGATCGATGCCGTCTGGGTCGACGCGCGCGGGGGCCGTCTGTGCCGGCGCGTGGTCCGTCATGCTCACGGCGTAGAGCGGCACCCCGAGCTGCTCGACCTCGACGCGGAGCACACGGACGCGCTGCTCGGCCCACGGCCGCGTGAAATCCTGGGGCAACGGCTCGAGCTCGACGCGCTCGGCCGCGCCGTGCTTGCCCGCGACACGCACGACGTAGCGCCCGTTCTCCCAGGTGGCGCTCGGCTTCGTACCCGCCCGGACGAGCACGGGCGCTTCGCCGCGGAATAGATCCACCAGCACCGACGGCGGCAATGCCACGCGGGTGAAGCGCGCGAGGTTGCAGGCGTTGGCAGGACCGGTCACGAACTCGCGCTCCCGCACGTTGGCCAGAGCAAAGTCCCGACCGTCCGAGGTCAGCGTGGAGAGCACCGCACCGAACGGACTGAAGAGATCGAGGCGCAGGCGCGCGGGCGACGACGCGAGGTAGAGCACGTTGCCCCGCAGCCGCCCCTCCGGGCCGATGTAATCGAGCTTCGCCTCGGCGCTCACCCCGCGACTGCAGGCGTACGTCGCATGCATGCGGGCCAGGGCGGCGTCGCCGTCCGGGAACTGAGAGGGCGGCGGCGGACGACCGCACGCCACGCCGAGCACGGCAAAGCCGAGCACGGCGGCCGAGCCGAGAAGCCCGCGCCCTCGGCGTTCGGGGCTCTGAGCGCGCACGGAAGCCGACGCCTCGCTCTCGGGCTCAGGAAGCCCTGAGACCGTCCAGGAGATCGAGGTCCGGCAAGAGCAGCGGGACCCGGGCCGTCATCACGCCAACACCGTGCTCGGCGCAAAGCCGGACGAACCCGATGCCGTCCACGACCGTGACCGGCGAGGCGCCCGGTGACGCCGCTTCCTCGCGGGCTCCGCTCAGAACCTGGCCGGTGGTGATGATCCAGGCAGCGTGGGCCGGACCGTAGTGGTGGAGCGCGCCACGGAGCTCGGTCACTCGCTCGCGACCGATCTCGCGGCCGTCGCGTCGGGCTACGACGGCCGTGCGGATGTCACCGCCGGGCGTACGGAGCCAGCCGGTGAGATGAAGCTCGGCGCCATGGGCGCCAGGCCGCCGTACGGGTTCGAGCTCGGCGAAGCCGGCGTGCTCGAGCACGAGGAGCATCAGCTCACCGAGCGCTCGCTGCGGTAGGTCCTGCAGCTGCCGCAGCACCGTGCGTCGCGCGGCATCGCGGTACCGGTCCGCCAGCTGATAGATGTCGCGCTCGAGCCGCACGAGCTCGCTGTCGAGGGCCCATTCGGTGAGCCCGATGCGACCGTTCGCAATGCGAAAGCGCGGGCGCTCGCCGAGCGACACCGCACGCACGTTGTCCGCGCGGGCAGCCGCCGAAAGGACACCCTGAGCGATCGCATGCTCACCGAAAAAACGACCGCGCCGCTGTGCGGCATCGACGAGCGTCTGCAGCGCAACCGGCCCGCGGTTTCGATCGAACGTCGCGAGCAACGCCGCGAGGCCCTCCGCGAGCCCGCGCCCGGCGACTTCCTCGAAGCTGCCATCGGCTTCGCCGTTCA
>Ga0315910_10003498_pt1 | contig 13343 bp, 5 predicted proteins | sample EdamamesoilMG_FD_204470 | JGI IMG/M metagenome (GOLD analysis project Ga0315910, IMG submission 204470) | Garden soil microbial communities collected in Santa Monica, California, United States - Edamame soil | ecosystem: Environmental > Terrestrial > Soil > Garden | place: USA: California... | reverse complement strand
GGTCGTGGCGGCGTGTCTGGGCTGGTTTTCCGGGTGCCCGCCGCCTTGAAGTTGTCTCCATGAACCTGTTCCGCAGCTCCCCTGATGCGAAGCCCGTCGCCGCCGGCACCGAGATCTGTCGCGAAGGCGAGCCCGGCAACACGATGTTCGCGATCGTCGAGGGCACCGTCGAGATCCGCCGCGGCGGTCGCGTGCTGGAGACGCTGGGCGAGGGCGAGTTCTTCGGCGAAATGGCACTCGTCGATCACAGCCCGCGCAGCGCTTCGGCGAGCGCGCGGACCGACTGCCGGATCGTCGAGATCGACGAGAAGCGCTTCGGGTTCATGGTGCAGCAGACGCCGTATTTTGCGCTCGAGATGATCCGCACGCTCGTGCGCCGGCTGCGTCACCGCGTCGGCGAGCAGGCCTGAGCGGGCCGGGGCGCCGCGCGATCAGGCGAAGGCGGTCGCCGCGAGATCGAGGGCCTGGCCCAGGGGCAGGCGCGCGCCCTCCGCCTCCGCGCCTGCCGACGCGTCGGCGTCGATCGACGCGCGGATCTCGGCGGCCATCGCGTCGATCTTGCGCGCGTCGGCCGGCTCGAGCGGCGCGCCGATCGCCTCGCGCAGCCGCTTCGCCGCGGCGAAGAAGAGCAGCGCCTCGCGCGCGCGGCGGTGCAGGCAGCCGAGCTGGCCGCATCCTTCGAGCAAATACGCGAGCGCGCGCCTGTCGCCGAGCTCGCGCGTGATCACGATGCTCTCGCGCAGGCAGCGGCCGGCCAGCGCGGCATCGCGCGTGTCGAGCCCGACCTCGGCGAGGCTGCCCAGGGCATTGGCCGTGGACCAGCGGTCGCCGATGGCGCGGTTCATCGCCACGCTTTCCTCGAGCAGTTCGCGGGCGCGGCCGTACTCCTGGCGGTAGCGGTAGGCGAAGCCGAGGTTGTTGAGCGAGTTGGCGATCTCGCGGCGGTCGTTGAGCCGGCGGCGGATCTGGAGGCTGCGCTCGTAGTGCCGGAGCGCGGTGTCGGCGTCGCCCTGCGAGCGCGCGACGATGCCGAGATTGTTCAGTGTCTTCGCGGCGTTGAGCTCCTCGCCGAGGCGCTCGCGGATCGCGAGCGCCTGGTGAAACAACGCGGTCGCGCGCGCGAAGTCCCCGGATTGCGCGGCGAGCGTGCCGAGCAGGTGGAGCACGTGCGCCACGCCGGAGTCGTTGCCCAGCCCGGCGTTTTCCTCGCGCGCGCGCTCGAGCCAGAGCGCGGCGTTGGTGAAGTCGGAGCGCTTGCGGTGGAAGTCGCCCATCACGCCGGCGGTGGTCGCGCGCTGCGCGGGCGTGCCGTCGGCCTCGGCCAGCGTGCGGGCGTCGAGGTAGCGCGCGAAGGCGTCGTCCCAGCGGCCCGCGAACTCGAGCATCTCGCCCAGGCGCAGGAGCACGTCGATGCGTGACGCGCCCTCGAGCAGGCGGAGTGCGCGTTCGTAGTAGCTGATGCCCGACTGGAGCGCGTAGGACTCGCGCGCGGCGTCGCCGGCGGCGACGAGGTAGTGGCGTTTCTTGTCGTCGCAGCCGCTGCGGTCGAAATGGAAGGCGAGCAGGTCGAGCCAGGGACGAAGGTTTTCCCCGGCCAGTGCCTCGATATGGCGGCCGATCGCCTCGTGGATCGTCGCGCGGAGGGCGAAGGGCAGGCTCTCGTAGGCGACCTCCTGGATGACGATGTGCTTGAAGAGCCACGCCTCCTCGCCACCGGCCGGCTCGGCTTCGGTGATGTCGCGCTCGCACATCTCGCGCACGTGTTCGGGGATGCGCAGGCGGCCGCGCTCGACGGGATGCACCCCGAAGAGCATGGCGGTGCGAAACACGCGGCCGATCACGCTCGCGACCTTGAGCGTCGTCTGCCCGTCGGCCGAGATCTGGTCGATGCGGCCGAGCACGAGGCTGTGCAGGCTCGCCGGCAGCTCGAGCGTGTCGAGCCCCGCCGGGTCATCCCAGGCCACGGCGCGCGAGTGGAGCAGGCGCGCGACCTCCTCGATGAAGAACGGGTTGCCGTTGGCGCGCGTGGCGATGAGCTCGACCAGGCGCGGCGGCGGATCGCGCTCCGTGCGGTAGGCCTCACGCAGCCGCACCCCGACGAGCGCACGTGTGTCGTCCGGGCCGAGGTCGCCCAGCTCGATGCCGGCGAGGTAGTCGAGCGACGTCTCCTCGGCGGAGAAGATCTCACCCGGCTGGACGGGCCGGTGAGTCAACACGATCGCCACGGGCAGGCGCGCGATGGCCTGGGCGAGCGCGCGCAGCAGGTGGCGCGAGGCGCCGTCGATCCAGTGCGCCTCCTCGATGACGAAAAGCAGCGGCTCGCGGCGCGAGCGCTGGCGCACGCATTCGATGAGGAGGCTGTCCAGCGAGGCGCGGCGCACCTTGCCCTCGAGTGTGCGGGTGAGCTCGTTGTCGGGGAGCTGGATGTTGAGGACCGTGCCGATGAGCGGCGCGCGGATGACCAGGGTCGGGTCGATCGCGGCCAGATGAGCCTCGACCCTCGCGAGCGTGGCCGCGACATCGGCCCCCGGCGCGATGGCGAAGAACGACCGCCAGATCGGCGCCCAGACGCTGTAGCTGGCCTCGCGCGCCAGCACCGGACAGTCGGCCGCAAAGCCCGAGAAACCGAGCCGCTCGACCGAACGCAGCACCTCGATGAGGAGCCGGGATTTTCCCATGCCCGCCTCGCCCGAGATCGCGACGATCTGGCCGCGCCCCCCGGGCACGAGCTCGAGGCGGCCCACCGCATGCTCCAGCTCCTCGCGCCGGCCGATCATGGGCGCGAGGTTGTCCCGGCCGACGATCAGGCCGGCGATCCCGGCCGTGCGCCGGCCGAGCAGGCGGTAGACCGGCACCGGCTCGCTCTTGCCCTTCACGCGCACGGGCTGGAGCTCCTCGAGTTCGAAGATGCCGCGGTGCCGCTGGGCCGCCGGTGCGCTCACGAGGATCTCGCCGGCCGCGGCCCGGGCCATGAAGCGCGCGGCGAGGTTGACCTCGTCGCCCAGTACACCGTAGGTGCGCCGCGTGCGGCCGCCGTACGCGCCCGTGCGCATCGTGCCGCGGGTCACGCCGATCTGCACGGCGCCGGCGATGGCCGCGATGGCGGGCGGCGGGCGGCCGATTTCGAGGGCGGCGGTGAGTGCGCGGCGCGTGTCGTCGTCGTGCGCCACCGGCGCGCCGAACGCCGCGTAGAGGAAGCTGCCTTTGTCGCCGATGGTGAGCTGCACGACGATGCCCTCGAGCCGGGCCACGATCGCCTGCACCCACCGGAAATAGGTATCGAGCCGGGCCGCCGCTTCCGGGTCGCCTCGGAAATCGATCCCGGAAAAACGCACGAAAACCGCCGCGGCCGGACGCAGCTCGGTGAGGAAATCGCCGCCGCCATCGACGAGCCGCCGGTGCACTTGCGGAACGAGCCAGGGCTTCAGGCGCGTGCCCGCCTCGAGGCCGAAGTCGACCGGAGGCCAGGGTCGCGGCTCGACCGGCGCGAGGACGCGCTCGACCAGCGCGTAACGCCGGCCGTCCAGGGCCCGGGTTTTCCAGCGGGCGACGGCGATGCGCGAGCCGAGCGCGTCGGCCGCGGATTGGTCGAGCACGATGTCGCCGCGCCCGGCCTCGTGCTCGGCATCAGCAAGGTGCTCGAGCACGTGGCCCGACATCACGTCGAAGAGCGCCACTTCCGGTGCGCCGACGATGAACCGCCGCACCCGGCCGGTCGCCACCGCGACCTTCATCCCGAGGGAAAACGTCGCGCCGTCCGGCAGCCGGATCTCGCCGATCGCGGCCAGCCGGGCGCGCATCTGGAGCGCGCAGGCCGTCGCGCGCAGGCCGTCGTCGCCGTCGAACCAGCAGGTCACGGCGTCACCGGCGAACCCGATCACGCTGCCACCGAGCCGATCGACCTCGCCGATGAGCGCGTCGTAGACGTTGTTGAGCCGATCGGTCAGCTCCTCGCCGCCGCGCCGCGCCCCGTAACGGGCCACGACCGCCTCGGTCAGCGGCGTGAAGCCGGAGATGTCGGCAAACAGCGTCGCCCCGTCGGCAAACTCCGGCAGCGTCCCGCCGCCGAGCACCGCGCGCAGGCGGTCCGGCGGCAGATACGACATCAATTGTGCAGCGACGGCGTCGTCGGACATGTGGGGGGCAGCAGTCCGACAGCGACGCTGGACCGCGCATTCGCGTCAACGGTGTTTACGCCCTCTGAGGTCGCGCATCGGGTCTGTCCTGATCGTGACTTCCATCTACCCCGACACGCGCTGACGGCATCGCACCTGCTTATCGAGGTGCGTGCATATGTGCGCCCGCATTCGGGGCGCCTGTCCAGCCGCCCTGCATGAAATCACCGCATCGTAGCACCGAAGTCTCGACCTGACCCTTCGTTCGTCCACGCTCCATCCCCGCCTGACCCATCTCCCCTTCAGCTGAGTACGTCCTGCCCGCGGCCTCCCCTGAACGGTTTCGAGCCCACCCCCGACGGCATCGCTCCCCTGGTGTTGCCGCCGGTCTGAAACCCTCTCCTCCTCGCCCATGCACCCCCCTCGTCGTGCCGGCGGCGCGTTCGCCGCGGCGCTGTCCTGTATCCTTGCGTTCGTCTGCTCCGCGGCGATTCACGCCGCGACGATTCACGTCACCACCACCGCCGACGCCGGCGCCGGCAGTCTGCGCGCAGCTCTCGCCACGGCGGCCTCCGGCGACACGATCGCCTTTGATCCTGCGCTCTTCGCAGGCGGCTCGCCGCGGACGATCGCGCTCGCCTCGACGCTCACGCTGGAGCGCACGGTGACGATCGTCGGGCCCGGCGACGGCGCCGATGGCGTCACCCCCGGACTCGTGCTCAGTGGTCAGAATCTCGTCCGCATCCTGCACGTGAAGTGCGCGGGCGGCGCCACGATCTCGGGCGTGACCTTCAGCGGCGGCCGATCCTCGTCGGGCGGCGCCGCGGTCTTCGTGGCCTCCGGCGCGTCCGCGACCTTCCTGGCCTGCGATTTCACCGGCAACACCGCGACATCGACCGGCACGGGTGGCGCCATCCTCAACCAGGGCACGTCCCGGCTCGATCGCTGCCGACTCGAGACCAACTCCGCGGCCGGCGGTGGCGCCATCGCCACGCAGGGAAAACTCGTCGTGACGCGCAGCCTCCTCGCCGGCAACGCCGCGACCGGCGCCGGCGGCGCCATCCTGGTGACCGACGGCACCACGACGCTCGAGAGTTCCACGATCTCCACCAATACCGCGGCCCGGGCCGGCGGCCTCGCCGTGGTCGCGACCAAGGGCGGTGCACAGCTTGCGATCGTGGCCTGCACCGTGGCGTCCAACGCCGCCGATACCGGTGCCGGCGGCCTCTATGCCGAAGGCTCGTGCGCCACGGCCACGACGACCGGATCGATCTTCGCTTACAACTCGATCAAGGGCTCCGGCGGCGCGCGCATCCCGCGTGACCTCGCGACGCAGAAATCCGGGCGCATCAGCTCGGGCAACCACAATCTCGTGACCAAGTCCGGCGAGACGCTCTCGCCCTGCCTCGCGCAGGACCAGCTCAACGTCGATCCGCTCCTCGGCCCGCTGGCCTTCAACGGCGGACGCACCCGCACGCACGCGATCCCGGCCGGCAGTCCGGCCGTCGACCGCGGCAAGCCGGGCTTTGCCGGCTCGCTCGTAACGACCGACCAGCGGGGCCTGCCCCGCGTCGCTCCGGGCAGTCCCTCGGTCTGCGACATCGGCGCGTTCGAACTCTATCGCGCCGAGCTGACCGTGCAGCCGCCGGTGACGATCGAATGCCAGGGCGCTGCCACGCCGGCGCTCATCACCGCGGCGCTCAACCTCCCGGCCGGAGGCACGGTCAGCGCGACCTGGACGATCAACGGCCTCGCCGCCGCGCCGGTTTCGCTGGCGGTCCCGGCCGGCAGCACCGCGTATCCGATTTCCCATGCCGGCCTGTTCCAGGGCGGCGCCAACAGCGTCGCGCTCACGGTGACGGGCTCGGGATTCTCGCTGACGAAGGACACCACGGTGACGGTCGTCGACACGACGCCGCCGACGATCAGCCTGGTCGGCGACGCCCTCGTCGCGCTCCCGCTCGGCACGCCGTTCGCCGACCCCGGAGCCATCGCCTCCGATCTGTGCGGCGGTCCGCTCGCCGTCATCCGCACGCTGGCGGGCTCGGAGGCGACCGACCTCGATCCGTGCCTGCCGGGGGCGATCACGCTCGTCTACACCGCGACGGATGCGGCAGGAAACTCCGCCTCGGTCACGCGGCAGGTCACCGTGGTGGCCGATGTCTCTCTCTCCGCGCCGGCCTCGGTCGCCGCGACCCTCGACCCGGCGAGCCGCGCCGCCGCCGTCGATCTCGCGTCGGCCGTGACCGTCACCGGGCTGCCGAATACGTGTGCCGCCACCGTTTTCCTCACCACCACGATCACGCCGCCCGGGGGCGCTGCGTCCTCGGTCGCGGGGCTGCCCGTGGTCCCGTTCCCGTCCGGGACCTCGCAGGTGCGTGTGGAGGCGATTCTCGCGGTGCCGGGCTGCGACCCGGAAGTCCTCGCCGCCGTCGAGTTCGCGGTGACCGTGGCCGATCCGTACGGCGTCACGCTGAACAACGTCGCCTGGCCGCTCGCGATCGAGGTCGACCTCGACGAAACCACCGCCGACGGACGCGCCCGCTTCGGGACGTTCACCCAGATGATCGCCCGCGTCGGTGAATCGCGCTGGTACAAGTTCCGCGCCCCGCCCGGAGCGCGCGTCGATGTCTCCCTGCTCAACCTCCCGGCCAATTTTGACCTCGTCCTCTACTCCGATGTCGAGAAGGCCTACGCCGAGCTACTCGGGCTCCTCGGCAGCGACGACCCGTCCGACCAGAAACTCGCGCTCCTCGGTGCCGAGTTCGCCGCCGAGGCCTACTCGGGGAAGGGTTTCTCGGCCGAGGCCTACTCGGCTGAGGCCTACTCGGGCAGACCCCCGGGAGCCGAGGCGTATTCGGCCGAGGCCTACTCGGGCCGGGGCCCCGGAGCCGAGGCCTATTCCGCGGAAGCCTACTCCGCGGAGGCCTACTCCGCCGAAGCCTACTCCGCTGAGGCCTACTCCGCCGAAGCGTATTCGGCTGAGGCCTACTCGGGAGCCCAGCTCCGCAGCCGCATCGCCTTCTCCGCGGCGCCCGGCACGCTGAGCGAGGGCATCCGCTTCAACACCTACACGAGCGAGGGCACGTTCTATGTCCGCGTCCGCGGCCGCAACGGCACGTTCTCGACCGTTGCGCCATTCGACCTGATCGTGAGCGTGCAGCAGGATCTCTGCGCCGGGGTGACCGACACCGCCATCACGGCCGGCCCATCGCCGGTCAGCGGGGCGCCCGCGCACCTGCTCCTGTGGGACTCGACGCGCATCGCCGGCACACCGGCCGAGGTGGCCGAGCTCGCGGTCTCGCTCGACGCCTTCGCGGCCGCGGTCGACGGCGCCGTCGTCGACCTGGGCCTGCTGCCCCGCATCGTCGCGCTCAACACCCAGGCCGATGCGAATCCATACTGTCCCTACGCCAAGAACCTCGTCGCCGAGGCGATCCGGCAGGTCATCCTCGCCGCCCGTGGCTCCGCGCCTTCGATCCGCACGATCACCCTGGTCGGCCCCGATGCGGTGATCCCGTTCTTCCGCACCGACGACCAGGCCCTGCTGGCGAGCGAGTCGAACTACTTCCCGCCGGTCCTCGACCCGACGCACTCGCAGTCCGCCCTGCGCCTCGCGCAGGTGCTCACGCAGGACCGCTACGGCGCCACCGCCCAGCTTGCGCTCGGCACCGGGCCCTACTCGCTGCCGGACCTGCCGGTGGGCCGCATCGTGGAGACGGCGGCCGAGGCGGCGGACTACCTCGAGGTGCATCGTGCGCTCTTCGATGGCCGGGTCGCGACGAACGGCGTGCTGCCGGTGCCGCGCTCGGCGCTCGCCGTCGGCTACGACTTCCTCGCGGATGCGGCCGGGGCGATGCGCGATGAGTTCGCCGCCGCCCTTGGTGCGGGTGCGACGGTCGACACGCTCATCTCCTCCAGCGACACACCGCCGGAGCTGGGATGGACGGCGGCACAGCTGCGCGCGGCCTTCCTCGGCTCCCGCCGCGATGTGAGCTACCTCGCCGGGCACTTCAGCACGAGCGGTGCGCTCGCCGCCGACTACACCACACGTTTCAGCGCGGCCGAACTCGATGCCTCGGCCACCGACCTGACCTTCGCGCTGGTCGTTACGCCGGGCTGTCATTCCGGTTACAATACGGTCGACTCCCACGCGGTGCCGTTCGTCACCGAGCAGCCGGACTGGGCGCAGGCGTTCTCCCGCAAGTTCGTCACGCTCGTCGCCGGCACCGGCTACCAGTATGGCGACACCGAGATCATCGAATACACGGAGCGCCTGCATGTGCTCCTCGCACGCGTGTTGCGCGAGGGCACCGGCCCGGTGCCGCTCGGCCGCGCCCTCGTCGATGCCAAGAATCGCTACCTCGCGGAGACGCCGATCATGCGCGGCATCCATGAGAAGTCGCTGGTGCAGGTCACGCTCTACGGCCTGCCCATGGTGCAGCTCGACCTGCCGGGCACGCGCCTCACGCCGGTCGAGCCCGCGGGCGACATCCCGGCCACGGCTCCGGTCGTCTCGGGCCCGGGCGCCACGCGCGGCCTCCGCGTGGGAGAGCTCACGATCGATCCGGTGCTCACACGGGTGGACAAGACCCTCGACGTGCTCGGTACGACCGACACGGTGGTTGCCTCGTACTATCGGGGTGGAGACGGTGTGCTCACCCTGCCCGGTGAGCCGGTCCGGCCGCTCGAGTCGGTCAACCTCAGCCGCCCGGTCGACGGCTTCGTGCGCGGTGTCGGCTTCCGCGGCGGCAGCTACGCCGAGGAGGGGGGCTTCATCCCGCTCACGGGCGCGGCCGTGTCCGACGCGCGTGGCGTGTTCGGACGCTTCGTCTGCGATGTCTTCTACCCGGCGCGTCCGTGGAACCTCAATCAGGTCGGCGAGATCGTCCGGACCGAGGGCATCTCGGCGCTCAGCGTCTTCCCGGCGCAGTTCCTCTCCGACGACGAGGATGCGATCACCGGTCGCCTGCGTCGCTTCAGCCGGATGAGTTTCTCCGTCTTCTATTGCCCCGAGATCTCGGTCGGCGCGCTGGCCAATCCGCCGGCGATCAATGCCGTGACCAGCTCCGTCGCCGACGGCGTGGCGCGCTTCGAGATCGAAGTGGCGGCCTCGGGTGCGGGTGGCGTGCAGGAGGCGTGGATCACGTACACCGGCCTGCCGGGCTCGAGCCTTTTCGGCGCGTGGCACACGCTCACGCTCGTGCCGCCCGCCGCCGCGCATGGCAGCGGCGTGTGGACCGGAGAGTTGCCTCTGCCGGCCGGTACGTCGTCGTCGCAGATCCGTTTCATGGTGCAGGCGGTCAACGGCATCGGGGCGGTCGCGCTCAACTCCGACTTCGGGCGCACCTTCGCGCTTGAGACGTCGACGCTCGCCGGTTCGGCCGGCGCGGGCTCGGGCACGCAGATCGCCTTCGTCGATCCCGTGCCGGCGAGCGGAGTCTATCGCGACACGCGGACGGCGAGCGCGCGCCTGACCGACGCCGCGGGCGACCCGGTCGCCGACGCACGCGTGGTCTTCCAGCTCGGGCCGATCTTCCGCGCGGCCACCACCGACGCCGCGGGCATCGCCACGGCCGAACTCCTGCTCAATATGCAGCCGGGCGCCTCGGAGCTCGAGGCCTCCTTCGCGGGCGACGAATCGCGCAACGGCAGCAGTGTCGCGTCACCCTTCGTGGTCGGGCGCCGGCCTTCGCAGCTCGTCTTCGAGTCGGCGGCGGTCGTGAGCGACGCGTCGGATGTCGTCGTGTTGCTCACCTCCGACGACGGCGTGCCGCTGAAGGAGCGCACCGTGCTCTTCCTCCTGGACGACGGCGCGGGCGTGAGCGCCGTGGCCGAGATCACCGATGGCGCAGGCCGGGCCCGCCTCACGCGGCCGGTCGCCGCCGGTGCGAGCTACCTCGTATCCGCTTACTTCGGACAGTCCGTGGTCGTGCCGGGAGGCGCCACTGTGACGATGGAGGACCCACTCTACCTGCCGTCCTCCGCCACCACGACGGTCGACGTGCTCGCGCCGCTCACCTTCGACCGGTTGCAGGCGTGGCTCGCCTATGCCGACGGCTCGGCTCCGGGCGCCACCTGGTCGAACCGCGGGCTCACGAGTGCCATCGTTGCCGGTCGCGTGCGCGGCTCCTCGCCGGACTTCACCTCGGCCTCGATCATGGCCACGCCGGACGCCGGCTCCGTGACCGCCCGCCTGCGGGCCACACTGGCCGGGCGCACGATCGCCGATGGTGACGTGGTACTGCGCACCGGGTTCACCTGCTTCGGGATCTGGGCCGGTGAGGCGTGCGTCGACGGCGTGCGGATCTCTCTCGTGATCGATTGGAACCGCAGCGGCACGAGCGGAGCGTTCAAGGCCTGGATCCTGCCGCCGCCGGGCGCGGGGCCGCTCTATCGCGATCAGCCGGCCGTGCTCGACGTCGAGATCACGCTCGGAACCGGACCGGGTGAGCACTCGGCGGGCGGTGCTTTCGAGATCGGGGGCGACGCGAACGGGTGGACACACGTCAGCACCAATTCGCGCCTGCGCCTCGATTTTTGACCTGGGCATGAGGGCATCGACTCGAGTCAACGCCCGCGCGCATCGCGGCGCCGGGGCCTTGGGCCTTGCCGGCGCGGCCGCGGGGTGCGACTGGTTGTCGGCCGCCCGGTGAGATCCTGCCCACGACGCCGATGACTCCATTCACCAACGCCCTCGTCGCGCATCTGGTCGGTGACTGGCTCCTGCAAAACGACTGGATGGCGCGCAACAAGGTCCGGCTCACGCATCCCGCGGCGTGGGTGCACGGCCTGATTCACGGCCTCCTTCTCGGCTGGGCGCTCGGTTGGCTCGGGGGCGTGGTGCTTGCGCTCATCCACGTCCTCACCGACACGCGCATCCCGCAACGCTGGTGGGCGAGGCTCTTCCGGCAGACCGCCGAGGGACCGTCGGCGCTGCATGTCGCGATCTGGGGCGACCAGGTGATTCATATCGCGATGATCGCGCTCTGGCTGCACGCCGAGCCGCACCTGCGCGCGGTCCTTGGCGCCTGATCGCCGCCGTACGCACCATCGCCCGGCCGCGTTGATGCGCGACCGGGCGACGGGTTCCGAAATGGTGGAGGTGGCGGGAATTGAACCCGCGTCCCTTGTACCGTTGCGCACCGCCTCTACATGCTTAGCGCCTCTTTTATCTCGCCGACGTTACGCGAAAGCGCGCGCTTAAGCGCCGGCCAACCCCTGGTTGAAGATACGGTCGCGAGACCAGAGATACCTCGCGCGACTATGCCTGCTGTCGTCGATCCCATCCCCCAGCAGGCGTCGGGGTGAGATCGTCACTGCCGTTTATTAAGCAGCGAGAGCCAGTTCTTCGTTGTTGGCGTTTGTTTTTTGATGACGGGTTGAGGGGAAGCCATCACCCCCTGCATGCCACGATGCACGCGGGCGCAAGGTCGAATCCAGAACACCCCCAAAAGTGAAACGCGGACTGGCGAATGCGGAGCGCGGGATGCCGGATCGGCGCACCGCGGGACGCTTCGTTGCCGCGTGGGGACTGGGGCCTTGAGCACCAGTCAAAGAACGAGAGCCCGATAAGGTGCACCGCACCGCCGCGGGATGCAAGCGCGCGTTCCCGCGGGCGCCGGAAGTCGCGCAGTCACAACGTGTCCAGAAACGCCAGGGTGCGCTCGAGAGCGAGCCGGCCCTCGGCCGTGTCGAGGTGAAACTGGTATTCGTGCGGCAATGACGCGGTGTGGTCGGCGGGGAAGAACAGCGGGTCGACCCGCACGCCCTGCGCGGCCAGGGCGGCGGCGAGCGCGCGCGACTGCGGCTCGAGCGGATCCGCGTTGCCGGCGGAGATGAAGGCCGGGGGAAACGTCGCCGTGACGTGCTCGACCACCGAAAAAGTCGCCATCGCCGGATCCGCGGTGAAATCCCTCCGGCCGATGTAGGCCCAGAGCACGGTGCGGAGAAACCCGCCGAACCGGCCCGAGGCGTCGATGCGGCGCGCATCGTAGGGCCCGCAGTGGAGGATCACGCCGGCGAGCTGGTCGCGGCGGATGGCGGGTCGGAGGCCGAGGGCGGCGGCGTAGCCCGGGTCGCTGATGGCGCAGGCGAGCTGGGCGGCGATATGCGCGCCGGCCGAGTCGCCCGCGAGGACGAATCGCGCGGGGTCGACCCGCAGCCGCGCGGCCTCGCGCTGGAGGTGGCCGAGCGCCGCGTCGACCTGGAGCACTGGCTTGGGGTAGCGGTGCCAGGGCGCGAGCGAATAGCCGACCCCGGCCACGGTGAAGCCGCGCGCGGCGAGGATGCGTGCGTAGCCCGCGACGTGGCCTTTGCTGCCCGCCACGAAGGCGCCTCCGTGTATCCAGACGATGGTGGCGCGCGTCGGGCCCGGCGCGGCGGGATGAAACACGTCGAGCCGGGCGTCGGGATCGGCCGGGTCGTAAACCTCGTCCCACCACGCGGTGACGTCGGCCGGCAGGTGCGCGTCGAGGGCACGGGCGACACGCTCGCCCTCCTCGTCGAAGACGTGGCGGATGAGCAGCGCGCCCGGCCATGGGCTCAGGCGGAAGAGCGCAAGCACCGCGAGTGCGAGCCCGGCGAGCCCGACCATGCCGGCCAGGAGGAACCGGCGTGTGCGCGGTGTCATGGCGGTGCCGTCAGCCCGTCAGCTGGAAAAAGCCGCGGATGCGGCGCAGCAGGCCGGAGCGCACCTCGTCGACACGGGCCTCGCTGCCGGTCGCGCCGGGGAGCTTTTCGTTGGCGAGCTGGCGGCGGGCGAGCAGGTCGCCGAGCCGCGCGACCACCTCGGGGTTGCCCTGGATGAGCTCGGCGAAGGCCGGCTTGCCGATCTCGATCGCCTCGACCTCGGTGCGGGCCACGACGGTGGCGGTGCGCTCGGCGCCGGTGAGCGCGGACATCTCGCCCACGCAGTCGCCTGCGCCGAGAGTGGCCACGGTGGAGCGCACGCCGTCCTTCGTGATCACCACCTCGACCGTGCCGGCGACGAGCACAAACATCGATCCGCCGGGGCGGCCCTGTTCGGTGAGGTGCTCGGCCGGCGCGAAAAGCACGGCCGGGCTGCGCGCCACGACCTGCTCCGCCTGCTCCGGTGTGAGCGCACTGAATACGGCGTGGCCGGCGAGCGCGCGGGCGGCGGCCGCGCGCGCCGCGGGCGCGGTGTCGACCCGGCGCGCGCCGTGCCCGACCATCTGCGGGGAGGGGATCTCCATTCCGGCGCGGCGG
>Ga0315910_10003497_pt1 | contig 13344 bp, 11 predicted proteins | sample EdamamesoilMG_FD_204470 | JGI IMG/M metagenome (GOLD analysis project Ga0315910, IMG submission 204470) | Garden soil microbial communities collected in Santa Monica, California, United States - Edamame soil | ecosystem: Environmental > Terrestrial > Soil > Garden | place: USA: California... | reverse complement strand
GCGCTGCTCGATTCGGCGGGGAACCAGGTCGGGCCCATCCTGGGGATCTCGACCACGCCGGCCACGAAGTTCCGCTTCCAGGCCGAGCGCAGCGCCTACGGCCACGCCGTCCTCGCCTGGCGCGACGAGCGCGGCAGCGACCCGCACGTCTACCTGCAGGACGTGCTGCCCTCGGGCGCCCTCGGCGGCCGCGCGAGCACGGTCACGCGCAACGGCTCGAACGTGAACGTCGCCTTCTACACGCCGATCACGGACGCGCGCCTGGGCACGAGCTGGAGCACCTCGGTCAGCCACGCCCACCATCCGGGCGCCACGGCGACGGTGATCGTCCTGCGCACGGCGCCGGTCAGCGGCCCCGTGCTCGGTCCCGGCCAGGTGCTCGTCGCCGGCACGAAGATCGCCTCGCACGCCCTGCCCTCCTCGGGCTCGGCCGACGTGCACTCGCTCCCGATCCCGATCGCGATCGACCTCGTCGGGATCACGCTCTACACCCAGGCCGCGATCGTCGGCGGCGCCGGGCTCGAGGCCGGCAACGCGCTCGACATCACGCTCGGACTCTAGCGCTCAGCCCGTCTCGGGGCGGAAGGCGCGCAGGAGCGTCCAGGCCCCGATGACGAGGAACAGCACGCCCGCGAAGCCGGAGAGCACGCGCGGATTCAGCCAGCCGCGCACGAGCGACCCACCCAGGACGCCGATCGCCGCGCTCGCCACCAGCGCGCCGGCCGAGCCCAGGAAGACGGTCCAGCGCCCGTGGCGCGCGTCGGCGGCGAAGAGCAGCGTCGCGAGCTGCGTCTTGTCGCCCAGCTCGGCCAGGAAGACGGTGGCGAACACGGTCCCGAACAGCTTCGCGTCCATGGTCACGCTCCCAGGGTGCTCACAGGGGGGCCGACTCGAGCGAGCGCCAGGGCTCCTCGCCCGAGACGTCGACGAGGGCCGGACCCTCGAAGACGGCGGGCGAGAGCACGGCCAGGAACACGGCCGGGCGCTCGAAGACGTTGTAGGAGCCGTGCACCTCGTCGGTCGGGATGTGCGCGAGCTCGCCCGGGCCGAGGATGCGCGACTCGCGCCCCACCCACTGGCGCAGGCGGCCCTCGACGACGTAGAGCAGCTCCTCCATGGCCGGGTGGCGGTGGAAGCGGTGCGCCTGGCCGGGCGGCATGCTCACGCGCACGAGCTGGAGCTGCTTCGACTCGGTCAACCCGACGCGCGCCAGCCACTCGTGCGGCCCCCAGGGGAGCTCCTCGACCACGGCCTCGCGCGAGGTGACGAAGCGCAGGCACGCGGCGCAGGACATCAGGCCTTCTTCGCCCGCTTCTTCGCCAGGCGCAGCGCGGTGAACTCCTCGATCTGCTTCTGGATCGCGACCTCGGTCGGGAAGCGCTCGGTCGAGCTGGCGCCGTAGAAGCCGTCGATGCCCTGCACGCGCTCGAAGACGAAGGCCGCGTCCTTCGGGAAGGCGATCGGGCCGCCGTGGCACAGGACCAGCGCGTCGGAGCGCAGGCCCTTGACCGTGTCGACGATGGCCTGGATGTCGCCCACGCACTGCTCGAGCGGGTTCACGGTCTTCGCCCCGATCGTGCCGCCCGCGGTGCAGCCCATGTGCGCGACGACGATGTCGGCCCCGGCCTCGGTCATCCAGCGCGCCTCCTCGACGTTGAACACGTAGGGCGTGGTCAGGAGGTCCATCTCGTGCGCCAGGGCGTTGACCTCGACCTCGAGCCGGTAGCTCATGCCGGTCTCCTCCAGCGTCTCGCGCAGGCGGCCCTCGATCAGGCCGACGGTGGGGAAGTTCTGGACGCCGGCGAAGCCGAGCTCGACGAGCTCGCGCAGGAACAGGCGCGGCATCATGAAGGGATCGGTGCCGCACACGCCGGCCAGGACGGGCGTGCGCGCGACCACCGGCAGCACCTCGAAGGCCATCTCCTTCACGATCTGGTTGGCGTTGCCGTAGGGCATGAGCCCGGCGGTCGAGCCACGCCCGGCCATGCGGTAGCGGCCGGAGTTGTAGACGATGATCAGGTCGATGCCCCCGGCCTCCTCGCTCTTGGCCGAGAGGCCCGTGCCGGCGCCGCCGCCGATGATGGGCTCGCCGCGCGCGACCTTGGCGCGCAGGCGCGCGAGGATGGCCGAGCGCGAGTTGTCGACGCGCGCGGGGGGACGGGACGGCGCGGGTTCGGAGCGACGCGGCATGGCGTCGGATGATAGCGCCTGCCCTTGCTTCGCCCCGCGGGCTGCGCTCCAATCTCGCGCGTTCACGGCTCGATCTCTCTCAGCAACCACAAGGAGGAAGTAGTGAGGAAGAAGCTCTTTTCCGGTCTGACGATCGCCGCTCTGGCGCTCTCGCTCTCCGGCTGTTTCACGCTCACGCATGACGTGGGCACGGGCGCGCAGGGCAAGGACGAGGTCGAGAAGCGCCAGTGGTACGCGCTCTACGGCCTGGTGCCGCTCGGCGAGGTCGACAGCCAGGAGATGGCCAAGGGCGCGACGAACTACACGGTCAAGAGCGAGCAGACCATCGTCGACATCCTGCTCAACCTCCTCACGGGCTTCGTGACGATCAACAGCCAGACCGTCACGGTCACGAAGTAGGTCAGCGACCGACCCAGCGCGCGGCGTTCACGAGCAGCGTGCGGTACGCCGCATGCTCGTGCGCCGCGCCGTCGTGTCCGAGGGTCAGGCCGACGATGCGCCCCTTGCCGAGGCTGCGCGTCCACAGCACGGGGAACTCGGCGCCGGTGACGAGCGACTTGCCCGTGGCCAGGACGTCGCTCGGCGTGGCGGCCGGATCGAGCTCGAGGCGGTAGAGCTCGTCGGTCACGCTGAAGCTCCGGGGCACGCCCTCGGTCAGCGCGTGCGCGGCGCCGACGCGCACCGCGAACTCGCGGTACTCCTCGTGGCCGCGCGCGCCGCCGCCCACCAGCGCGCGGTTGTACTCGGGCCAGTCGGCCCAGTTGTACCAGGTGGCCGGGTGCACGAGCACGAGCCCGCCGCCGCCTTCGACGTAGGCGAGGAGCGCTGTGCGCAGCCCCGCATCCGCCAGCGGCTGGTTGTTGCACAGCACGAGCGCCTCGAGCGAGGGCAGCGCGCGCCCGAGCTCGGCCGGATCCTCCGAGTAGCCCACGACCTTGCCGAGCTCGGCCAGGGTCTTCCCGTCCTCGGCCTGGAACCAGCGCGCGAAGTCGTGCGACGAGCCGCCGCCGAAGACCAGCACCTGCGGCACGGGCCGGGCCGCGGCCGCGGGCTCGGCCGGCGCCGCGCCCGCGAGCTGGGCCGTCAGCGCCAGGAACGTCGGCGCCAGATGGTTGTCGAAGCTCTCCAGCACGAGCGAGGCCACGACCGCGTCCGTGCGCGCCGGCGCCAGCGTGAAGGTGCGCACCTGGCCCCAGCTGTCGTCGGTCAGGAGGTCGACCCACTTCGAGCCCGGCACCTCGTGGCGCCCGATCCAGTCGGCGAACTGGTCGCCGTCGACCAGCACCTGTTCCTCGCTCGCGCCGTCGGCGTACTTCCAGGTCAGCTTCACGATGGGAGAGCGCGAGTCCGTGAACGGGTGCCCCCAGGCGGCGATGCCGCCCAGGACGTGCAGGCGCACGAGCGCGTAGCCGAGCTCGAGCTCGACCCGCTGCGGATAGCCCTTCGACTCCCAGCCCTCGCGCATGCCGCCCTTGAGCACGAGCGCGTTGCGCTCGCCCTCCATGCGCGCGGGATCGAGCAGCTCGAAGGGCACGCCCTCGACGTCGACGACGCCGTGGCGGCGGAAGCGCATGGGCCGCGCGTCGTTCTTCGTGTCGTACAGCCCGCGCGTGGCGCTGGCGTCGACCACGGGCCGCAGGTCGATCACGCGGTAGTCGGCGTAGTCGCCGGCCAGGAAGGCCACGATGTCGCGCAGCGCCTCGGCGCCCAGGCTCTCGAAGCCGACCGGCATGGGCGAGCGTCCGGTCGAGCGCAGGTCGGCCACGTGGTCGCGCGCCACCTCGGCCTCGCCGCTCGAGTTGCGCAGCACGATCGTGTCGGCCGACTCGCGCGTGATCACGCCGTCGACCAGCTTGCCGTCGGTGGTCTCGACCACGTACTCGAGATAGGCCGGCTCGACCGAGCGGTTGGGGTCGATCAGGAACGGCAGGAGCTCGCGCGCACCGTGCGCGCCCATGCCCGTGAGGTCGGGGCCGACGCCGCCGCGCGTCTCGACGCCCTGGGCCGTGTGGCACGTGCCGCAGTTGTGCGCGAAGAGCTCGCGCCCGTGCGCGCGGTCGCCGGGGCGGTCGACCAGCGGCACGAGCTCGGAGAGGAGCGCTTCCTTGTCCGTGCGCTCGCCCTGGCCCTGGCGGTCGAGCAGCTCGTTCGCGCGCGCGGCCACGGCCGCGTCGGGGTGGCGGCGCAGGCGGTGCAGGCGCTGCGGGCCGAGCTCGGCCGCGCGCAGCTCCTCGCGCTCGAGGGCGTCGAGCAGGACGCCGCTCCAGTCCGCGCGCTCGATCAGGCGCGCGAAGATGCGCTCGCGCGCCGGCTGCGAGAGGCGCTGGAAGCTGGCGCACAGCGTGGCGGCCACGCCGGGATCGCCGCTGCCGGCCAGGGCATCGATGACGCGCGCCTGGACGTCGGGCGCGAACAGGGGATCGAGGAAGGTGGGCGCGAGCTCGAGCGCCGCCGCGCGCTGCCCGGAGAGGCCGAGCATGCCCTCCAGCGCCGAGAGGCGCAGCTCGAGCGGCGCGCCCGCGTCGGCCACGATCCCGCCCAGGCGCTGGCCGAGCTCGTCGCGCGCGGCCGCCACCTGGCGCCCCTGGCCCCAGCTCTCGCACAGGGGTAGCACGGCCAGCGCCACGGCCGTGTCGTCGCTGCGCGCCAGGCGCACGAGCGCGTCGTCGAGGCGCGGCGAGGACCAGGGCTTGAGCTCGCCGTCGAGACGCGCCAGCGCACCCAGCACGGCCGCGGCCAGCGCCGGCTGCGGCGCGGCGCGCTCGCCCAGCGAGCGCACGAGCTCGGTGACGTGCTCCAGGTCGCCGCGGCGCGCGAGCTCGGTGGCCATGGCCCGGAAGAGCTCGGTCACGCGCATGGACGCGGGCGCCGGCGCGGCCAGGGCCGACTCCAGCAGGCGCGCGGGCGTGGCCAGCGCGATCTGCAGCACGGCCGAGCGGCTCCAGTCGTCCTCCAGCTCCTGGTAGCGCGCCAGCAGCGCGGCGTGGTCGGCGGGCGCGAGCCGGCCCTTCAGGAGCACCAGGCCCGCCAGCAGCGCGCGCGGATCGCGCTCGCGCAGGAGATCCTCGGTGGCCGGCACGGCGCGCGCGACGTCCCAGTCCGAGAGCGTGCCCAGCGCGTGCAGCAGGTTCTTGCGCACGCCCGCGTCCGGGTCGCGCGCCAGCGCGTCGGCCACGCGCAGGAAGCGCTCGCGATCGCCGTGCGCCAGGATCCACAGCGCGTGCACGCGCGAGTAGGGGCGCGTGGAGTTGACCGCGCGCGCCATGCACAGCTCCATGGTCGCGGGCGTGGGCGGGCGCTCCTCGAGCAGGCGCTGCGCGCTCATGCGCCGCCACAGGCTCGGGCTGCCGAGCTCGTTGACCAGCTCGCGATCGCTCGTGCCCAGCGGCACGAAGGGGTCGCGCGGCGCCGCGCGGTGCTGGATGCGCCAGATGCGGCCGTGCTCGTGGTCGCGGTCGGGGCGCAGCGCGGCGTTGGTGCGGCCGTGGGGCGGGCCGCGCGTGTCGTTGTGCACGGCGGCCTGGTTGTAGAAGTCGAGCAGGTACAGGGCGCCGTCGGGGCCGACGCGCAGGTGCACGGGCCGGAACCAGAGGTCGGTCGAGGCCAGGAACTCGGGCGCGCGCGCCTTGCTGGCGTGGAAGCTGACCCCCTGGGGCTCGAGCGAGTCGTGGTGCACGAGGTTGACCGTGGGCTCGCACACGAAGTGGTCGCCCTCGTACTCGCGCGGCCACACGCCGCCCGTGTACAGGCACGAGCCCGAGGCGGCCGTGAAGCCGCCCACGAAGTCGATCTGCTGGTAGGGCGCGCGCTCGTGATCGCGCAGCGGGAACACGCGGTCGTGGTCGCACACGTCGCGCCAGCTCTCGATCGAGCCGATGCGCCCGCCGGCGAGCTCGCGGTCGGCCAGCACCTCGTGGCGCAGGTGCGAGCCGTTGGCCATGGTGAAGAACAGCTCGCCGTCCCAGCTGAAGTCCAGGCCCCAGGTGTTCGAGCCGTAGGAGAGCACGGGCTCGATCGCGCTGCCGTCCGGCCGGAAGCGGAACACGCCGTTGCCGATGTGCCCGTGGTCGACGCCGTCCGCGCCCACGACGTGGCGCGAGTCGTTGCCGCTGTAGCCCTGCGTGCCGTAGATCCAGCCGTCGAGGCCGCGGCGCAGGTTGCTGATCACGGCGTGCGTGTCGCCGTAGCCGAAGCCGCGGAAGAGCACCTGGCGCTGGTCGGCGGCGCCGTCGCCGTCCGTGTCGCGCAGGAACAGGATCTCGGGCGCCTGCGTCACGATCACGCCGTCCCGGTGGAAGACGAGGCTCGTGACCAGGTCGAGGCCGTCGGCGAACACGCGCTTCCCGTCCATGCGCCCGTCGCCGTCGGCGTCGGAGAGGACCACGACCGAGTCGTGCGCGGGCAGGCCCGAGAACTCCTGCTTCTCGGGGTAGCCGGGGGTCAGCGCCACCCACATGCGCCCGGCGGGATCCCAGTCGAGCGAGATCGGGTTGACGACCAGCGGCTCGGCCGCCACCAGCGCGAGCTCGAAGTCGGGGTGCAAGCGCAGCGCGCTCGCGGCCTGCTCGGGCCGCAGCGGACCGCCGGGCGGATAGGCGAGGTCGGCCACCTCGGCCGCCGTCACGAGCTCGTCGGCCTCGTGCTTCCCGGCCCAGGCGATGCCGCGCAGGAGCAGCGTGCGCCAGGCCGGCTGGGTGAAGCTCGTCGCGTTGTGCCCCTGGATCGAGACGAAGGCGCGGTAGCCCGCCTTCTCGAAGGTCCACATCTGCGGCGTGACGTCGAAGGGCGTGTGGAAGGCGTTGGCCAGCACGTGCGCGCCCGGGTCGAGGTGCAGGTTCCAGTAGATCTCGTCGTCGAGGTCGAAGTTGGCGACGCCGCGCGTGATCGGGTGCTCGCGGTCGGCGAAGCACAGCCCGAGCTCGCCCTCCTGGTACTGCGCGCGCCCGTGCTCCCAGGCGCCGCCGGCCACGGTCTGGAACCAGAGCGGATCGTCGCCGCACACGGCATCGTGCAGCACGACGAGCCCCCCGCCGCGGCCGAGGAAGCGCTCCAGACGCGCGCGCTCCTCGCCGTGGATCGAGGCGCCCTCGGCCGCGTACAGGACGAGCACGTCGCTCGCGGAGAGGTCCTCCTCGCCCGGGAAGGCCAGCGCCCCGCGGACGGTGCAGCCGCGCTCGGAGAGGAGCTTCGTCCACTCCTCGAGGAAGCGCGGATGGTCGTGCTGCCCGGGGCCATGCGTCTTCGGTCCGGCGCGCAGGAAGACGCGCAGGGGCTCGCCCGCCGCGGGGCCGCCGGCCAGGGACGCGAGGACGAGCAGGGCGGACGGGACGAGGGCGATCACGAACCTTCCTGGACGGAGGGCCCGGAATCATAGCGGCCCGGCCGTCGGAGACCGGGCGGGCGGACGCTCAGGTGGCGGGCACGCTTCCCGGCAAGGCCGGGATGTCGGTCACGAGCGCGCCCGACGCGGCGGCCACCCGCTCGCCGCTCGACCAGCGCCGGAAGCGTAGGTAGGCCTGCTCGTCGGCCGGGCTGAAGGGCCGGCCGCACTCGGCGCAGCTCGCCCCGCGCACGGCGGCGACGAAGGGCACGTAGTCCTGGCAGACCGGGCAGAGGTGCAGCTCTTCGGAGAAGTTCATGGAGCCTCGCTTCGGGGTTCTGCGAAGCCCGTTCCAGCCTCCGGAGCGGCCGTGGCCTAGGGATCCGAGGCCCCGCGGGGGGCCGGGATCCCGGGCCTGGACCGAGCTCCGGCTCCTGGAGCGGACGGTCCAGGATCGCCCGCCCCCGTCAAGGGCCGATCAACGGAGCTCGAATCGGCGCTGAATCAGGCGGCCTCGGACTCGCGCGCGGGCTCGCCGGCCGTGGCGCGTCGGCGCACGGGCTCGGTGGCCTCGTTGATCAGATGGCACAGCTCGACCAGCGCGTCGCCCTTGCGGATCTTGCAGGGCCCGAGCTGGGTGCCGCGCACGACCTCACGCAGGTAGCTCTCGAAGCGGTAGATCGGCCCCGTGATGCGGAAGGTCGAGATCACGCCGGCCAGGATCGTCAGCGGCACGGCGATGCCGAAGGAGAACAGCACCGAGCGCAGGAGCAGGTTCGGCATGAGGTCGAGCAGGTACTCCCCGCCCACCGGCATGTCCTGCGCCGCCCCGCTCAGGAACGTGGTCAGCAGCAGGAACTGCAGCGACAGGCACAGGATCGAGACGCCGGCGAAGATCCCGCTCAGGCGCAGCTGGATGCCGGGCTTGACCAGGCGCCGGCTGCGGCGCTCGGGCGAGGCGGCTTGGGGCGGGGTGGCGGGTGCTTCCATGACGACTCCTGACTGGGCTCGGGCACTCTATTGCTCGAGCGGGACGGGTCGCGCCCACGTGAGGCGCGCCGGGGGACGGGGGGAACGGTGGAACTTCGCGAGGGCGCGCCGGGCCTGGCGCGCGACCTCGGCGTCGGTGTGATCCTGGAGCTCGATCAGGGCTTCGCGCGCGGCCGGCGTGCGCGTCGAGCCCAGGGCGCGGCAGGCGAGCGCGACCAGGCCCGGCTCCTCGCGCCGGGTGGCGAGCAGGATGAGCTCGACCACGCGCTCGAGGAACAGGCGCTGGCCGGCCACCTCCTGCAGCGCCGCGACGGCGGCACCCGGGTCCACGCCCGTGAGCGCGGCCTCGCACTCCGTGGCGCGGTCGGCCCACCAGGCCAGCGAGGCGTCGAGCCACTCGACCCAGGGCGCCTGCTCGGGCCCGAGCTCGAGGCCGGTGCAGGCCAGCAGGGCCGAGTGTGCGCTGCGGCGCAGGTTGGCGTCGTCGTTGCCCAGCAAGAGGATCAGGTCGGGCACGGCCTCGTGGTCGCGGAGCTTCTCCGCCGTCAGGCAGGCCAGGATCGCCAGCTCGGGCTGCGGGTGGCCCAGGTAGCCGTGCACGCGTTCGCGGGCGGCGAGATCGGCGAGCTCGCGCTGGTGCTCGTCCAGGCCGGTCAGGGCGAGGAGCAGCTGGCCGTCGGCCGCGCTGTCGGCGCTGCCGAGCAGGCCGCACAGGAGCCCGGCCGCCTCGTCGCCGGCGTGGGCCAGCACGTTCGCGATCGCGCTGCGCGCGCTCGGGTGCGCGCGCGCGAAGGCGCCCGTCAGCACGCGCGGGCCGGCCGGGTCGCGCTGGACGATCGCGGACAGGGTGGCCTCCAGGCCGGCGCGGAGCTCGGGCCCGGGCGGCTCCTCGGCCCCCGGGATGGCGATCAGGTCCAGGGCCAGCTTGAGCTCGCCCTTGCCGCCCAGGCGGGCCAGGAGCTCGAGCGCGGTGACGCGCTCGCGCTCGCCGGCCGGGGAGCGCGCCAGGCCGGAGAGGAAGCTCGTGAGCTCGCCGCGCGGCGCGCGCGCAAAGGCCGACTGCAGCGCCAGCCGGCGCAGGTCGTCGAGCACCAGGATCGCCGGCGCGGCGGCCGAGCCGCCCTCGATGCGGCCCTCGGCCAGGAACGCGAACAGCTCGGGCAGGGCGCGCGTCCCGAGCCCCGCCAGGGCCTCGCCAGCCGGCGCCACGGCGCGCCCGCTCGTCACCGGCTGGAGGATCGCGAGCGTTCGGGCGCGCACACCGGCCGCGCCCGTCTGCGCGAAGGGCACGGCCGTCGTCACGAGCGCCAGCGCGGCCAGCGCGACCAGCGTCGTCCGGATCACTGCAGTCCGAGCAGGGCCAGGAGGTCGGAGAGCGAGAGGGCCGGGACGCGCGTCTGCACGGCGTTCAGCACCGTGGGCGAGAGCGGCGAGTAGTCGTCGAGCAGGTTGCGCAGCGTGCCCGAGTCGAGCGAAGGCGAGGCGATGGCCGCCAGGAGCGTCTCGTCCGAGAGCGTCGGCTGCTTCTGCAGCACGTTCATGAGATCGCTCTTGTTCATGGGCGGCTGGCGCAGGCAGGCCGCCTCCAGCGCCTCGGACGAGATGGGCGAGGCCGCGATCAGCGCGTCGCGCAGCTGCTTCGAGGTCATGGACGAGTTGACCAGGTCGACCAGCGGGTCGTTGGCCACGACCGGGGCCTCGTAGTAGTCGTCGGGCAGGAGGAAGGCGACACCGTCGCGCGTGCCGTACAGGACGGCCTTGACCAGCGACCAGTCGAAGGCGCTCTCCAGCCCGAAGTAGGTCTGCGAGTTCCCGTTCCTGTCCTCGTAGCGCAGGTCGAGCACCTGGTCCTCGTGCGCGTAGGCGGGCGAGGGCAGCGCCGAGGGGTCGAGGTCGAGCACCTGGAACGGATCGCGCCGGTTCACGGCGGCCGGACGCGGGAGCTCGACCACGCGCCAGGAGTAGAGCGTGGGCAGCAGCGAGTCCAGGGTCGGCCCCAGGGCCAGGTCGTAGTGCATCTTGCCCTGGGCGGCGAGCTGCAGCTCCTTGCAGATCAGCGCGCCGTAGATCTCGTACTGGGCCGAGATGTGCGTCTCGGCGTTGGGCGCGTAGATGAAGCCGTAGAACTGGCTCTTGGCGCCGAAGTTGACGCTCTTGCCGTCGGGCGCGGACACGAGCACGATCGAGTCGGCCGTCACCTGCGTGGTGGTCGAGACGAGCGAGCTCGTCTGCAGGTCGATCGAGTTCGTGACGTGCATCTGGATCGGGCCGTCGGTGGTGTCGAACACCATCTCGGCCCCCAGCCCGAGCTTCATGTCGCCCACCACGAGGGTGAGCGGGCCCTTGAGCACGAGCTTGGTGTTCTTGCCGATGTCCAGGCCGTTGAAGCCGGCCTCGCCGGGCGGCACGACCATGGGCGTGCCGCTCGTGTACTTCACGGCCTTGCCGAGCGGGATGGCCGGCACCTCGATGGGCGGCAGCACCTCCTCGCCCGCGCGCGGCGACATGCCGCCCGTCACGGTCGAGCCCGAGGCCACGCTGGCCTTGCTGGTCGGGCCGAACACGATGTCGCCGAAGATCAGGTTGCCCGAGGCGACCGTGACGTTGCCATTCGAGCCGACGATGCCGTTGTTGTTGAGCGGCGTGTTGACCTGGCTGGCGTAGGTGCCCTGGTTGGAGTCGTAGCTGTCCAGGCGCACGTCGGGGTTCAGGCGCAGGTCCTCGAGCGTGAAGAAGCCCAGCCCGGCCACGCCCACCTCGACCGGCTGGCAGGCGATGCCCAGCGTCGCGCGCCCGGTGCCGTACATGCCCGTGCACTCGAGCTCGACCATGCCGCTCGCGTGCTGCGTGGCCTCGACCCACATGAGACCGCCGGCGAAGAAGGCCGGCTCGGCCTCGGAGCCCACGTTGCCCGTGTGCGCCAGGGCCAGGCCCGTGTAGGCCTCGGCCAGACCGGCCTCGGCGATGTTGAGCGCCTGCAGCGTGTCGGACGACGAGCCCAGGCGCCGGCTGATCATCGTCGTCAGCTGCAGGAAGCCCGCGGCCAGGATCGAGACCACCAGCACGGCTGCGACCGAGAACACCAGTGCGCCGCCCCGGCGGCGCTCTGCCCCTACCCTCGTGATTCTCTTCATGTTCAGTTGCGACAGGTCACGATGCGCTCCACGGTCTGATCCACGGTGCGTCCGTTGACCTCCGGACGTCGCAGCGTGAGGCGGATGATCACGCGCTCGCCGTCGAGCACGAAGCTCAGGCCGTCCTCGTCGATCAGGCCGTTCCCGTTGTCGTCCACGCCGTTGACGGTCTCGCCCTGCAGCAGCGGCGCGACCAGATTGCTCCACACCACCTGGCGCTCCTCGGCCAGGCCCGGGTTCTCGCGCCACTCCACCGCGCGGCGCGTGTCGTCCAGGAAGATCTCCTCGGGCGCGCTCCACACCACCACGCCGTCCTCCATGCCCAGGCTGAACGTGTAGCGGATCTTGTCGGAGTGGACCTCCTCGATCTGCGGCAGCAGCGTGCCGCGGTCGGAGCCCATCACCGCCAGCGCGATGCGGTCGATGACCGTGCGCGCCTGGTCCTCGTAGTGCATGCTGGCCGTCTCCTCGCTGGCGAGGCCCAGCGCGGATTGCATGACGAAGGCGGCCTTGCCCATCACGACCGTGACCAGGAGGCCCGCCAGGCACATCTCGACCAGCGTCCAGCCCGCGCGCGATGAGCGAGGCCGGATCACGCCAGCTTCCTCCACTGGCACAGCTGGGTCGAGAGCTGGTACTCGCGCGTGCCCGTGCGGCCCTTCCAGCGCACGGTGATGCGCACCGGCAGGACGAAGTAGTCGGTCGAGTGGTCCTGGTCGTCGACCACGCAGTCGCCGCTGAGGTCGCGCGGCAGCCCGAGCGCGCGGTCGACCTGGTCCTCGCGCAGCTGGAGGCCCGCGACCGGATCGACCACGATCGGGAACACGACCTCGCCCTCGAACCCGTCGGGCGAGTCGGGCGCCTCGTCCAGGTTCGCGACCGCGAAGCGGCTGCCGGGCGCCGTGCCCGGGCCACCCGGGTCGTCGGCCGGATCGGAGTTGTAGCGCGCGAAGACCTCGGCGAAGTTCTCGCTGCGCAGCGACTCCAGCATGTTGCGCGCCGCCTCCTGGGCCAGCGCGCTCTCACGGTTGATGGCGCGCTGCTCGGCGACGCTGGAGAGCGTGCTCGAGAAGATCAGCAGCGCGACCAGCAGGATGACCATGGTCACGGCCAGCTCCACGAAGGTGAAGCCGGCCCGACCGCGACGGTGGGCGTGCGGGGTGGACATGTGAACCGGCGCCGCGCCGGCGGGCGCGACGAGCGATCCCTCCTTCGACCTCCCTCGAGCGCGCGTTGAGCTTCTGTATCGAAAAGTCCGATGGCCGGAGGCGGCCCCGGAAACGCAGCGCGGCGCCCGGCCCCCCTCGGGGCCGAGCGCCGCGCGTGGAAAAAAGTGCGCCTACTGGGGCTTGGGCGCGGGCGGCTGGACCTTGACCTGCACGTCCTTGGGCAGCGCGAACAGGTCGTCGGTGGCGGTGTCGAACTCGACGCTCTCGACGGTCAGCGCGAACTCCTGGCCCGAGGCGCGTACCACCGTGCGCGTGGCGATCATCGCGCCGCCGAGCTCCTTGTAGTCCGAGAAGACCTGCGTGAACGGCCCGCCGCCCATCTCGCCCTCGGCCACGCCCATGCTGCCGAGCAGGAAGCCGCTCGCGACCTCGTAGAACTCGTGCGTCGTGCGCCCCTTCAGGCTCGTGGCCGGATCCATGCCGGGCAGGGGCTTGGCGATGACCTCGACCTTGAAGCAATCCTTGCCCTCGAATTTCTCTT
>Ga0315910_10003496_pt1 | contig 13347 bp, 12 predicted proteins | sample EdamamesoilMG_FD_204470 | JGI IMG/M metagenome (GOLD analysis project Ga0315910, IMG submission 204470) | Garden soil microbial communities collected in Santa Monica, California, United States - Edamame soil | ecosystem: Environmental > Terrestrial > Soil > Garden | place: USA: California... | reverse complement strand
GTCCAATCGACGCCGGATTCGGCCGCTTCGTGGGCAGCCACGGCTGCGGCGCGTTCCACCAAGGCTGGGTTGAAGCTGGCAGCTTGCGCGAGCGGGATCGGGAATACGGTCTTGAAGCCGTGGATCACGTCGCGGCCGAAGATGATCGGAATGCCGAGCCGGGTCTCTTCGACGGCCAAACGCTGGAGCTGATTTCTGGCCTCCAGCGTGCCGGCGTTCAGGATCGATCCCAGCTCGCTTTGCCGAATACGCTCGTGCAGTTGCTCGACGAGGCCCACGCCACAGGCCTGCTGGGTCATCTGCCCCAGCTTTTCGCGCAGCGTCATCCGGGCCAATAGTTCCTCGACCTGCGGGATCGGCTCGCTACCAGGCCACGCGGTGGACTCGTTGCTCATGGGCCCAGCCTCTACTCGGCCCGTGCGCGGGCAACAAGCCTTGTTTGTCGGCTGGCCGAGCTGAGGTCGGCCACGCGCTCAGTCGAGAAAATGCGGCGGCAGTTTCGTTACCAAATCGCTCACCCGTGCCCAGCGTCGCTCGATCATGCGGATCTGATTCGGCAAGATCGAGCTCGTCACGATCTCGAGGTCGAGCGCGAAATGAAACAGCATATTTCGCAGGATCCAGCGGTCGACGTCGGTCAACGCGGCGTCGGCGTGCGGCTGCTGTTCGAGCTCGGTCAGCAGGCGGCGCACACCGTAGCGCATGGCGTAACACTCCCGAGTCCCGCATTCGGTATGCGCCAAGAGCGCGACGCCGTTCGCCATCAGCCTGCGATGCACGGGCAAGAGCGACTTCGTGATGAGGTACCCTAGCTCTTCGGCCTGGGAGCTCGTCAACTTGGGGTCGAAACTCCAAAGCCGATCGCCCGCCTCGTTGGCGGCGCGGAAGGCGGCCAGGTGCACCCGACTCCCGCCCTTCTTCGTTTGCTCGATCAGGTAGCGGTCCGCGGCGCTCAGCGAGGTTGGCTGCTTCAAGGCTTCGATGCGTTCCTCGCCGAAGACCCGACAAGCCCGCGCGGTGACGACGAGCATCGGATACACCGTGCCTTGGCTCGTGACCGTGGTTTCGCTGAGGAGAAACGGCGGTGGCGTGTCGGCATCCTGCGGTTGTCGGCCGAAGCGCGCTTGCAGCATGGGGATATTACCCTGAGTATGCCCAAAGGGACGTGCGGAACCAAACAAACACCCGCTCCGCAGCGGCGCTGGGTGGGAGGAATCCCCACATTTTCCCGGACCCAAACGGCTCTGGTACGCAGGAGCGGCGTCCAAATCTACGGAGCCCCTGTCGGCGTTCGTTTTGGGTTACCGTCGCTAGCGCCATGAAAGTCGCAGTCTGTTCCGACGAGCCCTACGAGGTGCACGGCGTAGTCTGCCGATTGCTAGAAGCACGCGGGCACGAGGTGCTGAAGTTCGGGGCGGTCCTCAGCGGGCGTGAACAGCCCTGGGCGGAGGTCGCGGAGCAGGCGGCGCTCGCGGTCGCCCGCGGCGAGGTGGACGAGGGCATTTTCTTCTGCTGGTCGGGGACGGGGATCTGCATGGCCGCCAACAAGGTTCACGGCATACGCGCCGCGCTCTGCTCCGATCCCGGTCAGGCTCGGGCTGCCCGCATCTGGAACCACGCCAACGTGTTGTGTCTGTCCAACCGCACGCTGTCGAACGACATGGCGAAGGAGCTGCTTGCCGCCTGGTTCGAGACCGAGCCCGGCAGTGAGGGCGCGGAGGGGGTCGAGCTTCTGCGCGCCGTCGACGCCCGGCAGCGAGGCCGAGCCGGCGCAGAGGGGCGCTGAAGATGTCGTGGCAGCTGTCGCGCTGTGACTACGCGGTGCAGTTTGGAGGTGCGTCTCACGTCGGTAACGTGCGCAACAACAACGAAGACGCTTGGGTCATCGATCCCAAGCTCGGCTTGTTCGTGGTGGCCGATGGCATGGGCGGCCACGCCGCGGGTGAAGTGGCCGCGGGCATCGCCGTCGACACGGTGGCGTCGTCGATCCAGAATCGGCTGGCTTTCGAAGCTTTCGACGCATTCCTGTTGGCTCCCACGCTCGAGGCGCGCGCCCAGGTGTTCGCGGCGCTTGGGGACACCGTCAAGCAGGCGCACCAAGCAGTGTGTGACGAAGCCGATCGCCATCGCCGATTTCGGCGCATGGGGTGCACGCTGGATGTCGCGCTCGTGCTCGGCCGGCAGCTGTTCGTCGTGCACGTGGGGGATGGTCGGGTCTTCTTGGCGCGGCCCACGACCTTCATCCAGCTCACCAACGACCACACCCTGAAAAGCTCGCTGATCCAAGGGGGAGTCGCCACGCCGTCTCAGCCGCCCGACACGCGCGAGGCCCTGCTGAACGCGGTCGGGCGCCCGGGTCGGCTAGCGTGGGACGAGATTTACGCCGAGCTGAACCAAGGCGATCGCATCCTGCTCTGCAGCGACGGCATTTATGGCGAGATCGGCGCTGAAGCCGAGCTGTCGCGTCTGGTCTGGAGAGGGGCGCCGGACGAAGCTTGCGTGACTCTGATCAACGCGGCGCTCGGCCGCGGTGGTCGAGACAACGCGACCGCAGTGGTGGTCGAAATGGGGGCGGAGCGCGTGCAGCGCACCTCGTCGGACGGGGGACTCGCGCAGCGCGACCGTTCGTTCGCGCTGCACTCGCCCTTGCTCACGGGCATCAGCTACGAGCTGGCGTTGAAGGCGTTGAAGAGCGCCGTGGAGGTCCAGTTCGAGTCGGGTGAGTCGCTGGCTCGCTTCGGTGCGAGCGATCGCGTCGCCTACATCTTGCTCGAAGGCAGTGTGCGCACGCCCGAGGGTTGGACGCTCGGTCCGGGCGCCGTGTTGTACCCCGAATCGCTCGGCGGCGGTGGCAAGGGGCCTGCCCTGTGTGAAGCGCAACAGCGCGTCCGCACCCTCAGGATCCGCAGCGACGATTTTCGCGAGGTCTGCGCGGCTGACGCCAACCTGGCTGCCGCGCTGTACGAACGCCTGGCGCGTTACCTCGCGCGCATGCTCGCCTGACAGCGCGCTGTCGGGCGCGTCGCCTGCCTTCAGCGCGCTGGGGCGGGCGGGCCCACGTAGCGCGAGCTCGGACGCAGCAAGCGACCCGAGCTCGCTTGCTCGTAGAAGTGCGCGCACCAGCCCGCCATGCGACCTGCGCTGAAGACGCCGGTGAACGCCTCTCGAGGGATACCGAGGGCGTCGAGCAAGAGAGCGGTGAAAAACTCGACGTTTGCCCTGATCGCCCGGCCTTTCGAACGCGCCGCCAAGAGCGCCTCGGCTTCGGTCTCGACGGCGCGCGCCAAATCGAAGCGTGGCTGGAGCGCGGGCGCGCCCTCGGCGAGCGTCTGGAATGCGCGTTCGAGCACGAAGGCCCGCGGATCGCGCACCCGATACACGCGGTGCCCCATGCCCATGATGCGGCGCCCCTGGCTGAGCTCGCGTTCGAGCCAGGGCCGGGCGGCGCTCGCCGTGCCGATGGCGTCGAGCATGTCGAGCACCGGCCCGGGCGCGCCCCCGTGCAGGGGCCCCTTCAGCGCGCCTACCGCCGCGGTCACTGCGGAGACCAGGTCGGACCCCGTGGACGCTACCACCCGCGCGGCGAAGGTGGACGCGTTCAGTCCATGGTCGACGACCGACATCAGGTACACGTCGAGCGCACGCGCTTCGGCGGCCGATGCGGCTCGTCCGTGCATCAGGCGGAGCAGATCGGAGGCGTGTGCCGCGGTGGGATCGGGCTCGAGCAGCGCTCGGCCCTGCTGCTCGCGCACCCAATGACCGGTCGCTACCGAAGCCAGGGCGACGAGCTCCAGCGTCGCGTGGAGTTCGGGTGTCGCCCAGGCTTCGTTCCGCGGTGTCCCTGGCGTGGTTGGCACCTGAAACTCGAAGCTCCCGAAAGCGGCACGCAGCGTCAGCATGCATTCCGGCGAGCTCAGGAGCCAACGCCGCTTCGCGAGCCAGGTGTGCGCGCGGAGCCGCGCTGCGCCTAGCGCCGCTCGCAGGCGCTCGGCCTCACTCGGCGCCGGTGGGCGGCCGCGCAGCAGGAGCCCGACGACGGTGTCGAACGAATGACTCTCGATCAACTGTTCGAGGCTGTATCCGGCGATGGTGAGCCGCCCCTGTTGACCGTCGACGTCGCTCAACCGAGTGTCGGCGACGACTACGCCTTCGAGTCCGAACGACACGAAAGGCGTAGCCGCGGCCGTGGTGGCGCATGCTGTGGTTGAATCCATACAACTCTCCTGTTTCGAGGGGCCAGCAGGCGCGCGGCTCGAGCTGCGAGGGCAACGCGCTGGCTGCTGATCACTGTAACTTGATCAAGAACTGGATCAAGATTGATTGATCAATCAATATACCGGGGTGGCCTCCCGCTCCGAAACCGCTCGAGCGCGCCTGCCGGCGGCGGAAGCGGCAGCATTCCTGGGGGTGAGCCGCGCGACGCTGTACGCGTACGTGAGCCGCGGAAAAATTCGCTCGCTCGCGGGCGCCGGCAGAGGGCGCGTCTACCCTCTCGAAGACCTCGAGCGTGTGCGCAGCGAGAGTGAGGCACGGCGCGGACACGCGCCCGCGGCGTCGGGCGCGCTGCTCTTCGGAGCGCCCGTGCTCACCACGCGCCTCTCCGAGATTCGCCCGGACGGCCCCGCGTATCGTGGCGTTCCGGTGCTCGAATTCGTGCGCCGGGGCAGTTCGTTCGAGGCGGTCGCCGAGTACTTGTGGCAGGGCGGCGAGCCCGCTCCAGCGCGACCGGAGTGGCTGCCCGAGGCGCTCGCGTGGATCGCTGCGGCGAGTTGTCGGCCGCGCGCAAGGCAAGCTGGCGGTGGGGGTCTATTCGAGCGCGCGTCGACCCAGCTTCGGGCGCTGCCGCTCGGCGGGGCGCTCGGGCTCTTGCCCGAACTCGCCGCCCTGGACGCGGGCAGGTTTCTGCAAACACCCGCGAGCGAGTGCGCGCGCGGACGGCGCCTCTTGGTCGCGCTGGTGCTGGCGCTAGCGAGCCGGCGTGGTGCGCGTGCCGCCAGCCGGGCGCGCCGCGCCGAGACGTTGCCCGAAATGCTCGCGATCGCGCTCGGCGCTCACCCGAACCCCGCGACCTGCCAGGCGCTCGAGCTCGCCCTCGTGCTCTCGGCAGACCACGAGCTGAACCCCTCGACCTTCGCCGCCCGCATCGCCGCAGGCACGGGCGCCGATCTGTACGCCTGTGTGTGCGCAGCCTTGGCGACGCTCTCCGGTCCCTTGCATGGCGGCGCGTCGGCGCGCGTCGAGGCCTTGGTGAGCGAGGTGCTCGGGTCTCCGGGGCAGGCCGACGGCGTCATCCTCGAGCGCACGCGCCGGGGCGAGTCCATCCCGGGTTTCGGCCACGCGCTCTACCCGAACGGCGATCCGCGAGCGCTGGCGCTCGTAGAACGAGCGCGCGCATTCGACCCCGGCAGCCCGCGGCTGCAGGCGCTCGGTGCCCTCGAACGCAGCATGAAAAGCCACGCACACGAGGCCCCGAACCTCGACTTCGGACTCGTCGCGCTCGCCGAGGCACTCGCTCTCCCGCCCGGTTCCGCGCTCTCTGTCTTCGCGGTCGGGCGTTGTGTGGGCTGGGTCGCCCACGTGATCGAGCAGCGGGAAAGCGGTTCGGTGCTCAGGCCGCGCGCCCAGTATCGCGCGGAATGAGGCCGCAGCGAGCCGGGAACTGCCAGCACAGCCCCCGCCAGCCGAGTGTGCTACGGTCGCCGCGGTTCTGAGGCCCCAGCAGGGGCGCTTTGGAGGAGCTATGGCCGAACAAGTACGAGCGTCTCACATTTTGCTAATGTACGCGGGGTCCTCACGATCGAGTGCCACCCGCTCGAAGGAGCAAGCATTGACCCAGATCCAGACGCTGAAAGCCGAGCTCGATGGCGGGGCGGACTTCGCGGAGCTCGCGCGCCAGCACTCCGACTGCCCTTCCAAGAGCCGCGGCGGCGATCTCGGTTCGTTCGGCAAGGGCCAGATGGTCAAGGCGTTCGAAACGACGGCGTTCGGGCTCGCTGTGGGGGCCACCAGCGGCGTCGTCGAGACGGATTTCGGCTACCACCTGATCAAGCGCACGGGCTGACGCTTGAGCGAAGGCCGCGCCGAACTCGACCGTGCTGAATTGGGCGCAGGGAGCTGGCCCTGGGCGTACCCGACCTTGCTCGCGCCGATGGAGGGTGTGACGCACCCCGGCTACCGAGATCTGATCGCTTCGTACGGTGGGGTCGGCGTCGTGTGCACCGAGTTCGTGCGCATCACGCGGGCGTCGGTAAATCGACGCAGCATCGAAGCGGAGGTGGTCCGCTCCGAGCACGCGGCGCTCTCGGTGCAGGTCATGGGCGACGACGAGACCAACATGGCGCTCGCCACCGAATGGGTGGTCGGGCGCGGCACCGACATCGTCGACATCAATCTGGGCTGTCCCGCGCCGAACGCGGTCAGAAAAGGCGTCGGCGCCGCCATGCTCGAACGCCCCGAGGTCTTGTCGCGTGTGGTGAGCGCGATGCGCGAGCGCACGCGGGGGCCCTTGTCTGCAAAGATGCGCGCCGGGGTCGATGCTACCGATCGCGCTGTGCTCACGGCTCGGCTGCTCGAAGCCGCGGGTGTCGACTTCCTCACCGTACACCCGCGGCGCTCGGTCGATCGCTACCGTGGTAGCGCCGACCATCGCATCATCCAGGCCATCAAACAGAACGTGCGGGTCCCCGTAGTCGGTAACGGCGACCTCTGGTACGCGGCGCAGGCGCTGGCGCTGATGCGAGAGTCCGGCTGCGATGCGGTCATGCTGGGACGCCCAGCGCTTCGGAACCCGTTCATCTTCACGCAGATCGCCGCGCTGCGCGCCGGAGCACCGGTGCCGCGCCCCGACGGAGCTCGCGTGCTCGAGCATATCCACGCCTACATGCGAGCCACCCGAGCCCCGGAAGGGGCACTGCTCGGGCTCGTGAAAGAACAGCTCCGTTACCTGTTGGCAGCCCTCGCGGACGGGGAAGTGTTGACGCGCGAGCTCGTGCGGCAGCCCGATCTGGAGCGTCTGCTGAGCCGGCTCGAGAGTCGGCTCAGCGGCGCAACCGCGACGGATCTCGATCTGGGCTCAGAACCGCCCCCACGTTCCGAGCGTCAGCGCGACTCTGGCACCTCGTTGCTGCTGGCTCCTCCGCCCGCGGCGAGCGCCGGGCGCGCCGGGGTTTAGCCCCGACGTAGCCTTTGCGGCGCGCCCCGAGTATCCTTCGTTCGGTGGTGATGAAGCGGTGGTTTCTGGGTTCGTTGGTGGGGCTTTCGCTCGGGGCTTGCGCGCGCGATTCGCTCGTAGACTCGTTCGGGTGCCCCGAGTATCAGCTGGTGTGCGACGGCGCGTGCACGGACGTCTCGAGGGACTCCTCGAACTGCGGTACGTGCGGCAGCGAGTGCAGCGCTGGCGAAGAGTGTCTCGCGGGTCGTTGCCGCGAGCAGTGCGACGAACGTGAAACGCTGTGCGCCGACGGTTGCGCCGACATTCTAGCCGACGACGACAACTGTGGCCGCTGCGGGAACGAATGTGACCCGGGCCAAAGTTGTGTCGACGGCGAGTGCAATGGCATGGGCTGCCCCCGCGGCCAGCAACGCTGCGGCGACGAATGCGTCGATACCACTCAAGACGCGGATCATTGCGGTGAATGCTTCGCTGAGTGCGCAGCGGGCAACCGTTGCGAGAACAGCGTGTGCGAGGCCGGCTGCGGCCGTCGCACCGATTGCGACGGCCGTTGCGTCAACCTCGAAAACAGCGAGGACAACTGCGGCGAGTGCGGCATCCGCTGCGACGCAGGGCAGGCTTGTGACAACGGCATCTGCAGCGGCTGCCCCGACGGGTTGGTCCGCTGCGGCGAAGAGTGCGTCGATCTCGTGACCGACCCCGACCATTGCGGAAGCTGCGAGTTCGACTGCGGTCCAGCCGAGCTCTGCTCGCTTGGGGTTTGCGGCTGCTTTGGGCCGAACCTCAGCATCTGTGGCGACGGGTGCGCCGACCTCGGCAGCGACCCCAACAACTGCGGCAGCTGCGGCAACGTGTGCTTCGGCACCTGTCTGGAAGGGGCGTGTTGCGCCAGCCCTCTAGCCGCATGCGGCGAAGAGTGCGTCGACCTGCTTTCGTCGGAGCTGAATTGCGGCTCGTGCGACAACGCGTGTGGGCCGGGCATGTCGTGCATCGACGGCGCGTGCTACTACGTCGAGTGTCCCGCCGGTTACATGCTGTGCAGCGATGAGTGCGTCGACGTCCTCTCCGATCCGAACAACTGTGGGCTTTGCGATTCCGTCTGCTACCCAGGCTATAGCTGCGAAGCGGGCGCGTGCCGGGCGAACTGCGAGTTCCCCGAGATCTGGTGCGGCACTACTTGCACCGACCCTGAAACGGATCCGGACAACTGTGGGGACTGCAGCTTCGTCTGCGACCAAGGTTTGGTGTGCCGGGACGGCGCTTGCACCGATCCGGGCGAGAGCTGCAACTTCAGCAAGCTCGGTTTTCCCATCGAGCTGAACGGCGGCATGTCGGTGTCCGACATCACCGCCGACGAGGACTGCAACCTCTACGTCGGCATGGAGAATGGCGGGGACCACCAGGGCATCGTGTACAAGATCGATGGGGCTAGCGGTGATGTCCAAGCAATCGCCAATTTCCCCGAGCGTGTGCGCGGGCTCGTGTATCGGCCGACGGATGGCAAGCTCTACGGCACTTCCCTCGATCGGCTGGTTTCGGTCGGCACCGACGGCACGGAGCCGGTGAGCTTCGACCAGAGCGTGACCGGGGAATTCCTGAATGGGATGACGCTCTCGCCGGACAACTGGGCAGGGTGGGATGGGTATCTGGTGGTCGCGCAGAGCACGGGCGACATCGTGGTCTACGATCCGGACTCGCCCTCTCCAGAGGTGTTCGTATCGCTGGGGACGTTCATTTCGGATGTCGAGTTTTCGGGCAAACAGCTCTACGTGGCGGCCCACGACGACAGCCAAATCCTGAAAGTTACGCCTAGCGGTGCGGTGAGCACGTTGGCCAAGCTCGACTGCAACCCCGACGGTCTCGCGGTCGAACCCGGCGTGCAGCTGTTCGCGTCGTGCACCGTCAATAACATGGGCTACCTCTACACGATCGACCTCGACACCGGTGAGTATGCGTGGCTGGCGAGTGTCTCCTTGAGTTCGGGTTGGGCTCCCTCGGGCCTGTTGTGGCAAAACGGCGTGCTGTTCGTGGTCGAAGAAAATACGGGACTGAATGCGGTGTTTCTCTGAGCGAGCCGTGAAGCGTTGGTGGTGCTGGCTGTTCGTGGCCGCGGTGCTCGGAGGCTGTGAAGAACACAACGCAGCCGAATGCAAGCGCGAGTGCCAACAGGATGGCCGCTGCACGCTCCGCTCAGGCGCGTGCGTCGCGACGTCGGGTGACGATTGTCTGCGCGGGGAAGCTTGTCAGAGCCAGGGGCGTTGCGAACTTTCGGGTTCGAGCTGCAGTGCGAGCGCTTCCGGCTGTGCGGCGCGGCCCGCATGCAAGGCGCAGGGAGCGTGCGGCGTGAAGGACGGCGTCTGCGCTGCCACCGAGAACGCGCACTGCAAGGCGACCGAAGGCTGCAAAGACGAAGGGCGCTGTTCGGCCGTGGCAGGGGAGTGCAAGCCGGCGGGCGAGGACTGCAAAGCAAGCGAAGCCTGTGTCAAGTACGGCCGCTGTTCGGTGAAAGACAGCCACTGCGCCACCACCTCGACTGCCGATTGCGAGCAGGGTGAAAACTGCAAGCTCTCGGCGTTGTGCAGCTACCGCGATGGCCGCTGCCAGCTCGTCTCGTCCGACGATTGCAAGAAATCAGAGCCGTGCCAGCGGCAGGGTGTTTGCAGCTTTGTTGCGGACACTCACCACAGCGGTCACGGTATGAGTCCAGGCTGCACGATCGCTTCCCATGACGACTGCCGACAATCGCTGGCATGTAAAGAGAAAGGCTACTGCGTCCGCAAACCCAGCGGCGACCGCAAAGCCGGTGGTTTCGTCTGCAGCAAGTGAAGCGCCCGAGTCGACGGCGGACCGAGGCCGCGTGCCCGAGCTGGCGCGCTGGCTCGGAGGCGTTCGGCGCTTGTTCGTGCTCTCGGGCGCCGGGGTCAGCACCGACTCGGGCATTCCTGACTATCGCGACGAGGCGGGCCAATGGAAGCACCGCCAGCCCATGCGCTTTCAGGAGTTCAGCCGCAGCCTGCCCGCGCGCCAGCGCTACTGGGCGCGCAGCTTGGCTGGGTTCCAGCGCATCGACGCCGCTCGCCCGAACCCTGCGCACCTCGCGCTCGCCGAGCTCGAGCAGCGCCTCGAGCTCGAGCTCTTGGTCACCCAGAACGTCGACGGATTGCACCAGAAGGCTGGCAGCCAGAACGTGCTCGACCTGCACGGTCGCCTCGATTTGGTCGAGTGCCTGAACTGCCGACACGAGCTCTTGCGCCGCGACTTTCAAGCGCAACTGCGCGATCTCAACCCGTCGTTTCTGGTGCACGCGAGCTTCGTCAAGCCCGATGGCGACGCCGAGCTCGGAGCGCTGGACACGTCGCGGTTTCTGGTGCCTCCGTGCGCTCGCTGCGGCGGTATCCTGAAGCCGGCGGTGGTGTTTTTCGGTGAATCCGTGCCGGCGCTGCGTGTGACGCGGGCCATGGACGCGCTCGCCCAGTCCCAGGCGCTGCTCGTGGTCGGCTCCTCACTGATGGTATTTTCCGGATATCGCTTCGCGCGCGAAGCGCAGCGCCGCAGCGTGCCGATCCTGATCGTGAATCGAGGCAAGACCCGCGCGGACGCACTCGCGACGCTGAAGGTCGGTTTGCCCGTGGGCGAGGTGTTGCCCTCGCTCGTCGAAGCCCTGCGCACTTGAGCCCGTGACGGGGGACGGTTACGGCGCGGGCGAACTCGGGGTCGGCGTGGGCGTGGGCGCGGGCGCAGGCGCAGGCGCAGGCGCCGTGGGGGCAGGGGGGGCGGCCGGTGCCGGCGCGGGCGCGGCCGGTGGCGGTGCAGCCGTCGGCGCGGGCCCAGGCGGTGCCGCGGGCACGAGCGGCGGCGTGCTCACGGGCGGTGGCGGGGGCTCGGGTGACGGAGTGCTGGGGGCGGGGGCGGTTGGCGCCGGGCTCGCGGGAGGCGTTGGCGGCGCGGGCGGCGGCGCGATCATGCGCGGGCTGAGCTCCGAGGGAGGCGGAGCCGTGAGCGAGTCGAGACGAACGCTGATGTAGTGGACGACGCGCTCACAGTGTTCCTGAGGATCGACCTGGATTTCGCTCGTCACCGATTGATAGCCCGGTTTCTCGACGGCGAGCTTCCAGCGCCCTTCGGTGAGCGGGGCGTAGAAGCACGAGGTGAACGGCACCACTTCGTCGTCACGCGCGGCTGAAACACTGGCGTCGCACGCGCGCCCGCCCGTGACGCCGTCCGTCACGAGTACGTCCACGTAGCCGTAGCATTCGGAGGTTGCGATCGCCGCGCCGATCGCGACGGCAGCGACCCCAGCTCCGGCGGCAGCCGTGCACCCGGTGACCCCCAGGCCGGCGCCCGCACAAAGCACGCCGATTGCCAGCCAACGCCCCACCGTTTGGCTCGGTTGCGACTCTTTCAAAACCGTCATCGACTCCTCGTTCTGGTCGTGCAGCGTAGCATGAACTCAGCACAGTGGGCCTTCGGATGACGCCCACGGGTCATCCACCCTTTCGAGTGGTCGCCGCCAACGCGGTTGCTGTCTACCCGGTTGGACTCTGCTCACGGTCGGGACACTCCCACCCGGGAGCCAGCGGGGCGGCGCGCGAGCTCAGCGCCGTTTCGAGTGATCGGCCAGCACTTGGGCAACGGCGCACGTCAGACGCTTGCCGGTGGGGATATGCAGAAATTCGTTCGGCCCGTGTGCGTTCGAGCCGGGGCCGAGTACGCCGGTGATGAAGAATTGTGCTTGGGGAAACTTTTCGCCCAACATTGCCATGAATGGGATCGATCCGCCTTCGCCCATGTGCACGGCTGGGCGGTCGAAGTAAGCGTGCGAAGCGGCTTCCAACGACTGCTCCAGCCACGGGGCAAGCGGCGGGGCATTCCAGCCGGAAGCGCCTCCGAGCCCGGTCACGGTGACGCCGCAGCGGTTCGGCGGGTCGGAGGTCAATGCGGTCTGGATCGCCGCCGAGGCCTCCGCCGCGTTCACGGTCGGCGGCAAGCGGAACGAGAGTGTCAGCGTGGTCTGAGGGCGCAGCACGTTGCCCGCGTCGGCGACGGCCGGTAGCCCCGCGCCCCCCGTGACCGAGAGGGTCGGGCGCCAGGTGCGCGCCAGGATCAACTCCGCGAGGTCGGCGCCTTGTGGCTGGGTAGATCCATAAAAAGGAAACTTGCTGAACACCCCGCTCCCGAGTTGCTCGGCGGCTACTCGGGCTTGGGCGCGTCGTTGCTCGGGGATGGGCGCGTGGAGCGCGCTCAGCAGGATCTGACCGGTCGTGTCGTCCTCGAGTCGAGAAAGAATCTGGCGGAGCAGGCGGAACGACGAGGGAACGATGCCGCTGGCATCCCCGGAGTGCACACCCTCGCGGAGCACGTCGACGCGCAGCGTGCAGCTGACGAGGCCGCGGAGCGAGGTCGTGCTCCAGAGTTGGTCGTAGTTCCCGCAGCCCGAGTCCAAGCACACGACCAAGCTCGGGGAACCGATGCGCGCGGACAGCGCTTCGATGTAGAACGGCAGGTCATAACTGCCGCTTTCTTCGCAGGTTTCGATGAGCACGACCGCGCGCCGGTGTTTGCCGCCAAACTTCCGCACGGCTTCGAGCGCCGTCAGCGACCCAAACACGGCGTAGCCGTCGTCTGCCCCGCCGCGCCCGTAGAGCTTGTCGCCCTCGAGCACGGGGCTGAAGGGGCCGAGTCCCTCGCGCCAGCCGGTCATCTCCGGCTGCTTGTCGAGGTGACCGTAGAGCAAGACGGAATCTTGGTCGTCGCCGTCGCCGGGCAGTTCGAGCAGGAGCACCGGGGTGCGACCTGGGAGCTCGTGCACCTCGACCTGGAGCCCGCTGACGCCTCGCTGTTCGCACCAGGCGCGCGCCAGCTTGACCGCGGCTGCGATATGACCGTGCGCCTGCCAGCTCGCGTCGAAGTGCGGCGACTTCGCCGGCAGCCGAATGTAGTCGACCAGGGCCGGCACGATGCTCCGGTCCCAGGCGTCGTCCACGAACGCTCGCAGTGCTTGTGTGTCCAGAGTCATGCGAACGAGCCTACCACAGCCCCAAATGAAACGCGGCCGAGCCACCACACAGGGGGCCCGGCCGTCGTTGACTCGCGGATTGATGATTACCAGGCCACGTAGTCGATTTCGAACGACGTCGGGGCGCTGTCGTAGGTGAACGGCTCGCCATCCGCCCAAT
>Ga0315910_10003495_pt1 | contig 13351 bp, 14 predicted proteins | sample EdamamesoilMG_FD_204470 | JGI IMG/M metagenome (GOLD analysis project Ga0315910, IMG submission 204470) | Garden soil microbial communities collected in Santa Monica, California, United States - Edamame soil | ecosystem: Environmental > Terrestrial > Soil > Garden | place: USA: California... | reverse complement strand
AGTACACAATCAACGAACCTGAACAGGAAGTTATCATTCTCGATAAAAGTGTCCATGGTGTGGTTGAGCCTACTGTTTTGCATGAGGTTAAGCCGCTGGGTAGCGTACGGTTCTACGTCGAATTTCATCGGTAGGTACCTTCTAAACAGACGTTGTATTGGGCTTCCACACGCTGCGATTTTCTTATTGCGACCACATCCACGGTTCGCTGCAATCGTTTTCGGGTAATCTCACGCACGATTAGGAGATCACATGACCATCGAGACCGAAGACGATGTCGCCGCGCTGAAGCGCATAGGCAAAATCGTTTCGTACGTGCTGCAGGAAATGCTCGACGCTGCCGAACCGGGCATGTCCACGCGCGAGCTGGATTTGCTGGGCGAGCAGCTGCTTGAACGACACGGTGCGCGATCGGCGCCGAAACTCACCTACAACTTCCCGGGCTCAACCTGTATCAGCATCAACGAAGAGGCCGCGCACGGCATCCCGGGCGATCGAGTGATTCGAGCAGGCGACGTATTGAACGTTGACGTGTCTGCCGAGTTGGGAGGTTACTTCGCCGATACCGGCGGCACGAAAGTGGTGCCCCCGACCAACCCGCAAAAAACGCGCTTGTGCCATGCCGCCCGCACAGCCCTCGAGCAAGCTATGAAGCAAGCGCGCGCGGGGCGGCCCATCAATGGCATCGGTGCTGCCATCCAGCGAACGGCGAAGACATACGGCTTTAAGATTATCGAGAACCTCGGCAGCCATGGAGTGGGTCGTGCACTCCACGAAGCACCGGAGAATATTCCCGGATACTTTGACCCGACGGACAAGCGCATCTTAAAAGAGGGCATGGTGATTACCATCGAACCGTTTCTCTCAACAAAGAGCCGTGTGGTAACCGAAACATCCGATGGATGGACCTTAGTCGGAGCGCATGGCAACTTGTCGGCGCAATACGAGCACACGATGATCATTACCAAGGGTGCCCCTATCGTCGTCACTCAGCACTGAGTGATCATCAATGAAACGGCCGTCATAAATCCATGCGTCTTTGGACATTACACCCGAAGTATCTCGACCCTCAGGGGTTGGTCGCGTTGTGGCGTGAAGCGCTCTTGGCTCGTGCTGTGCTGCGCGGCGAGACGCGCGGTTATAAACACCATCCGCAGCTTGAGCGTTTCAAATCACACGACTCGCCGCGACTGGCCATCAATGCCTACCTGTCGGCGGTTTATGACGAGTCTGTCGCGCGCGGCTATGCGTTCTCTAAGAACAAGACGGGTCCGGTGCGAACTGTCCAGCCCATCGCAGCTACGGCGGGGCAGATCAGTTACGAGTGGGAGCATTTGCTGAACAAGCTTTCTGTTCGCAACCCGGCTCTCTTCAGTAAGTGGAACAAGATCGATCGGCCGGAATGTCACCCCTTGTTTCGATCGAAGCGAGGTCCAGTAGCATCGTGGGAACGCGTGACCGATTAGTCGAATCGTCGGCTACCAATAAAGTCCATTCCACCGTTAGGGATATGAAAAACATACTTGTAGTCTCCGCAGTACTCTTGTGCATGTCCGCCTTTGCCGAGGAGCCCGCTACGTTTACCGTATTTACTGGCGTGACAATTTCAGAGCAGGCCGAATCCCCAACGGATACGAATCAGTCTGTGCGTATTCGCAAAAGCAAAAGTGGCTACGACGTTTTAATTAAGGCTTTTATTCCGTGCAGCGGCAAGTTCGCGGATCCATGGCTAAGCGTTGGCGAAAATCCCACGCTGGTAATTGAAAAGGTTCGGTCTATGCACGCTTTCGATCATAAAGAAGAGTGCATGTATGCGCTCAAGATCGCGGTGGCTGAGGGCAGACTGCACAAAAAGCAGACGCTCTATGTTGTGCGCAATCAGGAAGTCGTCGGGCATGTAATCGTGCCCTGACAATTGGTTGGGTTGAAGTGCCGGTGTAACTGGGTTGCGCCGATAATGTCGAGACTCGCCATCGTTAGCCCCTGCTCTTTTTCGCAGCCAGCCGATGTAGGCTGGGTTAAAGAATGTAACCCAGCGCCATCGGTTCAGAAGTACTGGTTACTTTTCTTAACCTAGCCTACTTCAGCAAACGCCACCGCGCTCATCGGGAGACTAGAAGTATTTCTTCACCTTACATGCCAATATAAAGATCAATGGCAATTAGTTAAGCGGTCCAATGAGTTTTTGCTCCCTCTCCCTTGATGGGAGAGGGTTGGGGGGAGGGTGAAAAATTTGCCGCTCCGTGCCAAAACCTCCTCTCTCTAACTCTCTCCCGGCCGAAAATTGCTCCTGCATTTCCCGCATTTCCGCCATCCATGGCGGTCACAAGAGGAGAGAGGACCGTAAAGCGAATTTTCCGATCTCATCACCTGAACTAAGCGTCATTCATAATCAAGATCGTTTCGACAGCCTCACCGCGAACGGGAGCTTCAGGTCACGCGCGCCGGCGGCGCGGAGGTGACACCGCAGTGTCACTTTCAATTGCGTGACGAATCGACTTCAATGTCTGTTCGCGAACGCGCAGTTTGGTTTCGGCATATGCGTGTATGTCCAGTTGTGCAAATTGCCGCGCCGTATGCTGTGCAGCATCGAAGACTTCCGCTGCCGGGACCACGCGATCCAGCAATCCCGCTTCCACGGCCAGTGACGGCGAATAAATTTCGGCATTGATCAAAGCGCGATTGAAATGGGTCGGGGTCGCGCGGCTACGAAACAACTCCACGGCGAAATACGACATGTGAATGCCGATGGACACTTCATTCGTGCCCAACTTGTAGGGCCCATCGGCGCCGATTCGAAAGTCGCTGGACAACACTAGAAAAAGCCCCATGCCCAGCGCGTGACCTGTGCAGGCAGCGACCACGGGTCTAGGGAACGACAGTATTCGCTCGCATAGCTCAAAGCCGGATTTAATCATTGCGTGTTTGGCGTCGCCGCCGACGGCGAGCACGGGGAGATCGAAGCCGGCAGAGAAGGTACCCGGTCTGCCAGTCAGAATGACAGCAGCATTGTCAGTAGTCGCTTGGTCGAATGCCGCAGCGAGTTCGCGCAGCATAAGTTGCGACATGATGTTCACTTTGGTGTCGTCCATGGCGATGGTTGCGACGCCGTCGTTCAATCGATAAGACACGATGCTCATGAATTTTCCCCTTTTGCGCGCTTTGAGTTGTATCGATCGTAGGAACGGCTATAGGATGTTCAAGAACATATTGAGCGATGTTGATGGAGGCCGGGTATGCGGTATGCAAAGCAGCACAAGCAAGCCACTCGACAGCAGATCCTTGCCAGCGCGCGCCGCTTGTTTTCGACGCAGGGATTTGCGGCAACCTCCATCGATGCGGTCATGCACGACTGCGGCTTAACGCGTGGCGGGTTCTACGCTCACTTCAAGAGCAAGGGCGAGCTATATCGCGAAGTGATGAACGATCTCGGTGCGGAGTTCGGCGAGATAGCGGAGCAGCAAGCCGCATTGCGTGTCGACGAACAAGGCATCATGGGCGTGGACTGGATTGAGGTGCTGTTTTCTCAAGCGATGCATCTCGACGACACTTCGCAGCTTGCATTCTTGGCAACCGATGTTGCCAATGACGATCCGGACGTACGCAGTGCGTATGCAGTCGCTGTGTTGGCGATGAGCGAACGCATTCGAGCCAACGCGCAGGCGAGTGCGAAGACTGCGGCGGTGAAAGAAGATGTGGTGTTGGCGCTTACCGCGATGATGATAGGCGCGGCGGCAATTTCGCAGACTATCGACGATGAGGCGCTCAAAGCGCAACTACTGATCGCGTGTCGAGACACCGCGCGCCGCGTTGCGGATGACACGAATGCGCCGCACGCGTTGCTATGGGAAGGCGCGCTGTTGGGAAATTTGCAGCGGCGATTGCAGTTGGCGAAACAATTGTAGGAGCAATGCTGCTTTCCTTGTCAGCACCCAGAGTCGTGACCCGCACGCCTAAACTAGTTGCACAGTTCCGCCAGATTGCCGATGCGGCGTGCAGCGAAATCCCACAGGCGCGATGCGGTGAGCGTCAGTTCGCCGCTTTGCGCGTCGACCGTGTGCGTCCAACTGTAAATGTCGATGCGATCGCAGCCGCCGGGGGCGCCTTGCAGGGTGAGCGCTGCGATGGTGAGATCCTGCTGAAATCCATTTGTATCGGTCATCGTTGAGCTTTTCAGCACTGCGTTGCCGTAATTGTTGAACTGCGTGAAGCGCCACAGATATTCCGAAAGTTCGCGAATAGCGGTCGAGGTGATCGGCCGTAAATTAAGTTGACCCGCGTATGAGTCGGTGCCGCCCAGATCTACGCCGCCGCGATCGAGATACGCACAGCGATAGATGCGCGCGCGCGTGACACCGGTCGGTTGCGTCGTACGTTCGCGAACGAATTCGTAGAAATTGGACGTCGTGTTGGTTTCGACCAAGTTGCCGTTTTGCGAACCGTTCTGCGCCGCCTGTTCCGCCCACGAGTAGGCTTCGTTCCAATCGTCCGAACACAGCTCGTATTGCGGCAGTGCGTTGTTGCTGAATACGTCGCGGCTTTTTACGTGCACGGTTGCGACGTACCCAGTCGCGGGAGGCGTGCTCTCCGTATAGAAACCCTGCGGGGTGCGTGCGCTGTCGTTGTACAGCGCGGTGGCAATTTCCTGGTCGGTTTGCGTCACGATGCGGCTCTTCGCCGACGAAGTGCCGGGCGGCTTTTCGGTCGGCGGAGTATCGCCGCTTCCGCCGCCACAGGCAGCCAGCCACAGCATGCAGCAAGTAATAATGACGCCACGTTGTTGAACGGATAAGGCCACGGCTGACTCGCGCAAGACAAACATAATGCGAAACGCGCATAGCGCGGCGCGAGTGCTTGCGTAGTGCAAGTAATACACGCAGTCAGGGTATCGTCCATGGCCGGATCGGCTTAAGGGAAAGGAGGTGCGTAAACGCGGCGGCGGCGAAGAATATTGATTGCCGTCGTAAATTTCGCGGCTTTGGGAAAGTCTTGACGCCGGAAGTCGCTGCGGATTGCGGGTTAGGATCGGGCTACCCGGGTTACCGTTGTCCTTAAGTGAAACCCTGCGTGAGCCCTGATCCCGCCCGCGACCTCACTTTCTGTCAGATACCCGCCGCGATGCGTGACGGGACTCGCATTTTGATCATTCGGCGCTCAAGAATTGGCCGAATTTGTCGCTAACGCACGTTTTTTAGGGGGCCTGATTGCGTGCCGCTAATGCGGCAAATTGCGGGGAGATCATGGGTTCGAGAATGGAGCGGCGCTCTTCAATCGGGAGGGTTTCCAACTTCACCTTGCCGCGCACTTGCTCGCGCAACTGCGTGTCGCTTAGGGAGCGAATTGTTTCGTCGCGCAAGCGATAAGTTTTTCGCAAGCGGCGCGTGTCGCCGCGCTTGAGTAAATCGACAATGGCTTTGCAGATGTCTTCGTTGGTGGGCAGGCCGCCATGGCGTTCCTCCGCATACCACGTCCGTGCGCCCGACCACTCGGACAAAAGTCTCGGCACAGTGCCGTCGCCGTCGCGGGAGTAACTATAAACGAGCTCAGCGCCTTTATGAGCGACGCTCACAACAGTGTCCTGCTCCACACCGACAATATGATGGCAATTGCTTCGCGATTTGCTTAGCGCCAAGCGCATTTGCGTCGCGCTTTTCAAAAGACTCGCGTCCGGACGCGCGGCGCTATCGGGCCAGCTATCGGACAGCGATAAGTCCAACTCGCCGGCTGCACCGGTGGGTAGCAACTCGTACAAACCCGGCAGAGTGCGAAACACATCGCGTGCCAATTGATCGGGCGAGTGTTGCGGATCGAGTGCCGCCAATTTCAGCATGCTGGGATAAACGGCGCGAAAGGCCTGCACCGGCGCAAACGAACCAAGGTTGGGCGCCCCGAGTTGAATCACCGTGCCGATGCGACGTCGCTCCAACGACATTGCGGCTCTTGCGACCAACCCGCCCATGCTATGACCGATCAGCGCCACCTTGCCGCTGCGTTCATGAGCCAATCGCCGCACGAATTCGGCGGCGCTCTCAAGAACGCTCTTGCGCCAATCGTATGCATACAGCTGCGCGTCGAAGCCCGCCAACGTTAAAACCAGCTTCAACTTGAGATAGCTCTGCAACATCGCGCCCAATACTTGAACGGGCGGTTGCGACGATAGCGTCAATCTCGACAGCTCGCCGGCCGCAACCGATTGCAAGTTGAGCCAGAGCGAATGCTTGCGCGTCCCTTCGATGGTGCCCAAACGCGAGCCCATCAGCCCGGGCAGGATATAGACACGCGGTGCATTCTTGCGCACCGGCTTATCGATGCGATGCGCGAGTTGACGCAGCCTTGCGTACTCGGCTGGCCCGAATATGGCGCCGAGCAATTGTGCATGCTCGCCGCTACGGAGCAGCGCAATGATTGAGAGATCGTCGGCAAGACCGAAATCGATTCCCTGCGAGGCGGCGCTCATTGGAGGCGCGTCCGATGCCATGGCGCTTGGGGCTATTGAGCCAGACGCAGCGCAAACTCGACGCGCACGTCGTTGTTGACCCACTGCGTATCCTTCCACTCGCCCTGGCCGACGCCAAAATCCAAGCGCTTCAATTGCGCGCTGCCTTTCAGCCAAGCATTCTTGCCCGAGGCGTCGGGGACAAATGTGAACTCGATGGGTATGTCGCGCGTTACGTCGCGAAGGGTCAATTTGCCGGTAGCGGCGTATTTATCGCCGCCCTTCGATATGAATTGTTCCGCCACATAGCGCGATTTAGGCCAGCGCTTCACATCGAATAGATCGCTGCTTTTTAAAATGTCGTCCCGCTCCTTGTCCTTGCTGTTGACTGACGCCATTTCGATATCGACGATAAATTTACTGGTCACCAGATCTTTCGGATCAAAACGAATATCGGCATTAAAGCGTTCGAACTTACCGGTGAATTCGGCACCGGCTTGCTTGCCCACAAACGTAAGTTCACTGGTTGTCGGCACTACGCGCCAGGCGATTGCAGCCCCGGCAACGCCGGCAATCGCCAAAAGCGCCAAGATAAGCAGCCGGTTAGCCGGTCGAAATACAAACATCATCGGTCGCCTCGCAGTTTGAGCGGCAGCATACGCCGGAGCACATTGTCTTTGTCCCAGAAATGATGCTTAAGTGCCGCGGCAATGTGCAATAAGGCTAGATTAAATATCGAGAACGCGAGCACTTGGTGCAATGTCTTGAAGCTTTGATAGCGGCCCTCATCGGGAGCGACCAAATCGGGAAAGGTGAATAGGCCGAAATAGCTTACCGAGTAGCTTTTGGCGGACGACATCAGCCAACCCGCCAGGGGTGTGAGCAAGATCAGCGCGTAGAGCGCCCAGTGAGTCAAATCTGCAAGCCGCTGCTGCCATGCTTTGACGGTCGGTAGGTGCGCGGGCGTTAGGTTTATCCAGCGCCACACCAAGCGGATGACGGCCAGCATAAACACGGTCATGCCGATGTTCTTGTGCAGTGTCAGCGTTTGCGCCTTCCTAAGGAGCGAGGTCGCTTCTTCTGCTTGATTGGCCAGCACGAACTGAGTGACGATCAGTACTACAATGCTCCAGTGCAACAGTTGAGCGATGACGCCGTACCGCTCTGCCGAGTTCTTCAATTGCATTGCAGCCTCGTTGTGTCGAGCAAAATTGGGATGGCAAAATTAACATGACAACACTATGCGTCTCGTCACCCGCAAGGCAATAGCTTTAGGTATTTGGTCCGCGATGCTGGCGGTGACGGCGTGTCGTACGCCGGAGCCAAAACCGGTGCCGACGCAGGCCACGGCCCGGCCCGATGCCGGTACGCCGCCGCGGGTTGCAACGCGTTATCGCGTGGATGGCGCTGCGTCGCAACTGCACGTGCTGGTCTATCGAGCAGGCGCATTGGCGCGCCTGGGTCACAATCATGTGCTGAGCACGGAACAATTGAGCGGCGCCGTGGTGATCGACCCGCAGCTTGACCGGTCGCAACTCACTCTCGACCTGCCGGTGGCCAGTTTTGTCGTGGACGATCCGGCGGCACGCGCCCAGGAGGGCGACGATTTTTCCGCTGAAGTACCGCCGGACGCGCGCGAAGGCACGCGCGGCAACTTACTGCGGCAAGAGGTGCTGGACGCGACCAAGTTTCCGGCGATTACGCTGCGTGCGGTGCAGGTTCGCGGCACGCATCACGAACCCGTGCTTTCGGTAAGCATTGTCATTAAAGACGTCACGCGGCAAATCGACGTGCCGGTTAAGATTAGCTATGGCGACAACGTCTTGACGGCACGCGGTGAGTTCACCGTGAAGCAATCCGACTTCGGCATGACGCCGTTTAGCATCGGCATGGGCGCGTTGCAGGTGCGGGACGAACTGCGTGTTCGCTTTGCAATCGTGGCGCGCTCTTGATTTCGCTCGGCGTAGCCGCAGTTAACGACCATGAACGATACAGAACACACACACATTGTCTGCGGCCACTGCGACGCGACGGTGCGTGTTCCTTCCGCGCGTTTGATAGATAAGCCACGTTGCCCGCGTTGCCGCAGGGAGTTATTTACGGGCCGTGCCGTCGCATTGCGCACGACAACATTCGATCAGCATTTGACGCACAACGACGTGCCGGTGATCGTAGATTTTTGGGCGCCGTGGTGCGGCCCTTGTCAGGCAATGGCGCCGCGTTTCGAAGCCGTTACGCAACAGTTCGAGCCGCGTGCGCGTTTTGCCAAAGTTAATTCCGATGATGAACCGACGTTGAGCGCGCGCTTCGGCATTCGCGGCATCCCGACTTTGATCGCGTTTCGACGTGGGCGCGAAGTGGCGCGACAATCGGGCGCGCTGGATGCGCGCATGCTGACTCAGTGGGTAGAAAGCGCTATCGCGTAGCGCGAGTGCGCGATAGCAGGCGCGTTATCGCAGTCAGAAATAGCAGCGCCAGCATGCCTAAATTCGCCATTCCACCACCACCACTGGCGGCAGCGGCAGGCGGAGTGCTCGCGGACGGCTGAGGAATAGCGGAATTCGTAGGCGTTACGGCGACGCCTTGTTTTTCAATCGCAATGCTACCGTCGCCGCTGTTGTTGGTGAAGTCGGCATCGCTGTATGCGCTCACCGATGCATGGACGCCGTATTGTCCTAGCTGGGAAGCGCGCAGCGACAGCTTGACGACGGCATCGCTGTTGGCAGCGAGCGTTGCTGCCGAACACGACACGACGCCCGCACCGTAGGTGCAATTGGCGCCGTAACCGCCATCGATCTGAACAGCAGAAATAGTTAGCGACGACGGAACGGTGACTTCAACCGCTACCTGCTGTGCCGCGGTGCCGCCGCGATTGAGCACTGTAATGGCATGCACAAACTGGGCATCGGCCGGATAAACGCCGTCGCCTAGATTAGGCGTGACGGATACGTCCGCTTTAAGGGTCGGCGTTAAACAATTGGCTTTGTGTAAGCGCGTTTGCACGATATTTGCGCTGCAATAGGAAAAGGCAGTGTTGCCGTTGATGTACGGCGACATTAAATAGCTCTTCGGCGAATCGGCGCATTCGGCCTCGCCGTCGTGCGGTGCACCGAAGCTGTGGCCCAGTTCGTGCGCGACCACCAGAGAATCGAACCATGCGCCGCGCGACCGCGATTCGCTTAGCGACGCTCCGTACGAGCCGCTGCAGACTTGATCGACATAGGCAAGACCGACGGCGGTTCCGTTGAGATCGCGACCTGTAAATAGATGCGTGACCCCAGTGGCAGTCAGGCGAGGGTTGGTTGCACGCTGAGTCGCCAAGCTGCTTAGCAGCGTGTTCGCATCGGACGAAGCGCTAAGCGGCGCGACCTGCTCCGCCAATTCGATGCTGGCTGCATCGACGTCTGTGCCGAACTGAGTGCTGAAAATGCCGTCGACGTTATTTAAACGCACGATCACCGCGTCGATTGCGTCGTCGTCGCTGGCGTACTGAGCGCGAAAGGCCGCGTCGATTAATACCGACAAATGCAGCTGCAACTGAGCTGCGGAGTCAGGCATGGCGGACTGAGTTGCAGCCTTGCGCCCGTCGTTCTGTAAGGCCGAGTACAGCGCCGCGGCGTTGTCCGCTATCGCGTGCTCACTGCAAAATTCCGCGTTGTCGGTGACGGTATCGGCCAGGCGAAAAATCACCGTGCCGCCGCGTTCGCCGATATCGGCCGCAGGTGCCACTGCGTACAATTCTTTGCCGTCCCAGATGAGGCCGTGAGTCGTGCTGCCGACTTGCGTGAGTCGCACCCAGGAGTGGTCATGCTGGCTAAGTTGTCCGCGGTATGCGCGGGCCGCCGAACCTCTTTTCTGAGAAAACTGCGTCCATTTTTCGTTATTCGTGAGCGACAAATCGAAGCGACGCCCAAAGGCATCGAAACGCAGCGCTCGTCCGCCGCCTTTGAGTTGGGCACCCGGCTTAAGCCCACCCTGTTTAACGCCAGCCTCCTCCGTGTCGTTCCAGTTGAGCGTTAACGGCTCCGAATGGAGTACTTGCACTGCGGATCGGGGGGCGGACTGTGCCAGAGCCATCGGTGTCCCGAAGCACGCCAAGCCCTGCACGATGGCTATTAACCATACTCGCGAGGACGCGCTTGGCTGCGTCCGTAGTAGTCGGTGGAATAAGGCGGTTGCGTTGAGCTTCAAAGGCATCGTTAGCTATCGTGTCGTAACCAAAGCCTACTGTATGCGAGCCATGTGCCGAACTCGGCCAATGGTACCGGTATCAAGCATTTAACAATGCCCTTGTGAAGTACGTCACAGTGGTCTAACTAGTGGTTTTGTAAGGAATATCGACGGTAATTTCGTTGGAGTGCGTGATCTGACTGTAAGGCGCGGTATCGCTATGCACGCCGAGAAATAAAGCCGGTGAAGACCTCATGGAGCATCACATTAAAGTGTTCTCATTGTGCACATGAGTTGCTCGCCTCTTGATCGGCGCCGGTCGAATGTCGAAGTAAGTGGGCAGCACCTGGACGATGATCGCTACGATCGGGCCGCCGGATATCGCGACGATAGGGGACCGGAAACAACCGATTCCAGCAACGCGATTGTTTAACCATTCGCACCACGGCGGCGCAGATCGATGATGAGCTCGCGCAAATTCGGTGCGATGCGCGCTAGAATCGCGCGTCGTCACGAGTCCCGTCGCGCGTTCTGCAATAGGGAACCAGCGGCACGAAAGCTGCATTATGCTATGCGCCACTCGCTAGCGTCCGGAAAGGCTCTGTCGAAGAGCGCTTCCGCGTTAGGATGGCAAATAGATTTACGGCCTACTAATAACAGTCCGACAGTTCGAGACAGGAGCCACGGGGCATGAAACTCATCAGTGCGATTATCAAGCCGTTCAAACTAGACGACGTGCGCGCGGCACTATCCGAGATCGGCGTGTCGGGTATGACGGTAACGGAAGTGAAAGGCTTCGGCCGACAACGCGGGCATACCGAGCTGTATCGTGGCGCCGAATACGTGGTCGACTTCGTTCCCAAAACCCGCATCGAAGTGGCGGTGAAGGATGCGTTGGTCGACCAAGTAGTGGAAGCGATCATCGGTGCGGCAAAGACCGGCAAAGTCGGCGACGGCAAAATCTTTATCACCAACCTTGAGCGCGTGTTGCGCATTCGTACCGGCGAAGCGGACGATCAAGCTCTCTAAGCCGGGGCTCACACTGCGAAATACCCACGACGAGGTGCATTGCGCCTCGTCGGTTTCGCGGTCGGTTGCTTCCTTTTGATGTGTCCTCCCTTCTAAACTCAAGGGATGACGCAAGCAATACGCATCCATTCCTACGGCGGCCCCGACGTTCTCAAATGGGAAACGGTTGAGGTAGGCGACCCGGCTTCGGGCCAAGTTCGCGTCCGCCACACGGCAGTCGGCCTCAACTTTATCGACGTGTACGAGCGCACCGGCCTGTACGCGGGCGCACTGCCTTCCGGTTTAGGCCGCGAAGCGGCTGGGGTAATCGAAGCCATCGGGCCGGACGTCGATGATCTCAAAGTCGGCGACCGCGTGGCCTATACCCTAAGCGTAGCCGGATCCTATTCCGAGCGGCGATTGGCACCGGCCGACCGCCTGGTCAAGGTCCCTGACTTTATCGACGATCGGACTGCAGCAGCGATCATGCTTAAAGGATTGACCGCACGAGCATTGCTGCGACGAACTTATCGCGTGCAACCCGGCGATGCCATTCTTGTCCATGCGGCAGCGGGCGGTGTCGGTCTGTTGATGGTGCAATGGGCCAAGCGTCTTGGCGCGCGCGTCATCGCTATTGTTGGCAGTGACAGTAAGGCCAAGCTGGTAAAGGAGCACGGTGCGGATCTCGTGCTGCTCGATACCGTCGATTGGGTGGCGGCAGTGCGTGACTACACTAATAAGCAGGGTGTGGCGGTGGTTTACGACTCGGTCGGCCAGGCAACGTTTATGCGTTCGCTGGATTGCTTGAAGCCGCTCGGAACGCTGGTGACTTACGGCAATGCTTCCGGTCCCGTGGCGCCGTTTGCGCCGCTGGAGTTAGCGAAGCGCGGCTCGCTGTTCGTGACCCGTCCGATCTTGTATCACTACATTTCCACGCGCCCGGAGCTGACGGAAGCCGCGGCCGATCTGTTCGACATGGTCGGCAAAGGTGCAGTGCGCGTTCATATCGGTCAAACCTACGCACTGCGCGACGCGGCGCAGGCGCATCGCGATTTGGAAGCGCGACGCACCTCCGGCGCGACAATCTTGCTGCCGTAGCGAGTCATGCGTCGCCGCAATCGAACGTTGCTTGCATCGTTCGTATTGCTGCTAAGCCTGGTGGATACGGGTCGCGCGGACGACCTGCCCACCCTTGATGAACTGGAACAACAAGGTGCGGTAGTTGGGACGATCGTCATCGTCAATAAGGACGTCTTCGATACCTCGCTGCCGGAAGAAGACAACGGCATTTTTCGGCTCGCAAATCGATTGCATATCGATACGCGCGAAAGCGTCATTCGCAGACAGTTGCTGCTCAAAACCGGCGAACCTTTGTCGCAACGGCTGTTGCGGGAGAGCGAGCGCATCTTGCGCAGCAACCGCTACTTGTTCGACGCCGAGATAGTGCCTGTGCGCTATGCGGAAGGCGTCGTCGATCTCGAAGTGCGCTCGCGCGATGTGTGGACCCTCAAACCCAGTTTCAACTACACGCGCAGCGGCGGCGAAAGCACCAGCGGCTTCGATTTGCAGGAGTCCAATTTGCTGGGTTACGGCAAGGAGGTCACGGTACGACAGCGCAACAATGTAGACCGCGATGCGATGCAGTACAGCTACTACGATCCGCAACTGTTCGGCACTTGGCAACGCATGCGCCTCTCCTACTCAAGCAACAGCGATGGACGACAGCGTTCGGCATCG
>Ga0315910_10003494_pt1 | contig 13351 bp, 12 predicted proteins | sample EdamamesoilMG_FD_204470 | JGI IMG/M metagenome (GOLD analysis project Ga0315910, IMG submission 204470) | Garden soil microbial communities collected in Santa Monica, California, United States - Edamame soil | ecosystem: Environmental > Terrestrial > Soil > Garden | place: USA: California... | reverse complement strand
CGTCGCTGTCATCGGTGCGCCCAACGCGGGCAAGTCGACGCTGGTCAACCAGCTCGTCGGGCAGAAGGTCGCGATCACCAGCGCCAAGGCGCAAACCACCCGCGCGCGCCTGCTCGGGATCGCGCTGGAAGGCGACACGCAGATCATCCTCGCCGACACCCCGGGCATCTTCGCCCCTAAGCGGAGGCTCGACCGCGCGATGGTCAGCGCCGCGTGGGAAGGCACCGTCGCGGCCGACGCGGTGCTGCTGGTGGTCGACCCGATCAAGCAGCGCAAGCACGAGCTGATCCCGCTGCTCGAGACCCTCAAGGACCGCCCCGAACGCAAGCTGCTCGCGCTCAACAAGGTCGACGCGAGCGCGAAGGAGCCGCTGCTCGCGCTGGCGCAGGAGCTGACCGGCCAGGTCGCGTTCGCCGAGGTGTTCTTCGTCTCGGCGCTGACCGGCGACGGCGTGCCCGAGCTCAAGGCGCATCTTGCCTCGCTGATGCCCGAAGGCCCGTGGCACTACCCCGAGGACCAGGTCAGCGACGCGAGCGAGCGCCTGCTCGCCGCCGAGGTCACCCGCGAGCAGCTCTACCGCCAGCTGCACGAGGAGCTGCCCTACGACAGCGCGGTGCGCCCCGAGGCCTACTCCGTGCGCAAGGACGGCAGCGTCGAGATCCACCAGCAGATCGTCGTCGGCCGCGACACCCAGCGCGCGATCGTGCTCGGCAAGCGCGGCGCGCGGATCAAGGCGATCGGCGAGGCGGCACGCAAGGAGCTGAGCGAGATCCTCGGCGTGAAGGTGCACCTGTTCCTTCACGTCAAGGTCGAGGAGAACTGGGCCGAAAGCCGCGAGATCTACGAGGAGATCGGGCTGGACTGGGTGCGATAATCCTCCCCGAGCTCGCTCGTGGAGAATTGGCTCAATCCCCCCGCAGCGTCGCCATCGTCCCGCCGGCCTTGGTCACGCTCCGGAACCGCGCCATGCTGCACAGCGCGGCGACCACCGCCAGCCCACACGCGACGAACAGCGGCGTCGGCCCGAGCCCGGCCCCGCTCGCCAGCAGGATGCCGACCACCACCGCCGCCATCGTCTGCCCGAGCAGGCGCGAGGTCGACAGCAAGCCGCCCGCCGCCGCCGCGCGCTCCCTCGGCGCCTGCCCGATCAGCAGGCGCGAGTTCGGGGCGAAGAACAGGCCGAAGCCGACCGCGGTCAGGCTCAGGCGCCAGGCGATGCCCCACTCGCCCGCGGTCTCGGGCAAGAACGCGAGCAGCAGCAGCCCTGCGATCGCCAGCACCATCCCGGTGACGCCGAGCTTGGTCGGCGCGATGCGGTCGCTCATCCACCCGGCGAGCGGCGCGACCACGAGCATCGTCAGCGGGAACGGCAGCAGCAGCATGCCGACCTCCTGCGGCGCGTAGCCCATCGCCTCCTCGAGCCGGAACGGCAGCGACAGCATCAGCGAGCCCGCCGCGACGAAGCACATCACCGCGCCGAGCGCCGAAAGCCCGAGCACCGGCTTCGCCAGCAGGTCGACCGGCAGCACCGGCGCATGGCGCGCCCGTTCGCGCCGCACCAGCAGCACGACCGAGACGACGCCGGCCAGCGCCAGCAACGACCCGAGCGCGAGGTTCTCGTGCGTCGCGAGCTGCAGCCCGCCGATCAGCAGCAGCATCGTCAGCGCGCTCCACAGCCCGCTGACCCATTGCGGCGGATGCGGCTTGGGCTGGGGATCCGGCAGCGCCCGGCCAAGCAGCAGCGAAACGAATGCCAGCGGCGCGGCCGCTACGAACACCCATTGCCACGACGCGTGGCCGACGATGAACCCGCCCGCGGTCGGCGCCAGCGCGGAGGCCGAAGCGACAATCACCGAGTTGATCCCCATCCCGCTGCCGAGCTGCCGCGCCGGGTAGATCTGCCGCAGCATCGCCGCCGAGACGCTGAGCGCCATCGCCGCGCCGAGCGCCTGCAACGCGCGCAGCAGCAGCAGCACGGCGAAGCCGTTGGCGAACAGGCACAGCGCCGAGGACACGAGGAACACGAGCTGGCCCGCCTGGTAGAACCAGCGATGCCCGATCCGGTCGCCGAGGCTCGAGAACGGCAGCAGCGCCATGACCAGCACGAGCTGGTACACCGCGACGACGTTGGTCACCGCCGCATTGCTGACCCCGAGATCGCGCGCGATCGTCGGCAGCGCGACGTTGGCCACCGCGCCGTCGAGCACGAGCAGCGCAGTGCCGAAGCTGATCGCCGCGATCGCCCACCAGCGGCGGGGCTTGGGAAGGCCGTCCGTATCGAGCGCGCGCGATGCCGACGGCCGCGCCGGGGCCGGGTCGATGCCCGCTGCCGCTTCGTCCTCCGTCTTGAGCATCCGCCGCATGTGACCGCGTCCGCGGCCGGTTTCAAGGGCCGGTGCGGTTCGTCAGGACGAAAGCGTCGCCTGCGACGAAATCGATCGAGATTTGCGCGACATACGGCACCGCGCGCCCGCGGCGGTCCTCGCGCGAGGTGAAGCGAAGGCCCTTGGCCTGGTCGCACGCCACGCGCGAGTAGTCGTCGGCCGCACCGCTGCTCGGCAGGCACTCGCTCATGCGCCCGGTTTCATCGACCAGCACCGCGAGCCCGACCGTCTTGCGCCCGCCCGCAACGCCCGGCAGCGACGCGACCTCGACCTCGACCGCAGCGGAACTCGGCGCCGCGCTTCCCCCGCGCTGCCGCGAGACGACCGCGGTCGCGTGGATCGGATCGCCGTCCGGCCCCTTGGCGGGCGACCGGGCTTGCAACAGCAGCAGCTCGTCGCAAACGCGCGCGTTGTTGGTGGCCGAATAATCCGACTGGAGGACGCGGCAATCCTCCACCCAGCCGTCGGGCGCGATGAACACCTCGTAGGTCGCAGCGCCGGACCCGGTGACCACAGGCACGTCCGCACTCGCAAGATCCTGCCCCAGGACCGGTGCGCTCAGCGCCGATGCAGCCAGCAACGGAACGATCAAACCCGCCATGCTCGTCTCCTCTCCCCGAGCAACGATACATCGCTTTGCCCAAGTTGCCAGACCCTTGCGGAATCCCTCTGATCAATGGCCCCGCAATCCGGGTCGGCAGGCCTCCGCCCCCGGCATCACCGCTTCTTGGCGATTCCGATGCCATCGGCCTTGGCCCGATCCTTGGTCGACTCCTCGGTCCGGTTGAGCGCCTTGGCGATTTCCTTCAAACCCTTGCCCTTGGATGCAAGGGTGCGCAGCTTGCCGACCTCCTCGGACGTCCACGGCTGGCGATGGCGTTCGAACCGCTCGCTCACGATTCAGCCTTCTTCGCCGTCGTCTTCTTCTTCGCTGGCGCCTTCTTGGTCGCAGCCTTCTTCGCCGGAGCCTTCTTGCGCCCGCCCTTCTTCGCCGGAGGCCCCTTCGCCGCGCGCGCGTCGATCAGCGCGATCGCCTGCTCCTCGGTCACGTCCTCGGGCTTCACGTCCTTGGGCAGCGTGGCGTTGGTCGTGCCGTCGGTGACATAGGGGCCGTAGCGGCCCGGCATGACCTTGATCTCGCCGCCGCTCGTCGGATGCGCGCCGAGCGTCTTGATCGGCTCGGCCTTCGCACGCCCGCCGCCGGCGCCGTTACGGTTGGCCGCCTCGGCGAGCAGCGTGACCGCCGCGTTCATCCCGGTCTCGAACACCTCGCGCGTGCCGCCGAGCTTGGCGTACTTGCCGTCGTGCGCGAGATACGGGCCGTAGCGGCCGATGCTCGCGGTGATCGGCTTGCCGCTCTCGGGATGCAGGCCGACCTCGCGCGGCAACGCGAGCAGCCGCAGCGCCCACTCGAGGTCGAACTCGGGCAGGTCCTTCGGGATCGAGGCGCGCTTGGCCTCCTTGCCCTCGCCGAGCTGGATGTACGGTCCGAACCGGCCCGTCCGCCGCGTGACCGGCAACCCGCTCACGGGATCCGCGCCCATGCTCTCGTTCTCGTCGGCGCCGTCCTCGCCCGGCTGGCCGAACTTTCGGCGGAACGCGCACTCGGGGTAGTTCGAGCAGGCGATGAACGCGCCGAACTTGCCGCCGCGCAGCGACAGGCGCCCGCCCGAGCGGCCCTCGGCCTCGCACCGCGGGCAGCGCCGCGGGTCGCCGCCGTCGGCCTGCTGCGGAAACAGGTAGTTCGACAGGAACTCGTCGAGCACTTCGGTCACTTCCGAAGGCTTGCGCTCCATGACCTCGTCGCTCTTGGGCTTGAAGTCGCGCCAGAACTGCTCGAGCACCGCCTTCCACGCCGCGCGGCCGCCCGAGACGTCGTCGAGCTCCTCCTCCATCTCGGCGGTGAAGTCGTAGCCGACGTAGCGGGCGAAGAACCGCTCGAGGAACGCGGTCAGCAGCCGGCCGGAATCCTCGGCGAAGAAGCGGTTCTTCTCGGTCCGCACGTAAGCCCGGTCCTTGAGCACCTGGATCGTCGAAGCGTAGGTCGAAGGCCGGCCGATACCGAGCTCCTCGAGCCGCTTGACCAGGCTCGCTTCCGAATAGCGCGGCGGCGGCTGGGTGAAGTGCTGGTCGGCCGAGACGCCGAGCTTGGCCGGGGAATCGCCTTGGCGCATCAGCGGCAGCAGGCCTTCCTCCTCGTCATCGTCGCCCTTCTGGTCGCGACCTTCCTCGTAGACGGCGAGGAACCCGGGGAACTTGACCACCTGCCCGGTCGCGCGCAGCTCGTGCCGCCCGGTCGGATCGCGCAGCGTCACGGTGGTCCGCTCGAGGCTGGCCGCGGCCATCTGGCTCGCCATCGCCCGCTTGAAGATCAGGTCGTAGAGCTTCGCCTCGTCGCCCGAGCCCGCATGCGGGCGATTGAAGTCGGTCGGGCGGATCGCCTCGTGCGCTTCCTGCGCGTTCTTGGCCTTGGTCTGGTAGATGCGCGGCTTCTCGGGCAGGTAGTGCCCGTCGAACCGGTCGGCGATCGCGCGGCGGCAGGCCGAGATCGCGCTGCCGTCCATCTGCACGCCGTCGGTGCGCATGTAGGTAATCGCGCCCGCCTCGTAGAGCGACTGCGCGAGCCGCATCGTGTGGCTCGCCGAATAGCCGAGCTTGCGCGCGGCCTCCTGCTGCAACGTCGAGGTGGTGAACGGCGGCGCCGGGTTGCGCTTGAGCGGCCTGGTCTCGACGCCCTCGACCGTGAAGCGCGAGGCCTCGACTGCCGCCTTGGCGCGCTCGGCGGTGCCCTTGTCGCCGATGCTCAGCCGCTCGAGCTTCTGCCCGTCGAACGTGACCAGCCGCGCCTCGAACGCGGTCCCGTCGTGCTGCATCTGCGCGATGACCGACCAGTATTCCTGCGCCTTGAACGCCTCGATCTCGCGCTCGCGGTCGACGATCAGGCGTAGCGCGACCGACTGCACGCGGCCTGCGCTCTTCGCGCCGGGCAGCTTGCGCCACAACACCGGGCTGAGCGTGAACCCGAACAGGTAATCGAGCGCGCGGCGCGCGAGGTAGGCGTCGATGAGGTCGGTATCGAGCTCGCGCGGGTGCGCCATCGCGGTGGTGACCGCGTCCTTGGTGATCGCGTTGAAGGTGACCCGCTCGACCTCCTTGGGCAGCGCCTTGCGCTTGGCGAGCAGCTCGCGCACGTGCCAGCTGATCGCCTCCCCCTCGCGGTCGGGGTCGGTGGCGAGGATCAGCCGCTCGGCCTTCTTGGCCGTGTCGGCGATCTCCTTCACCCGGCTGACCTTGTCCTTGTAGGTCTCCCAGTCCATCGCGAAGCCCTCGTCGGGCCGGACCGAGCCGTCCTTCGGCGGCAGGTCGCGCACGTGGCCGTAGCTCGCGAGGACCTTGTAGTCCTTGCCGAGATACTTCTCGATGGTCTTCGCCTTGGCGGGAGATTCGACGATGACGAGCTGCATGGCGGCTTGAGGCAATCCCTTGTGCGTATACGTACGCGCGAGGGTGGTGGCGGGCGGCGCGGTTCGTCAAGTCGGTTCGACCACACCGCCCGGAGCAGGAGGTCTGCGCATGACACGCTCCCGGTCGATCCTTGCCGGCCTCGGCCTGTTCGCGCTCGGCGCAGCGCTCGGCCCGCCCACACTCGCGTTCGGACACGCGCTTGCGGTCGCGTTCACCGAGCACAATCCCGCGGGCGGGCCGGACCGACCCGCCTCTGCCGAGAGCAATGCCCGCGCCGCCTACCTGCTGCAAGCCTACACGCCTCATCGCCCGCCGGCCCGCCACACGCTCTTCTACGACGTCGAGCCCGTGCCCTGGGACACCTGCGGACACGAAGACCTGGGGCCGCTTCTCCTTGCTCCGACCGGACCCGGCGCGGCGCCCGGCACGCAATACGCCGCGCAATCCCGCGCGCTCGGATCGGCACTGATGGTTGCCCCGCAGCACGAGCAGGACCTCATCGACGTGGACAGGCTGACGCGCTCGACCTCGGAGTTCTCGGCGACCCTTCTGGCCGACTGTATCGAAGGCACGATCCTGCGCCCGTTTTGCCTCGCGCAGGTCACCGCGCTCCTCGGCGGACCACCGAGATCACCGCCGATGGACTTGCCCGAAAGCCGGGGCATTCGCTGCACGTTCTACGACGGCGTCGCGGCCCGAGCCGGCCTTCCCCTGCCCGACCCGCGCTAGCCCGAGTTCGCCGGACCGGCGGCCAGCGAGACGCGTCCCGCCGAATGGCGCACGAGTCGTCCGGCGATCTCGAGCTCGAGCAGCGCGAGCTGGACCGCGCCCGCGTCGCCCCCGCTCTGGCGGACGAGTTCGTCGACCGCGATCGGTGCCGAGGTGAGCAGACCGGCGAGATCGGCAGGCTCCTCGCTCGACAGGTCGTCTCCGACCCCGAATTCTTGTGGCTGCGCCTCGCGCAGGCTCGAGCGCGGCGTGCCGTCGAAGCTCGAGAGCAGCTCGATCACGTCCTCGGGCGTCTGCACCAGCACCGCGCCTTCGCGGATCAGCTGGTTGCAGCCGTGGCTGCGCGCGTCGAGCGGACTGCCGGGGATCGCCATGACCTCGCGCCCTGCCTCGCCCGCGAGCCGCGCGGTGATCAGCGAGCCGCTCCGTGGCGCCGCCTCGACCACCAGCGTGCCGAGCGCGAGCCCGGCAATGATGCGGTTGCGGCTCGGGAAGTGGCTGCCGCGGGGCTCGGTGCCCGGCGGCTGCTCGGCAACCAGCAGGCCCTCGCGCCCGATGCGGTCCTGCAGCGCCTCGTGTTGCGGCGGGTAAGCGATGTCGATCCCGCTCGCGATGACCCCGATCGTCGCCGGCAGCGCGCCCCCAAGAGCACCCTCGTGCGCCGCGCCGTCGATTCCGCGCGCGAGGCCGGAGACCACCGCGAACCCGTGCCCCGCCAGCGCAAAGGCGAAGTCGCGCGCCAGCTTGACCGCTGCGGCCGAGGCGTTGCGCGCGCCGACCACAGCAACGCAGGGTCGTGCTGCCAGCGCGAGATCGCCGCGCACGGTGAGCACCGGCGGCGCACCCTCGATCCGGCCGAGCAGCTCGGGATAGTCGGCCATGTCGTGGAACAGGTAGCGCGCCCCGGCCGCGCGCACCGCGGCAACCTCGCGCTCGATCGTCTGGTTCGGCGCTGGCCGATAGTCGCGGCCGCCGCGCGCGGCGAGATCGGGCAGCGCGTCGAGCGCGGCCCGCGCGCTGCCGAACCGGCGCAACAGTTGCGCGTATGAGATCGGCCCGACATTCGGCGAGCGGATCAGCCGGATGCGAGCGAACGCCTCGTCCTGCGCGGGCGCCGCCGCTGCGGTCATTTGCGGCTGCCGACCCTGGGCTCGGTTCCCGCGCGCAGCCGGGCGATGTTCTCGCGGTGGAGCCAGACGACGAGCAGCGCGATCGCCGCGAGCACCGGCACCAGCTCGATCCGCCCGAGGATGGCTGCGGTGACGGGCGCGGCCACGGCCGCGCTCATGCCGCTGGCCGAGGAGATGCGCGTGATCGCCAGCATCGCCAGCCAGACGACGGCGTAGGCAAGCCCGATCGGCCACGCGAGCCCGAGGCACACGCCGAGCGTGGTCGCCACGCCCTTGCCCCCTCTGAACTTCAGCCAGACCGGGAAGCAGTGCCCCAGCACGACGGCCAGCGCCGCGAGCGAGACATGCAGGATGTGCTCGTATGCGCTGACGGGAGACGCGGCGGTGTAGCTCCAGCTCCACCACACCGCCACGAAGCCCTTGGCCCCGTCGAGCAGCAAGGTCGCCGCGGCAAGCCCCTTGCTCCCGGTGCGCAGCACGTTGGTCGCGCCGATGTTGCCGGAGCCGATCTGCCGGATATCCCCCTTACCCGCCGCCTTCGCGAGCAGGAGGCCGAACGGAATCGATCCGATCAGGTATCCGCCGAGCAGAGCGATAATCCAGTCCATAACCTCCCCAATCATTCCCGCGCGTTACTCCAGGCCGTCGCACTTCGACAGATGGAACACAATCCGATCCCGATCCGATGATGGGGTACCAGACGCAGGCGGTTGGTACCGCCGCTCCGTTGGCCTAGGAAATCGCCCGATGGCTATGGATGCGACGATCGACGCGCGGATGCGGGCCGCGCTCGCGCGGCTGACCGACAACGAGAAGGAATGCCTGCGCCGCCGGCTGCAGCAGCAGACGGCCAAGGAGATGGCGCTCGAGCTCGGCGTCTCGCCGCACGCGGTCGAGAAGCGGCTCAAGATGGCGCGGACCAAGCTCGGACTGTCGTCGTCGCTCGAAGCGGCGCGGCTGCTGCAGGCGTCCGAGACGTACCAACAGACAGGACCCAAGCCGTCGGTCCTTCATGATCTGGTTCCTTCCGGCGAGGCTCGGCTGCCTCGACCCACAGTCATCGGAGCCCTGGCCATGATCCTTGCAACTGCAGCGACGCTTGCCCTCTACTTCCAGTCTTCAGGAACGCCGCTCGAAGGAGGGGTGGTTCCCTATCCGGGGCCATCCGGCGTTGCGCAGGTTCCTGCTACGCAATCGCCTGCGCGCACCGAAGGCCCCGCGGCGAGGGTGCTATCGCCGGCGGAAGCGGCCCAGCCGATCATCTGGGGCGAGCCGATCACCGGGGGTGAGGACGACCCGAACCAGCTCGTCCCGGCGACGCCGGCCGAGGTCGGCATAATCGTGCGGGATACGTTCACCATCACCGACAGGAACAGGTCGGGCTTCATCGAGCCGGACGAGACCTTGGCGAACGAACGACGCGCAGTGATCGAGAGCAAGATCTACGAACGGGATACCGTTGGAAATGTCCGCGAAACGGGCAAGGTCCGCCGTGTCACTCTCGAAGAAGCTCGGGCCGAGCAGATTGCACAGGCTGACGAGAACGACGACGGCAAGCTCGACTTCCAGGAATTCAGCGACTGGATGAAGCCCGTGATCGCCAAGCGCGGCATCCCAGCCAAATGGAAGGCCGACATCAACCGGCTCGATCTCTAACGCTCGGTTGACGGACCTTTTGCCATTGGCCATCCCGCGAGGGTGAACCCCGCCGCCCCGATCCTGCTGTTCGATTCCGGCGTCGGCGGGCTCACCGTGCTCGCCGAACTGCGCAAGCTGCTGCCCGACGCACCGGTCATCTACGCGGCCGACACCGCCGGCCTGCCGTATGGCGAGAAGACCGAGGCGCAAGTCGCGGCGCGGGTCGCAGGACTGCTTGGCCGGCTCAGCGAGCGCTATGCGCCGCGCCTGATCACGATCGCCTGCAACACCGCCTCGACGATCGCGCTCGGCATGGTGCGCGAGGTGCTCGAGGTGCCGATCGTCGGCACCGTGCCCGCGATCAAGCCCGCGGCGGCGATGACCAGGAGCGGCGTGATCGGCCTGCTCGGCACCGCGGCGACGATCCGCCAGGGCTACGTCGACCGGCTCGAGGCCGAGTTCGCGCGCGACAAGCGACTGCTGCGCCACGCCGAGCCGGGCCTCGTTCCGGCAGCCGAGGCGCTGCTTCGGGGAGAGCCGGTCGATCCGGCGGTGTTCGAGCGCGCCGCGGCCGGCCTGCGCGCGCAGCCGGGCGGCGAGGCGATCGACACGGTGGTCCTCGCCTGCACCCATTTCCCGCTGGTCGAGTGCGAGCTGCGCGCCGCATTCGGGCCGGGAGTTGATTTTGTCCACGGCGCCGAAGGCATCGCCCGGCGCATCGCCCATCTCCTCGAAGGGCAGGAGTTCGCGCGCGAAGTCCCTGATTTCGCGGTGTTCACGGGGCCGCTTGCCGACCCCGCCGCACTGGCGCGCTACGGCATCGGCGCAAGCATCGGGCTCTAATGCGAATTGCTCGCAAACTCCGTACTTTAAACCCCGGGCGCCATCCACTAAGTGCCGCGGGACTCACCCGCCGTCTGGGGGACGCGGCGCAGCACGGACAGGTCCGCTGAACTACGAACACATCTTCGACCAGGCGATCCAGCGTCTCCACGCGGAGGGGCGCTATCGCGTGTTCATCGACATCCTGCGCAACAAGGGCGCCTATCCCGATGCGCGCTGCTTTGCCGGTCACAACGGGCCCAAGCCGATTACCGTGTGGTGCTCGAACGACTATCTCGCGATGGGCCAGCACCCGAAGGTCATCGGCGCGATGGAAGAGGCGCTGCACGACGTCGGCGCCGGCTCGGGCGGCACGCGCAACATCGGCGGCAACACCCACTACCACATCGAGCTCGAGCGCGAGCTGGCCGACCTGCACGGCAAGGAATCGGCGCTGCTGTTCACCAGCGGCTACGTCTCGAACGACGCGACGCTCTCGACCCTCGCCAAGCTTCTCCCGGGCTGCGTGATCTTCTCCGACGAGATGAACCACGCGAGCATGATCGCCGGGATCCGCAACTCGGGCTGCCAGAAGCGCATCTTCCGCCACAACGACCCGGCGCACCTCGAGGAGCTGCTCGCGGCCGAGGATCCCTCGGTGCCCAAGCTGATCGCGTTCGAGAGCGTCTACTCGATGGACGGCGACGTGGCGCCGGTGCACGCGTTCTGCGACCTCGCCGAGAAGTACAACGCGCTGACCTACATCGACGAGGTCCACGCGGTCGGGATGTACGGCGCCCGCGGCGGCGGCATCTCAGAGCGCGACGACGCCGCGCGGCGGATCGACATCATCGAAGGCACGCTCGGCAAGGCGTTCGGCGTGATGGGCGGCTACATCGCCGCGGACCAGCGGATCGTCGACTGCATCCGCAGCTACGCGCCGGGCTTCATCTTCACCACCTCGCTTTCGCCGGTGCTCGTCGCCGGCGTGCTCGCGGCGGTAAAGCACCTCAAGGCGAGCTCGGCCGAGCGCGAGGCGCAGCAGGCGGCCGCCGCCGAGCTCAAGCGCCAGTTCCGCGAAGCCGGGCTGCCGGTGATGGATTCGACCACCCACATCGTTCCGCTGATGGTCGGCGATCCGGTGCGCGCGAAGAAGATCAGCGACATCCTGCTCGCCGAGTACGGCGTCTACGTGCAGCCGATCAACTTCCCGACCGTGCCGCGCGGCACCGAACGCCTGCGCTTCACCCCGGGCCCCGCGCACACGTCGGCAATGATGGCCGAGCTGACCAAGGCGCTGGTCGAGATCTGGGACCGGCTCGAGCTGGAGTTCCGGAAGGCCGCCTGACGCGGCGACCTGCGGGCCCGTCGATCACCTGCTGACCGTTCGCCCGCAGTCCGGCCACTCGGCGAGGATCGCGTTCCACACCAGCGCCGAGGCGTCCATCGCGCGGTTGTCGGGGTTGGCCTGCAGGTACGCGAGCACCACCTCGCGCAGTTGCCCTGCCGTAAGCGTCCGCGGGGTGCAGCGTGGCTGGTTGCGCGCGAGCCGCTGGAACATGTGCGCGTCGTAGGCGCCCATGATGTAGGTCACGCAGATCTGCGGATCGAACCGCTCGTCGGCCGTCGTGATCGAGCAGTGGTTCATCAGCTCGTCCCCGTCGAGAAAGTAGGCATTCGCCGGCGAGACGAGCAGCGGAGCGCTCGTGCCTGCCATGATCGCGAGGCAGAGCTGGAGAAGCGTTCGGCGCATAGGTGACTCCTTCGTCGGCATCGCTGCAAGCCGGGGAATACCGCGGTCTTCGTGCGTCGCACAGACCGCGCGTTGAAGGCACCCTTCCTTCCGCTCTCACCACTGGTCGAGCATAACTGTATCCAGAGATACAATTATGCTTGGTCGAATTGTAGTCAATTGCTACAATCAGCCGAGAGGGTGAGGCTACAGCGTGAAACTCGCGCACATCATCGGCTACCGCCTGGACATGGCGCGCTGTGCGGCTTTGCGCAGCCTGCACCGGCTGCTCGACGACACGCCCTACCGCCCGGCCGACACGACCGCGCTGCTGCTGGTCCGCGAGCGCCCCGGTTGCGACCAGACCGAACTCGGCCGCGCGCTGGCCGCGAACCGCTCGGTCGGGATGAAGGTCGCCGCCCGACTCGAGGCCCGCCGCCTGCTCACGCGCGGCGAGGGGCGCGACCGGCGCAGCAAGGGGCTGTACATCACGCCGGAAGGTGAAGCCGTCCTCGCCGACCTGCTCGCGCGCCATGCCGCGGCCGAAGCCCGGCTGGCAGCCGCGCTCGACCCCGGCGAGCGCGAGACGCTGCTTCGGCTGCTCGGCAAGATCGAACGGGCCGTGCTCGACGAGGAGGCCGCCCAGCCTGCCAGCGCGGCCGCGCAGCCGGCCCCGTCGCTCGAAACAGAACTCGCCCGACCGGGCTGACCCCCGCGTGCGGGCAGGCGAACGCCTGGCCCGCAGGCAAAGAACACCAGGGAGATGAATGCCATGACGAGAAGGTTGTCTTTGCTGTGCACGTCCGCGCTGGCCATTCTGGCCGCGGCGCCCGCCCTTGCCCAGGACGCGCCCGCTGCGGACGAGGCCGAAGGAACGACCAGCGGCGACATTCTCGTCACCGCGCAGTTCCGCGAGCAGAACCTGCAGGACACGCCGCTGGCGATCACCGCGGTCAACTCGGAAATGCTCGAGGCGCGCAGCCAGACCGACATCAGCCAGGTCGCCAACCAGGCCCCGTCGGTCACGCTCAAGCCGCAAGGCGCGGCCTTCGGCCCCTCGCTCGCGGCCAACATCCGCGGCGTCGGGCAGTACGACTTCAACCCGGCGCTCGAGCCGGGCGTCGGGCTCTACGTCGACGACGTGTACTATGCCACGCTGACCGGCTCGATCTTCGACCTGCTCGACCTCGAGCGGGTCGAGATCCTGCGCGGCCCGCAAGGCACGCTGGCAGGGCGCAATTCGATCGGCGGCGCGGTGAAGCTGTATTCGCAGCGCCCCGAGGGCGACAATTCGGGCAGCATCTCGGCCGCCTACGGTAGCCGCGACCGCATCGACCTCAGGGGCAGCTTCGACTTCAACCTCGCCGAGAACCTCGACGCGCGCCTGGCCGCGGTGGCCAAGAAGCAGGGCGGCTACGTCGACCGGCTCGACTTCGGCTGCGTCTATCCCG
>Ga0315910_10003493_pt1 | contig 13352 bp, 11 predicted proteins | sample EdamamesoilMG_FD_204470 | JGI IMG/M metagenome (GOLD analysis project Ga0315910, IMG submission 204470) | Garden soil microbial communities collected in Santa Monica, California, United States - Edamame soil | ecosystem: Environmental > Terrestrial > Soil > Garden | place: USA: California... | reverse complement strand
CTGGTCGGCGAGCTTGGGGAAATCCGGATAGTCGACGTTGATCGCCATCAACTCGAAACCGTCATCGCGAGCCTGCTCGAGGAACGCGGGATCGGTGACGTTCACGTGCACGTGCGCGTCGAATTTTCGCGCGCGAGCGAAATCTTCCATGGAGTAGTGAGCCGGCGGCGCCACTTCTGCCGGTGCCACCGGTGTTTGCGCAGGTTCCGCGGCGGGCTTCGTGCACGCCGACAACAGCACGATCGCACCGGATAAAAGCATTCCCGAGATCAATTTCATGGCCGGCCCTGCTATAAAACGAAACTTATATGGAACATATCGCAACAAAAATGTTGCATCAACAGTTTCACTGACTCAGAATGCAACGCAATTCCCTCGGACGCCGCCTCCATGCCCCAAACCGGACGTCGAAACGCGCTCAAGCTCCTTTCCGGAAGTTTCGCTTTGGCTTCGTTTCCGTGGGGAGCCCGCGCGGCCCAGGCGGGCGCGGCTGCTGACAAGACAGCCGCCGACAGCACGCTGGCCCTCAGTTTCGATGGAACGCTTCGCACCCGGGTGCTCCTGCGCGGGAAGGCGCTCACGCCATTTCAAACGAGTGAATGCCTTCTCCTGGCCGATCGCGCCATCGGCGCTTTCGCGTTCGGCAGCGACACGCACGAGGACTTCAAGGATCCGCGCCACGGCCCCGCGCGTCGCCACCTCATCACGGGCGCGTCGAAAGACAGCATCGAGAAGCGGGTGGAAGTCACTTTCTTCGAGCAATTCCCGGGGCTCGGCGTTCTACAGGTCCATTACCGGAACAATGGCAAAACGCCGCTCGAGGTAACCGGCTGGCGCAACGCGGCCCACGAACTGGCGGACGCGCCTGGCGGTTTCTGGTCTTTCTCCGGCGCCACGCATGAAGATCGGCGTGACTGGGTTCAGCCGCTGAAGTCGGATTTCGACCAGCGCAACACGCTGAGCATGGCCGCGTCCGACTACGGCGGCGGCATTCCCGTGGCCAATATCTGGCGCCGCGATGTCGGCCTGGCGGTTGGCCACCTCGAGCCGCTCCCTCGCCTGCTCGATCTGCCGGTTCGCAAAACCGCGAAGGGTGCGAGCATTGCCATCGAAAGCACGCAGGCCGTGAAGCTCGAGCCCGGGCAAGAGCTCTCCACGGATCGCACGTTCCTCATCGCACACACCGGCGACCACTTCGCGCCGCTCGAGCAGTACCGCGTGTTCCTCGAGCAGGAAGGCGTGAGCGCACCCAAGGCGCCGGAATCCGCGTTCGCGCCGGTGTGGTGTGCGTGGGGCTACGAACGCGAGTTCACGATGGACCAGGTCGTGAACACGCTGCCGAAGGCGCGCGAACTAGGGTTCGAGTGGGCCGTGCTCGACGACGGGTGGCAGACGAACGAGGGCGACTGGAACCTCGACAGGAAGAAATTCCCGCGCGGCGACGACGACATGCGCGACTTCGTCAAGCGCATCCGTGCGCAGGGCATGAAGCCGCGGCTGTGGATCGCGCCGCTGGCCGCCGATCCCGGCAGCGACGTGCTGCACGATCACGCGGACATGTTGCTGCTCGATCAATGGGGCGCATTCCAGACGGTGAGCTGGTGGAACTCGCTCACGCAGTGTCCCGCCTATCAACCCACCATCGATTACTACGTTGCGCTGACCAGGAAGATCATCGGCGACTGGGGCTTCGAAGGCCTGAAGCTGGACGGCCAGCATCTCAATTCCGTGGCGCCCTGCTACAACAAGGCGCACAGGCATTCGCATCCCACCGAGTCGGTCGAGAAGTTAGGCGACTTCTGGCTGGCCATTCACAAGGCGGCGCGCGACGCGAATCCTGAAGCCGTGGTGGAGCTGTGCCCGTGCGGCACGGTGTTCAATTTCCACAACCTGCCGGCGACGGACCAGTACCCGACGTCGGACCCGCTCAGCTCCTGGCAGGTGCGCAGCAAGGGCAAAACCTATAAGGCCATCATCGGGCGCGGCAGCAGCCTTGCCGGCGACCACGTGGAACTATCCGACAACCGCGATGACTTCGCCTCGAGCGTGGGCATCGGCGCGGTGATCTCCACGAAGTTCACGTGGCCGAAGGATACGGAGCACCCGGTGGAAACGTTGCCGCCAGGCGGGTACGTGCTCACGCCGGAGAAGGAAGCTCTCTGGCGCAAGTGGGTGCACATATACAAGACGCACATGCTGCCCAAGGGTGAATACCTCGGTGGTCTGTACGACATCGGCTTCGACAAGCCCGAAGGCCACGCCATCTCGAAAGATGGCGCGATGTACTACGCGTTCTACGCCAAGCAGTGGAACGGCAGCCTGCAGCTGCGCGGACTCGGCGCCGGGCGTTATCGCGTACGCGATCTGTTCAGCGACCAGATTCTCGGCACCGTCGATGCGCAGGCCAATGTCGTGAACGCGCGCTTCGAGCGGTTCCTGCTGCTGCGGGCCGAACGCGCATGAGCACGGCCAATCGAAACTGGGTGGTGTATGCGCTGGTGACGGTGGCGCTCTGGGGCGTGTGGGGCGCGCTCGCCGGCCTGTCATCGCAACACGGCTTCCCCGACACGCTCGTGTACTGCGTGTGGGCACTCACGATGATTCCCCCGGCGCTGTTCATCCTTGCTCGGGCCGGCTGGAAGCTCGACGTGTCGCCGCAGGCCATCGTGTACGGCATGACCATCGGGTTGTTAGGCGCAGGCGGCCAGATGCTGCTGTTCAAGGCGCTCACCATCGGCCCTGCCTACTTCATCTTCCCGATCATCTCGCTCTCGCCCGCCATCACCATCGTGATGTCGTTCGCGCTGCTGCGCGAGCGCACCGGAAAACTCGGCGCCCTTGGCATCGTGCTGGCGCTCGTGGCGCTGCCGCTGTTCGACCTGACGCTGGACCAGGGCAACACCGGCGGCTTCGGCTGGTTTGCGCTGGCGTTGCTCGTGATGGCGGCGTGGGGTGTGCAGGCGTATTTCATGAAGCTCGCCAACAACACCGTCAGCGTGGAGAGCATTTTCTTCTACATGATGCTTGGCGCACTGTTGCTGGCGCCCGTGGCCTGGGCCATGACGGACTTCAGCAAGCCGGTGAACACGGACTGGGATGGCCCGTGGATGGCCGCGGCGATCCAGATCCTGAACGCGATCGGCGCGTTGACGCTGGTCTACGCATTCCGCCACGGCAAGGCCATGGTCGTTGCGCCGCTCACCAATGCCGGCGCACCGCTGGTCACCGCCGTGCTGGCGCTGATTTTTGCCGGCGTCATGCCGGGCTCGCTGAAAATCGTCGGGCTGGTGATGGCGTTGGTCGCGTCGGTTCTCCTGGTGCTCGAGCCCGAGCGTCCTGCCGCGACAGAGCCGGGATCATGAAGGCCCTGCTCGACCTCGTCGCGCGTCACAAGGCCGGTGATGCCGTGGGCATCACGTCCATCTGCTGCGCGCATCCCATCGTGATCGAAGCGTCGTTGCGCCACGCGTTGAAACACAGCGGCGGACTCGTACTATTCGAAGCCACCTGCAACCAGGTGAACCAGGACGGCGGATACACCGGCATGACGCCAGCCGATTTCGTGCACTTCGTGCATCGACTCGCGAAGCAGGTGGGCTTCGACACGGCGCGCATCGTGTTGGGCGGCGATCACCTCGGCCCGAACCCCTGGACCAGTCTCGATGCAGATGCCGCGATGGCCAAGGCAGAAGTGATGGTCGGCGCCTACGTGGCTGCCGGATTCCGGAAGATTCACCTGGACTGTTCTATGTCCTGCAAAGACGATCCGTCGCCGTTGCCGGAGGCGGACATTGTCAGGCGCGCGACGCGCCTGTGCCTCGCCGCGGAAGAAGCCCACGCCAAAGCCGTGAAGAACGGCACCGGCGGCGAACCACCGGTCTATGTCATCGGTACAGAGGTCCCTGTGCCTGGCGGTGCGACTGAAGTCATCGAGGGTCTGGTCGTCACTGCCCCCCAGGCGGCGCTAGCCACGATCGAAGCGCACCGACAGGCTTTTATTTCCGCCGGCCTGGCGAGTGCCTGGGATCGTGTGATCGCGTCGGTCGTTCAGCCCGGCGTCGAGTTCGACCACCACAACGTGATCGACTACGGTCCGCGGGACGCGCAGGCGTTGAGCCACGCGATTGCCGCTGTGCCTCACATGGTGTTCGAAGCCCACTCCACGGATTACCAGACGCGCGAGTCGTTGCGTACGCTGGTGAAGGACCACTTCGCCATCCTCAAGGTCGGCCCGGGTCTCACCTTCGCGATGCGCGAGGCGCTGTGGGCGCTCGACGCCATTGATGAAGAGCTGACTCCCGAGGGACAGCGCGCCCGCTTGCGGGATACGGTGCTCCAGCGCATGCGTGAGCAGCCGAAATACTGGGAGCGTTATTACCGCGGCGCCGGCAACCAGCTGACCGTCGACCTGCAATATTCGCTGAGCGATCGCGTGCGCTACTACTGGCCGGATCCCGTCATCGAACGCGCGCGCGTGAAGCTGTTCGAAAACCTGAGCCACAATCCGCCACCCATTTCCTTGCTGAGTCAGCACCTTCCTCACGCACTACATGCCGTGCGCGAGGGCACCGCGACCCGCGATCCCCTGTCCCTCGCCGTGGCGCATGTCAGCGCCGTTCTCGACGACTATCACCATGCCTGCCACACCCACTGAACAACTCCACCACCTCGGCATTCGCGAGGAGGCGCTCGTCGCCTCCGGCGCGCTGTGGACCGCGCGCGAGATCGAGCAGCAGCCGGCCAGCCTGCAACGCACCCATACGTTGTTAGCCGGCCTGCATGCCGAGTTGCAGGAGTTCATCGCGCCGGTGGCGGACAACCCGCTTGCTCGCATCATCCTGACCGGCGCCGGCACTTCCTCGTACATCGGCGGATGCCTGGCGCCGATCCTCGACGCGAAACTCTCCGCACGCGTCGAAGCCGTACCCACGACCGACATCGTGAGCTGCCCTCACCTGTATCTGCATGCCGAGCAGCCGCTGCTGCTGGTGTCCTTCGGTCGATCCGGCAATAGTCCTGAAAGCCTTCAGGCGGTGACACTGGCCGAGTCGCTGGTGAAAGACTTGCGTCACCTGTTCGTGACGTGTAATGCCGAGGGCGCGCTGCACCGCGCGCAGGTGCGGCAGGCGAAGACATTGTTGCTGCCGCCGGAAACACACGACGTCAGCTTCGCGATGACCTCCAGCTTCAGCTGCATGATGTACGCGACGCTGCATGCGCTGAGCAAACCCGGCACTTTCGATCACCGCATCGGAGCCATCGCGCAGGCCACACGCCGCGTCATGCAGGAGACGCAGGGCACCTTGCAGGAACTCGCACAGAAGCGATACGAGCGTGTGGTGTATCTCGGCAGCGGTCCGTTCCAGAGTCTTGCGCGCGAAGCAACGCTGAAGCTCGGCGAACTCACCAACGGCGCGGTTGCCACCTGCTTCGATTCGCCGCTCGGTTTCCGGCACGGTCCGAAGACCTTCATCAACGACCGCACGCTCGTCATCGTCTACGTCTCCAACGACGGACTGACCCGCAAGTACGATCTCGACCTGATCGATGAACTGCGTCGCGACGGACGCGCCGCCCGCGTCATCGAAGTGACGACACGTACGCGCAACGACGTGGCCCGCGACAGCTTGCAGGTGGCCGGCATGGCCGACGCCACGGACGTGGAGCTTCTTTGGCCGTATATTGCGATTGCGCAGATCTATTCATTCCATCAATCGCTGGAGCTCGGCCTGTCCCCTGACAACCCCAACAAGGAAGGCACAGTGAATCGCGTCGTCCAGGGCGTTCGGCTGTACGCGCCGGTGAAATGACCCCGGTCGATGTGAACCAGGGCTTCTTCCTCGGCGTCGACGGCGGAGGAACCAAGACCCGCTTCGCGCTGATGGATTCCGCCCGCAAGCTCGTGGGCGAAGCGCAGCTGGGCAGCAGTTATTTCCCCGAAGTTGGACTCGATGGCGTACGCAGCGTCCTCGCCAACGGTGTAGCAACGATTCTCGCGGGTGCGGGCATCGACGCGACGCAGATCGCGTACGCGTTCTTCGGGCTGCCTTGCTACGGCGAAGACAGCAAGGCGACGCCGGTGCTCGAGTCCATGCCTGCGTCGATTCTTGGCCATCATCGCTACGCCTGCGACAACGACATGGTTTGTGGCTGGGCAGGATCACTCGGCGCCGAAGACGGCATCAATATCGTGGCCGGCACGGGTTCCATCGGTTATGGGCAACGTGGCGCGCAGCGAGCCCGCGCCGGTGGCTGGGGCGAAACCTTTTCGGACGAAGGCTCGGCCTACTGGATCGCCGTGCAGGGGCTCACGGCGTACTCCTGGATGAGCGACGGCCGGTTGCCGAGAGGCCCGCTTCACTCACTCATCAACGAGACGCTGGGTCTCTCGAACGACCTGGACCTGTGCGCGCATGTCTATGGCGAAAACGCGAAGTCGCGCGGCGAGCTCGCGCAATTCTCCCGGCTCGTCGCCAAAGCGGCTGCGCAGGGCGACGAGGCAGCCGTGGATATATTCCGGCGCGCCGGAGTGGAACTCGCGCGGATCGCCGACGCCGTGCGTCGAAGGCTGGGCTATCCGCCGGGCGAAGCCGTGAAGCTGTCCTGTTCGGGCGGAGCATTCAGCGCAGGCGATGTACTGCTGGTGCCCTTTCGGGATTCACTGAAGGCGGCCAGCGAAAACTTCGTCTTGTGTCAGCCGCTGCATGATCCGCACTACGGCGCGGCGCTGTACGCCGCCAAACTCCGCCGAGCAGCCGCCTAGGCGTTCACCAACCGATCCAGCAGGAAAATGGGGACACTCCCCATTTACTAGCAAAAGGGGACGCACCTGGATCGGGCGCGTCCCCTTCTTCTATCTCACGGCAACGACGCCATCATCGCACCCGCTCTGCGGCTTCCCATCCACTCTCTTCTCGATGACGTCGTCGAAGTAGGTAGACACACAGGTGCCAGACCCGATTGGAATCGGCAGCATGTCGTATGCACTGACCGTCGCTACCGCACTGGTGTCGCCCGCCTTGTCGACGGTGATCGTGTCAGTTATCCAGCCAGCGGTCGACGAATAGAACTCCAGGCCTTCGAAGACGCCATCATCCTGGCCCGCATCGAGTTCAATCTTCGCCTTGCGCCAGCGGAACGCACCGTCGACGGCGCCCAGGTCCGGCTCGATGACCCTGATCACCCGGGCGAAGAGCGCTAGTTCCAGCTGATTCATATGCGTAAGTGATGGCACATCCGGAATCCCCGACGTCTGATAGCTGGCGTTGAGTCGAAGGAAAACCTCGGGGCATGAATCCTCACATGGGTCGGATCCCTTATCGACGGCATTGACGAACTGCACCGCCTGCTCCTCTCCAACCAGGTAGAGACGCTCGCCGTGACGCACCGGAACCAGGACATTAGGGAAATTCCCGAACACACCGGGCTGGTTCGGCACCTCGTGATTGAGCAGAAGACGGTCTCCTTGCTGCGTCACGGAACCGAAGCTTCGGCCATAGACGCCCGCGCAACCCATCCAGATCGAGGCGAACCCATGGTCTGGCGCCATCACGATAGCGACATTGGCGCTCATTCCATCGCCTAGGTAGTACTCACCAGCCCAATCAGCGGCGGTGCCCCCATCCAATTCAGCCTTGATTTCCGCCTGGCGCCGCGCGAATTCGACCGCCAGCGGGTCGTACTCGAAGTCTTCGCTGTGCTCTAGGTCGTCCACATCCAGCACCGTGTGCGCCGACGACCCGGGACTCGTGAGCCCCACGACGACTACCACGGGAATCAGAGTCCAGCGCATGGTCACACCTCGTTGTCTGCCTCTTACCCCGGCAAACGCAGGCGCCGATGCGGACGGTCTAACTTTCTTTTCGAGCGACGAACTTCGACCACAGCGCCGGAATCTCCGGCGACTTCGGCTGGGTACGGATCTGCATGCCGATCAGCATGAGACCTTTCTTTTCAACGACTTTGATGTTTGTCGCGGCGAGTGGTCGAACGGCGGCCATTTACACCCACTCATTCCATGTGTCACAGTATTCATGTGACACCGGAGGACTCATGGTTCCGTTCAGGCTCAAGCTGATTCCCGGCGCGTCGATCTTCGACCAGGTGGTCTTCGCCGCGATCAAATCGATCCTCGCCGGGGAATTGAAGGCAGGCGAGACCTTCCCTTCGGTGCGCACGCTGGCGCTGGATCTCAAGATCCATCCGAACACCGCCCACAAGGTGGTGCAGCACCTGATCCAGGAACGCTGGCTGATGGCGCAGCCCGGAGTCGGAACGGTAGTGGCGCAACCGCCGAAGGCACGCGCGGGAGATCGCAAGCGTCTGCTCGAAGACGAAGTGGAAAAACTGGTGGTGGAAGCCATGCGCGTCGGCGCGGGGCTCCCCGAGGTACAGCAGGCCGTCGCGGATACATGGAGTGATCTCCGGGGCCTGAAGTCCATTTCCAACGGATAGCCGCCGGTGATCATTGAAACCCATCACGTCGCCAAGCGCTTTGGGCGTTTCGAAGCGATCGAGGATCTGAGCCTGGGCGTGCCGGAGGGCTCCGTGTACGCACTCATCGGCCCCAATGGCGCAGGCAAGACCACCACCATCCGCGTGCTCATGAACATCCTGCAGCCGGACCAGGGTGAAGTCAGCGTGCTCGGCACTCGCTCACTCCACCTTGCGCCCCGGGATTTCGAGCGCATCGGATATGTCTCGGAAAGTCAGAAGCTGCCAGGCGGTCTTTCGCTCGCACACTACTTCGAATACCTGCGCAGCCTGTACCCCACGTGGGATCGCGCGCTCGAGAAACAGCTCTGCGAGCAGTTCGAACTGCCGTCTTCCCGCAAGATCAGACATCTCTCCCACGGCATGCGCATGAAAACGCTGCTGGTGGGCGCGCTCGCCTACCGCCCCAAACTACTGGTGCTCGACGAACCGCTGAGCGGCCTCGACACGCTGGTACGTGACGAAGTGGTGAACGGCCTGCTCCAGCAGGCGGCCGACACCACCATCTTCATTTCTTCGCACGAGCTCTCCGAGATCGAGAGCTTCACCACGCACGTGGGGTTCATGCAAAACGGACGGCTGCTGTTGCAGGAAGCCATCGAGACACTCCAGGCGCGCTTTCGCCAGGTGGACGTCACCTTGTCCGCGGTGAAGGAACTGCCGCGGCCGTTGCCGGGCGGCTGGCTGTTACCGGTTATCGAAGGACACCGGCTGCGCTTCGTCGCGTCTCACTATCAGGACGATGCCTCGCTCTGCCAGGAGCTGGCGAAACACTTCGGCGCCGTCAAGGTTGAATGCGAGCCCATGGCGCTTCGCGCCATCGCCAATTCGCTCATGCAGCACCGCAAGCGGAATCCCGTGGCATGAACCTGCGAATCCTCGGCGCCATCCTCAAGAAGGATGTTCGCAGCCTCTATCCCATCGTATCGATTGCCACGCTGCTGTTCGCAGGCGACGTCGTCCTGACGCGGTTGGACCTGATTCCGGTCTGGACTCTGTTCCAGTTTCCCGTATTGCTGCTGGTCGGCACCGTGACCATCTTCGCGGTGTTCCAGACCGATCCACCCGTCAGCCTGGTCCACGACTGGCTCTGCCGGCCCGTTCCCCGCGGTGAACTGCTGACCGCGAAGCTGACCCTGTTGTTTGGCGTGCTCTACGTCTCGCGCGCCGTCGTCACCCTGGTCCTGGAGCCGTTCATGGGTTCCTCGCTGGCGGAGACCCTGCAGAAGACTCTGCTGTTCGTGGATCCAGCCGCACTGTTCATCCTGCCGCTTCTTCTGTTCGTGGCGGTGGTCACGCGTTCGATTCTCCAGGGTTTCATCGTGCTGATTGCGACCTTCACGTGCGTGTTTGCACTACCGACACCTTTCGTCGGCGCGAAAGGCCCGCTGGAGCCCATCATCGGCGATGCACTCAATCTGGTGGGTATGGGATGGCTGTCATTCATCCCCGCCACGCTGGCTCCCTTCGCGTTGTTCGCGCTCGGTTGCTGGTTCATGTATTGGCGCCGGCAGGTACGCACGGCGCGGGCATTGCTCGGCGTCTCTTTCCTGCTGGCAGTTCTGCTCGCGTTGCTGCCCATGTGGCTGGTTCCCTGGAAGCCCGTGTTCGCGGCGCAGACCACGTTTTCGCCACCGGTCTCGCCGGCTTCTGCCGACGACTCCAACCCTATCTACCTGCGGAACCCGCGGGCCTGCCTCACCGCGACGAAGATTCGCGACCTGGCTACCGATCCCGCATTCACGGCCGCTCGAAAAAGCGGAACGGTCAAGACCTGGACCAGTGAAGACCAGGCGGAAGCGGGGCCGGACTCCGTGGCGTTCGTCACCTCGATCGAACCGCGACGCTTGCCGGTCGAGTGGCGAGTGAGGCCTGTTTACGTGCAGGCGGACTATTACTCCGCGGCGAGCCCGACACCGCTCTACTCGCTGCGCCCCGTCTCGTACGTTTCCGAAAGCGATGGCAGTAGTTTGTCGTATACATGGGTGTTGCCAGACCACGCCGTTCGCCGCCTGTCCCAGGAGGCCGGGGTAGAGCTCAGGATGCGTTACTACCTGACATTGCTCCAGCCCCATGAATTCAAGCTGCCCACGGACGGCATTGGCCACGCGGTGCCGGGGATCGGATTTTGCAGCGCCAGGCTCGATCCCACGGACGATCACATCGACGTGAACTGCTACTCCGGCTTCGACGATCCCGGGCAGATCAGCGCCGAACTCGCAGATGTTCCCGCCACTCGCGTGTACGGCCCCCCGAGCTTCGCGCCGCGCTGGACCCGGGCGCCCTACGGAGCGGACACCAAACTGACGATCGCCTCTCCGCGGCTGGCGAAAGCCGATCACGTCACGGTCACAGCGTGGACGCTCGCGGGTTATCTCGACAGGTCACTGGTGCTGCCCGGCATCCTCGGCAATGACCTCCGCACCTGCCCGCTTCCCACTTCCGAAAGCGGACACTTCCAGAAGGCCATCTGGCGGGACCCCGCCAAACACGAAGCGTCTTCCATCACCGTCGACGACGGTGTGCAGCTCGAGGTGCTCGACTTCGGCGGTGAAGGTTCGCCCATCGTCTTGGTGCCCGGCCTCGGCGCGACCGCGCATAGTTACGACGAACTCGCGCCACGCCTCGCGGCAAACCACCATGTCTACGCCATCACCCGTCGGGGTGTCGGCTATTCGAGCAAGCCGGATTTCGGCTTCGACACGGCGCGGCTCGCGCAGGACATCCTGCAGGTGATGGATGCGCTCGCCCTGAAGAAGGTGCTGCTCGTCGGGCATTCGATCGCGGGCGAGGAACTCAGCTGGCTGGGAGGCCACTATCCGGGCCGCTTCAGCGGGCTCGTATACCTCGACGCCGCGTACGATCGGTCCGGCAATTCGCAGGCGAATTCCCGGCTCACTCAACTCCACCGGACTCTACCGCCAGAGCCGCCGATTCCGCCCGAGGCCTTCCGCAACGTCGAGGCCATGAACAAGTTCATGGACGAACGCGGGCACGTCCGGTTGCCGGAAGGCGAGCTCATCGCGTTTCGCAATGCAGACAAGCCATACCTGGCCGGCGCACCGGCGATCGACGGACGAACTCAGCAGGCCATGCAGGCCGCAATAGAATCGCCAAACTACGCAGCGATCAAGATTCCGGCGCTGGCGATCTATGCATTTGGGGACCCGGAAGGTCTTCAGCGCCCCTGGTACGACGCAGACGATGCGTCCCTCAAGGCGACGCTCGACGAACTTGCACGTCTCCAGGAAGAGGCCAGGCGCAAGAACGTCGAGCTATTCCGGAAAGGCGTCGAGAAGGGACAGGTGATCGAGATGCAGAACGCACACCATTACCTGATCCAGTCGAATCAGCAGGAAGTGCTCGACGCGATCGAGAAGTTTGCTGCCGAGAATCCTAGCGGATCCTGAGCACTACTTTGCCTGGCACGCGACCCGCTGCGACGCGCTGGTGCGCGGCGGCCGCGTCCGCGAGGCTGAAGCTGGCCGCAACGGGTACTTCGAACGGCTTCGCTTCGATGGCCGCGTTGAGCTGCGCCCACTGCACAGCCTGATCGCCAAACAGCGCGTCGTAGGGAACCACGTTGATTCCGTCACGCGGCTTCGGCACCGGCTCGACGCCGTTGGGATAGGCCACCTTGCCACCTTTGCGCAGACCGTCGATGCATTTCTCGAGCGGGGCGCCACCCGCGAACGCAAGGACCGCATCCGCGCCCGTCGGCGCGAACTGGCGCGCTGCGGCCGCGATGTCACTCTTTCGCCCGTCGATGACGACATCCGCGCCCAGCCTGCTCACCAGCGCGACACCTTCATCGCCAGAGGCGGTTGCGAGCACGCGCGCGCCGCGCAGCTTCGCCAGCTGCACGGCCAACGTACCCACCGCGCCGCTGGCGCCGTGAATGATCACGGTGTCGCCCTTCTCGAGCGCCAACGCGCGGTCGACACCGCTCAGCGCCGTCAGACCACTGGCGCCGAGCGCGCCCGCGGCCTCCATCGACACACCCCTGGGTAGTTTGGCGAAGCAGTGATCGGGTGCCGACACATACTCGGCATAGAACCCGCCCTTGGGATTGTCCCAGCAGTAGCCGTAGACCTTGTCACCGACCTTGAATCGCGTGACCGCCGAACCGACGGCGGCCACGACGCCCGACCCGTCGCTGCCCAGCACATACGGAAAGCGCGGCTTCACCCATTGCATCGTCGTCCGGATCTGCAGATCCCACACCGCGACGCCCGCCGAATGCACTTCGACGAGAACATCCTTCGCGTCCACGGTGGGCACCGGCAGGGTCCGAAGCGTCATGACTTCGACGCCACCCGGCGCATCGATGGCCACGGCACGCATGGTCGCGGGCGTCGAGCCCGCGCCGAGCGCGGCAATGAGCGCCGTGAGCGCGAGAGACTTCACTGGACGACCGGCAACACCACGGCGCTCGCATTGGCGCCGCCGAACGAAATGCTCTGCGTCGCTTTCCTGTAGTCACCCGGCTTGGCAAACATGATGTTTTCGACATACGTCTGCGGATTGCGGTCGTACAGCGGGAACAGGCTGGACTGCACCTGGATCATGATGCGATGGCCCGGCAGGAACACGTGGTTCACATCCGGCAGCCTCCAGGTGTAACGCTCGACCTTGCCCGGCTTGAGCGGCGTGGGCTTCGCAAAGCTGTTGACGTAACGGCCGCGGAAAATCTCGATGCCGATGGCCAGCTCGTACCCCGCCATCGTCGGCTTCGCGCCCTGCGCGGCCGGCTCCGGCGTGTCGTTCGGATACACGTCGATGAGCTTCACCACCCAGTCACTGTCAGTGCCCGTGGTGGCGGCAAACAACTCGACCTCGGGCGCGCCCATGATTTGCAC
>Ga0315910_10003492_pt1 | contig 13354 bp, 13 predicted proteins | sample EdamamesoilMG_FD_204470 | JGI IMG/M metagenome (GOLD analysis project Ga0315910, IMG submission 204470) | Garden soil microbial communities collected in Santa Monica, California, United States - Edamame soil | ecosystem: Environmental > Terrestrial > Soil > Garden | place: USA: California... | reverse complement strand
GTCAGGCGTTCACCACAGTAGGGACAACGCACGCGGACGGACTTGATCATGTCGCCCGGTCGGTGAAACGGGGGAATGGCGGCTGGCGTTGCAATTGAGAGTCCCGTCCACGATGATGGTTTCAGCATAGCAAAGGAGAACCCATGGACAGACGCAGTTTTCTACGTGGACTTGGCAAGCCCGCGCTCGCCCTGGCCGCCGTGCCGGTGGTCGTTACCGCCGCGGACAAGGCCCGCGATGCGGGCGCTGCCGCGTTGCAGGCCCTGAAGAATCAGTTCACCGGGGTGAAGGAACAGTGTGCTTCGCTCAAGGACCGCATGGAGAAACTGGAGGCCAACCAGAAACGGACCATGCGCATCGTGCTGGCAATTTCGGCCATCACCCTGGGCGTGGATGCTTCATTGCTGTTGTAGAAATACCCGGGTCGGCGGAGATTCGCTGACCCTGCTCTGCAACCCGGAACCATTGCAGTCCAATCCCCATGGTGCCGTGCAAGTGACTAGCCTGCGATTTTTCCTATACCTGACCGCTGGTTCGCTGATTTTTGCCTGGCACCCGGTCCGGGGCGCCGGCGACCCCCACCACGACTGGCCCCTGCACGGCAACGACTACACCAACCAGCGTTACAGCCAACTTACCGACATTCATACCGGCAACGCGTCTGCGCTCAAGCCCGCGTGGAGTTACCGCACCGGCATGCCCGGCAGCTTCCAGGCCGGCCCCATCGTCGTGGATGGCGTGATGTACATCACGACCCCGTTCAATGATGTCATTGCGCTGGACGCGGCCACCGGCGCCGAGCTCTGGCGTTATCGCCATGACCTGCGCACGAAGGAATCCTGCTGCGGCCCGGCAAATCGCGGCGCGGCCGTGGCCAACGGCCTCGTGTACATGGCAACCATGGATGCGCGACTGGTCGCGCTGGATCAGCAGACCGGGATCAAGCGCTGGGAAGTGACGCTGTCAGACACGGAGGCAGGCGCCGGCGAAGTGCTGGAGCCGTTGCTGGGCGTGAAGGAACTCAGCGGCGCGATACAAACCGGGCAGACCGGTTACTCCGCGAACCTTGCGCCGCAGGTATATGGCGGCCTGGTGTTTGTCGGCATCACCGGCGCCGGCTACGGGTTGCACCTGGAAATGAAGGAGAACGGCAGGGAAGTGCTGGCCGTGGGTGGATTGTCCGGCGGCGGCCATGGCCTGCGCGGTTTTCTCGTGGCCTATGACGGCATGACCGGCAAGGAAGCCTGGCGCTGGTATACGGTGCCGGAGCAAGGCTGGGAAGGCGGGTTTCTCGAATCCACCCCCGCCGGCGATCCCCTGCACCGGGACATCGCCGCGGAGCGCGCGGCCTTTGCCCGTTACCGGGATACCTGGCGTTATGGCGGCGGCTCGATATGGACCACGCCGGCGGTCGATCCCGAGCTGGGACTCATTTATATAGGCACCGGCAATCCCTCGCCGCAGATGGACGACAGCACGCGTCCCGGCGACAACCTGCATACCATCAGCCTGGTGGCGCTGGACCTGCACACCGGTAAATTGCACTGGCATTACCAGCAGGTGCCGCACGATCGCTGGGGCTATGACGTGGCCAGCCCGCCGGTGCTGTTTGACTTCAAGCGCGACGGCAAAATCATCAAGGCTGTGGGCCAGGCCAGCAAAACGGGCTGGTTCTTCATCCATGATCGCGCCACCGGCGAATTGCTGTTGCGGTCCGAGCCATTCATCCGGCAGGAGAACCTGTTTGCGCCGCCGGACGAGGATGGCGAACGCATCGTGCCGGGGACGCTGGGCGCCACTTCCTGGTCGCCGGTGGCGTTCCAGCCCGGACTCGATCTCGTGTTCGTGTCAGGAATCTACCAGCCCTCGGAGTTTTACTCGCGCAGGTTGACCCCGGCTCCCGGCCGGCCGTGGCAGAGCTACACATTCTTCAAGCAGACCACGGAACCGGACTGGGGGGTGTTCTCGGCGATTTCCACCCGCAGCGGCAGGATCCTGTGGCAGCACAAGGTGGACGACCCCATGGTGGGCGGGGCACTGGCCACCGCAGGCGGACTGGTGTTCGCCGGGGAAGGGAACGGATTTTTTGATGCCTTTGATGCACAGACCGGGAAGGTATTGTGGCAATACCGGGCCGGCGCCGGTGTCAACGCGCCGCCGATTACCTATGCAGTAAAAGGGAAGCAGTACGTGGCAGTGGCAGCCGGCGGGAATTCCATTTTTGGCTACAAGACCGGGGATGAACTGATCGTCTTCTCGCTGCCGGATTGAATGTTGGCCGGGTTTATCCCGGCCGGGTAATTCAGATCACACCCTCCCCCCGCAGCGATGCCAGCGCACCGGCGTCAAGGCCAAGCAGGCCACGATAGACTTCCTCGTTGTGCGCGCCCATGTCCGCGCCGGGCCAGCGGATCGCGCCGGGCGTGGAGGAGAATTTCGGGAATGCATTCTGCATCATCAGGTTCTGAAACTTTTCGTGCGCCACCCTGACGATGCTCTGCCGCGCCTGGTACTGCGGGTCCGCGATCATGTCCGGCGCGCGGAACATCTTTCCCGCCGGAACACCCGCGGCCTCCAGCCTGGCCAGCAACGGATCCGCGGCATGTTGCCGCGACCAGGCTGCGATGAGTTCATCCAGTTCACCTTGATGCACGGCGCGCGCCGCGTGATTGCAGTAGCGGGCATCATCCGCCAGTTCCGCACGGTCCATGACTTCGCACAGGCGCCGGAACACGGAGTCCTGGTTGGCGCCCATGACAATCATCTGGCCATCGGCGGTGGGATATATGTTGGACGGCGCAATCCCCGGCAGGAATGACCCGGTGCGCTCCCGGATCACGCCGCCTTCGCTGAATTCCGGCACCGTGGACTCCATGACCGCGAGCACTGATTCATAGATTGCCGCATCCACCACCTGTCCCGCGCCGCTGCGCTCGCGCTGCTGCAGCGCCGCCAGGCAACCGATGCAGGCGAACATCGCGGCGAGGGAGTCACCGATGCTGATGCCGACACGGCTCGGCGGCGTCGAAGGATCCCCACAGACATAGCGCAAGCCGCCCATGGCCTCGCCGATACCGCCGTACCCGGCGCGGGAGGCGTACGGCCCGTCCTGCCCGTAGCCGGAAACGCGCACCAGTACCAGGCGCGAATTGAGCGCCGCAAGGACCGGATAGCCAAGTCCCCAACGTTCCAGTGTGCCAGGCCGGAAATTCTCCACCAGCACGTCGGCGCGCGCGGCCAGTTCCTTCAGCAGGCCAAGTCCGCGCGGCGTGCGTACATCGAGCGTGATGCATTTCTTGTTGCGGCCGATGACCGGCCACCACACCGGCGCGCCGCGGCCCCACTCACGCATTGGATCTCCCTGCCCCGGCAGTTCGATCTTGATAACCTCGGCGCCCATGTCCGCCAGCAATTGCCCGCAGAATGGCCCGGCAATGAGCTGACCCATCTCCAGAACGCGCACGCCCTGCAACGGGCCGCTCACTGGCTCACCTCGACACCGTGCCAGAAGGCAATGAATCCCTCTATATTTTTTGCCGCGGGCTTCGTCACCGGGTAATACCAGGCGGCATCGCGGTTGGTCTCACCGTTCACTTCCACGTGGAAATAACTGGCCACGCCCTTCCATGGGCAGGTGGTATGCGTGTCGCTGGGGCGAAAATATTCGCGCTTCAGCGCCGTCGGCGGGAAGTACACGTTGCCCTCCACGATCTCGAATTGCCGGCTTTCCGCCAGCACGACGCCGTTCCAGGTTGCCTTGGCCATGTCCCGCTCCTATGCAGTGAGCCGTTCCAGGATTAACGCAAAAAAATCATCTGCCCCGCTGAAGCACCAGCCCAGGTGCTCGCCGCAGGCACCGCAAAGAGCGAGACGCCATGCGCAACCCGCAAACCAGGTGTGCTCGTCCTCGGGTTGCCCGATGCAGGCGCAACCCGGCGCCGCGCTGTAGCACCCGAACCGGAAACGATACCCGGCCGGGTTGGTGCGCTCGTGTTCATGGGCGCCGCCCGCCGTTCGCCGCGCCGCATCCGATGTGATCACATGCCCGCAGGCGTGGCAGCGCAAAGGCCGATCCGGTTTTTCACGCTGCTCTTTGATTGACGTACCGGCTGCCGCACCGGCAGCGTCGCCTTCACGAAATTGCGGCCGCAATCGCATCCTCATACCGGGGCAATGAGCTTCATGCCCAGCAATAACAGAAATACCGCGAAGATCCGCCGCAGTGTACGCACCGGCATCGTGTGCGCCAATCTCACGCCCAGCGGCGCCGCGAAGATACTGGCCAGCGCCACGCCCAGCGCCGCGGGCCAGTACACATAGCCGGTGGCAAACGCCGGCAGGCCGGGGGCATCCAGACCTGCGGCGCCCAGGGCCAGGGCTCCGGCCACGGCGATTGGGAAACCGCAGGCCGCGGAACTTCCCACCGCGGTGCGCATTTCCAATCGGCACCAGGCCAGGAACGGCACGGTCATGGTGCCGCCGCCAATTCCCACCAATGTCGAGATCGCGCCGATGGCTCCACCGGCGACCGCGAGACCCACGGGACCGGGCAGGTCCCGTTGCGCGGACGGATGCAGTTCCCACGCCATGTTCACTGCCGCCGCGCAGGCAAAGACACCGAACATGACGCGCAGTGCGGCGCTGCTCAGGTAATGCGCGCCCAAACCGGCGACAAATGCCCCGATGACAATTCCCGGCGCGAGGCGGGCGACGACATCCCAGCGCACCGCGCCGCGCCGGTGGTGCGCCCATGCGGAGGAAATGGCGGTAAACGTCACCGAGGCCAGGGACGTGGCGATGGCGAGATGCATTTCCAGTGCGGCGTCGATTTTCTGTGCCGCGAACGTAAAGGCGAGCACAGGGACAATGATCAAGCCGCCACCGATGCCGAGCAGTCCGGCCAAAACACCGGCAATGGAACCCAGAACCAGGTATATGAGCAGGAACTCCGAATTCACATCGGTCACGGGTCGAAGGATTTGGTAGATTATCCCAGCACATGAACAACCTGCACAAACTCCTGAAGCCGATCCTGTTGTTGCTGGTGCTTCTGGCCGTGACGCCGGCCGGGGCGGATGAGACGCTGAAGTCGGAGCGCCAGCGCTATCTGCAGGCGCAACGGGCGTTGCGCAGCGGCCAGCTCACGCAATTCCGCCAACTGCTGGCGTCACTAAGCGATTACCCGTTGTACCCGTACCTGCTGCTCGATTACCTGCGCCCGCGGCTGGACTCCACCGAATCCGGGGTCATCGCGAACTTCCTGCGCACCCACGCGGATCTGCCCGTGGCGGCGGAACTGCGCGTTGATTTCCTGCGCCTGCTGGCCCGGCGCCAGGAATGGCAAACCCTGGTCGAGGTTTACACACCGCAGACTGACATCCAGATGCGCTGCTACCAGTTGCTTGCGCGGCAAAAACTGGGCCGTGACGAATACCTGATGGAGGATGCCCGCACGGTGTGGTTGTCCGGCGAATCGCAGCCGCCCCAGTGCGACACGGTATTCGCGCGACTGGAAACCAGCGGCCTGTTGACAACGGAGACAGTCTGGGAACGCATCGGTCTCGCCATGGACGCGGGCAACACCAGTCTCGCCCAGTGGCTTGGCCGGCGCCTTCCCGCGACGGAACAGGTCTGGCTGACGCGCTGGCTGGAGTTGCATCGCAATCCCGGCAAGCTTTCCGCCGCGCCCGGCTGGCCTGACACGATCGTGACCCGTGACCTGTTGCTGCACGTGACACGACGGCTGACGAAACAGGACGTGGGCAAGGCCTGGGCCGCGTGGCGTGAGTTGCGCAGCCAATACGCGTTCACGCCCGGGGACGCCGGCACCGTGGAATACGAGATGACGCTGCGCGCGGCGCAGACCGGGCACAGTCTGAGCCGCGAACTGCTTTCGCAACTGGACAATGAACGCGTGGACGAAAAACTGTTGCACGAGCGCGTCGTGCTGGCGCTGCGCGAAGGTGACTGGGAAGCGTTGCTCAACTGGACCACGGGCATCCCGCCAAGCGCGGATGCCATTCGCGGTCCGTGGCTGTACTGGCGCGGACGCGCACTGGAAAATCTGGGCCGGCCCGACGAGGCGCGGGAATATTTTGAGCGCGCTGCGGAACAGCGCGACTTTTACGGTTTCTCGGCCCATGACCGGCTCGGCCGGCCCTACAGGTTGAACCACAATCCGCTGCCCGATGATCCGGAAACCCGGAACCAGGTGCTGCAGACGCCGGGCGTGCAACGGGCGCACGAATTCTTCGCCATCGGGCAATATTCCGCGGCGCGGCGCGAATGGAGCCACGTGCTGGGCAACATGACCAGTTACCAGATGCAGATGGCAGCGATGCTGGCCCATTCCTGGGGCTGGTACGACCGCGCGCTGGTGACGCTGAACAAGGCCGAGTCCTACGACGATCTGATCGTGCGCTTCCCGATGGCCTACCGGGACGGTATCGAGAAAAATGCCGGCCAGCGCGACCTTGACCTGGCCTGGGTATTTAGCCTGGTGCGTCAGGAAAGCGCGTTCGTCGAGGATGCGCGCTCCCCGGCCGGCGCGCTCGGACTGATGCAGGTGATGCCGGCCACGGGCAAGGAGACCGCGCGCGCAATTGGCATGAGAAATTTCTCAACCTCGCAGCTCACCAATTCGACGACCAATCTCAAGATCGGCACTGCTTATCTGCGGCGCATGCTCGATTACTTCGATGGCAACATGGTTCTGGCCACCGCCGCCTACAATGCCGGCCCGGGCAACGTGTCGCGTTGGCTGCCGCCGGGCGGCTGCACCGAGCCCGACATCTGGGTCGAACAGATCCCGTTCACCGAGACGCGCAAGTACGTGCAACGCATCCTCTATTTCGCGAGCATTTACGACTGGCGTCTCGGGCAGGAGGTGACACCCATCGCCGATCGCGTTGCGCCGGTGCAAAAGCGCGGCGCCGAACTGGTGGCGGCGCTGTCCTGCGCCGCGGCGACCACGGCGGCGGCGGACTGACCATGCAGATCCGCACCATCGGCATCCTCGGCGGCACCGGTTTCGTGGGCCGCACGCTGGCCAATCGTCTCGTGCGCGACGGGTACCGGTTGCGCGTGTTGACCCGCAATCGCGAGGCACACAGGGAAAACCTGATCCTGCTGCCCGGGCTGGACCTGGTGGAGACCACCATCAACAACCCGGAAATTCTGGCGCAGCACCTTTCCGGTTGCGACGCGGTAATCAACCTGGTGGGGATCCTGAATGAGCGCGGGCGGAACGGCGCCGGCTTCCGCGCCGCGCACGTGGAACTCGCGCGCAATCTCATCACGGCCTGCCGTGAAAAGGCCATCCACCGGGTGTTGCAGATGAGCGCGCTGAATGCCGACGCCGGGGGACCGAGTCATTACCTGCGCACCAAGGGGGAAGCGGAAGACCTGCTGTTCGCGGCCCCCGACCTCGTCGTGACCAGTTACCGGCCATCGGTGATATTCGGCCCGGGTGATTCCTTCTTCAATCGCTTTGCCGGACTGCTGCGGATCGCGCCCGTGTTGCCACTGGCCTGCGCGAACGCGCGCTTCGCGCCGGTCTTCGTGGAAGACGTGGCCGAGACCGTGGCGCTCACGCTGCGCAACCCGGACTACTTCGGCAGACGCCTGCAATTGTGCGGACCCTCGGTATACACGCTGGAACAACTCGTGCGCTACACGGCCGCATGCGCCGGAATGCGGCGCGCCATCGTGCCAATGCCCGACCTGCTGTCCCGGATCCAGGCCGCGTTGCTGGATTTCTGGCCTCTCGGCGCGTTCATGGACAAGCCGTTCTCCACGGACAATTACCTGTCCACCAGGGTGGAAAGCGTATGCACCTGCAATGATCTCGCCGCCCTGGGAATCCGCCCCACGGCACTCGAGGCGGTGGTTCCCTCTTACCTTGCCCATGCCGGAACGCGGGAACGCTACTACCTTTATCGCAGCCATACCGGGCAGTAATCCATGAAGATCTATCGTGTCGGTGGCGCCGTGCGGGACCGACTGTTGGGCCGGCCGGTGCAGGACATTGACTGGGTCGTTGTCGGGTCGACTCCCGAGGAAATGACCGCGCAGGGTTTCAGACCGGTGGGCAACGACTTTCCGGTTTTTCTGCACCCGGAGACAAATGCGGAATACGCGCTGGCACGCACCGAGCGCAAGAGCGGCCGCGGCTACAAGGGTTTCACGATCCATAGCGCGCCGGATGTCACACTCGAGGAGGATCTGCGCCGGCGTGATTTGACCATCAATGCCATGGCCGAGGATGAGCACGGCAATCTCGTGGATCCCTTCAACGGACGCGCGGACCTGGAACAGATGCTGCTGCGCCATGTGTCCCCGGCATTCGTGGAGGACCCGCTGCGCGTGCTGCGCGTCGCGCGCTTCGCCGCGCGCTTCGCCTTTGCCATCGCTCCCGAGACCATGCGACTGATGGGCAGGATCGCGGAAGCCGGGGAACTGGCCGACCTGGTCCCGGAGCGCGTCTGGACCGAGACCGAGCGCGCCCTGGGAGAGCCGCATCCGGAGCGCTTCTTCGCCACGTTGCGCAAGTGCGGCGCACTCAAGCAGGTGTTTCCGGAGATCGAGGCATTGTACGGAGTGCCGCAACCGGAACGACATCATCCGGAGATTGATACCGGCCTGCATACCATGATGGTGCTGGAGCAGGCCACCGCCCTGACTGATGACGCTGCCACGCGCTTCGCCGCCCTGGTGCATGACCTGGGCAAGGCGCTGACGCCGCCGGCGGAATGGCCGGGTCATGGGGGTCACGAGGAACGCGGCGTGCAGGTAATAAATGAACTTTGCGATCGCCTCCGGGCGCCCAATCGTTTTCGCGAACTGGCCGTCATCGTCGCGCGCCATCACCTGGATTGCCACCGCATCGCGGAGCTGCGTCCGGACACGATCCTGCGCAAGCTGGAAGCCACCGATGGCCTGCGCCGGCCGGATCGATTTGAGCAATTCCTGCTCGCCTGCGAAGCCGATGCGCGCGGGCGCACAGGGTTTGAACACCGGGACTATCCGCAGGCGGAGTCCTGGCGCATGGCGCTGGAAGCCGCCCGGGACGCAGACTTCAGCGATCTGGACCTGCCCAGGCTGGGCGGTGAAGCGGCGGCGGCGGCGATCAGGAAGCGGCGGGTGGAGGAGATCAGGGATGCGTTGAGGGGTGGGGAGGAGGAGGATTAATCCGTATGTCGTATATCGTATTTCGTATGTGGAGCTGAAGTGGCGGGCCAGCTTGATCAATTCGGCCAATCACCGGACTAACCCTTTCAACATACAACATACAATATACGACATACACTGTTCCCTTCCTTACAGGAACATGTAGAGAAGGAATCCCCCCAGCGCCAACCTGTACGCCACGTACGGCCCCATCCCCGTCCGCTCAATGAACTTCACGAAGTAATGAATGGCGACGTAGGCGGTGATCGCCGCGGACAGCGCGACGATGCCCATGCTGCCCCAGGGCAGTGCCGCCGCGCCCAGCAGCATGTGCAATGTCTCCCAGGCCGCCGCCAGCAATATCGCCGGAATGGACAATAAAAAGGAAAAGTGCACCGCCGCGCGGCGCTCCAGGCCGAGAAACAGCGCCGCGGTCATGGTGATGCCGGATCGCGACGTACCCGGCACGATGGCGAGCGCCTGTGCAATGCCGATGATGATGACATCGCGCCAGGAAAGTGCTGTCTGACCGCGGTTGCGACGGCCAAATCGATCCGCGCACCACAACAACGTGGCGTAAAAGAGTGTCGTGCAGGCGATCAACAGCGGCGCACGGAATGTCGTGGCGACGGTATCGCGCAGCAGCAGCCCGGACACAATCACCGGCAGGGTCCCCACCGCGAGAAATCCCAGCATGCGCCAGCTGTTCCGCGCCGATTCGGTGTCCTTTTGCAGCACGCCGCAGGCGATGGACTGCAGATCGCGGCGCAGAAACCAGCAGACAGCCACCAGCGTACCCACGTGGGCCGCCACATCGTGATTCAGGCCCTGGTCCTCCCAGCCGAACAGGTGCGGCATCAGGATCAGGTGCGCGGAACTGGAAATGGGCAGGAACTCGGTCAGTCCCTGGACGATTCCCAGAATGATGAAGTGAATGAATTCCAAGCGCGGGACTCCCTGCAAAAGTCAGGCATTGTAAATTAAAGGTAAACCGGGGTTCAGACCGCGATAAACCCGGCCCCCCAAGTCAAAGGCGATGTCGATGATCCGGTCCGCTGAAGCCAATCAGCGGCAATGCCAGGTTCCGCGTCAGCGCCACGGCCTTGATCATTTCGCCCAACTCCGCGGGCAGTGTCAGCACCTGCACCTGCCGTGACAACTGCGCGCGCCTCCTGGTGTCCGCGTCGTTCAATTCAGCAGCCATCTGCGCGAGTCCACAGCCGATCAGGAAATGCGCCTGGGTGGTGAATCCGCGCAGTTGCAACCCGCATTGCAACGCCGCCTCCGCCACCGCGGTAAAGTCCACCGCAGCCGTGATGTCCTGCAGCCCCGGCCAGAAAAATGGATTCGCGTGGGCGCGGTGCCGATAATGACAGCGAAGTGTGCCGTCTGCGCGTTGCGCGTGATAGAACTCGCGCCGCGGATAGCCATAATCCGTGAACAGCAGCAGTCCGGTTTCCAGCACCGCGGCAACTGCCGCGATCCACGGCGCCAGCCGCGCATTCCATTCCGACGTGTAGCCATCGGGACAGGCGTCGAGCAATGCGGCGATGGCCGGATCGAAATCGGTTTGCGGTTCGCCTTCCACCCAGCCGAATCCGCCGGTGCCGTACCCGACCCGCAATTCCCCGGGGACGCCCTTACGCCAGACAAAGCGTGACACGGGGAGCGCATCCAGCACTTCATTGGCCACGACCACGCCGCGAATCGGCATGGCGGGCATTGTTTCCAGCCAATGGACTCGCTGCGCAAGGCCGGGCAATTGCGCCCGCACCCGGGCCTGTTGCCGCGCACGCAGATCGGCGCTGACTTCAAGAATGAGGTAGGAATCCGGCAACGCCTGCCGTTGCGCCAGCTCCAAAAGGACATCGCAGGCCATTGTCCCGCTGCCGGCGCCCAGTTCAAGGATCGAGCCGCCGCCAAGCTGCAGCAGGACCTGCGCACACTGCGCGGCCACGCAGCGCGAAAAGAGTGATGAAACTTCCGGCGCGGTGACAAAGTCACCGCCGGGGCCCAACTTGTGCGCTCCCGCGCTGTAATAGCCGAGCCCCGGCGCATACAGGGCGAGGTCCATGAAGCGATCAAACCCGATGGCCCCGCCCTGCGCTGCAATGTCCTGCCGCAGTGCCTCGATCACCCGCTGTGAATGGGCCAGTGCAACAGCGTCAGGTTGGGGAAGCTCATCCCCGGGATGCATGATCACGGTGCAATCCATTACCATCAGGAAATTGAACAGGTCGGGATGATACGCAAGCCATGCAGGCCAGGACAGCTTTGATCACCGGCGGCGCGCGACGGATTGGCGCCGCCATTGTGTGCGCACTGCACGCGGCCGGCATGGACGTCATTATTCACTGCCACCGATCCGCGGCCGAGGCCGCGACCCTGGCTGCAACCCTGAACCGGGCTCGCGCCGGCAGCGCCCGCGTGCTGAGCCAGGACTTGCAATCCGCCACCGGTCCCGAAGACCTGATCGCCCAGTGCCATTCGCTGGATGTGCTGATCAACAATGCCTCGGCGTTTTATCCGACACCGCTGGCGGAAGCGACTGCGGCGCAGTGGGATGAACTGATCGGCACGAATCTGCGCGCGCCATTCTTCCTGGCCCGGGCCGCGGCGCCGCTGCTGCGCAGGCGGGAGGGCTGTATCGTCAACCTGTCCGACATACACGCCCGCCGCCCGTTGCGCGGTCATGCCATTTACAGCATCAGCAAGGCGGCGCTGGACATGCTTACCCTGGCCCTGGCCAAGGAACTGGCGCCAGAGGTGCGCGTCAATGGCGTTGCGCCGGGCGCGGCCTTGTGGCCGGAGGAGCTGGACGCGGAATTGCGGCAACGGATCCTGTCGCATACGATGTTGAAGCGGGCCGGGACGCCGGAGGACGTGGCTGCAGCGGTGCGATTCCTGGTGTTCGATGCGCCTTATGTGACCGGGCAAGTCCTGGCCGTGGACGGCGGCCGGACGCTGTATTCCTGAATTCTATTCCCGCGGGATCTCCCGTATGCGGGGGTCCTTCTTCTTTTCCTTCTCGCCCTTGGGCGCCGCCAATCCCTTGAAATCCGGCAAGCCGGAATCCAGCAGCCAGCGTTTGGATTCTTCGTCATGCCACCAGGTCTGCGCCACCACGATGGTCTGCAGCGCACCCCGGGTCGTGATGAAATACTTGAACTCCGCCTGCACCTCGGCGGTGGTACCCTCCTGGTCCAGCACCGTTTCCCGCAGGGAGTACCCGGTCACGCGGATATCCGCCATGGTGTGCTCGTCCAGGATGATGCGATTCCCGTCCCGGCCCATGTGGAACACCTGCGCGTCGTCGTAGCGACCCCAGCGCAGCGCCTCGGCATAGGCGTGGATGGAAGTATCCAGCGCCGCCAGGCGGGACTTTGTGCTGGCGCCACCGCAACCCGCCAGCATTGCCAGTATCAACAAACCAAGCACCTTGTTCATGGATTCACCTCGGTTGAGACTGTGTGGGCGCCGGCCATAGCGCCTGGGAAGACTGGTCGAACTGCAGCCACAGTTCGCTGAAGCGTTCGCCGCTGACCGGGTGCCGCAGTTCACCCGCGATCTCGGCCAGGGGCCGGAGCACAAAGGCATATTTCGTCACATCTTCCCGCGGCACGTTGATCTCCGTGTCCCTGCGCACCAGATCATTGTAAAGCAGCAGGTCAAGGTCCAGCGTGCGCGGCGCAAAATGCCCGCCGCCCCGATCCCGGCCAAACTGGTGTTCAATGGCGCTCAATGTCGCCGCCACGCCTTCCGGGGACTTTTCACTGTCGAATCCCACGACCAGGTTGAAGAAGTTGCTGCCGGCAAAACCGACCGCCTCGCTCTCGTAAACGGTGGAAATAGTAAGTTCGCCAAAGGCACCGGACAACGCCTTGAGTCCGGCCTGGATGTTGCGCTCGCGATCCATGTTGCTGCCGACCCCCACGAAGACGCGCGCCATTTTACTGGTTCAAAATTCGCGAGCGCGGCAATCTTGAACTCCTTGCCATTTTAGGTTCGTGTACCCCGCTCGATGATGACACCGACATCGCGCACGTAGCGCACGGCCCCCTGCTTGTTCAGGCGCACGCGGCACCATGGCACGTTGAACTCGTTGTTGAGAATCTCGGCAATGCGTTCCGCCAGGGTCTCCACCAGGAAGAACTTGCTGTCGCCGACAAAGGCTATGAGTCGCTTG
>Ga0315910_10003491_pt1 | contig 13357 bp, 8 predicted proteins | sample EdamamesoilMG_FD_204470 | JGI IMG/M metagenome (GOLD analysis project Ga0315910, IMG submission 204470) | Garden soil microbial communities collected in Santa Monica, California, United States - Edamame soil | ecosystem: Environmental > Terrestrial > Soil > Garden | place: USA: California... | reverse complement strand
AGGAATTGTATTTGCGGCTTCACGCCATCCTCATGGCGCCGAAATGCTGACACTGGTCGCTCGATACGGTGCCAATTTGATCTCGCCATTAGACTACGAAGGTAATACCGCACTCCACGTTGCCGCCCATGAAGAAACCGCCTTGTACTTAATTGAAGCAGGTGCCGACCCTCACGCAGTTAACACTGGCGGCTACACGCCTCTGCACTTCTGCGCGGGCAAGGGATTTGTGCGAGCATGCAAACGGTTACTCGAACTTGGCGCAAATCCACGCGCCAAGGCTCGGAGCGGCGACACGCCGAGAGTGCGCGCAAAATTGCGAAACAAGCAGGAGACATACGATTTGCTCACAGAAGCGCTGAAAAATCCGAAACCGGCCAATGTCCGCACCAAAAGCAAACCGGTAGCGGAGAAGAAGCCCGCCAAGGAAGTGACAGAGCAGACACGGAACTTCAAGATCGATAAACCGACCTGGAAGACTCCTCTAAAATGCGCAAGCGCATTCATGGAGATGGCTGAGGAGGGTTACCCCGAGTTTGCTGTGTTGGCTGTCAAAGCGCCCGTCGCCAAGGTTGTAGCAAAGAGCAAGACGATCTGGCCCGAAGATGGTTGGCAGTGCAAAGTCCCAATCAAGTCACTGACAAAAAGTGACGCGGGATTTAGTACATTAAGTCTGATTGAAGTCCGCGATAACCCTTGGACGGTGAGCTTGGTTTCACTGTGGGCGAATGATTGTACGAATGCCGTTGACTGGGCTACGAAACTCTCAAAGGAGCTACGCACAACTGCAGTCACCTTTTGTTACGGAGATGGCGGCTACCAACTCACGGCTCATTGGTTGGGTGAACTACGGGAATGCATCACTTGGTGTGGTGGCGAAGTGGACCATTTCAAATCCACGTTTCGCAAGCGACCGAAGCTTCCAAAAAAGGATGAACAGATAGCTGACCAGTTGATTGGAGAGCATGGAATCTATTTCGCCCCAGGTTATCCAGTCGAACTGGATACAAAGCGACTTGGCCTTGCCGTCGCCCCTGAAGCCAACGAGTTGGTTGTGCGTGCTGACTTACTCGAACCTGGGAGGCTCAGATGAAGCAGCTTGGTGGCTTGCGTCTTCGCTCTGTTGCGACTTTGCGTTAATTCCTATGTCACTGTTGACACCCGAACTTCTCCGTCGCCTTGAGCAATTTCAATTGCTTGCCGCACGGCGCGCCAAGAGTTCGTCCAAGGGCGAGCGCCGTAGTCGCGCGCGGGGGCAATCCGTCGAGTTCGCCGACCATCGCAGTTACGTTCCCGGCGACGACTTCCGTTACCTCGACTGGAATCTCTTCGGCCGCCTCGACCGCCTGTTCCTCAAGCTCTACGAAGAGGAACGCGAACTGCCCGTGCGAATTTTTCTCGATGCCAGCGAGTCCATGACCTTCGGCGAGCCGCGCAAATTCGATTTCGCTCGCCAAGTCGCCGCCGCCATAGGTTACGTCGCGTTGTGCGGGTTTGATCGCGTAAGCGTGATTCCGTTTCCCAACGCCCAAGGCCGGGCCCAAACCACTCAAGCTAGTGCTGATGCCGCCGCTAACTACAATCAACAATGTGCCGTCGAAGGCGCGCTTCGTTCCGTGCGTGGCAAGAAATCTTCGATGCAATTCTTCGCCAACCTCAATGCCCTCACCGGCGGTGGTGGTGCGGATTTGAACGAATCGTTGCGCCGCGGCGCATTGGAAGCGCGTCACACTGGTCTCGCCATCGTGCTGAGTGATTTTCTCGATCCCGCTGGTTACGAAGCCGGCCTCACCGCACTCGTCGGGCGCGGCTTTCAAGTGAACTGCGTCCAGATTCTCGCGCCCGAAGAACTCTCGCCCAGCACCTTCGGCGATCTGCGTCTCGTGGATTCCGAAAGCGGCGGCCTGCAGGAAGTCACGTTCGGTCGCTACCGCATGAAGGCGTATCAGCAGACCGTCCAGAATTTCGTTCAGCGCCTGCGCGAGTATTGCACCAAGCGCGGCATGAACTTCTTCATGGCGCCATCGAACATGGACTTGCAGGACTTGCTGCTGAAACAACTCCGCAAATCGGAGGTGTGGGGATGAGCTTCCTATCGCCGCTTGCCTTCGCCTTCGCCGCCAGCATCCCGGTGGTGATCGTGTTCTATCTGCTGAAGCGCAAGCGCGTAGTGAAACTCGTCTCCAGCACCTTGCTCTGGCAGAAATTCCTTGCTGACACTCAGGCGAGCGCGCCGTTTCAGAAATTGCGGAAGAACTGGCTGCTCTATCTGCAAATCCTGCTGCTCGCGCTCGCGGTGCTGGCGCTCACGCGCCCCTTCTTCGCTACGAATGCCAAGCCGGCGCAATTGCGGGTGGTCATCCTCGACGGCTCGGCTTCGATGCAGGCGACGGATGAATCTCCCTCGCGTTTTGAAAAGGCCCGCACCGAGGCACTCAAGTGGGTGGATAGCCTTGAACCGGCGGATCAGATGGTCGTGCTGCTTGCGGGTGCAAACACCGAGGTCAAGCAATCCGCCACCAGTGAGAAAGCCACGTTGCGCCGCGCGTTGCAGGCATGCGCGCCGGCGGATTCCCCGACGCGACTCGTCCCCGCGCTCAAGATGGCTGAGTCACTTGTGCGCGATCGCCGCAGCGCGAAGATCCATCTGTTCAGCGATGGGGCGGTGCCCGAATTGAGTGATTTTGAGAACAAGGCGCTGCCGCTCGTCTATCACAAGATCGGTCAGCGCGCGGATAATCTCGGCATCACGGCACTCGACGCCCGCGCGAATCCCGAGGACGCGACCCAACGCGCGGTCTTTGTCAATGTAGCAAATGTTTCGTCCAACACGATGAACACGGACCTCGAGCTGTTGTTCGATGGCCAGCTCGTGGACACCACGTCGCTGACTGTTCCTGGCGGACAATCCCAGCCGCACGCTTTCAAAACGTCGCAGACGAAGGATGGCGTGTTCACCGTGCGCCTGAAGAACAAGGATGATCTGGCCGCCGACAACGAAGCGTCCATCGTGAGTTTGCTGCCGAAACCGGTGAACATCTTGCTGGTGTCACAAGGAAACCGGCTGCTCGAAAAAGCGTTGAAGGCGTCGCCTAGCGTGCAGCTCGCCGTGGCAAACGATCTGACGGACGGCGCGCCGGGTTTTGATTTCGTCGTGCTGGACGGCATCATCCCCACGGTCTGGCCCAAAGGCAATGTGCTGGCGTTCCGGGTGGCCAATTCAAACTGGCTCGAAAATGTTTCCAGTGTGGAAGGCCCGCCCATCGTGGATTGGAAGAGCACACATCCAGTGCTGCGCTATGTAGGTTTCGACGACGTGCGCATCATGCAGAGTCTTACCGCGCGCGCGCCAAACTGGGGCGTCGCGATCCTCGAAGCGCCGCAAGCGCCGCTCATCCTGGCGGGCGAACTCGGACGGCAGCGGATCGTGTGGGTCGGTTTCGATCCCTTGGAAAGCACGTGGCCGCTGCGTTGGTCGTTCGTGGCGTTCATTCAAAACGCAACCGAATGGCTTAATCCCGCCAACGCGAAAAACTCCCAGCTCCTCATCAAGGCCGGCGACCCGTTTCGCCTCGCGCTCGCTGAACCCGTGAAAACAGCCGAAGTGAAATTGCCCGACGGCAAAACATCCACGCTCAATGTCGAAGGCGCAAATGAACTCGTCTTTGGCGACACCGTGCGACAAGGCATCTATCACCTGCGCGCTGGGACGAACGAAGTCACCTTCTGCGCCGACCTGCTCGATGCCGCCGAGAGCAACATCCGGCCACGCGACGAACTGAAATTCGGCGAATACACCCGCGTCACCGCCACGACCGTACAACGCACGAACATGGAACTCTGGCGCACGCTGGCGGCTATCGGGCTGGTCGTGCTGTTGTTCGAGTGGTGGTGGTATCACAGGAGGACGGTGTGAGGCGAAATCGATCTTTGATCATCGCCGCAAGTCTCGTTGCGGTCGTCATCGCATCGGCGCTGTGGATCGCGCAACCGCGAGGAAGGCTTCATAACGGTCGAACAGTGGCTGCATGGATCAGGCGGTTGCCTGATTCTCACACCATCTCCAACGCAGAAGAAAAGCCGACAGAAGTTCTGAGCAACATCGGTGACGACGCAGTGCCCGGCTTGATTGCGGCTTTGCGTGAAAAAGACTTCCCAACGAAGGCGAGGCTGGTCTGGGCATTGAACCATCTGCCTGGTGTTCACCTTCAGTATGTGCCGGCGGTTGATCGTTACAGGTGGGCTCAGATGGCCTTTCGGCCCAGGAGAAAAACCGCGCAGGCAGCCGTAGCCCGGCTTGCCGACATGCTCACCCAACCGGATGTAGACAACCGAGGCCTGCGCGACTGGGCAGCAAACCAGTTGGCGGCCATCGGAGAGCCAGCCATCCCGGAACTGTTCCGCAGGATTGATGGCACAAATGTGAACCAGCGAATTGCCGCGCTCGAAGTCATAGGGAACTTCGAATGCGATGGATGGAACGAGAACCATCTGATGATTCGGGACTATTCAGTGGGCTACTACGCTCCAAAACAGGTGAGCTCTGACAGCGGACACAAGATCATGACCAAGCTGCGAGCTTGTCAGCTTGATTCGGCAGTCAACGTGAGAAATGCCGCGACAAATGCCCTGAAAGCTTTTCAGGATAACAATCCATTGAAACCGGCTGGCTGATGCGCGCTAAGAATCCAGATCCGAAGAGAACCCGAGGCTGGCGAGACGACGAGTTCGCAACCTACGAAGTCATGTCGTTCTGGGGGTGGCTGGTAATTCCGGTGATCGGCTTGCTCGTCGCGTCCATGTTCCCGATGTGCAACGCGCTCAGAGCCCAAGGGAAGGTTGTCGTCATCTATGCTGCGCAAGATCAGGTCTATGCCGAACCGATTCTGCGCGAGTTCGAGAAGGAAACCGGCATCAAGGTCAAAGCGGTTTTCGACAGCGAGGCGGTAAAGACCACTGCCATTGTGAATCGCCTGCTGGCCGAGCGCAGTCATCCGCAGTGCGACGTGTTCTGGGGCAATGAAGAAATGCGCACGCGCCAGCTTGCGGCACAAAACGTCTTCCGCGAAACCAATGGCTGGGCATCTTTCGGCTACCGCAGCCGACGCATCGTCATCAACACGAACAAGCTCGCGCTTGCTAACGCACCAAGATCGCTGCTCGAACTCACCAACGAAACCTGGCGCGGCAAGGTGGCGCTGGCCTTCCCGCAGTTCGGCACGACGGCCACGCACTTCCACGCGTTGAAGCAATATTGGGGCGAAGCTGTATGGCTCAAATGGTGCCGCGCGCTGGCGGCCAACAAGCCGTTCATCGTGGATGGCAATTCAGTCGTGGTGAAATTCGTCAGCCGTGGGGAAGCGTGGATCGGGTTGACGGATTCGGATGACGTTTTTGCCGGACAACGCGAGGGAGCGCCCATAGCCGCGCTGCCGCTCACGGACGAATCATTGCTCATCCCCAACACGGTCGCCGTCATTCGTGATGCCCTGCATCCGGCGAACGCACAAAAGCTGTTCGAGTATCTCCAACACCGGGAGCTTGCAGACAAATTGGTCCAGGTAAACGCACTCGAAAGCGCTATTCCGGCGATTGAGACAACGACCTTGAAACCGAACTGGGATTCCTTGCTTCGTGATTTGGAGATCACAACCAAGCGATTGAACGAGATATTCCTGCGATGAAGTACGCGATCCTTGCTGACATTCACGCGAACCTGGAGGCGCTGCACGCTGTCTTGGTTGATGCGAAGTCACAGGGTTGCACTCGCTATGTCTGCCTTGGTGACATCGTCGGCTACAACGCTGACCCCAAGGAATGCCTTGATGTGGTGCGTAGCATGGAGATGCCATGCGTAAAGGGGAATCACGACGAGTATTGCAGCAGCGAACTGCCGCTTGATGATTTCAATTCAGCAGCAGCCAAAGCTGTCGAGTGGACCCGACGCCAACTCACCGAGGACGACCGTTGCTGGTTACGTGAACTGCCGCTGGTTTTGGAAGTGGATGGATTCACCATCGTCCACGCGATGCTTGATGGGCCGGGACGGTGGGGATACGTGTTCGACAAGCTGGCTGCGGCTGCGAGCATTTATTACCAGAGAACGCCGGTATGTTTCTTCGGCCACACGCATGTGCCGGTCGCTTTCATGAAGGATTCGACAGTGCGAGGCGGGACGTATCAGAAGTTCCGAATCGAATCTGGGAAACAATATTTCATCAATCCTGGGGCAGTTGGGCAGCCGCGTGATGGAAACTCAAAGGCGGCCTACGTCGTTTACGACACGGTTGACCAAATGATCGAACTCAGACGCGTGGATTACGATATTCCGGGCGCACAGCAGAAAATCAGAGATGCCGGATTGCCTCCCGAGCTGAAATGAACTGGCCTTTGCTCCAAAACAGTCTGCTCGTCGCCGGAACCACCACGGCGTTGGCGATAGGCTTTGGACTCGTCGCGGCGTTGTGGCTGGCGACGTTGGAGACGCGCTGGCGCAATGTCTTCCTCGCGCTGGCCATCGTGGCACTGGCATTGCCGCCGTTCCTGGTAACGAATTGCTGGATCAGTTTGTTAGGTGAAGCAGGAAGTTTTCGTCCGTGGCTACCGTTCAAAATCTATTCGCTCGGCGGAACAATCTGGATTCTGTCGCTGCTGTTGTGGCCCATCACCTTGTTCGCAACCCTTGCGGCGTGGCGGCGGTTGGAAGCGGCGCAATTCGAATGCGAACCAGCGATGACAGGCTTCTCACTCTTGCGTTGGCTGTTGCTACCGGTCGCGCGTGGCGAACTGGCACTGGCCGCGGTGCTGACGTTTGTGCTCGCGCTGAACAACTTTGCCGTCCCTGCAATTCTCCAGACTAAGGTGTTGCCGGACGAGATGTGGGTGCGGTTCAACACGCAGTTCGACACGATCGCCGCGCTGAAATTGAGTGTGCCGTTGGTGGTTGCGCCGGTGTTGTTGCTGGCTTGGGCGGCGCGGCAGGGTGTGCGTTGGCCACGGGTGCAAGGAACAGTTTTCGCCCATGTTTTCCGGCGGCAGTTGGGCACACGGTGGCGGTTGGGCGCGGGCGTACTGGTAATCGCGCTATGTGTGCTATCGGTCGGTTTTCCAGTCGGGCAAATCACCTTTGCGAAACGGACATGGATGGAACTCGCAGGCGCGATCGAAGCCAGCCAGGGTGCGACGTGGAATTCCCTCTGGTTCTCGGCCGTGGCGGCAACAGTGGTGGTGGGAATGGGATTGCTCTTGAACCGCAGAGGCACAGAGACGCAGAGAGGAAGCTCTTGCGCAGGGAATTTGGCCGCGTGGCTCGCGTTCTTCATTCCCGGGGTGCTCATCGGCATCGCGTTGATCAAGATCTTCAATCGCCCGGTGCTGGTGGTGTTTTATCAGAGCGTCGGCATCTGTCTGCTGGCGCTGGTGATCCGGTATTTCGCACTGGCTTGGACCGCAGCGCAGCACGCGCTGGCGAGCGTGGATTCTGATCTGACGGATGCAGCAAGACTGGAAGGTGCGTCGCGCTGGCAGATGTTCCGGTTCGTGATGTGGCCGCAAATCGCGCCGCAGATGCTCGCGGCGTGGTATGTGGTCTATCTGCTTTGTCTGTGGGACGTGGAATCCATCGTGCTCGTGCAGCCGCCTGGCGGCGAAACGTTGGCACTGAAGATCTTCAACCTGCTGCACTATGGCTACGCGGCGCAGGTGAATGCCCTGTGCGTGGTATTGCTGGGGTTGGCGATATTGCCGCTGGTTCTGGTGACTGCGTTCGTGAGAACGCGGCAATCCCTGGCAGTTCGTCAGGAAAATCAGATGAGCCGCGCTCTGACTGGCGCAGCCACGGTGATCGTTGTGGCGATGCTGGCTGGTTGTTCGCCGACGGACGGGAAGAATTCGATCGCGTTGCCCAGTCAGTTTTTTGAGCGGGCGGAAGTCATCGGAACACGCGGGGTGGGTGTGGGCGAATTCAACAAGCCAAGGTCGGTGACAGTGGATCGCGCGGACAATCTGTATGCCGTGGACATCACCGGGCGCGTGCAGCGGTTCTCACCGGACGGAGAATTTGTCCTGTCGTGGCAGATGCACGACATCGAGCGCGGCCGGCCCAAGGGGATGTGCTGTGATGTGGACGGAAACATCGTGGTAGGTGAACCTCACTATCAACGGGTGAATCATTTCACCACCGAAGGGAAGCTGGTGCGGCAATGGGGGATCGTGGGCAAGAACCCCGGCGAACTGACCTTTCCGCGCTCCGAGGCGGTGAATTCGCGCGGGGAATTGCTACTGAGCGAATACACGACGGTGGAACGGGTGCAACGATTCGCGCTGCACACGAACGCGGACCCGACGTTCTCGGCGGAGTTCGGAAAGCCCGGCACAAGTGAAGGAGAGTTCAATCGCGCGGAAGGAATCTGCGTGGACGCGCAGGACCGGATCTACGTGGCGGACTCATGCAACCATCGCATCCAGATTTTCTCGCCGGACGGGAAGTTTCTTCGCCAGTATGGCCACGCGGGTTCGGGCCTGGGCCAGTTGAGCTATCCCTACGACATCAAAGTGGACGCGCGCGGCTATCAATTCGTCTGCGAGTTCGGCAACAGCCGCATCCAGGTGTTCGATACGGATGGCCAGCCGGTGGAGATCATCGGCGGACCGGGCGCGGAGCCGGGACGATTTGCGAATCCGTGGAGCGTGTCGCTGGATTCGCACGGGAACCTTTACGTGGCGGACTCACAAAATCATCGCGTGCAGAAACTGGTGCGGCGAATGGGACAAATAAGTCTCACGTCCCAAACCGCAAGTGGATCTACCCGGCTCCTGAAATCGGCGGCCACGGATTTATGATCATCCATTTCACCCATCCCTTATGGCTGATCGCGGCGCTGCCAGCGCTGGCGTGGGTGTTCTGGCTGGGTTGGCGGTCCGAAGCCCAATTGAGCAAAGCGCGCAAGTTCATCGCGCTCGGGTTGCGTGTGTTGGTGACGCTGGCGATCGTCTGCGCGCTCGCCGGGATGCAATGGCGACGACCGATCGAAGGGATGAACGCGTTCTTCGTGCTGGATCGCTCAGACAGCATTCCGTCCGGTCAACAGGAAGCGGCGCGGGAGCTGGTGAACCGGATTTCGGCCAAAAAGAAGAAAGAGGACAAGTCGGGCGTGATCGTGTTCGGCACCGACGCGAGTATTGACCGGCTGCCGAACGAGAAGATCGATCTCCAGAAGATCGAAGCGGTAGTAGACACGCAGCGTTCGGACCTGGCTTCGGCGATCCGGTTGGGCACCGCGGCGTTCCCGGAGTCAGGCCAGAAGCGCCTAGTGTTGATGACCGACGGCAATGAAAACATCGGCGACGCGATGGCAGCGGTGCTGGCCGCAAAACCCTTGGGCGTGTCCGTCGATGTCATGCCGCTGGGAGTCTCCCGCGGCAACGATGTGTTTGTGCAGAAGGTGCAGTTGCCCTCGAAGCTGAAGAAAGGCCAACCGTTTGAGGTGAAGATTTTCGTGCAAGCCGACCTGGCGGCCACGGCGACGATCAAGCTGTATCGCAACGAACAGGAGCTGGGGGAACAGAAGGTGCAGCTCGAAGCGGGCAAGAATCTGTTCAGCTTTCCCCAGACACTCGATGAGCCTGGCTTTTACAGTTACGACGTGCGGGTGGATGCGAAGGAAGATCCGGTGCCGCAGAACAATCGCGCCGCAGGCTTCGCCACCGTGCGGGGTGATCCGCGCGTGCTGATCATCTCCTCCGATCCGCCGCAGGACCAGCAACTCGCCGACGCGCTCCGGACGGCGAAGATCGATCTCAAACTGGGCGGTCTGGAAAGTCTGCCCAATTCACTCGCGGAGATGAACAGCTACGACACGATCTTCCTGAGCAACGTGGCCGCCGGCGACATGGGCCGCGAGACCATGCAACTGCTCGACAGCGCGGTCCGCGATTTCGGCGTCGGGCTGGTCTGCATCGGCGGTGACAGCGCGTACGCGGCGGGTGGCTATCGCGGATCGCCGTTGGAAAATACGCTGCCCGTGAGCATGGAGCTGGACAGCAAGAAAGTCCTGCCCCGCGGCGCGGTGGTGTTGATCATGCACGGCATGGAGTTCGCGAATGGGAATCAGGTGGCGCGGGATTGCGCGCAAGGTGTGTTGAGTGCGCTCGGACCGGATGATGAAATGGGCGTGAATCTCTGGGATGGCACGGATCGCTGGGTATTGCCCCTCACCAAGGTAGGCAACAAGCGAGCCGCCGGAAGCGCCATCGCGGGTATGAACCAGGGCGACATGGGGAGTTTTCAGGGCTGCATGGAGATGTCTTACGAGGCACTCAAAAAATCCACCGCCAATCTCAAACACGTCATCGTGTTCAGCGACGGCGATCCAGCCGCGCCTTCGCAAGCGCTGATGCAGAAAATCACCGGCGACCGCATCACCGTCAGCACGGTGTTGATCTCGGGCCACTCCGGACCGGAAACGATGATCCAGATTGCTGAGCAAGGGAAAGGGCGTTTCTACAACGTCACCTCGCCAGCGCAGTTGCCGCAGATTTTCATCAAGGAAACCGCGGTGATCTTGAAATCGGCGATTTACGAAGAACCGTTCAAGCCCAACGTGAAGTCGGTGACTGAGGTCACGCGCGGCATGGGGGATCAAAATTATCCGACGTTGTTCGGCTACGTGGCCACGACGGAAAAGACGCGCGCCGAGACCCCGCTCTGGACGCATCAGGGCGACCCGCTGCTCGCGCATTGGCAATACGGCTTGGGCCGGGCAGTGGCGTTCACGTCTGATGCGCGGGCGAAGTGGAGCAAGAACTGGCTCGCTTGGGATCGCTATAAACAGTTCTGGTCGCAGATCGGGCAATGGAGTTTGCGCCGGCTGGAGAACGCCGACTTCACAACTGAAGTCGTCGTGGACAAGGGCGAGGGGATCATCACCGTCGAGGCGCTGGATGAGCAGGGGAATTATCGAAACTTCCTCGACTTGCAAACGTCGGTCGTCAGCCCGAAAGGCGAGCGGGTCACTGTGCGGTTGGAACAGACGGGGCCGGGACATTACGAGGCGAAGTTTCCTACCAAGGAAGTCGGTTCCTATTTATTGAACATGCTCGAGATGGACAAGGGCAAACCCGTGGGCTCGCAAGTCGTCGGCGCCAGCGTGAGTTACTCGCCTGAGTTCACTGCGCCCGAGCCAAACGTGAACTTGTTGCGACGACTCGCTGAGAGCGGGGGCGGAAAGTTGTTGAATCCGGGCGACCTCACCGTGAATCCCTTCCTTCATGACCGGGTCCGCACTCATCAGGCGCTCGACATGTGGGAATGGCTGCTCAAGCTGGCGGTGATCCTGTTCGTCGCCGACGTGGGCATCCGGCGCATCCAGATCGATCGCGAAGAATGGCTGCGCGCTACGGCTGGCATCCGGCGCATCCTGTTTTTCTGGAAGGGCAAGCCGCATGCGCCCGAGGCGCAGGAGTCCTTGGCCAATTTGCTCGCCACCCGTGATTCGCTGCGCGGTAGTCGCACCGCGCCAGGTACCAAAACGCGCGAAGACCTGTTCAAGCCCGTGCAGGAAGCCGCGCCAATTGAATACCAGCAAAGCGAGGCGCAATCCGGTGACGGAGCCGCTCCGGTTTCATCACCCGTGTCGCCACGACCACCAGCCGGTGTACCGAAACCCGAAGCCGAACAAAAGCCGCCGCCCGAACCCGGCGGTACGACCAGTCGCCTGCTCGAAGCCAAGCGCCGCGCCCAGCAACGGAAGAAATGACCCGGCCGGGTTTGCTCTTGGCCGGCGGAAATGGCTGAGTGGAAGCACATATTCCATTTCCATTGGCTTTCGCCCTTCCGTAATTATCCTCTCCTTCGATGAATTTGCTCGAAGAATTGCAATGGCGCGGTTTGGTACAGGATTGCACGGACGTGGCCGAATTGACGAAGCGACTCGCCACCGGGCCGATTGCGCTTTATTGCGGCTTCGATCCCACTGCCGACAGTCTGCACGTCGGGCATCTCATGGGGCAGGTCATGCTGCGGCGCTTCCAACTGGCCGGGCACAATCCTCTGCCGCTGGCGGGCGGGGCGACCGGCTCGATCGGCGATCCCAGCGGCAAATCCAGCGAGCGTCAATTGCTCACGCGTGAAGTGCTCGAACACAATGTAGGCTGCATCAAGCAACAACTCTCGCGCATCCTGGATTTTGAATCGAAGACCAATCCTGCGCGGCTCGTGGACAACGCGTCGTGGACTGCCCAGATCAGCTTCCTCGATTTTCTCCGCGACATCGGAAAACATTTTTCCGTGAACGTGATGATTGCGAAGGAGTCGGTCCGCGCACGCATGGATGATCGCGAAGTTGGCATCAGCTACACGGAGTTCAGCTACATGCTGCTTCAGGCGTTCGACTTTTATCACCTGCGGAAGGAATTCAACTGCGAACTCCAAATCGGTGGCAGCGATCAATGGGGCAACATCACGGCGGGCACCGATTTGATCCGGAAAAAACTCGGTGCGCCAAGTTTCGGACTGACGTTTCCGTTGCTCACCAAGGCCGATGGCACAAAGTTCGGCAAGACCGTGAGCGGCGCGGTCTGGCTGGATCCCAAGAAGACCAGCCCGTATCGCTTTTACCAGTTCTTCATCCAAGCCGACGACGCGATGGTGGTGAAGTATCTGAAGATGCTGACGCTATTGCCGCGCGAAGAAATCGAAACGCTCGGGGCAAAGCACGCCGAGAATCCCGGAGCGCGCGAAGCGCAGCGCGGGCTGGCGAAGGCTGTTACGACGATGGTCCACGGCGAGCATGCGACACAGGAAGCGATGCGCGCGAGTGAAATCCTTTTCGGCGGCGAACTGGCGGGCGTGGCAGAGAGCACGTTCAACGAAATCGTCGGTGAAGTCCCGACGAAGGACGTTGATAAAACCAAGCTCGAAGGTTCAGGATTACCGCTGGTCGAATTGTTGGTCCATGCTGGCTTGAGTCCTTCAAAAGGTCAGGCGCGTAAAGACATCGAAGGCGGTGGCGTGAACATCAACAACGTCCGCGAGGTCAATGCCACGCGAGCGGTGACGACGAACGATCTGCTCTTCGGCAAGTACGTATTGCTGCGTAAAGGGAAGAAGAATTACGCGGTGATTACGGCGAAGTGATCCTTCCCCGCCTACTCCCACTCGATGGTTCCCGGCGGTTTGCTGGTGATGTCGAACACGCAGCGGTTCACGCCCTTTACTTCGTTGATGATGCGGCTAGCGAGCTTTTCAAGGAGGTCGTAAGGCAGCTTGACCCAGTCGGCGGTCATGCCGTCCTGCGATTCCACAGCGCGGATGGCGATGGTGTAATCGTAAGTACGTTCGTCGCCCATCACGCCCACG